>WNFQ01009439.1_pt1 | contig 10310 bp, 11 predicted proteins | sample 5400171 | NCBI WGS metagenome assembly WNFQ01 (sample SAMN13153356, study PRJNA577476) | soil metagenome | isolation source: 20 cm soil under Madrone tree | place: USA:California | collected 2016-06-14 | reverse complement strand
GCGGCTGTCCAGCTGACTCTCGGCTAGACTCAAAAACGTCTTCGATGTCCCGTCCTCCGGGAAAGAATTTTGGGCCAGCCCTATGAGATAAGGTCAATCAATTCGTCGTACCAGTCAGAACGCGACACCCTGGAGGTTCTGCCATATGAATGTCTACTTTTTGTTTCGCGTTCCACACACCAGAACTGAGTTCTCTTAAATTATCCAGCTTCTCAACGGACTGTAGGTTTGTTTTCGAATCTGGATTTCTAATGCGTAACATGTAAGTATAAAGACGCACGCGAGGTGACGACGTGCCACAATTGGTTAGAGGTACGGTAGTATGTGAATACACGTTGTGAAACGACTGGTTTTGGACGGCATGATGATGTGTCTCTACTACCCGTGGTCCTCCTGGGCAGTGAGTTCAAGCGAATGGTAGTTCCCAACACCAGAAGTTGTCTGTACAGTCTTCACGGCTGCCGGAAAGATACAAAGGGCCAAGGGGAAAGCAGGGAATTGTAGAAAAATAATGTAGAAGGAAAGATAACCGGTTGGCTAACTTACGGTCCCGTGACTTAAATGGTGGTGGAAGGAGAAATCACTCGAAACGCTCGTTACCAACACGGAGAAAACATCGTAACGATCAGACAAGCGTATACAGGATCAGTACCATCACTATCAGTGGCCATCAGGAAAACTTCACGTTTACTTATTAATACTTAGCTGTACTTAAATTGACTTAACACCACTTAATATACTTAGGTTTTACTGTGCTTATTATGTAAATAAGCAAGCTAAGCCCGTTAAGTTTTTGTGACGTTTTCCTGATGCCCTCCAGAGGTGTGAAGGATACGCGTGTGCACTGGCAAGCGATCTCCCGTGCAATGCGGTTAGAATTAACACCGAAAAACCTGTTCAACTACGGAATTTCTACTCGGAGACCCAAGAGTTAGCGACGCCACGAATGACTTAAGTAGGCATTCAGACATTCCTGGCTGCAGAAACTCCCACCGTAGACTTGCATGTCATCCGTGATGGGGCGACGACACTCCTGGCACGACATTGCGAAGCCCGGAGGCACCATGGCCGCCGACCCCCATCCACCTCCCGAACCCCCACCGCCCGCCGAACCCCCACCACCCACTGACCCCCCTCCACTCGCCGACCCCCCACCACCCGCTGCATTGCTACAGAATCGGCTGCAATATTCTGAATGTTGGAGAGCCGGCAATCTTTCGCATCGCTTGCATGGAGCCGCATATCCTTGTTGCAATGCAGTGCTGGAGGGCTGAGTCAGAAATGATGCAATGCATAGAAAAAAGTGGAAACGTACACTAAGTGCGCTTGGCAATAATCCAGTTGTTCTTGAATTTGAGGGTGGAAGAAGCTGGGTTGCGAACAATCAGGTAATTTGCATATATTGTTGGAGGAGCCTTCGCGGTAATTGCTTGAAGACCTCGGCATGTCTCTAGCAGAGGGTTGAGCTTTGAGGTTATTGAGCATCAGTGCAGGGACACCACAGCGTGAGAGACACCGATACTCACCTGGTTGTCCATGAACATAGCGGTGTTGATCTTGGACATTGTGGACGGATACCGCGTGTCCTGGCCTTGCGTGCGAGGGCTGATGGCTAGCATTCCACTCATGGCCCGGCACGCTGTCTCGGGAAGAATGACTTCGTTGCAAAGCTATCGCGGGTTGTTGCCCCATCCCTGCAGCATTTCGGTCGCCGACATGGACCCCCTGTGGGATTGGATAGGTTTGCCCTAAGAAACATGAGTTTAGCATCAATTTGACAAGGCAACCCTGTACTCACTAATTGACCCGGAACCTCCATCGAGGCCAGCAGGAGAACGAGTAGATGGGTCAACCGTCACGACGTTACTTGGGTAACTTTGTGGCTGATGACCTTGGGGCAGGTTCACTATACGCATCAGTTAGCACAGTCAGCGGAAAGACCTCGCGGCTACGACTTCCTCACCTGGTCGTTGATCCGGTTGATCATAGTTATTCGAAGCGCCAACAGGAGGGACACCTGCATATGTGCCTGAGCCGGCTGTGTTGGTTTGGTGGTTTTGCGTTTGATAGCCGTGTTGCCCATACGAGTTAGCTAGGCAAACCAGTTGGCAAATCAGCGGGAAGACCTCTGCGCCGCGAGCTCTCTCACCTCGTTGAGTATGAGGTATATTCGAGGCGTTGCCCCTTTGCTGAGATTGCTGCTGCCGCTGATCCATGTTCGATGGGGTTGTGCGATTTCTGAAAACTGACTATGGGACAAAGACTCAGTCTTAAATTCGCCCGGGACTGCCCATATCATCAGACCGTGTTCCGGGAGCGCACCCGCCAGTCTGGGCGTACTGGATGATCGTAGAAGCGGGTCCCAAAAACAGCACACAAACATGTGTTGCGCTACTCTGGAAAAATGCCCCGACACATGACAGTGCATATCGGTTGAACGTGTTGTGTTGACACAAGGCAGCTGCGCGGCAAATAGTCGAGAACCATAAGCCGATCTAACCGCTCTTGATTAAATCGAAGAGTCGGATTCTGATGTTCGAAGGGTGAAGGGGAACTGCAAGCATTGGACATCGATTAACCCTGACATCTTCCAGGCCAAGTATGTGAACGGCACCGCGCGATCAAATTTCTTTCTCTTAGAAGAGACATGTGGCGCGACCGTGAAATTGCAACCTTGCGAAGGGGTTTTCGAAATCGCCTGCATCTCTAAGGAACGGTTCACAACCCTCACAAGACCCAGAATTAATAACGTTGCATGATGCTGGTATCGTGACAGCAAAAGATGACTTCGTCCAACGCGTTGCAACATGAATAGCTTCTAGTCCTGCCCCTGGACTCATTACGAAGGTCCTGTGGGTCAGGAAAGCTGCTATACCATAGAGATCGAGAAACCGTTTCAGTGCGAATCACATGTACCGATCGGCTGTCTTCTCTCACAAAGAGGATGATACCGTAAACTGGCTGGTTTGAGAACTGGAATCCTGAAGTGAGAAGCCGCAATCAGTGGAACAAACTTGCCTTCGGATAATCCTATCTTCCTTCTGAACCAAAAAAATTCACTCTCATTGCCCACAAGATTAAGGTGCTGTCACGGAGAGGTGTCAGAAGACATGATTGGGCCTGGTTGCTCGCCCTGTCGCGCAAATGTGGCAACGGCCATCAGGGAAGTGTCAAAGTGGCAAGCCTCTCTTCTGACTCGCTCTAGATTCGCAATTCAGTTCTCGATTGTGTTCGTATGAGATGTCTATGGATAAACGGTCACTAACCGTCCGACACATCGAAGCAAAACTTACCCTCGTTCTTATTGTCGATTGCGTGGGAAGGACCCTCAAATCTGCACTCTTTGATGCGACTTTATCACGGTACTACGGCAGTAACTAGGCCAACGCGAGCCTTCCGAAATTTCTTTTTCTCGCAGTAGTATCTGAAAATTAAAAGTATGTCGAGAAGGTACAGTACGAAGTTGGGACCCTCTACCACATGGCTCAGAGGGCCTTACAGTGCCGACACTGGCAGCCAACAGCCTTGATGACTGTATGTGACTCACTTGCCTTTTTGCCCTAAGTCAGTTATATCCATAAGTGGCAAAAGACGGGCTAATTGACAAGGAAATCCGTTCGCTAAGGGTTAACCAAGGGAAGATAATACATAATTGCATAATTTATTGACAATTACGTGATCTGATTCGGATAGCGACCGGATAGCGACCGTCGCCACTGTCACGGAAGTCTGGTGCGTGCAAGCCTCATGCCGCCGGGATTAACGACGATTCTCCTTGTCAGGAATTACTCGCTAAAAGTTCAAGGTGTTTTTTAAACTGGGTTTCTTGTAGGTCAAGCCAGTGAAGCAGTATTAATGAACTCCGTATGTAACAGAATTTTTGGGATGGTACGGTTGTTCCTCTCTCATGTTCAAGAGTTTTTTTTACATACCGTCGTGAACGTATCAGCGAATAGGTGGAAAAGATGGTCGTGAACGTGAAGCGGCGTATGCCAGACATAGATGAGAGGATCTGAGCCTTAATTCGGCCGTCATCTAGAAGGGGCACAAACTCGGCATTTGTCTCGTATATAAAAGAAACTCAAATCTATTGAACGCTTAACCGGGTACACAAAACAGTGGATTAAAGAGTCGCTGTCGCGCTGGATGCTATTCCGGGCACCCTCGTAGATGATTCTATATTCCACCCGCCCTGAAATAAATGGCTCGGCTAGGATTCTGTAACTAAACCTTCTAGTTGCACGATACAGCGGCCATGATGAGAACATAAACCTGCGCCAGAGATGCGAGAGATCTTGCAAAGTGTTAGGAATAAGCAGCCAGACAGAAACATAACTTCAGCGTCGATTGAAATACGAGAAGAGTTCTCGGGGCGGTGTTTCAGGATAACAAAGGGTAAGGCGAGACCGTATTGTATCTTTATGAGCTCGAAGTCGAAGGCGATCATCACAGATGATCCTCAGTACGGGTGATTCCTGCAGTTAATTGGACAAAGAGCAGGACTGCGTCTCTCGGTTTCGCGGAGCTTTCGATCCAATTGCATTCTTCGAGATCCGCATGGGTTCACGTACCGGGAAGACCATTTTTCGGCTACCTTTGTCACAAAGATGGACCCAAGGACCGGGTTCCTAGGACGCGCAGGCTCTAAAAGCATGTTGCCACAGAGGTTCGCGGCCTCCCAGCTGGGACGGACGTCATCGAGTACATAAGCTGTTCAACACCACGATCGCCGTTGTTGATTGACCCACCGGATGCTCAGAGTTGAGACTTGCTTTGATGATTAATTGTAAATGATTGGGTCTGAAAGAGAGAGCAGGCATGCTTGGGCATCCGGCAAAAGCCGATTGACGCAATTGAGGGGTTTCGCTGTTCCAAAGTAGTACAGCACGGTTTCACATTCACACACTACAGTATTGCCTTATGATAAGAGACGTAATCAACATTTCATTTGCGAGACACTGACAGAGAGGTCTCCAAGTTGTTCATACAGAATACTGCGTTGTAACGATAGTTACTAAGACCGGGAAAATAAATAAAAACTGATTCGCCAGGGTGTGGTCGCAAAATCTGCCATACAAAAGTTACAAAGCTACTGTACTTGTATAAGAGCGGACACTGGCAACTCTGATAAGAGTCCGCATCACGATACTGGGAAGTGCCATTCGGATCGGAGCAAACCCTAGCGGTTTGATGAACGAGATCGGCAAGCATGACTGCAGAACCTAGAGCCATTTCGACGGGGGTATACTTGACAAATAATGCAAGGCATCTCCACTCTATGCAATAATGCGTCCCTATAAGAAAGTAAGACCAAACCGGGTCACGAAGGTAGATACGGATGCGCACCGCATATGTTGGTCGCTACACCACTCCCGATCTTCATTGACTCGCGCGTCAAAGAATACGTAGCGAATGCAACGAGGATACCGACACAGCGGTTCTACAGAGCGCTCAATAAGGAAGGGATACAAAGTCAGATGGATTAGTTACTGTGATTGCTTGCGGGTCGATACGGGGGAGCTTTTGAACGAGACTCGTGGCCCTCCTCATATCCAGCAGCATTCCAGTCCTGAGGTTGCGCAACGGTAGCAGGGTATCCCCCTCCATGATGGGGCTGAACGCCGGGTCCAGGCTGCGACGAGTAAATGCCGCTACCACCGCCCATATCCGAACTGGCGCCAGCCGGATACGACCGTTGACTATCAGAGAATGGTCCAGTAGATGCATGGCCATATGAGGCTTGACGTTCATGCTGCTGTGTGCCCACAGTCAAATTCGAGGTATTCTGTGATGGGGAAATGTAGGTTTGTGGGTGACCAGCGGAACCGAGTTGTGGGTCGGGAAATGGCACATTTCCCGCGTAAGGTGAATGGCTACCCTGGCGTAGTCCCGACGACTGAGGTTGTAGTGAGCCGTCAGGATGAGATGAGTATGCTTAAGAAGAGAGCATCAGCCCATCGGCTTAAAAAATCGGAGACAGGATACCGTACTGACCCTGACGGTCATTATAGGTGTTGGACGAGGGCTGGCCCAGCTGGGTGAACTGTCCGGGCTGTCCGGACTGTTGAGAGGGATTCGGGTACGATGTCTGATAATTATAACTTGGGTTTTGGTATTGGCGGCTCATGATCGATTGCAGCGAAGAGGGGATGGGAAGTCTCACCTGCTGATGCTGATGTAGGACTTTTATCCTGCGTTAGAGGGCGTCACTGGGTTAGAACCTAGAAGGGTGAGAATGGTAAATTCCCACGAATCGCCTTACGCTTTACGATACACCAGACTCCTACTGACTCGCACAGCTTCCCAGTTCGTGTCAGGTGTCAGGTGGTTAACGGCGCTCCCGACTTTAGCTGATGTATGGCTCTCGAAGCCCAGGCCTGTACTGTGGGTTCGAATTATGTTCACCCCTGTACCTAAATGAAATACAAGCTTCTCCTTACATTTCCATCCGGGGGCGAGGCCAACACGGGCTGCGGCCGATTCAGAGTCAGGGAGCGCCTCATGTGCGGCCTTGAGGCTGACCAGATTGCGCCGCCCAATAACGCACCTTCGAAACACAGCATAGTACATCCTCTGACTGAGGACGTTCGTTTGCTCTGGATTAATGATTGCAAGATTGCAAGATTGAGTGGTCCTGGGAGACGCCGCCAGCGGGATCAGCAGAGGAGACAGGTAACATCACGTGGATCCAGACTGACAATCAACTAACTCCGATTATTATAACTGGTGACTCGATCATGTACATTTGTACAATACTATACAACTGTTCCGATTAACCACCGCCGGCAACACGATGCACCATCACTGGTATATCAAGACACAATAACTAATTTACAGAAAACCTCAAAAGGACTAATGCAAAACAGAAAACAGTAACGTAATCACGGCCTCGGTCGGGGTTCGGTGTGAATAACTGATGCATTATAGTACGATCCTTGGACTCGAGGAGCCTGACGTTCTTGTTCCCTACATGTACGACCACATACACGCTCACCTGTGCGACGTGGTCGTCCCTTACACATCACGCAAGATGCTACCAGGCCGGTTAACACGGCTTGTCTGACGATGCACTGCGTTAAGAAAATTGGACTATTCATGAAAGTCAAACGAAACCCACAGCTCGTGGCCCTGTCCACAGTATTCCGTCTGTTCTTGTTCAAAGACGTCGTAGAATGCGTTGTATGTGCAATCCGGGATGCGGCACTTTTGGGTACTGGCCTCGGGCGGGTTATTTATAGCTAATGGCACAAGGACCAGTTAGCCCTGTCTGTAGTGTAAACATAACCGAGTGCACTACGTACGGCGACGCCCAGACGAGTCCACTTTATAGGTTCGTGGCTGGCCTGGCGAAAGCGGATACTGTCCCCCATTCCCACCATCACCTGTAAGAGTCCATGGCTGACGATCTGAAGTAGGGGAATGATCTGCAGAACACAGGTCAGAGATGCCATAAAGAGCGAGGCTACAAACTCACGCTCTGGTACAGAGTGAGTAGAGGAAACCACTGGGGCCTGGCGGCCTCCAATGTGATCGTGGGAGGTGGCGTTCCCTATGGGATGTGGATGTGATGTTCTAGGCTGTGCCAGCGAGGCTGGGGAAAATTGCGAAGGATGGTGGGTCTCTATACATTTGATAGGCGGCAATTAGGAAAAAAGTTTACAAGGTGTGAGTGACTTACGTCGGTGGGTCGTTGAATTCATGGTGTCCGCACTCCTGGGCGGGTAAACTTGATGAGGGGTGGACGAGCCATACTGTTGGGCAGTGAGCGGGTGCGAAGCTTTGGATCGTCATTAGTATCATCCCCTCTCGAAAAGTAACCGGTGGATGCCACTAACTAGCTGGTATGTCATTTGTGGTGGATGGTTGCGAGTTAGACCATGGCTGATTGTACTGGTTGATACTACTCATGATTTTGACCCGAGGGCGGTGGTGGTTGTGGTAGTGGAATTATGGTGGTGGTGATGGTGGTGGTGGTGGTGGTCAAATTATGTATACGCTGGACCTAGATGAGAACTTGGCTTGCGTCGAGACTAGGCGCAATTCGAGTCTGGGAGTGGCATCGATTAGGGAGTTATTTGGAATGAGGACAAGTTTGCGCCCACGGCATATGAGCGCTCCGAGCGCGCTGTATGTACTTGTGTCATCCGGGCACCTGACAATGCATATCTTGATGCAGATGGGACAAAGAGAGGCATCGAAAGGAATTTCGAATTTCTCGATCACAGCATAAGGCATCATGGCACCGTGCCATCACGGCCGGAACCAATAGTACGGTGATAGATACCACGGACTGCCCTGCCCGAAAGAACGTGAGTGCCTGCTGTGCATTGATAACCAACCCTCTAGAACAGAACAACCCTTGGCACCCGTTCCATTGTGTGGCGTGGTGCCCACGAAGTGACTGCTGGTGGTCGGGTGGCACCAAGCGTGCCCAGGAACCCTACTCCCACAGCATCCGTTACCCAAGACGGATTTGGAAGAGCGCGTGTGTAAACAACACCGAGAATGCGTGTACTCGCGGCTGACAGATTCTGAAACGAACTGACAAGTGCCAATGATGTCTCGTACCCAGTTCCCCAGTTCCCAATGCGCTTACCGCCATCACGGCGCAAAGAATCTTGATAAGGGGACGGGACTCTGGTGGTGTGCGATCAGCTGAACATGCGACAAAGAGAAACCTGATCGGATCGTGCGACTGATATGTAGCCGGGTAACCCGATCCCCGAATTTGCAATGACCTATTTACGACTCCTTCCTCACATCGCACGCCCTCTTGGCCGCGGCACACGGAATACGCGGAGATATATATCAAGAACACCTAGTTTTCCTCAAGCTCTACAAGAAGATCATTTTCGTCGAGCAACATGTCAGCATACGTCTACCAACACAATCCGTCCTAAGCGGTCTTCCAATATGAACACAGAATTTAGGGATGACTTACAGATATATCGATGTCCGCCAATTCTGTATCAGCTATCACCCCTCGTTTGGGCTCAGGCTCTTCCAGCCGGAGCCGCAGTGCATCCCAATCTGGCTCTTCTACTTCTTGTAGCTTTGCTCCATGGACCGCCAGTGCATCTGCACCCTCATTTCCCTCTTCACCAACGTGCCCACGCACATACTCAAGCCTGACCTGCTGTCCAGAACGTCCACGCAAGGAGAGAAGAGCATCCATGTACATAATGAGTTTCACGTTCTTGACGGGCTCTCCTTTGGAGGTTGTAAAGTTATGGAGGCGCCAACCAGGAAGCCAGTCAGTGAAACCTTTATATGCCTCGGTAAGTAACGAAGGAGCAACGTTGGGGGCGATGCGGAGAAATAATTACACTTTATGGCATATTGCGAATCGGATTTTATGATTAGAGGTATTGAGGTTATTGGGGTAGTCTCCAGCGCCCGGATGATGGCCTGACCCAGGATCGTCATGCATCAGAGGGTATCGTCGACTCGTGAAGAAATCAAACGCACGATCAACTCGGCACGGTTGTTGGTTTGTCTGCCAGGGGAGCGCTCGGAGAGGTTGCTACCACCAGACAGGCAGGCATAAAATGGACCGTATCATTATTGGAGGAGAGCACATACCGGGGGTCATCGACTCCCCACCACACGCCAATGCCAGCAGCGGACCCAAGCTGCCCGTTCCCCGAGCACGCGCCATCGGTGTACACAACATCCTCGGCCGTCGCAGACATTCTCGACGGCCCCGCCGCAGCATGTGACCTCGCACTTGGCACGCCAGGGGTGATCCGTGATCCAGAACCTGGGTCCAAGCGTGACTGGATGGAGGATGCTGGTACTCGCCCGCTGGGTTCTGACCCGATCAAAGCCCTAGCTTCATCTGGCGAATGGCTCGCCGGCTTGATCTTCTGTTTCACGGGATAGGGCACGGCGCGCTGCATCCAAGCCTCCGCCTCGTCAAGGGTTCTCAGTTTCTTGTACCTCGCGCAGGGATAGCCGTCCACCTGCTCTCGGCAGTCTTCCCTGATAGAAAAAAAGTGTCAATAACAACTGACAGAGGTACCAGAATGAAAAAGAACAATGCAACCATGTCGTGTATATTCCTGGTCTTTTGCCGATTTTGACGGCGTAGTATCCGGCCTTGGGCATGATCGTGGTGCACCGGCGTAGTGGGACAGTCGATGGATGGTACAATTCTTTGCAACGATGCTGGTGACCTGTGACGCGCGAGTCGGCTGATATAGCGTGGCGGAGATGAGGCAAATGGCCACATGAGCGTGTTCTAAGGGGCCACAACCGTGACATTCAACATACAAGGTGTTGGATAACCCTGAGTTCAGGTTAGGGTTCCT
>WNFQ01004348.1_pt1 | contig 10311 bp, 9 predicted proteins | sample 5400171 | NCBI WGS metagenome assembly WNFQ01 (sample SAMN13153356, study PRJNA577476) | soil metagenome | isolation source: 20 cm soil under Madrone tree | place: USA:California | collected 2016-06-14 | reverse complement strand
CCTATTCGGAGGCAACGTGATGCGCTTTTCCGATCTGGAACGGGCGATACCCACTATCACTCAGAAAATGCTGGGGCAGCAACTTCGCAGCTTGGCAGCGGACGGAATCGTTGTGCGGACGGCGTACGCCCAGGTGCCGCCGAAGGTTGAGTACCGTCTGACATCATGGGGCCAATCCCTTTGTCCTACGCTTGACGCCATCCTAAAGTGGGCCGATCGACGGCCAGTAGAGAGAAGAAAGCGCAACTCGCGCTGACAGTTTGCTACTCCTGAATAACGGCAAACACGAAGTAATTGCGGTGAGCGGACAATCGGCCCTCGGTTGATTTCAATTTGAGAGGCCGATTCCAGCCCAAGATCCCAGCCCAAGATAAACACAGCTCCCACGACTTTTAAAGCACTTACGCAGCCACCTAAGACCTGTTATGTTATTGTAAATACTTATTAACGCCAAACTGAAAAGGCTGGCGTCGGCGGTTCAACTCCGTCCCTGGCCACCATATTTCAAAGAACTTCTTTGAATTGCATGGCACTGCTTCGGTCCGCTCTCGGTCCGCATCTGAGACAAGCTTAAAGCGACTGATGCGTATGGCTATGACCTTGAAGAACCTTTCTTGATCTGTTTTTCTTCTCAGTCCGTTCTCAGTCCGTTTTTGTCTGGCGCATGCTGAGAATCGCAGTGAGCATTTTCCCCGCTGCGACCATACGATCGCGGCTGACTGCGTGGGTGTAGAACTGAAGCGTCAGCTTAACGTCACTGTGGCGAAGCAGAGTTTGCACCGTCTTTGGATCGGTTCTGATGCGGATGAGAAATGACGCGAGGCTGTGGCGCAGATTCATTGCTGTCCAAATTAGACGGGCGTTGGACTCACCGCGGCTGAAAACATGGAACATAGCACGGCCTTTCCGGCTTCGTACAAAGCAGGTTGGCACTCACAGAATCGGCGGTGTTCAGTGGCTGCTGTCCCGATTAACCCTTCCGATCGCGCTGGATTCTCTGATCCGTTCCTCGTGAACGGTCCTTCTGCTGTCCAATCTAGTTGCTGCAATTTGCACTCTATGCCAGAGCCAGGGCCAGTTGCTCCGGCATGAACTCGAGCTGTGGTGGGGATTGGAACGGAGCGTCAATCCATGTCCAGAGATCGCGGTAGACAAACAACTGTTGGCGGAGCAGGGCCACCAAGTTCGACAGCGACCAGGAGAAGGTAGAGCGCAACTGCAGATACTTGATCAGCAACATGGCAATCAGTGCCGCCCAGATCTGCGTCTTCAGGGCATTGGCGGAAGTTCCCACGAAGGTCTTCACGCGAAGCGACTGCTTGAGCGCCTTAAAAAACAATTCTATGGCCCACCTCTCCTTATAGACGGCAGCAATCGTGGCAGCCGATAACGTCATCTGGTTGGTCAGGAATACCAAAAGACGATTTTGTGCTTCATCCCAGAACTCCACCCGTCGAAAGAAGCACTCTTTGCCCTCCCGCCCCTGCTTATAGAAGAAGATGACCTGGTCTCGCCGCACCCCTTTGCGTCGCGGCAGTTCTCGTTCTTCCACCACCCCGTAATCCGCGTTGTCCTTCAGGCGCGTCACAAAATGGACTTGCTGCCGCGTCAGCCTGCGAAACCACTCATAGTCGGTATATCCGCGATCGAACACCAGCATCGTTCCCGGCGTAAATCGTATCTGGCGCGCCACCCGCACCTCGTGCCGTTTGCCTTCGGTGATCACCGCATATTCAGGCAAGTAGCCGTCGTGATCCAACAGCAGATGCAGCTTCACCGCTCCCTTGGTCCGGCGAAAGCGGGCCCAATCAAACACGCTGGCGCATAGATCAATCACCGTGGCATCCATGCTTAGCAGCTTGTTCTTGAAGCGAAATTTCCGAGTGTTTCCCGTCTGGCTCGCGACCAGCGCCTGACATTTCCCCAGCAGTTGATGGAACACCGCTTCGTACAACTGCCAAGGCCGATGTTCATTGGCATACGCCAAAGTGGAGCGGCTCGGCGCCGTGGGTACTCCCAGATGCCGAAGTTTCCCTTCGCTCGCCGCCAAACCTCCACAGATTTCCCGCAAAGACTTGGCATGGCCTAAATGACAGAACAGCATCGCCACAAACTATCCCCAACTGCTGAACCCACGCGCGTGCCGCTCTGCCCGATACTTGCGTACCGTCGCTTCAAATTCCACTCGCGGAATCAACTGCAAGATTTGTGAGAAAATGCTGCAGACTCGAGTCAAAGGCTGATCCTCCTTGGTTGTTTTCGGTTGTGAACCCGATCACAACTTATCAGAGGTTCAGCCTTTTATGCCTCACGGCTGCACTCAATTCAGAAACGCAATTTGGACAGGTGTGGCGCAGATTATGAAATCCGAATCGTCGCGGGTCGTCATCCACGAGTCTGTCGTGATTGTCCGCGTTCGATGAAAGAATGCCTGCTTTAACTGCGGCTGGACGCAGATGATCTTCGACAAGCATGTTGGCGACGCGTGGCTGTTTGCCGTCCAGCCGGCTTGAGGGAAACACCCAGTCACTGGCTTGGGAATACTTCGTGTTCTGTTTCCAGAGGAGCATAAACTCGGCGAGCAACGGATGGAGTGGCACCGGGCCCTTCGACGCTTTGCTCTTTGGCAAACCTACTCGGCCACACGTCCAAGTGCGACGCACGTGGATTATTCCGTCAGCGAAATTAACGTCATGCCATTGCAAGCCCAAGCATTCCGATATACGAAGCCCTGTGCCGGCGGCCAAAAGCGTCAGAGTGCGTTCCGGCTCTCGGAGATTACACACGATTGCATACGCCTGTTCGGGGGTGAGAATCATCGCTTCGTATCCGGTGGTTGTCTTGCAGCGGACAAGGCGCATGGGGTTCGACTCCTGGTCTCGTGGAATCAGACCGTACCGTTGGCCATGCTTATACACCAAGGACATAACACGACGAGTCTTGTCCAGTGTCGGATTGGCAAGATCTTCAACACGTGTTCTGGACCACCGAAGGGCCGTTTGGAGTAGACAACCCAGTCGTGACGGAACAGCACTCGCAGCCACGAGGCGAAGGCGCGGGGTTCCACAAGCGGTAAGAGATGTCCGTGGAACTGGAGTGCCCCGGCCTGAAAGGCAGTCTTGAGTCCGGCGACGAACTTGCCGCAGAAGACACGGCTGAGCACTTTGACGGGAAGGAAGAAAGAGCGGCGGGAGGAGATCCAGCGGGAGTGATCTGGAGCGAGGCCGCCGGCGGCCATCACGCAGTGGACATGAGGATGAGTAGGATGCGATGAAAGGGGAGCTCTGCCGCGTCGATCAGACGCGCCACTTCTTCCTGGCTCAACACCTGAAGCCCGCGCTTTTCCAAAGGCAGAATGACGTTCCGCCAACACGAGCCGTCGGCCCACGCTCATGCGCCAAAATTACTGCTGCATTCGGCGGAAATCCGCTCTTCCTAGAAGCCTGCGAGTTCGCGGCAGCCTGTTCGGCGTTTTGCGCCCGTGCAAGTTTAGTGAGAGAGCCATCGAGAGCAATACCTATTGCCCGTGAGTTGAAGAGGCTCGGAAGAGGAATTCGAGGGAGTTGAAACTGGGCGTCCGTGCGCGAGTGCAGTAATTCCTGCCGCGGCAAGAAATGTGCGCCGATCCATGTTTGTCATGGTGTGCTCGTGTTCGTGGCTGTGGACGCTGGCTCCGCGGGCGTGTCGAATAAGTAGATGTGGCGCAGGTTAGGCATGCCCTTCAATGGAGCCAGTGCGTCACTCGTGACTTTGGTCCCACTCAGGTTCAAGTAGGTGAGCTGTGACAGAGGCGAGAGTTTCGCCAGGGCCTGCCCCGTAACCCCGGTCCCCTCTAAGTGAAGAGCACGTAAGTTGGAGAACTTGCTTAGGGTGTCGAAGCATGCGTCGGTGACCGCCGTGCGTCCGAGTTCGGCCTCGACGATGAACGGCGCGAATCGTTGGAAGCGGGCCAGTTGTGCGTCGTTGAATTTGGAGGATACATCATTCGTTCTAAGAATCAGGCCATCGGACGGCATTGCCGAAACTGCGACCAGTTTTGCGCTCTCCGAGCTTTGCATCTGACGAATCTCATTCATCAAGTAGCTATAGTCACCCACCGGTTGAAGCGGCAAGTCTGCGTTGTCCCGAGCCGTAGAAATTCCTGGAATACTGGCCGTTGTGGGGGAAGCGCCGGCAAGAATCCAAGCGCGGAGAGCCGCGATTTCGTCGGTGGTCAAGGGCGTCCGGCCTTCGGCAGGCATGAAGTGGCGATCACTTGGGGAAAGCGTGACTCTCTGCAGTAGCAGACTTCGATCCGGATTTCGCGGCGCAATGACAGCTCCATCTCTGCCTCCCTTCATCAACAGCTCATAGAAATCAAGGCGAAGGCCGGCTTGTTCCTTGCTGGCTCCATGGCACGAAACACACTTGGCATCAAGGATCGGATGAATATGGCGCGCGTAGACTGAGCCGACATAGGCAGCATCAGAAGCTGCAGATGCCGATGGGAAGAGTTCCTTCAGCGGGCCCGGCATATAGCGAGTCAGGTAGTCGCTTCCATGGGTGAGCGAACCTCCCTGATGCGCCGTCCAAGTAAGTGTGAGCAGGGTTAATGCGAGTAGCGAAGGATAGATCCGGTGGAGTTGTCCTGACACCCATGCGTGACGCACGGCGACACACAACATTAATTCAACAAGGAGCGCAATACCGCCCCACATGTGACGCGTGACAGTTGCGCCCATGACCCCGCTGCCATACGCCAGCAAGATTCCGAAGACAAAGGTTATGGCGCCGGTAGCCAACGTCAGGAGCAGCACGAAACCTGCGGCTTCACGCAATGCGAGCCGAGTCCTCCCAGCAAGCTCGAGCAATGGCAGCAACACGAGCATGCCAATCGGTAGGTGTACGAGCAAAGGATGAAAACGGCCAAGAAACTGAAGCCCGTCGGCATGCGGCCGCCCATCTAGGGGAACAGCGAATGGCAACATCACAAGCAGGACACTCAGGCCCAGGGTAAAAAGCCATTGCACCGGCACATTTCGGAAGCGCAGATTTCGTATCGCCGCGATTAAGTTGTGCCCTGCGATCACGCCAGCAATCCCTGTACTACGTGGGCCGGGACAGGACTCGTCAACTTCTGATCGAGGCCTTGAAACTTGTAGGTGAACTTGCTGTGGTCAATTCCTAGGCAATGAAGAATTGTGGCGTTGAAGTCGCGCACGTGGACCGGATCTTTGACGACGTTGTAACTGTACTCGTCAGTTTCGCCATAGGTAATGCCGGGGCGGACGCCACCGCCCGCCATCCAAGTGGTGAAACATCGGGGGTGGTGATCGCGGCCGTAGTTGTCCTGTGTCAAACCACCTTGGCTGTACACTGTGCGTCCAAATTCGCCCGCCCAGATCACCAAGGTGTCATCAAGGAGTCCGCGGCGTTTTAGATCGGTGACCAGCGCGTATGCGCCTCGGTCTGTTTCCTGACAGAGAGTCGGCAAAACTCCGACCACATCACCATGAACATCCCATCCGCGTTTATAAATTTGGGTGAAGCGCACACCGCGCTCGGCCATCCGGCGCGCGAGCAGGCAGTTATAGGCAAATGTGCCCGGCTGCTTGGCCTCGGGACCATAGAGATCCCATGTGGACTGCGGTTCCTTGCTGAGATCGGTAAGCTCGGGCACGGATGACTGCATCTGAAACGCCATTTCGTACTGAGCGATGCGCGCGTTTGTTTCGGGGTCGCCGACTTCTGCCAGTGTCTGACGATTGATCTGCTCGACGGTGTCGAGCATTTCGCGGCGGACGTCCCGATCGACTCCCGCGGGGTCGGCGAGATAGAGTACGGGATCCGTGCCCGACCTCAGCCCTACGCCTGCGTATTCCGAAGAGAGAAAGCCACTACTCCACAAGCGTGAGGAGACCGGCTGGTTGTTTTCCTTGGGGTTGGTTTTAGTCTGCAGAACGATAAAGGTCGGCAGGTTATCGTTCATGCTGCCCAGACCATAGGCCAACCACGAGCCTAGGCAAGGCTTGCCGGCATTCATGTTGCCGGTGTTCATGAGCATGATCGCAGGCTCATGATTGATGGCGTCAGTATTCGTTGTTTTGATGATGGTAAGGTCGTCCACTATGCGCGCAGTGTAGGGTAACAGGGAACTTAGCCACGCTCCGGACTCTCCGTGCTGCCCAAAAGGCCAGTGTGATGGCGCTACGGGGAAGTGTGCCTGGCCGGCAGTCATACCGGTCAACTGCTGGTTGCCGCGAACTGAATCCGGCATGTCCTTGTTGAACTGAGAAGCCAGGTTCAGCTTGTAATCGAAGAGATCCATTTGCGGTGGCCCGCCCGACATGAAGAGATAAATCGCGCGTTTCGCCTTGGGTGCAAAATGTGGCAGGCCAAGACTGTTACGTCCCTCCGCTGATACAGAATTGATCTCTGCTCCGTTTGCATAACTCCGCAGGCCCAACTCACCGAAGAGCCCCGCCAGCGCGGCCCATCCCAACACCTTTCCGGATCGGCCCAGGAATCGCCGCCGTGTCTCGACGGCAGCCCACTCCCGTTTAAGACCTGCGGGGATGGGAAGGTCAAGAGGAGTGACGGGATTTTCGCAGTCGGTACAAAGTGGATGTTGCTTCATATCAGCCCCCGGCTATTTGTTAATGGTCTCATCGAGATTTAGTATTTCACTGGCCACCATAGTCCAAGCGGCCAACTCTGGTTCTGGAATCGATACATCACGCTTCTTCTCGCCCATTCCCATAAGAGCGTGCGCAGCTTTGGGATCCTTTTCGTAATGGCTTTGCAATTGTTGCAGTGAAGTTTCGAGAGCCGCTGCCATGGACGCCGGCGGATCATGAGCAAGCAGAATCTCACTCATGCGGTTAACGCGTTGTTGTGGATTCGGGCCCGCCTCATGGATCACGCGCTGCGCCAAGGCGCGGGCCGCCACCACCCACTGCACGTCATTCATAGTCACTAGAGCTTGGAGCGGTGTATCGGTGCGTTGCCGGCGGGTGCATACCACATCACGCATGGGCGCATCGAACGCATCCATACTCGGGGATGACGCCATACGCTTCACATATGTGTACATGCTACGGCGGTACAGCGCATCGCCGTGCTCCTGAACATAATGGACCGTATCGCTAGACGGATAACTCACCTCTTCCCAGATGTTCGTGGGTTGGTGGGGTTTTACGCTGGGGCCACCAACCTTCTCCACAAGAAGCCCGCTCGCCTGGAGAGCGATGTCGCGGAGCATTTCGGCATCCATGCGAAACCGCGGGCCGTGTGACAAGAGCAAATTCTTCGGATCTTTGGCGAGCTGCTGTGCACTTGATTTTGCACTCTGCCGGTATGCTGCCGACATGACCATCAGTTTGTACATATGCTTGATGTTCCATCTGCTCTCACGGAATTCGACGGCGAGCCAGTCGAGCAGTTCGGGATGAGCGGGCCTCTGGCCCATGATGCCAAAGTCTTCAGTGGTTTCGACGATGCCACTTCCGAAGAGTTCGTACCACATGCGGTTTACAGTTACGCGCGCGGTGAGCGGGTTTGCGGAGCTGACAGTCCACTTAGCCAAGGCGAGTCGGTTGTGAGGTTCGCCGGACTCCAGTGGCGGCAGAAAGTGAGGAGTATCGGGCTCTACGCGTTCGGTGCGAGCGGTGTATACGCCGCGCGTCAGCACGTGCGCGTAGGCGAGCGAGGGCTTCTCCCAACTCACTTGCGTCAGATCGCCGCCGATCGATAGCCGGTCAAGCTGCTTATCGAGCGGAGCGATCTCCCGTTGAATTGCCTGATATGAAGGATCCAAATGATTGAGATAGAACTCGCTCATCATGTGCCATTGGTCTGCCGTCCATTGCAAAGTAGGATGCGACGCAATTTCGGCAGCGTAATCTTCGAATGGAAGCCGCTCGACTTCATCGGGGCTCAGAGTCCGCGCATAGAGCCGAATATCCTGGTACCTTGCTTCTTTCGCTGGATGCTCTTCGGGATGGCGCCATCCAAGCTGCATGGGAGCCGGGGTGCGGATGGTCGCGTGTGAGAGGTTGTCAGAAATTACCCGAGTAGGGATCTCGACGCCATTGACGTATATCTTCACTCCCGAAGCTCGGCCCGAGCCGTCGTAAGTGAAAAAGATGTGCTTCCAAGCGCCGTCGAGCGGGAGGGGGGTGACCGAGATGACATGTATCGCAACCTGCGGAGTCGTATCCTTGGGTGGTTCTGCCGCCGAATGTTTCTTCGTCTTTGCCTCCGCTGCTTCTTTTGCTTTGCTCTTCTTGCCCGCTTCTTCCTCGGCTTTCTTTTGTTCAGGCGGTTTGTTGGGGGCCAGATCCTTCTTGCTCAGGTCCTGCGGAGAAGGATAGTTGAACGGTTCTTTAGCCTCGAGCTGTTTCTCGTGCGCTCCCTTTTTGGTTGATTTCTTTGTTCGATCCTGCAGAATTGACTCTTTCGGCATCTGGTTCACCAATGACACGCTCAGGAATCCGTCTTCTGCTGCCAGCTCCCAGCCCCGGTCGTGCTGCGTAGAGTCCATTTTCGAGAGCAGCGTGCCAAAACTTCCTGGATGAAACGGCGCGGAGCGGAACATAAACCAACCTCCGGAAGAGAAGGCTTGCTTTGTGTCATAGTCGCCAGTCTGTCCCAAAAGCACCCACGTACTGGACTGCATGCGGAAGTCCGGCCAGAGCCACGTGGTCTCGCCCCATTCTCCCTTCAGAGTGCTCGTATGGAAACTGGCGGGGTTCGCATTTGGTGCGCTGTTTCTTAACTCTTCTCCGCTTCCTTCATCGAGCCGAAGGCGCAGTACCAGTCCATTGGTGCCAACTGCGCGAGGAGCAGCGTTACCCGAAGAAAGCCATTGCGTGACTAAGCCATGGCCGTTGCGGCGCATCTCGTTTAGCTTGCCTTGGAGATTGGAACGCTGGACGAGGACACGGTTATAAGCGTCCTGGTTTTGAGCCGTAGGGATGCGCACAACAGGCGCCCAAACGGGCCGATCGTCGTTAAACGGCTTCTCGTCAAGATTGTTGACGAAGGCGCTCAATGCATAAAAATCGTGCTGCGTGGTTGGATCGAACTTGTGGTCATGACAAACGGCGCAACCCACTGTGAGGCCCATGAATGTCGCTCCGAACGCTTCTGTGCGCTCGCGAGCGATGTTGACCCGTAACTCCTCAGGAATGGTGCCGCCCTCGTTACTGCTCACGCCCAACCTTACATATCCACTGCCGATCAACGGGTCAAGGCTTTTCATCGGCATTAGGTCGCCGGCGATTTGTTCCATGGCGAACTGGTCAAAAGGCTTATTGGCGTTGAACGAGCGGATCACGTAATCGCGATAGGGCCAGATGTCGCGGCTGTTATCAAAATGCAGTCCGTAGGTGTCAGCGTAGCGGGCGTAGTCGAGCCAGTAGCGCGCGCGTTGCTCGCCGAAGGTCGGCCGTGCCAGAAGACCGTCGACCAGATGTTCGTAGGCATCGGGTGAAGTGTCATTGACGAATGCGGTTACTTCGTCAGGAGTAGGCAGCAGCCCAGTGAGATCGAGGGTAACACGCCGGATAAGCATTGCCCGGTCGGCTTCCGGAGAGGGATGCAAGCCTGCTTGTTCCAGCTTTGCAAGAATGAAGTTATCGATCGGTGTGTGAATCCATCCGGCGGTTCGTGGCGTCGGAACAGGCGGGCGTTGAGGGACTTCGAAGGCCCAGTGCGGACGATACACCGCTCCTTCCCGGATCCACTCCTTTAAGGTCGCGATGTCGCCCGAGTTCATTGGCTTGGCCTCGCCCTGAGCGGCCTGCGGCATCAGATAATGAGGATCCTTGGACTCGATCCGCTTGACCAATTCACTCTTTTCGGGATGCCCGGGGACAATCGCATCCGGATGATGTGGGCGTTTCCGCATCGCCCACTCCGCAAGGTCAAGGCGTAGACCCGCCTTTCGCATTTCCGGATCTGGACCATGACAACTAAAACAGTGACTCGCCAGGATTGGTTGCACGTCCTGATTGAAATCGAGATGGCGCGCAGCATTGCGACGACAACCGACAACAGCGCTCAGAACGACGGACACCAGAACCAAAGAGAAGGCCAGCTCCGTACATCGACGCGTTTTATGATTTAGCTGGCTGATACGCCCAGCCCCCGTGACAGTCGGTTTCACAACTGGACCTCCGGCCCCACTGATCAGTACATTGTATTGCTCATTTTCACGATGACTCGAGGAAAATCCCAACTCCGCCGGGACTCGAGAGATGAAATCACCAACAGCTACATATCGGATTTCAACGGCGCCACCCAGCACGGCGTGGGCCCCGAGCTACCGAG
>WNFQ01013602.1_pt1 | contig 10312 bp, 9 predicted proteins | sample 5400171 | NCBI WGS metagenome assembly WNFQ01 (sample SAMN13153356, study PRJNA577476) | soil metagenome | isolation source: 20 cm soil under Madrone tree | place: USA:California | collected 2016-06-14 | reverse complement strand
ACCAATCTCGATCCCAGCGATTTGGTCGACGACGCCTTTCTGCGCCGCATGGGATATCGTCTCTATGTCAATGCGCCGGATAAAGAAATGTATAGCTCAATTTTTGAGCGATTCGTGCGCGCCAGCGGTTTCGATTATGATCGAAAATTTCTCGATTACGTTTTTCGTCTCTACGATGCCGACAAGCGCGCTCTGAGAGGTTGCGAGCCACGCGACTTGATCCAGCGCTGCGTCGATCTCTGCAAGTATGAGAATCGCGCGATGGTACTCTCAAACGAGTTGCTGCGCCTGGCATGGAGCAATTACTTCGGTTCAGCGCCCGCGGTACAATAGCCGAAAAATGCCAACTTTGATTGGCTGGCCCGCCGGAACGCAAGCGAGCCACGTCGCGAGATCCGCGTCTTCGCCCGGCAAAGAAATACCCCGCTCACAACGAACGCGAGCGTGTTTACCGAACGCATTGTCGGTTGCGCGCTTGCGTCGTTAGGAAGGTTTATGCGACTTCGCGCGCATCCTGTACTGTTCTGTGAAAATCTTTATTTTGGAATTGGTGGAGCCGAAGGGAATCGAACCCTCGACCTCTTGAATGCCATTCAAGCGCTCTCCCAACTGAGCTACGGCCCCACGCGAGAAAGGACTGAGTAAGGAGTCCTGAGTGCTGAGTCAAAATTAGGGAACCAGGCTGAGAAAGTCAACCGGCGTCAATTTGCCAGTTAGAACAATTGTCTACGGTCAGTCCTCAGCACTCGTTACTCAGCACTGATCATTTCCCCCGAACCATCTCCTCGGCGTGGCGGCGAGCTTGTTCGGAAATTTTAACGCCGCCGAGCATACGAGCCAACTCGTCGATGCGGTCATGCTCGCTCAGTTGTCTAACGCGCGTGAAGGTCCGCCCTTTTTCGACCTCCTTTTCGACGACGAAATGAGCATCGGCGAGGGCGGCCACTTGCGGCAGATGAGTCACGCTAATGACCTGGTGACGGGAGGCTACTTGTTTGAGTTTTTTGCCGACAATCTCCGCCACCCGGCCACCGATGCCCGCATCCACCTCGTCAAACAACAGAGTCGAAACGACACCCGGAGTCATCACGAGCGACTTGAGCGCGAGCATCAAGCGTGAGAGCTCGCCGCCGGAGGCGATTTTCGCCAGCGGCTTCGCCGGTTCTCCCGGGTTGGGCGAAAAGTAAAATTCCACTTGATCCATGCCTCGCTCGGTAAGTTTTTTGCCGGCGATGAAAAAAGGCGGCGCATCGGCCTTTTCATCCTGTGTGACAAAGTGCGCTTCAAATGTTGTCTCGGGCATGCCGAGATCTTTCACTTCCTTTTCCATTTCACGTTTCAATTTCTTCGCCGCGCGCTGCCTGACAAGCGAAAGTTTCTGTGTTGAGCGATCTTTTGATTTCCTCATGCATACGCAAGATCTCGTCGACGCTCGCATTGTACTTGCGTTTGAGGCGCTGGATTTCAGCGAGGCGGTCTTCGACTTGCTCCAGCGCGCCTGGGTCGAAGTGAACGCGCTCAGCGTAGCGGCGCAGTTGAGAGGCGGCCTCTTGCAGTTGCGCTAAAGCGGATTCGAGGAAATCGACGGTCGGTTGCAGGTGCCGATCGATCGACGACAATTCACGCAGACGGACGGCGTATTTGCTCAGTCGACCGACCAGCGCAGCCTCGCCTTCGTACAGAACCTCGTCGCCCTCGCGGCAGCCCTGATAAAGTTTTTCGCTGTGCGCCAGAATATTTTTCGCTGCGCGGAGCTCTTCTTCTTCGCCAGCTTTGAGACGTGACTGGGTTAGTTCTTCGGCTTGGGCTTCGAGCAGGTTCTTTTCCCGGCGCCGCTGCTCGAGCGACTCTCGCGCTTCGTTGAGATCCCTCCACGCTACGGCCAAGACGTCGTAAGTTTCTCTCATCGTCCTTGGCAATGCTGGCTCGTCTGCAAACGCGTCGAGCAAATTCAGATGGGTATCAGGCTGCAGCAGTGTATGGTGCTCATGCTGCCCGTAAATGTGGACCAACGAGCCGCCCACTGCGGCGAGCAGTCCGAGGGGGCAAAGACCACCGTTTACATAGATGCGGTTTTTCCCCGAACGATTGACGATCCGTTTGAGCACCAGCTCGCCGTCAGCTTCAAATCCGGCGTCGCTGAGCTTGCTTTCAATCTCGGGTGGCAAGCCTTCGAACAGCGCTTCTACCGTCGCTTCTTCTTCCTTGTTGCGGATAACATCCGAGCTGCCGCGCTCGCCGGCGATCAAGCCGAGAGCGTTGAGGATGATGGATTTGCCCGCGCCGGTTTCTCCGGTGATGATATTCAGACCGGACTTAAGCTCCAGTCCGACCTCATCGATGACTGCAAAATTCTTGATGCGCAGTTCGCGCAGCATAAGACGAAGCGCCTAGCGTTCTCCCCATTTCAGTTTCTCGCGCAAAATCTCATAATAGCTGCGCGACGAGAGTTTGATCAAAGACACCGGCAAGCCGTAATCGCGCGCTTCCACCCGATCGCCGTTATTGAGCCGCACGCCCTGTTGCCCGTCGGGAATCAAAATGACGGTGTCACCGAACGAGCGCAAGGTCACGCGAACTGCCGCATTGCTCGGCACGACGATGGGTCGATTGGTCAACGTATGGGGACAAATCGGCGCTAACACGATGGCGCCGAGCGTCGGCTCGAGAATCGGTCCCGCCGCGGCTAAGGAATAGGCTGTCGATCCGGTCGGCGTCGAAATAATCAGACCGTCGGCGCGGTAGGTACACAGATAGTCATTGCCGACGTAGGTTTCCAAATCGATGATCCGGCTGCGCGCCCCCTTGGCAATGACGACGTCGTTCAGTACGCGAAACTTGTGCGGCCGCTTCTTCTTTCCCAAAACGCGGACTTCGAGGGTCATGCGCTTTTCGACTTCGAAATCGCCCTCGAGGGTCTTGCTCAGCACGGCTTCGAGCTCGTCCACCGCGACTTCGGTAATAAACCCTAAGCCGCCGAGGTTGACCCCCAGAATCGGCACCTCCGGTCGATCCACCAAAGGCGCAATGTTGAGTAACGTGCCGTCGCCGCCCAAGGAAACAATCAGATCGGCTTTGGCCGCCATCTGTTTCTTACTGCAGGATTGCGCCCCATTGCGCGTCAGGCCGTTTTCCACGCAAACTTTCTTGCCGCGCTTCTTGAGCCACGGAATCAGCCAGCGAACCATCTGCGCGGCTTTGGGTTCCTGATACTTGGCAACGAGACCTACGGTACGAATCATCGATGAAGCTCCTGCGCGAGATTATCACACGGCAGAAAAAAAAGTCCATGACGACATAGTCCGCCGTTACATCACCCGATCCGCTTTTTGCCTCGGGCCGCTTCGATTTACTCCGAATAACCAAGCGAGTCGAACCGTAATACGGTTGCGCTGTCACACGACCAAAGCACGCAATCGCGAGCTGAGATGATCCACTAACATAACGAGCGCAATCAGCACTAGGACGATGGCTGCCGCTTCTTGGTATTGGAAAGTGCGAAAACTGGTGTTCATTAGATAGCCGATGCCGCCGGCGCCGATCAGGCCGAGCACCGATGCGGCGCGGATGTTGGTTTCCAGGCGGTACAACGTAAGGGAAATGAGATCGGGCAAAATCTGTGGCAATACCGCGAAAGATAATATTTGCGAATATCCCGCGCCCGTGGCGCGGATCGCCTCGACGACGCCCTCGTCTATATTTTCCACCGATTCAGAGAGCAATTTCCCAAGTACGGTGGCGGTATGGACCGCCAACGCCAGGGTTCCCGCGAAAGCGCCGAGACCGACCGCCGCGACGAACAGCAAACCAAGCGCAAGGTCGGGGATGGTGCGCACCAGATTCAAAGCTGAGCGGACGCCGTAATACACGAACCGATGCGGCGTCGTATTGCGCGCAGCGAGAAAGCCCAGTGGAAACGCCACCAGCACGGCTAGAAATGTTCCCGCCAGCGCCATCTGCACGGTCTCCAGCGTCGCGCCGACGACGGTTTGAGGAAACGTATTGTCCCACCAGCGCTGTCGCGCCCGCGAAGGATCGTCGGCGAGCGGTACCGGTAGAAAGAGCTCCGTTAGCGACAGTCCGGGCGGAAAATAATAGTTTTTGCTGTCGGTGATCTTGGTAAAGTCGGGCGGCAACATGCGGCCGAGGGTCACAAGGATCTGCGGGATACCTTCGACCAGTTCGCCCGGCCGGATCTTCGCGCCCTGAAAAGACCACGCTAGAAGAAGCGTACCAACGGCGACGGCAGCGAACGATTTTTTGCCATGTCTTGGCCGTGGCGGCGCTTGGACGAAGATATCTGGCTCGTCTGCTTTAACGATAGATTGCGCCAATATCATACCCTCCTCGACGGTTTATGTTGAAGTAAGCGATCACGGCAGTTCGAATCGCAGCACTTTTTAACCTTAACTCACGCTGACGCGCCGCCACAAGGTCCGATTCACATTCACGCTTCCCTACTGAATCAACACGGAAAACCCAAAGGGCAAATTCGTCGTCATCGCGCCACTGCTAGGACAAGACCCGCGCGCTGGCGTTTTCGAGAGAGCCGCTATTTACCGCGTTCGGTTGACACCAAACCGTCATTTCAGATACTTCTCCGCGTCGAGCGTTGTGATCAAGATGGAGGTCCCTTGGGTACGACAATTTGCTTTTCCTGCCTTCAACCCTAAACGCGATATGAACACAGGAAACAGTCGTTTTCTTGCATTCAAGAGTTATGGTTCTTCGGAACATTGATCGATGCTTTCACAAGCCAAGCTCTCATATCTTTTCAGCGCGCCACTTTTTCAAGCCATCGACCAGGCAGTTTTAGTGGAGCTTATGCCGCACTTGGAGTCGGTATTTCTCCCCGGCGGCGAAACTTTGTTTCGCACGGGCGATCTGGGCGACTCCATGTACATCGTTCTTTCCGGACGACTGCGGGTGTATCTAGAGCACAGCAACGGCACAGTCGAGGTGATTCGCGAAATCGCGCGCGGCGAAAGCGTCGGTGAATTGGCGCTACTTACCGGTAAGCCACGCTCCGCTACCGTGCGCGCCATTCGGGACAGCGAGTTAGCGAAACTGGCGCGTGCTGCTTTTGAGAACACTTTAAAACGTTACCCGCAACTGGTTGGCTCTGTAACGACGCAAATTGCCGACCGGCAAAGCCAAGGCATCGACAGGACTCTGTCAAAACGCACAGTCCGGACGATCGCCGTTCTGCCTGTTGGTCGAAGCATACCGCTGGCGGATTTCGCCGCGCGTCTCGCTGACGCACTAAAGATCATCGGCCCGACGCTTCTTCTGAACAAGCATTCAGGTGATTTAAACTGCGGAACAACCGCCATTCCGATTATCGAGGACGGCCAAGTTACGGCTCGGCTGAGCGAACTCGAAAGCGATCACCGCTTCATCGTCTATGAAGCGGACGCTGTTTTTTCATCTTGGACTCAGCGGTGTATCCGCCAGGCGGACCTCATTTTAATCGTTACCGAAACGAGCTCGGTGCCGACGCTTTCAAGCCTCGAGGTGGTAAGAGGATATTTTTCCTCCGGCCAAATCACCGCGGACATCGAACTCGTTCTGCTTCACAACCGAAACCACGACGCGGAAGTTAAGACCGACAGGTGGCTATCGGTTTTGCCTGTTAACAATCATCATCACGTGATCACGAGCTCGATTGCTGACTTGAACAAACTGGTTCGCCTCCTAACCGGCACCGCCGTCGGCTTGGTTTTAAGCGGCGGCGGCGCGCGTGGCTTCGCGCACATCGGCGTGATTCGCGCCTTGTACGAGAGCGGTATTCCGATCGACGCCATCGGCGGTACCAGCATGGGCGCGGTCATCGCCGCGCAACATGCGCTCGGCTGGGATTGGCAGACCATGGCGCGGGTCAATCAGTGTGAATGGCCGCGTTGCGAACCGCTGAAGAACTACACGTTGCCGTTGGTCGCGTTGAATTCGGGTAAGCGCATGGATCAGATGCTTAGAAGAGTGTTCGAGGGCGCGGAAATCGAAAATTTAAAAACTAGATATTTTTGCGTATCCACGAATCTTACCCGTGCCGACGCGATGATTCACCACCGAGGAACTTTGTGGAAAGCGGTGCGCGCCAGCGTGTCGATTCCTGGCGTCGGGCCGCCGGCCATTGAAAACGGCGAGATCTTGGTCGACGGCGGTCTGATCAATAACTTACCGGTTGACGTCATGAAAAAACTTTGCCAGGGGTTTGCTCTCGCCGTCGACGTCAGCGAGCAGTTGGAGTTCAAGAGCAAGTTGACTGAAAGCTATACGCTCTCCGGCTGGAAACTGCTCTGGCAGCGGCTGAACCCGTTTAGCGAACGACCCGACATTCCCAACATCCTCAACATTCTTTATCGCACCACGACAGTCGGCAGCATTCGATGTATCGAATCGGCTAAAAACGAAGCCGACCTCTATCTGAATCCGCCGGTGAGCAAATTTGGTGTTTTTGATTGGAGCAGCATCGACAAGATCATCGATGCCGGTTATCAAGACACGCTTCGCCGGCTGGAGCAATGCGACACCGCCGCATTTCCGCGCCATGTGAATCCACAAGCGACCGACTGAACTCAGCGATTTACGCTTGATGATGGTAAATCGCGTCAACAACAGGATCAGTGAGATCCACGGTCGGACCGTCGAAAACAATCTGCCCTTGTCTTAAACCAATTACCCGATCGACATATTCGCGGGTCAGCTCGAGGGTGTGCAGGCTCATTAGCGTGGTAATCCCGTCTTCCCGGCAAATCCGTTTAAGGATATCGAGCACGACGCGCGACAGTTTGGGGTCGAGGCTGGAAACCGGCTCGTCGGCGAGAATGATCGCCGGCCGCTGCATCAAGGCGCGGGCAATCGCGACGCGCTGCTGCTCGCCGCCGCTGAGCTCGTCAGCGCGCTTGTAAGCGTGCTCCAACAGGCCTACGCGCTTAAGATTGGCCAGCGCATGATGCCGCTCTTCCCGGGCAAAAATTCTTAGCGTACTGCGCAACGACGGTTTATACCCGAGTCCGCCCGAGAGCACGTTTTCAATCACCGACAGGCGCTTGGCGAGATTGAACTGTTGAAATATCATGCCGATCTTGCGGCGCAAACGGCGCAAATCGGCGGCATCAAGTCTTAGAACGTCAATCGGCGCACCGTTCAATTCACCGGTCAGGAGCCCCCGCGGAACCCAAATCTCTCCCGAACGGGCCTCGACTACATGTCGCGCAAGACCGGCGCGCTGCCGTTGTAGGATTGACAGAGATCCTTGATCTCGAGGATAGTCACGAGCGCCGTTTCTGTAGACCTTCTTTGATTGGAATGCCGGCCGCGATGAAAGCCTCGCGCACTGAGTCGTAGTCTTTGTCGGTGGCGCTCACAAAGCCATCGATTTGATAGAGATCGCGCAGCATTTGTTTTCCTTTGGCGTCATGGCTGAGACCGACAAAAATCTCTTCAATTTTCTTGACAACACTCGGATCGAGGCTGCCGCTGACGACCAGATTGTCGGCGGGTATCGGCTCCGAAAACGCGATGGCGCGAATTTTTTTCACGTCTTCGGGATCTTTGAGATAGCGCATCCACGCCGTGTCCTGGCTGTCCGGCGAGTTGGCATACGTTGCGCCAGCATCGACCTTGCCATTGAGCACCGCCAGCACGGTGGCGTCATGCCCGCCGGAATAGAGAATCTGTTTAAAGTCCCGCACCGGATCGATGCCGCGCTCCTTAAACATTTTGCGCGGAAACACGTGGCCGGTGGTGGACAGCGAATCGCCAAAGGCGAAAGTTTTGCCACGCAGATCGTCAAGGGTTTTAATCGCGCTATCGGACCGCGTGATGATCGCGGCGTAGTAGAAGGGAATCCCTTTGCGCTCGGATTTGAGAATCACTTTGATATCCGCTTCGTTTTTCGCAAGCACGTAGGATGCGGGCGCCAAAAATGCGACGTCGAGTTTATTGACGCGCAAGGCTTCAACCACGCCGGTGTAATCCGTGGCGACGAAAGACTGAATCTCCATGCCCAATTCTTTGCGCAGGATTTCAACGATGGGTTGAGCATTCTGCATTACCTGTTGAGCATCCTCGGCGGGAACAAAACCCACACGGAGGGTCTTGGCCTTGCCAGCGGAATCACCGCACGCCTGAATGGCCGCAGCAACAAGAAACATGAAGCCAATTTTAGCTAAGGATTTGGCCATCGACAGCATCCATTGATACTGAAAGCGCGCCACCGGTGCAAACGTTATGTGTCGGCGCGGCAGTGGAACGGGATCTTACCGCGCGCTGACGGGAGCTGATTTAATCGCGCCATCCAAATCAATTGGACGGATGTAAGGTCGGGATTTTGGTGCGACAGCGGGTAGACTCAGCTATAGTTAATCTCTTCGGAGAGTTGCGCAGCCTATTATGCTTGGCGTCATCAGAGAACTGGAATCGGTAGCTCAGCAATCGACTTCAGCCCAGCACGAACCAGTGGCCATGCTTGGTCGCATTGTAACTGCGCGCAGTTCCAACCGGGAAACGACCACAGTCGAATTGAGTGCAACCGCATTTTTGAGGTACTCGATAGATTTATCCAAACTCCCAGTCGGCACCGCGCGTCCGTACTGCGCGTTTGCAAGCATGTGGATATTATCGCGATATTACCGGTAGACGCAGCGACCCAAAAATGCCCCCCACGTCGAATTGCCCATCGACTCTCGACGTAACCAGGAACGTTATTCACTTTAACGCGATCGGTTTCCCCGCTTCATCGACGGCGACGTAAATCACCTCGGCTTCGGTGACCTTGACCAGATGACGTGGATCCTTGGCGCGTTCGGCTTCGACGCTGACCTTGACGGTGATCGAAGTCGTACCTTGGCGCAGCACCGAAGTGTAGAAACTCACCACGTCGCCGACGTACACCGGCGCGATAAATTCGACCTCACGCATCGCCCGCGTGACAAAGTTTCGTGCCGCCTGGCGCGACGCCGCGATGCCTCCGGCCAAGTCGATGTGGCTCAGGATCACGCCGCCGAATATCGTGCCGTGCGCGTTGGTATCGCGCGGCAGCATCGTGATACGCAGCGTGGCGTCAGGCGGCTCCGTCATTTTTCAGTTTCAATCGATGTGCCGCGGTTGATCAACTATCGTGCCGGGAGATTTAGCCGATCAGATCAGACGTAGGCCAACCAGTTTTTATACTTGGGATTCTTGCCTTTGATGACATCGAAGAACGTGTTTTGAATGTCTTCGGTCACCGGGCCGCGCCGCCCGGCGCCGATCGGCCGGTCGTCCACCTCGCGAATCGGCGTCAGCTCGGCTGCAGTGCCGGTAAAAAACGCCTCGTCGGCGATATAGAGTTCGTCTCGAGTAAAACGCTCTTCCACCAGTTCGTAACCCTTGTCTCTGGCAAGCGTGATAATTGAATCGCGCGTGATGCCCGGCAGAATCGAGGTGAGCGGCGTCGTCTTGATCTTGCGGTCACGGACGATAAAAATATTTTCGCCGCTGGCTTCTGACACGTACCCCTCGGCATCGAGCATGATCGCCTCGTCATAGCCGGCTTTTTTCACTTCATGCTTCGCCAAAACCGAGTTGATGTAATTTCCCGTGGTCTTGCTCTTGGTCATCATCACGTTAACGTGATGACGCGTAAACGACGACACTTTTGCCCGGATGCCGTTCTTGAGTCCTTCGTCGCCGAGATAAGCGCCCCAGGGCCAAACCGCGATGCACACATTTATCGGATTGTTCGGCGCATAGAGACCCAACTCACCGAGACCGACGAACGCCAAGGGACGGATATAGCACTCCTTGAGTTTGTTGGCGCGAATGACCTCGAGGGTCGCCAGATTCAGTTGCTCTTCCGTGTAGGGCAACGGAAAACCCAGGATTTTTCCCGAGTCGGCGAGCCGGCGCGTGTGTTCTTTTAAACGAAATACCGCCGACCGGCCGTCCGCCAGATGATAACACCGGACGCCTTCGAAATACGCCGTGCCGTAGTGCAGCGCATGAGTCAACACATGCACTTTAGCATCTTCCCAACGGATCATTTCTCCGTCGAGCCAAATCAATTCAGTTTTAATCGACATATTGCTTCTCTGCCCGTGTCGAACATTTTACGCACTCGGAGCGTGGCCATCAAGCCGGATAAAAAAAGGCCACCCGGTTGTCCGCGGTGGCCTGCGCGGATGACCGGGAAAGTCACAGTCCCTTTTTCAGTACCGGAGCGGGTTTGAATCCTACCGAGCGGCTCGCTTTGATGTTTATGACGGCGCCGGTTTGCGGATTTCTTCCCTGACGCGCCTTGCGCGAGCGCACGGTGAATGTCCCAAAG
>WNFQ01005751.1_pt1 | contig 10312 bp, 8 predicted proteins | sample 5400171 | NCBI WGS metagenome assembly WNFQ01 (sample SAMN13153356, study PRJNA577476) | soil metagenome | isolation source: 20 cm soil under Madrone tree | place: USA:California | collected 2016-06-14 | reverse complement strand
CAAAAACAGGTGACTTTAGAAAAGTACCGGGTCTTGTCGTGAAAACCACGCCGCAGCGGTCATTCCTTTATTCACAGATTATGCACAATATTCCCTATTTGGTACTATTGACAACTTCCGGCAACAACTCTAAGAGTCATAACCTCGCACGATAATTTGCGAAGGCTTAATTACCTGCTTGTCGCCAATTTCGGCGAAGTGTCTTTGCTGTCGGCTTCCCTCGACGGTGTCACTTCAGGTGACGGAATTCCCGTCGTGGTGTGCCGATTCGCATGGTGGTGTTTCTTTGTATCGGTACAAGTGTGCGCGGAGTGCGGAGGTGATCTACGTGACCAGGAAAATTTGTAGTGCGCTATTCATACTTGTTGTTCTGCAGTGCGCTGTTAGCGTTCCGTTGGCGGCTCAGTGTGCTGGCCGATTGGCCACTCAGCGGTGGGATTGGCCGCTTGCGATTCCTCAAGGATGGTTCTACTACTCTCCGTCTCCGATCCCTTGGTCGTTTGTGATCGCACAATGGTCAGGTTGCCCGCCGCCAAGGTGGTGTCCGAAGTGTAGCGGGGCGAGCGCCGGAAGTCCCATTAATTTGACCAATGGCAATACGTACATCGATCAAATGGATGTGAGAGTCCCTGGACTAGGGGGCGGTTTAGGGCTGAATAGGACGTGGAACAGCATTTGGCCCGCCAGTATTAGTAGTTTTCAGGTGGGCATGTTTGGCGCGAATTGGCGCTCGACCTATGATGAGCGAGTGTTCGCGGGCAGTGGGACATATAGCGGTTATATGGTGTACCTGCAGTCGGACGGCGGCTTCTGGGTTTTTTCTTCCAATGGGTCCACTTGGAACTTGACAGCCCCGGCGAGAGTCACAGCTACGCTGACGCAAAACGGAACGCAGACGTGGACGCTCGCTTTCCAAAATGGAGAAAAGCGAGTTTTTAGCTACACGAGCGGGTCACTGACTTCCATCATTGATCCCAACGGCAACACAACGCAGCTTTCTTATGACCTTTCCAATCGTCTTATTACTGTTACGGACCCCGCGTCTCGGACTTTGACCTTCACTTACGGCGGCAATTTCGCCAACCTTGTGACAAGTGTCACTTCAAGTGTTGGAATCTCGCTGTCGTACGCCTATGACACTCAACAGCGCTTAACGCAAGTCACGAAACCTGATCAAACTACGCTCTCTTTCACCTATAACGCCCAGTCCCTGATAACAGCCGTCACGGACTCTCAGGGGAAGACTTTGGAATCCCATACTTATGACACCAACGCGCGAGGTTTAACGAAGACTTTGGAATCCCATACTTATGACACCAACGCGCGAGGTTTAACCTCGTCACGATGGCAGAGCGTTGATAGCGTCACTGTCAGCTATCCCAATCCATAAATCTTTTAAGGGACTTTTTCTTCACTGCGAGCAAGTCCCTTTCGGATCAGTTCGGAATCAGAAATCTCGGAGGCGACCTCATGCGCATGCGAAACCAGAAGCCGGTCTTATTCTTCGCAATCAGTTTGCTATTCCTCTTCGTAGGCCGCACTCAGGCCGCCAATCCGACTATCAGCACTCTGTCGCCCAACTCCGCAGGCGTGGGGACTTCGGTCACGATCAGCGGATCGAACTTTGGAAGTACTCAGGGTTCCAGCACGGTGACATTTCATGGGACGACGGCCACGCCAGCGAGTTGGAGTGACACGAGCATTGTTGCGCCGGTTCCTTCAGGAGCAACGACGGGTACTGTAGTCGTGACTGTGGGCGGGATCGCAAGCAACGGAGTGAGCTTCACCGTCAATACACTTCCCACAAGTTGGGCAGATGTAGACGTGGGTACGGTGGGCCTAGCCGGAAGTGTGAGTTATGCGAACAACGTTTTCACGGTGCAAGGCGCGGGCTGTGGTTTCAATAACTGTGGTAACGGCGGGGCGGTAACGGCAGACGCTTTTCATTTTGTATACCAGCCACTGTCGGGTAACGGAACGATTGTGGCAAGAGTGGTGAGCACAAGTAGCATCTATTTTGCGCAGGCCGGAGTGATGATTCGCGAGACACTTGGCGCTGGCTCCACAACCGCGTTCACCATGAGCCTCAATAGGGGTATGTATTTCTATGACCGGCTGAGTACCGGAGCTGCCTCCTCAACTCAGACTTTCAATCAATACGCGAACCTGCCTTCGATTTCCACCGCACTGCCTTACTGGGTGAAAGTCGTCCGCAGTGGGAGCATTTTCAGCGGGTACATGTCGTCTGATGGCATGAACTGGCTGCAGGTAGGAGCGAGCGCAACGCTCAGCATGGCCCAGAATGTGTACGTAGGGCTGGCAATGAGTAGTGGAAGTACAGGAACTTCGTATACAGGGACGTTTGACAACGTATCGGTCGGCAATTTATTCCCGATGATTACTAGCGTCTCTGCAACGACCGGATCGATTGGAAACCAGGTTGTGGTCGGCGGTGTGAACTTTGGGGCCTCGCAAGGGTCCGGCGTTGTACTTCTGAACGGCGTGCAGGGAACCATTAACTCGTGGAGCGCGACATCGATTACTTTCACGATTCCAAGCGGGGCTACTTCAGGGCCGTTGGTGGTTTCGGTCGCGCCCAGCATGAATGACAGCAATGCGGTGGACTTTACGGTCACCTCAACCCCGCTACCGTCGGGATGGCTCGACCAAGACATCGGGGAAGTGGGCGCAGCGGGCAGTGCGGGCTATGCGAACGGCGTGTTCACCGTGAAGGGTGCAGGCTGCGGTGTGTACATAAATTGCCTCAACGGCGGAACGCCCGCGCCAGATGGGCTTCACTTTGTATATCAACTGTTGTCGGGCGATGGAACGATTGTCGCGAGAGTGGTGAGCAGAAGTACCGCCGGTTCACAAGTAGGACTGATGATTCGCGAGACGATGGATGCTACTGCAAGAAGCGTGTTCGTAGCTGGCAACTCAAGTTCAGCTTATGCGTACTATCGTCTACTCAGCGGCGGAACCCCCAACTATGCCAATAGTGGCCAAACTGGAACCCCGCCCTATTGGGTGAAGCTGGTGCGCAGCGGAAACGGCGTAGACGTATATCAGTCAACCGACGCCGTAAGCTGGACGCCAATTGCGGGGACGATAGAAACCAACATGGCCCAAAACGTTTACATTGGACTGGGAGTGAGCGGGTCGAGTCTGACAGCTTTGTCCACAGCGACGTTTGACAGCGTATCGGTCAGTTCGACGACAACGCCTGCCCCCGTGATTACCGGGCTGTCCACGACGACGGGACCGATTGGCAGCCAAGTCGTGATTTCGGGGTCGGGCTTTGGAGCTTCCCAGGGCGGAAGTACGGTTACTCTGAACGGTGCGCCCGTAACAATCAACTCTTGGAATGCGACATCGATCAACATAACGATTCCGACAGGGGCCACCTCAGGACTCTTGGCTGTCTTGGTTGGTACTAGCCGTGACAGCAGCAATACTGTGGCGTTCACCGTAACCTCGCAACCGCTTCCGTCCGGGTGGCTGGACATGGATATCGGTCAAGTGGGATTGGCCGGGAACGCGAGCTACGCGAACGGTGTATTCACTGTGCAAGCCGCCGGAAATAATATGTCAGGCACTGCTGACGCTTTTCACTTCGTTTATCAGCCGATGATCACTAGCGGAACTATCATCGCCAGAGTAGCGAGTAGCAGCAGCTATGGCGCTTTAGCGGGCGTGATGATCCGCGAAACTTTGGATGCAAGCGCTACAAATGTGTCCGCATTCACTATCAACTACACTTCATCAATCGGCACATTCCTGAAATACCGAACGTACCCAGCAATAACCATGCTGCAAACGAGCGGCCCAAGCGGAAATCTGCCTCTTTGGGTGAAGGTGGTCCGTAGCGCCAATCAGTTCAGCGCTTATGCCGGTAGCGACGGCGTGAACTGGACACAAATCGGGACGACGCAGACTATCACTACGGCGCAAACGGTGTTCGTGGGGTTGGGACTGACTAGCGAAAGTACAACAGCCCTAACAACGGCTACATTTGACAATGTCTCTCTGACGCCGGGTGGATCGCTGGCAAACCCGAACATCACCGGAGTATCGCCCACCACAGGTGGACCTGGCCGGTACGCCACGTGGTCCCCAGATGGAAACTGGATCGCCTTTTTCGAAGATGATGGATATTATGCTATCCGCCCTTCCGGGAACGACAAGAAACTACTCTTCAAGAAGAAAGACGCTCTTACGGCTCTATGGTGGTCGCCGGATTCGCGCTTAGTTGCTTACGTGAGCCGGAACGGCTTTTTCGAGGGACGTTGGTGACCTCCCATCGAGCAGGGGCGCCTGCGCGTCAGACGGCTGGAGGATAATGCAGAGGATTGGGTAGCTAACTTATACATCGAGGGCCATGTCCCCAGCTTTCAATGGGTCCAAGGGATGGGACCTCGGGATTTCGAACGTTGAGTTCAACGACGACACAACCACGATGAGCGACATCGTCCACCAGTTACTTGTTGCATCTCTGCTGCTGGCAGCAACGACTTTAGGCACTGAAACACCAACCAAATCGCTGCTTGAAGTGGAGAAGCCTGGTATCGACAAAATCGCACAGCTTACAGCCAAGGAGCACTCCGCAATTTTGTTCGCAATTGCGGACCAGCTTATCGGCTACGCGAAGGACGGGCATATTGAGTGGATTAAATCTAACCACAACCCCCGACGTGTTACATGTGCGTGGCCGCATCCAGCTTTGTCACATGCCGGCTTGCGTGTTGCGTTCGTTTCCGACAGTGACGAGCCAAAACACTGCCGCATCGTAGTCCGCGACATCCCAACTGGAGTTCAGCGAGAGCTGATCGAAACAGCGGATGATCCGGGCGAAATTTCGTGGTCTTGGGATGACACTGAGATCGCATTTCTTGACCATGGAATCTCAGCCGTCTCAGTCAAAGACGGAGTTAAGAGGGTGATACTCCCTTCTTCCATGAGGAAAATAGGAGATCAGGAGTTCACATTCGGTGTGTGGTATCCCATGCAGTGGCTGCACAACAATGAGGATTTAGTGGTTGAGTTGAACACCGAAATTCCGACCAAGGAGCCAGGAACATACAAGCAGCAATCAAATCTGTTACTCGTAAGTGGCGGCGGTGCTCGCGTGATAGATATTGGCAGCCAACCCGCCGTCTCGCCGAAATCTGACCGCATCGCTTATTACGCTCCCGAAGGCATCCTGGCAACTAACGTCGACGCGACGGGGAAGACAGTTCTAACCAAGGCTCCTGGTGTCGTGTTTTTCAAAGATGAGTTGTTTTGGAAGATTGTTTGGTCACCGGATGGAAACCGGTTGTTTTTTGGCACGATTGTGAGCGAGAACCGAAGAGACAATCTGTATCTGCTAGACGTGAAATCCGGTCATCGCGAGCAATTCCTGTCGCATACTTCCATCACGATTAGGAGCTGGCAGTAGCTGCTCCTTCTGCTCGTTCCCCATCCTTTTCAGCTTTCCCCGTGAGGGTCAGCCGACGTATAACGCCCTTATGGAAGTCGATTTCATTTCTCCGGCGAGCCGGTTTCTCAAAGGTAGTAAAGCAAGCTATGCACAACCGAGTCGTACATTTCCTTAAACTCGGTCAATTGTTCGTGAGTGAAAGTCTGGGGACTAAAGGACTCCTTTAAGGCGCGGGCCGGATGAACCAAGTTTCGGAACTTTCTAATTTTGTCGACCACGTCTTTTGCCACATATTTTGGTGGGGTTTCATCTTCGTCTTCGCCGGTGTGAGATGGAACATTGATCGGCGCATTTAAAACATCGATCTCGTTGGCAGCCTCGATTAACTCTGACATGTTAACCGAGTCTGGGATCTTAAGCTCGCCGCCACTATCCTCGCCGAACTCGACTAGGAGGTAGGTCAGAACAGCGGTCTCAAGTGCAAGCGCCAAGGCGACCGCCGCCATAAAGTATTGACCGGACTCCTCTAGCTGGCGGACTTTGTCCGTGTAAAACCCCAGAAGTTCGTTCGCGGCATTACCGTGCCGAGTTCCCGTTAGCTTTCCCATGAAGTTGCCAACTCTCCCTCCCAATATAGCGCGTCACTGGACGTTCTTGGCGGGTGGCGGCGGAGGAACAACATACCGGGGAGGCGGGCCTCCGAATCGAAGTGTCTCAAATATCTTCAGCGCCAATTCTTGTTGTGTGGGGGTAAGGTCTTTCCCAAAGAGGGTCAGCGCACTCGCGTTACCCGCGTTGCGGAAATATACGCCCGTAATCCCGTGGCCCGGTGTTCTCGGACTGACTACCTTTGCGCGAAACCCACCGATGGACTTATGAATGACGACGTATGCCGGTTTCTTCTCTTCTTTAAGAGGGTTTGAGTATCCGCCGAAATCAAATGTGAGCGCGACGCCGTTGCCAACAAACTCGCCAACATACGAATCGACCCCCGCGAGCTGGTGAAATTCCCATCGCGGCGGAGCCAAGATCGAAAAGGGACCCGCATCAAGCTTGTGCCAACTGGCCGGAGGCGTACCTGCTCTGAGACTGTCGTCGCCCTCTGCTTCGGAGGCGTTTGCTACCCGCTGCGAATCCACAATCCTTAGAGTGTTCAGATCAACGGTCAGTCGGAGGCTAAAGGGCCTACCGCTGCCAGCCTCCCTCTTCCGAACGAGTGGCGCATCGGCGACCACAACAATTGTGGAGGAGTCGTTGGCCGCGAAACAGACCTGCGGGTAATACAGCCAAAGCGTCGTATCGGCTTCTGCTATATGAGCAAAAATTGCCTTGCGGAGTTTTGGGTCGAGCCCCTTAATCTCTCTCGGTGCCGGTCCAGTTACATCAAATATCCGAATCTTCGTATCGTCGGCTGCGTACTCGTCTCGCAGAAACAAACGCTTGCTGTCGTCGCTCCAAAACGCAGTTCCACTGCGCTCGATCCATCCAACATTCCATTTCCTAGAACTGTTGACGTTCTGGATGTATAAGAGGGCTTTTTGCTCAGAGGAGTTAGGCCCGACACTAATGAATTTCCATTGATGGTCTGGCGACGCAAGCGAGTGCGCAGACCACAGGTTGAGATTTATCTCCTTGTTGGCAGACCTGTCGCATTCAGTGGAAAAGGCGACGCCTTTCAAGCAGACCCAGAAAATGAATAAGAATACGAGCCGCTTCCAAAGCATCGATTTCGAGAACTGATTCAGGACGATATTCATTTTAACGCAAGCGGCGCAGTAGGTTCCTGGTTAAGGCTAACAGGGTAATCGGGCAAAGTTGCATTGCATGAGGATGTGTCCGGTTTTGCCAGCTTACCAGAGTTGAGCCCAGGAAACTGCGCTGGATTTGACTGAAGCGGTCGCGTACGTTCCTGTCCTAGAGTACGTAGTTGGTGTGACCATATGGCGAACGAGGGATAGATGATTTCCAGACGTAAGTTCATAGGCGGCTCCGCAGCCATTGTAGCCAGCTCGAGTGTGTTGAGAAGCCTTACAGCGGGACCGGAATCGATCCGAGTCAACGATATTCATTCCCAACTCAATCCCACTCAAGTGCGCGGAATCGCGCAGCCACGATCTCTGGAAGATGTGCAGAGCATAGTTCGTACGGCGCGCAACGATCGAAAGGCGCTCTCCGTTGCGGGCGGGCGACACGCTATGGGAGGGCAACAATTCGGTACCAACACGTTGCTGATCGACGTTAGAAAGTTGAACCGAGTGCTCAATATGGACCACGAACGGGGAATCCTGAATGTCGAAGGAGGGATTGAGTGGCCAGAACTCATCGATGCTTACCTCAAACTGCAAAATGGGAACAGCGAAGCTTGGGGGATAGCCCAGAAGCAAACCGGCGCTGATCGATTCACTATGGCTGGAACGATTGCGGCCAATGCACACGGCCGGGGTCTGACGATGAAACCCTTTATCAGCGATGTCGAATCGTTTGTTCTTGTGGATGCGACCGGGACCGCTCGCACGTGTAGCCGCACAGAAGACCCTGAGTTATTTCGGTTAGTTCATGGCGGATATGGCCTATTTGGAATCGTTACCTCCGTGCGCCTGCGTCTCGTGCCGAGAAGAAAGCTTGAGCGAGTAGTAGAAATCAGGATCGCCGATGACCTGATTTCTGCGTTTGAGAAGCGCATTGCTGACGGATTTCAATACGGCGATTTTCAGTTCTCCATCGAGCCTGAGTCAGGAGACTTTCTACATAAAGGCGTGTTCTCTTGTTACAGACCCGTACCGGCCGATACACCGATACCACTTGCCGAGAAGCAACTCACTGATGAGGACTGGAGGCGACTCCTATATCTCGCTCATACTGACACAAAACAGGCGTTCGAGAGGTACGCGGAATACTATCTCTCGACCAATGGACAAATCTATTGGTCGGATCAACACCAACTGAGCATCTATCCCGATAATTACCATCGTGAAATCGACGCGAAGCTCCACGCGCCTTATCCAGCGACCGAAATGATTACCGAAATAAACGTGCCAAGGCCCGCACTGAAGGGCTTCTTTGACGAAGTGAGGGACGATTTCCGCAAGAACAGGGTCGACTTAATTTATGGCACCGTGCGTCTGATCGAGCGTGACGACCAGAGCTTTTTGCCCTGGGCGAAGCAAGCATATGCGTGCACCGTCTTCAACCTGCATACGGTTCACAGCCCCGAAGGTCTGCAGCGTTCAGAGCAGGCCTTTCAGAGGCTTATCGACATGGCTGCACGGCGTGGAGGCACGTACTATCTGACTTACCATCGTTATGCAACCCGAAGGCAAGTTGAAACCTGCTACCCGCAATTCGCGGAGTTCCTGCGGCTAAAGAAGAAGTACGACCCCGAAGAGCGCTTTCAAAGCGACTGGTACAGACATTACAGGGCCATGTTGGGAGACATGCTCTGAGTTTCCCTATCTGATGGCGGCGGTAATTCCCAAGTGTAAACGCCTGCCATCAACAGTTGCTTGTAGAGAATCCACCCTGGCAACATACTGGCGTAGTGAAAACGTTGAGAAAAAAAATCGCAATAGCTGCCGTAATTTTTGCATTTGCCGGCGGGAGTTGGTTTGGCCTAAAGAAAATTTGGTGCAAGCAACGCGGTGCAGTGTTCGCACGGAGAGTAGAATCCATTAGGCAGGATGCCCACGAACGACTCAAAATCGGCACAAAAAAGCCGGACATTTCTCAGTTTTTTGTAGAACACGGCATTCCGTTTGAAATCCTGGAGTCTGAGGCAATTGGGACATTGCGGACCTCAGGATGTGCACCGCTTGGGTGCGGCACAGATTCAGCCATTATCGGTGTACGCGTGAAGCTCGACGCGGCAGGCACCGTGACCACCGAGCCGACCGTCGTTGGAATGTACACGGACTGTCTGTAAGGGGCATTCATCTGACCGGCGACGAGAACGGGGTCCACTGGGATGACAAACAAGCTGCTGACTCTGCCACTCCTTGGCGCTGCGATGCTTCTGGCGGCCTTCGAACGCACAACTGGGCAACAAAAGAGCCCGCCGCCCCGTTCCGTGCAACACATTGTTCAGCAAAATCTAACGAAGGATTTGGAAGACGACGAGGATGGAGCCAGACAATTGTTTCTCCTCGGCGACGAAGCTGTCTCTCGGTTAATTAAGTTCCTCTCCGGCCCTAATAAGGAAAAGAGGGCCAGTGCGGCAAAAGCCTTGGCTTACATTGGGAATGCGCCGGGGATGCACGCACTCCGAAATGCAGTTCAATCCGAGAGGGACAAGGAAGCAAAGTCTGTGATGTCCTCTTTCCTTGCGGGTGGGCTGGTTGGGACAACCTCAGAGAGCGATTTGAATTTTCTGAAAAGCTCCATCGAAACGGCGCGATCTGCCGATGACGATGGCGAAACGGCAATGCCCGCTCTTTCTGCGGCGCTGACCTTGGGCATGATGGGAGGAAGCGACTCGCTTCCTCTATTGCGCAAGGTCGCCAAGGACGACAACATCGGTGTTGAGGAAATTGGGAAAGCGATTCGTTGGATAGAAAACAAATCTATTCGACAGACGACGGCCCAAACATCCTCAAACGAGGAAGAGCTGGTCAAGAGTATCGTCTTGGACGGCACTTTCTTTGCGGAAGAGGAACGAAAGGAGACTTCAGTGCCGGAAGTCACCTTCAATCGCGAGCGAAACAGAGTCTTGGTTTCTTTAGAAATCTATAAAGGGCCAAAATCAGCACGGGGATACAACTTAGTTTTGTCCAAAAGGAATGGCGAGTGGAAAGTCGTCGGGATCTGGTTTGCGTGGGTTGCCTGAGAAGCCGCCCCTAGCCCGAGGAGCAACGTAACCTTGCCAGGCAAGCATTTGGCCTTCGCGGGATAGATAGAGGT
>WNFQ01014502.1_pt1 | contig 10313 bp, 11 predicted proteins | sample 5400171 | NCBI WGS metagenome assembly WNFQ01 (sample SAMN13153356, study PRJNA577476) | soil metagenome | isolation source: 20 cm soil under Madrone tree | place: USA:California | collected 2016-06-14 | reverse complement strand
CAGTTCGCACCGGGCGAGGGCACGCGCGGGCCGTTTGCAAAACGATCACGATCAAGGCCAGGCGCGAAAACAGCAACCGAAACTGGCCTTGTCGCGAACTGAGCTATCAGCGTACTCCCAATCGCCGGAGTCGTCCAATCAGTGGAGTCGTCGCTCGCGCTTCGGTGAATGCTGATCGCGGCTTACACCCGGATCAGTGATTCCGCCGTCATTTCGCCTTGGCGATGTAGTTTGGTGCCTCCCATAGTCCAAAAAGTGCGTTCGAGCCTTCACATTTATAGGAGCCAACGATGAGTATTTTCGGCAAAATCATGAGTGCGATCTTCGGGTCCAAGGCCGGCGCCGCGCCGGCCGGCGGCGGTGCCGCTACCGGCACCGGATCGGCCGCCGGATCGTCGTCGGCACCGGCCGCGCCGGCGCAATCAGTGGATGTCGCGCCAATCCTGGACAAGGCGGTTGCCGTCAAGGGCGAAAAGTTGGCATGGCGCACCTCGATCGTCGATCTGATGAAGGCGCTCGATATCGACTCCAGTCTCGGTGCGCGCAAAGAGCTTGCGAAGGAGCTCGGTTACACCGGCGACACCAACGATTCCGCGAGCATGAATATCTGGCTGCACAAGCAGGTAATGATTAAACTCGCCGCGAACGGCGGCAAGCTGCCGCCGGAGATCAAGCACTGATTTCGATCGCATATTGGCACCGCGAAACCGGGGACCCGTGGCGACGACGTTGACGTCACCTCACCAGATCCGCGAACTCCGGAGGCGATGCCGCGGCCGCGCAGCGCTCGCGGCGTCTCGGTATGGGTGATGATGACTGCGCCCGGTGCGAGACGATAATTCGCAAACGCTACCCCGCCCTCGACATCGAGTTCGAAGCGGTTTTGGGCTTTGTTGTCGCGAACGGATGCTGCCGCCATATTCCCGACCTTGCAAGAAATCCAATCAGTCATTTAGGCGCGTAAACCGGCGATGCAAACCGGTGCGGCCTCGAGCGGTTTCAACTTTTCAGCAGGTCCGCATACTCGGGATGCTTTTCAATGTAGGCCTTTACGAACTCGCACTTGGCGATCACCTTCAATCCGTCGGCCCGCACCTGGTCGAGCGCGCCCTTGATCAGCCTGGAGCCGATGCCTTTGCCGCCGAGCTCTGGCGGCACTTCGGTATGGATGAATGTGATGACACGATCCGCCATCCTGTAATAAGTCGCGGCAATATGGCCGTCGACCTCAAGTTCGTAGCGCTGATGCGCAGGGTTGTTGGAAACCGCGTTGTTCATATCATCCAAGTCCTCGCTGTATTGCCCCGGGCTTCTTTCGGCCTGTTGCAGATTACAAAATTGCGTCGAGTGGGTCTTGCAGGAGCCGATGCCTTCCCCACGTTTTAACCAGACATACGCCCCCAATGCGGCCGGATTGGTCGCTTGACAGCCGAAGTGTCATGCTCGCCAGCCGCTGACGTATGCCTCTTTCAAGGGAGGTTTACCATGTGGGACTTTCGTTCTCTCACTACTCACCGAACATGGGAAGACTGGTGCGGCATGCTGCTTGGCGTGCTGATCGTGCTGTCGCCATGGTTTCCCAACCCGGCAGGCCATGAGGTCGTCGACGCCGAACGCAGCTTTGTGATCCTGAATACGTTTACGGTCGGCATTCTGGTGTTTGGCCTTGCCCAGCTCGAATATGTCGCGCTGCAGCGCTGGGAGGAGGTGGCCGAAATCCTGGCCGGGTTGTGGCTGATCGCCTCGCCCTACGTCTTCGGCTATTCCGGTGATGGCATGCTGCGATTCTGGCATACGAGTCTCGGCGGCCTCGTGGTGCTGCTGGCCGCCCTGCAGCTGTGGCAGGACTGGGGCCTGAAGGATGAGGACATGCTGAAGCACGGGCAATGAGGAAATAACAAGGTGCCCTCAGGCCCGCCGATCTGCCGATATACCGGCGGGCTTTCGCAAAGGGATAGCGCCAACGCGCATTTCCGTTTTGCCCGACCGAACTTTGTCGCCGGTTGTGCAGACCGACCGCGATGAGCCCTTTGAAATTGATGCTGGTTATCCCCGCCGCGCTCGCGGCCGGAAGCGCGCTGACCCCGGCTCCGGCAAAACCGCCGCCGTTCGATGCCGGCAACTATCCGCCGGAAGTGGGGAAGGCGCTACGCCGATGAAGAGCGCGCGCGCCAGGAAGGCGGCGCGGTGACGTTCGCGCCCGACACCGTGCGAAAGGTCGATCTTACCGGCGACGGCCGCGACGACTACATCGTGGACTTCCGCGACACTCGGGTTCGCCACGTGTTCGATGGCTATGTCCGCACCTACGAAATCCTCCCGGGGAGACGGCGCCCGCACCATACGCTTCGCGCTGCATGGCGGATATTGCGGCGGCCACGGCAACCCGTCCGGCATCAAAGAGCACCGCATCACGGCAAAGCGGTTTGGGTTCGAGGTGCCGAGGTAAGCAAGCGATAGATTAGATGATCGCTATTTCCCCCACCAGCTTTTGAGCGCAGCGTCGGTACCGTTATAGTATTCGCGATCGCAGGATCCGATTCCATCGACGGTGTGTGGCGTTGGACCGACTCCGCCGTCGGTATATTGCCACATCATCCACGTGCTCCAGCAAGGCGGCACGACCGCCGTTGGGCCATACTGTGCAAGCCAGAACCAGCAATTCTTGAGCACAGGATCAACCGTGGTACCCAAGGCTCGTTTGATCGTATGGCCGCTATAAAACCCCGGCCAACGGCCGAGTTCGTCGTGTATGTGAGTGACAAACGCTCGAGCTTCTTCGAGCGTCATGCTGCTTCCGGTGGGATTGTCCTCGAAGTCGAGCACAACGACGGTGTTTTTGTCTGGCTGGACGGTATCCAAAAAATGCAGCGCTTGGGATACGCCGTTTGAACCGGTGCCAAAATGATAGGCACCGAACAGCAACTGTGCATCCAGTACCGCAGCCCTATTTCTTTTGAAGGTCGGATCGACATAAGCCTCACCTTGCGAAGCTTTTTGAATAACTCCTACAATGCCGTCGGCCTTGGCCTTGTCGAAACGCAGCCGTGCACCGTTGTGATGGGATAGGTCGATAACGGAATTAGTTGGCATGGCACCCCTCATATTCAAAAATACAATTTAAGATTGTAAAATGGCTGATGACGAATAGCAAGTAGTTGCGGAATGCGGTCGCCGTAGAAAAAAGGAGGTAGCAGCAGGCACTGTAGTGAACTGGATTGCTTCGCCGCTTCGGCCTTCGCTCGTTGAGCTACGGCGGGCAAGTAGCTCCTCGCACTGACGTCGCTCCAATTTCACATACAACTCTGCGATTCCACGGCGCGACTGAATCCATTCAACAAAATCGGGTAGTGGATCAGTTTAGGCGGACTTGCGCGCTGGAAATTGGCCGGCCCGCAGGGCATATTCGCCGGATGAAAGTAAGATTTTCCATTCTGCTAGCGGCGGCCCTTCTCGTGGCAGCTATTCTGTTGGTGTTTCGGGGCGATCTTCATGCCCGCATGGGCGAGCCGGTGAAACAATGTGGCTTCTGGGGCGACATGGAAGCCGGGATGTCCTGCCGATGACTGAGAAGCATCGGCGCTCCACGTGACTGGTCCTTCCACCGCTGCACCGCCCGGCGGCGTGACGCGGATGTCGCGCCGGGTGATGAATCTCGCGCATCTCCTCACCCAAAATGCCCGCCGGCACGGCGACCGTGTCGGGTTCATTTGGGGCGACCGGTCCCGGACCTGGCGCGAGATCAATCACCTCGTCTCGGCGTTGGCGGCGGCGCTTGCCGCGCGCGGCATCGCCAGGGGCGACCGCATCCTGGTGCATTCCAGGAATTGCGACGAGATGTTCTGGTCGATGTTCGCGGCGTTCCGGCTTGGCGCGGTCTGGGTGCCCACCAATTTCAGGCTGATGCCGGACGAGGTCGCCTGGCTCGCCACCGCCTCCGGCGCCAAGGCGTTCCTGTGCCACGGCGATTTTCCCGACCATGCAGCCGCGGTCGAAGCGTCGAGCCCGGCGCTCGCTTTCACCTGGCGGATAGGCGAAGGCGCGATCGGCGAAGGTTCCGTGAGCGAGGCGATCGCTACGCGCGTGGGCGCAAGCGTCGAGGAGGCCAGCGTCGACTACGACGATCCCTGCTGGTTCTTCTTCACCTCGGGCACGACAGGGCGCTCCAAGGCGGCGGTGCTGACCCACGGCCAGATGGCTTTTGTGGTGACCAACCATCTTGCCGATCTGATGCCCGGCACTACCGAGCATGACGCGTCGCTGGTGGTCGCGCCGCTCTCGCACGGTGCCGGCATCCATCAACTTGTGCAGACGGCGCGCGGCGCGAAAACCATCCTGCTTCCGTCGGAGCGCTTCGATATCAATGAAGCATTCCGGCTGATCGAGACCCACCGCGTCAGCAACATCTTCACGGTGCCGACGATCCTGAAGATGATGGTCGAGCATCCCGGGGTCGACCGCTACGACCGTTCGTCGCTACGCTACATCATCTATGCCGGCGCGCCGATGTACCGCGAGGACCAGAAGGCCGCGATCAAAAAGCTCGGCAAGGTGCTGGTGCAGTATTTCGGCCTCGGCGAGGTCACCGGCAACATCACGGTGCTGCCGCCGGCGCTGCACGACCCCGAGGACGGCCCGCATGCGCGCATCGGCACCTGTGGGTTCGAGCGCACGGGCATGCAGGTGTCGATCCAGGACGATCAGGGGCGCGAGCTAAAGCCGTTCGAGACCGGCGAGATCTGCGTCATCGGCCCCGCCGTGTTCGCCGGCTACTACGATAACCCGGAGGCCAACGCCAAGGCGTTTCGCGGCGGCTGGTTCCGCACTGGCGATCTCGGCCACATGGACGAAGAGGGTTTTGTCTACATCACCGGGCGCGCCTCGGACATGTACATTTCAGGTGGATCCAACATCTATCCGCGCGAGGTCGAGGAGAAAATCCTAACCCACCCCGCGATCGGCGAGGTGGCGGTGCTCGGCGTGCCGGACCAGGTGTGGGGCGAGGTGGGGGTCGCGGTTTGCGTTCCGCGTGAAGGCGCAAGCCCCGTGACCGAAGCTGACATGGCCGGATTCCTGGCTACGAAGGTGCCGCGCTATAAAATGCCAAAACGGTTCTTCTTCTGGGACGCGCTGCCGAAGTCCGGCTACGGCAAGGTGCCGAAGCGGCTGGTCCGCGACGAGCTGGAAGCTCGCGGACTGCTCGACGTCACCACCAAGCAGACAGGTTGATGCGGCACATCGTCCAGCCCGGCCCGCCCGCGCCCGAGCGCATCCAGTGGGTGGAGGCGCGCGGCCGCGCTTTCTCCTTCACGCTGGAAGCAGGCTTGCCGCTGTTGGAGGCCGCGCGCCGCGGCTTTGCCGCAGAAGGATTTGCCGGCGGCACGCTGAATTTCGGGGCCGGGGCGCTCGGCCCGTTCGCCTACGTGATGCCGGCACTTTCCAAGACCGGCGAGAATGCAGCGTTCTATAGCGACACGTTTCGCCCCGCCGGCACGACGCGGCTGAAGGTTGCGGCGATGACACTCGGCCAACGTGACGGCGCTCCTTTCTTCCATTGCCACGCTCTGTGGACTGAGGCCGGCGGACGCGCGGGCGGCGGCCACATCCTGCCCGAAGGGACCATGGTCGCCGAGCCCTTCGCCGTGGAGGCTTTTGGCATCGACGGCGCGGCCTTCACCGCGGAGCCAGACCCCGAGACCAATTTCAAGCTGTTCGGACCGGTTCCGTCAGCGCCAGCCGGCGCGGAAACGACCAGCCGCGCCTTCGCGCTACGGCTGCGGCCAAACCAGGATTTTGCCGGTGCGCTTGAGACATTCTGCAGGGAGCGGGGGGTCGCCCGTGCAAAACTTCATGGCGGCGTCGGCTCCACGATCGGCGCGCGCTTTACCGACGGCCGTGTCGTCGAGCCTTTCGCGACCGAAATGGCGGTGCGATCGGGCGCGATTGTTTCGCGCGCAGGGGGCGCATTGGAGGCAGAGTTGGACGTCGCACTTGTTGATTACATAGGCGGCCTCGCTGAGGGCCGGCTGATGCGCGGCGACAATCCGGTGCTGATGACGATGGAGCTCGTGCTGGAGAGGCTGGGCGAGGAACAGGGACCTTAGACTCTGACGGAAAAATCAGACAACGAAATGGGGCGTTCTAGTGAAGGTCGTCATGCCCGGCCTTGTGCCGGGTATCCACGTCTTAGAATATCCAGACAAGAAAGACGTGGATGGCCGGGACGAGCCCGGCCATGACGGGTGATCGAAAGGGACAATGGGCGATGACGGTGAACGACCGCTGGCGCATTTGTTTCGAATTTCGCAAGGGCCATGGCTCCTGTTGTACACCCCGGCCGTTTGCTGAAGCGCGAAATGGCGGCTCGAAAGCTCAGTGCAAACCGTCTATCGCTCGATATCGGCGTTCCGTCGGGCCGTATCACCGACATCCTCAATGGCCGCCGGGGGATCACGGCCGATACCGCGGTGCGGCTCGGCCGCTATTTCGGCAACCGCGCGCAGTTCTGGCTGGACCTGCAGGGCCAGTATGACATCGGCAGGGTCGAGCGGGAGAAGGGTGCGGAAATTGCCCGGCGGGTCAGGCCCGCGGATGCGGCATGATCCAAATGACCTAGCCCTGTAGCCACCAGGCGTATTTGGCTCGAGGTTGTGGGGGTGCCAAGATCCCACTTCCACACGAATAATGTTCCTGTTATGTTCTAAGGCAGAGCAAGTCCAGCGTCAGGGCGGTGCGGAGGGGGGTGCATGAGCTCAAAACGAAAGCGCGACATTCGGATGCCGGCGCCTTATCTGAGGCGGATCTGGCTTGATCCATCGCGCGTTCCCGACCGCGAGGCCTATCCGTTCTGCCTGCCTTTCCTGCACGATGAGTTCGAGCTGAGTTTCGACCGGCCGATCACCATCATCGTGGGCGAAAACGGCACCGGCAAATCCACTCTGCTTGAGGGCATTGCGGCGCTCGCCGGATATGACGAGGCCGGTGGCGGCAAGGGCTACAGGCCCGTCGATCATTCCCAGGCGATGGAGGTGATGGGCGGCGAGCTTTCAGAGGCACTGCGCGCGAGCTGGCTGCCGAAGATCACGAAGGGTTGGTTCTTCCGGGCGGAGAGTTTCTTTTCGGTGGCCAGATATCTCGACGAAGTTGGCAGCCCTTACGCCGACTTCCTTTCGCATTCCCATGGCGAAGGGTTTTTGCGGTTCTTCGAGGAACGCTGCCAGAAGCAAGGCATCTTCATTTTCGACGAACCGGAATCGGCGCTGTCGCCGGCGCGCCAAATGGAATTTTTGAAGCTGATGCGGCGCATGGAGCAGTCCACGATTTGCCAGGTCGTCATGGCCACGCACTCTCCGATGCTGATGGCCTATCCCAATGCGCGCCTGCTGCGGCTGTCGAAATACGGCCTGGAGCCGGTGACAGTCAAAGACACGGATCACTACAAGGTCATGCGCGAATTCTGCAACGATCCGGCGGGGTTCGTGGAAGCGGTGGTGGAGGAGTGAGCAGCGGACCGCAGGTGCTCACTTGAATTGCCCATCGCTACTTTGCCGCAACAGGCGATAGTGCGACCTAGCGGTATTGTCTTCGACCAGATAGACGACGACCTCGGCGGCATACTTGCCTTAATGGATAAATTTTTCGCATTATAGCTTCTTCCGTTCCTTGAAGTCAGACGACCAGCGTTTGGGCAAATGCGATATTCGATCCATGATAAAACGCTTGAGGCGAAGAAGGCTCGCATATTGATCAACGCGCTAGTCGATTGCGCAAAGGCGGGAATCAAATCGAGCTTCTTTATCAGAAAAATGCTTTGGGGAATCTCCCTTTACTTGGAATGCGGGAGCTTCCAGAAGGAAAACTGGCGAACGTACCACCGCGCAAGTGACGCTGCTAAGCAGGTACGAGCGTCGGGCGACAAGAACTGGAAAAGAAACGTCACTTTTGAACATGCGCGCCCGCTAGGCAAGATGTATCAGATGCTTTTGGATGAGAGGGAAACCCTGACCCTTGAAAGGGCGGCATTCATAATTGGTGAATATCCGCCTGTCTTGATCACGACGGAAGAAGAGCTCCGAATGGCGAAGCTCGGGTTCAAAAGTGAGGGCGCGCCGGAACAGCGATACGGTGAGATTCCGATTTCCGGTTTCAGGCTGCGTTCAGACGATACAATGCCGCGTTGAGGCTCTATCGATCGCCGCGTTTCGCCTCAAGGTTTGCCAAGGGGGCCCTAATGCTCAAAGACGTCACGACAGAAATAGAGCTTAAAGCAATCTATGATGAAATTGATGTCCAAACAGATAGAGGTGCAGCAATAATATCAGGTGCCATTCTTGAGGAACAACTCACCGAAGCCCTAAAACGTCGCTTAATACTCACAGCTTCCTTGAGCGAAAAAATCTTCAACTATGAGCAGAACGGCGCTTTATCGGCGTTTGCTCAGAAAATTGATGTGTCATTTGCGGTCGGAATGATAAAGCCCGATGTGCGAGATGACTTGCACAATATCCGCCGCATTCGTAATCGCTTCGCTCATCGAATTGAGCCAATTGACTTTAGAGATAGAAAGATAGTTGGGTTTTGCTCAGCACTCCGATTGGGTCAGGATTTTACAAACCCAAAGGCCCGGTACATGATTTCGTTTGTTAGCCTGTCCACACTACTTATCGTTTTGAGGAACCTAGATATCAAAATTCAGCCGATCCGAGATCAAGAGGGGATGGACGAGCAAATCGAGGAAGCGGTTAACCGGCTGATCCCTGATGAGGCCGCCGGATAGCGCGGTAATCCTATATTCTGTTCTATTCGCACGACGCCTCCGGTGCAGTAGCAAAATCGGTGTTTGGTAATTTAGGCGGCCAGCTCGTTCAAACCGCTTCCTTCAAGCCACTCTACCCATTTTCGAAGGAAGGTCCGGTAGTTCACCTCGCTAATGCGAAGAACATTTAGTGTTGCGAGTTCTTTTCTGGTCTTTGTGTAAGTCCCGCTTATGAAAGCGTACATTTTGACTGGCCGACCATAGCTTGTCCGACCATTTTCATCGAGATACGCAATGCCCCCATGGGCCATCGCGTTACGTATTACACCACACCATCGCGATGTTGGCATCTTGCTCGCTCTAGCGAAGGCTTCCTTAGTGCAGAGCTCCCGCGCGACATCGTCTGGTAGTGATCGTGCAATATTGAATGGTGTTTCGTTAGAACAGCTAGCGAAACTCCATGCGTCTTGCGAATAGAACGGAACCTTCCTCAATTCTTGACCGCCGAGAATTGTGTCGATTGCCGCCGTTAGGGCAGCATCGATATGGCAGTCGTCAGCATACCCTTCTTTCTGTGCGAGCCGGTGGCGCTCAATGCGCTCTACGGGCAAATTGATTATCGGCATCGACATCGAAATAAGGAAAGTCGTGGTTAGCGGTCCAAGGTCAGGGCGATTCGGCTGCTGTGTCCCTTCAGCATGGGACCAAAGCTCATCGATCAATTGCAAGCAGCGTTGCGGAACTTCGACACTATAGTGGCGTGGGTTACCCATCGGATTTTCTGATTTTGAAGTAAAGTTGCGTCTGCTACTCCGCCGCTTCGCTCGCCCCGCTCTTCCGCGGCTTCCCGATCTTCGCCAGCACCGGCGCCAAAAATTTGCCCGTGTAGCTGCGCGGTGCTTTCACGATGTCCTCCGGCGGGCCCCAGGCGACGATCTCGCCGCCGCCGTCGCCGCCTTCGGGGCCGAGATCGATCACCCAATCCGCGGTTTTTATCACTTCGAGATTGTGCTCAATGACGACGACGGTGTTTCCCTGCGACACCAGTTCGTGCAGCACCTCCAAAAGCTTCTTCACGTCGTGGAAGTGCAAGCCTGTGGTCGGCTCGTCCAGGATGTAGAGCGTGCGGCCGGTGGCGCGCTTCGACAGCTCTTTTGCCAGCTTGACGCGCTGGGCTTCGCCGCCTGACAGGGTCGTCGCCTGCTGGCCGACATGGATGTAGTCCAAGCCGACGCGGTGCAGCGTCTTGAAGGTTTCGCGCACCCGCGGCACCGCCTTGAAGAATTCGGCGGCTTCCTCGACCGTCATGTCGAGCACGTCGGCGATCGACTTGCCCTTGAACAGCACCTCCAGCGTTTCGCGGTTGTAGCGCTTGCCCTTGCAGACGTCGCAGGTGACGTAGACGTCGGGCAGAAAGTGCATCTCGATCTTGATGACGCCGTCGCCCTGGCAGGCCTCGCAGCGGCCGCCCTTGACGTTGAAGGAAAACCGCCCGGGCTCGTAGCCGCGCGCCTTGGCTTCGGGCAGGCCCGCGAACCATTCGCGGATCGGCGTGAAC
>WNFQ01005008.1_pt1 | contig 10317 bp, 9 predicted proteins | sample 5400171 | NCBI WGS metagenome assembly WNFQ01 (sample SAMN13153356, study PRJNA577476) | soil metagenome | isolation source: 20 cm soil under Madrone tree | place: USA:California | collected 2016-06-14 | reverse complement strand
GAAATGGCATCCACACCACCAATAACGGGCATGCGTAGGTCCATCAGAGTGATGTCGGGTTGATGCTGACGATACAGTTCAATCGCCTGCTCACCGTTCGTCCCCTCAGCGATCACTTCCATGTCGGCTACCGTATTAATCAGCGATACAAACCCCTGCCGCACGACCGCTTGATCGTCGATCACCATGATGCGAATTTTGTCTTGACTACTCATTCGTTTTCTAAAAGGAACGCCGATGTTAATTGGAACCTGGGTTCTCCGTGTTCTCCGTGTCTCCTTAGAAACTTCGGTTTTACGTTGCGCATGGAACTAGTTGCAATCCCAATGATTTAGCTTGGGCCATGAGGTGATGAATTCGGCGCTCTTTATATTTGTCTTCATAGGCTTGTTGTCCGAGCTCAACATAGGCTGTTCCTTTAGTCAGCAGCGTGTAGTAGATGCGAGCAATCTTGTGTGCTGTGGCGGTGATGGCTTGCTTGCCGCCGCTGCGCGATTTGATGCGGCGATAGAAGGCCCCTAAGGCAGTTTTGCTGCGGGCCTGAGTGGCCGCCGCCATACGAAAGGCCTGAGTAGCCCGGTTGGGGTTGCGCTTGGTTTTCTTATTTAGGACTTTACCCCCGGAGATCTTGGTTCCGGGACATACGCCGAGCCAGGAGGTGAAGTGTTTGATGGTTTTCCAGGGACTCATATCAAAGCCTACTTCGCTGCTGAGCGTGAGCAGCGTGTCCGCGGCTAGACCAGGAGTGGCAAACAGATCGACACCACTTTTCTTGAACAACAGTTCGCGGACATCAACGCCACTGCGGATACGTTCTCGCGCTTGGATAAGCTTCTCACTTGGCGGCAAAGTGTCATCGGTGATGTCGGGTTGTTTTTCGACTTGTTTGATAATTGCTTGATCGCAATCGGCTATCTTGGCCTGATAGGTTTCGTATAGATCTACTGCCTGCTTCAGGGCAAAGAGATGTTCTTCTCGATAGTTGCCGACCAGCGACTTAGCAATGGTCGCGCTGCTGTTTTGGCAGCGCCGGTCTCGGTTGCGCGCCAGCATTCGCGGATCGCGTTCCCCAGCAAGGATTGCTTTGATGATCTTCATGCCGGTAACACCAGTGATGTCTGACACCACGTTGTGCAATAGCAGATTCATTTGCTGCAGGGCTTTCTGCATGTGTTGAATATGCATGCTGGAGCTTTGCGTGAGCATCTCGCGCTGCCGCAGGTAGCTGCGCAGCACACAGAGTTCATCAGTTGGGCGAAAGGCCCCGGCCAGCAAACCGTAGGTATGCAGTTGTTGAATCCATTGACAATCAAGTACGTCCGACTTGCGGCCCGAGACATTCTTAACGTGTCGCGCATCGACCAGCTTTACTTCGAAGCCCCGCCGTTCAAGCAACTCGAACAGCGGGATCCAGTAAACACCAGTCGATTCCATGGCCACCGTGGTGACGCCACACTGCTGCAACCAATCAGCCAGCGCCTGGAGGTCAGCAGTGAAGGCGCCAAACTCACGGACCGAAACTTCGTCACGGCCTTCAGGTACGGCGACCATGTGCCGCTCAGAACCGATGTCGATGCCGGCGGCGTTGAGGTTGATATGTCGCAGATGCTCTGGGAGACTCTGCACAGTGAACTTTTGGAACTTTGATTTCTTGGTGCGCTTTGACAAGGCCTTCTCCTTAGAAGCAAATAATAGAACGATGGCTCGCAGGCGCAGGGGAGCAATAATTCGCATTCTCCTTAACGGGATATAACCCACTAGCAAGCAATGGATCATTCACCAATGTTATCGACGCCAACCCCTGAGACCAAACTCCGTGACGGGCACATAAGCGCCAGTGGCATAACGGCCTTCACGACCTGCAAGTCAGCTCATCTTAACAGGTCGGTGTTGTCGCGCTTTGCCAAAAGTTTCATCTCGTTATCTGCTTGTCGCAGTACGAGCAAGGAGACTCCGTGGTGATTAAAGTGCCGAAAACCATTTCACCACGGAGACACGGAGAACACGCACAATCCAGTGGGACGTGAAATTAAGACACTACTGCAAATACCACTGACTTTAGTCGTGTGGTGCTTCAACTTTAACCAAGAGGTGCTGCGGGTGTATCCCTTGTGGATACCACCGACTTTAGTCGTGTGGAGTTTCAGTCTCGGCCTTCTTCGACGATGCAAAGTTAGGTTGAAACTGAACCTCCACGCGACTACAGTCGATGGTATCTAAGAATTTCTGCTGTTTTGCTCTTAGAGGTTGAAACTGAAATGCCACGCGGGTGAAGCCGGTGGTATTCCGCGTTTTCACACAGTCGCTTGTCCGGTGGCATCTCCGTTGATGAAGAGCCTTCTTTAGTAGCCACCGACACAGACTCCTCTTTACAAGCCGTGGGATCAAGTGAAGCCTTCTACCACCAGGGACGTTCTCGCGTTACTCAGCAGCAAACGACTATTTGATGCTACCACTCTTCCACGGTGGCAGACTTCTTCGCGCCGGCTTCTCCTTCTTCAGACCCAGCGCCCAATCAGCTTGCATCAGCGTGTGAATGTCGCGCGTTCCTTCGTAAATGATCGCCGCCTTGCAGTTGCGCAGGTAACGCTCAACCGGGTAGTCATTTGAATAACCGTTTGCACCATGCACCTCGATTGCCATCGAAGCCGCCTTTTCGCTACGCGTAGTGGACTGCCACTTTGCCAAACTCGTTGCGCGCGCGTTGGCCTTGCCGTGGTTCTTCAAATAACCCGCATGCAACCAAAGCAGATGACTCATCTGATAGTCAGCCTCCATCTCGGCAATCTTCTGTTTGACCAATTGGTGATTCGCGATCTTCGTGCCAAACGTCTCGCGCTCGTTTGCATAAGCTACCGACGCATCTCGCGAGGCGCGAATTACGCCCGTCGCTCCGGCCGCCACAGTGTAGCGACCCTGCTCGAGCGCAAACATTGCAATCTTAAACCCCTCGCCTTCTTCACCCACCATGTTCGCCTGCGGAACGCGCATATCCTGAAGCGAAAAATAACCGGTGTTGCCGGCCCGAATTCCCAGCTTGCCGTGAATAGTGCCCGAAGAAAATCCTTTCATGCCTCGCTCGACGATGAAACACGACATGCCAGTGTGATCTCGTTTTCGTCTCTTCTCCTCATCAGTCCAGCAAAAGAATAGAAAATTGTCGGCCAGGTCAGCCAAACTGATCCACATCTTTTCACCATTCAGGATCCATTCGCTGCCCTCGCGTCGCGCCGTCGAACGCGCTCCCACGACATCTGAACCCGCTCCGGGTTCCGTTAGACCATAGGTTGCAAGCTTTTCACCCTTTGCCTGTGGTACGAGGTATTTTTGTTTCTGTTCTTCGGTTCCCCACGCATATAACGTGAGCGAGTTAAGACCCGTATGTACAGACATCACAACTCGCATGAAAGTGTCGACAGCTTCCAACTCTTCGCAGACCAGGCCAAGCGAGATGTAATCAAAGCCCGCGCCGCCGTATTCTTCCGGAATGCAGACACCCAGCAGATTCAGCTCCGCCATCTTCTTCAAAACCGAGGGCTCAAAGTGTTGTTTCTCGTCCCACTCTTTGATGTAGGGTGCGACTTCTTTTTGCGCAAACTCACGCACTGTTTGCACCAGCGCATTGTGATCTTCAGTCAATTCAAAATCGATCATAATTGTTTCTCTTTAAAATGTAGGGTTAGCAGTGACCGGACATCTTACTTAAGTCCAATGTCCAATGTCCAAAGTGAAAACCGGGTCCACCGATTACGCAGATTACACGGATTTGAAATCAATACTAAGAACAGCGCTTGGTGCCCAGGATGTTAAGACCCGAGACATGGGACTTTTGTTTTTTGCTATACTTTCCCGCATGCCAAAAAAGAAGCAAGCAAACAGGACGACAGTGGGTCTGGTCCAAATGAGTTGTGAGCAGAAGCCCACCACCAATCTAAAGAAAGCGATTGCGCGTATTGGCGACGCGGCAAAACAAGGTGCCCAGATCGTTTGTTTGCAAGAGCTCTTTCGCTCACAGTATTTCTGCCAGACGGAAGACATCGAACTATTCAAGTTGGCGGAAACTATTCCAGGGCCGTCCACTGAGGCGTTAAGCAAGGTAGCCCGGCAGAAAAAAGTCGCGATCATTGCCTCGTTGTTTGAGAAGCGAGCGGCCGGGGTCTATCACAACACCGCCGTCATCATAGATGCCTCTGGCAAGATAGCGGGTAAGTATCGCAAGATGCACATTCCCGACGATCCGCTCTACTACGAAAAGTTTTATTTCACGCCGGGAGATCTGGGCTTTCAAACTCACGATACCGCGTATGGCAAAGTCGGCGCGCTCGTCTGTTGGGATCAGTGGTTTCCTGAGGCTGCACGCCTAACCGCGCTGAGCGGCGCTCAGTTTATCTTCTATCCGACTGCTATTGGATGGCTCCCGGAGGAACGGCCGGACGTGAATGAGGCCCAGCATTCCGCCTGGGAAACTATTCAGCGTGCACACGCAATCGCAAACGGGGTTTACGTAGCAGTGGTAAATCGTGTTGGCCACGAAGGCAAACTCACCTTCTGGGGCCAGTCGTTCGTCGCCGATCCATTTGGGCGCATCATTGCCAAAGCTTCTTCCGATAAAGAAGAAGTCCTGATCGTAGAATGTGATCTCGACAAGATCGACGAAACACGTCAGAACTGGCCTTTCCTGCGTGACCGGCGCATCGAGGCCTATGGTGGTCTGCAGCTCCGTTACGGCGAATGAATAGATGAAATACGGTTTGTTCGATTTTCTCGGCAACGTCGGTGTCGTGATTATGATTGTCGCCTATCTGCTCTTGCAGCTGAACCGTCTTGATAGCAACGCCCCGGCTTACTCCCTACTCAACGCGTTCGGCGCCGGTCTCGTGATCCTTTCTCTTTCAGTCAACTTCAATCTCTCCGCCTTCATCATGGAAGTGTTCTGGATCTTGATCAGCCTGATCGGCATCTATCGATACCTGAGAACGCGAGCGCTCAAATTCTGATTCAATGGGACAATCCCAGAAAGAGACACCAGCTGCCCTTGGTTACCAAATGCCCGCCGAATGGCGGCGACATAGTGGCACGTGGCTTTCGTGGCCTAAAGATCCGGAGACGTGGCCCAATCGCGTGCCCCAGGTAGAAAAGATTTTTCTCCAGTTGATGGCCGCGCTCGCGCCTCACGAAATCGTCAACCTGCTAGTAGATGACGAAGCCGCGGAGCAAGCTGTGCGACAACGCTGTACGTTCGAAGCCGCCGCCAATATCCACTTTCACCATATCAAAACCGTGGATTCCTGGATTCGTGATTACGGTCCAAATTTCCTTCTCAACTACGAAGGAGCTCTTGCTTACAACGATTGGGGCTTTAACGCCTGGGGCAATAAGTACGAAGACTTGAAGAAGGACGATGATGTGCCTCGACAGCTGGAGAAGGTTCTGAATGTCCCCCGCTTTGAGCCGGGCATTGTGATGGAAGGTGGCTCAATAGAGGTTAACGGCGCTGGCTGCGTACTAACAACTGAGCAATGTCTCTTGAATCCAAACCGCAATCCGCAACTAAGCCGCGCGGAAATTGAGCAGTACTTGAAAGAATACCTGGGAGTGGAAAAGGTTCTGTGGCTTGGGGAAGGAATTGTCGGTGACGATACGGACGGGCACATCGACGACATCGCCCGTTTTGTTGCGTCCGGCGTGGTCCTTTGTGCGGTGGAAGATGATCCTGCGGACGCCAACTACGAGTTACTGCAAGATAATCTCCAGCGACTGCGACACATGACCGACGCACAGGGCCGATCGCTTGAGATTGTTACCTTACCGATGCCCGGAGTTGTCGGCGGCACAAGCACTGACAGTCGCAACCTCGATCGACTGCCTGCAAGTTATGCCAATTTCTACATCGCCAATGGTGTGGTGTTGGCGCCAATCTTCGGACATGCGAACGACACTCGAGCGCTGGATATACTGCAAAGGCTGTTTCCTGTTCGCCGTGTGGTGGGTATCAATTGCGAACCGCTGGTGTGGGGTATGGGCACAATCCACTGCGTGACCCAGCAACAACCAAAACGGTAAGTCCGCAGACTCCAGAATCAGGGGCAGGAGCAGCAGGCAGGAGCAGGGTACGGTGGAACAAATATCTCAAACATTGCTGCCCCTGCCTGCTGCTCCTGCCCCTGATTCTGGAGTCTGCGGATTATTTTTTCTCCAGTATTTCGTGGGCTGCCGCTTTCGCCTCTTCAAGGGTCCGCACTCGGCCGTCAAGCTGCATCTCGTAAACCTCGCGGGTGATCTCTCCCATACGTGGCCCGGGAGTAAGACCCATCTCGAGCAGGTGACGTCCTAACAAGATCGGCGCTGGTGCTCCTTGCTCGAGTTCCAGTTCCTTTGCGCGCTGAATAAACCATTCCTGCGCCTTGGCGTCGTACCATTTTTCAGGCGGAACCCCTTCAGCATTTCGTCCCAATGAATCCGCCTTCGCAACTCGGTACAAGAGTTCCAGCTCACACCTTCGAGCCAGTCTGCGAAATGCGCCTTCTCCAACCTCATCTCGTTTTTTGTAAAACTCACCCGGTTTTAAATGCTCCCGCACGATAGCAATCACCTGGCCTCGCACATCGTAACCGTCGATCGTATGTATATTGAGCCGATCCAGAAATTTCTCCGTCGGCTCCACACCCGCTTCTTCATGACCTCGCGATCGCAAGCGTCCTTCGATAAACTCTGTCGTCGGCGGCTTACCAAAATCGTGGGCCAACGCTGCTAGCATCACCGTGACTTGCTTTGCGTGAGGCAAGTCGTCAATCAACTCACGAGCGCGATCGACAGCCAGGAGAGTATGCACATAAACATCGCCTTCCGGGTGCCATTCAGGATCCTGCGGAACATCTCTCAGGCTGCGGATCTCCGGGAATAGTTGATCGATTGCTCCAAACTTGTTCAACCACTCCAGTCCGATAGAAGGTCGTCGAGCACGCAGCAGAAGCTTTTCCATCTCACCCCAAATTCGCTCTGCCGGCAGATCTGTCAGTTCGATTGTCTGGCAGAGCGCCGCGGTTTCTGGCTCGAGTTCAAACTCAAAGCGCGCCGCGAATTGCGCCGCCCGCAAAACACGCAAGCTGTCTTCCCCAAAAGTATCAGGAGAGACGACTCGCAAGGTTCGTTGATTAATATCCCGCTGTCCGTCAAATGGATCGATGATCTCGGACGTGAGTGGGTCCTGCAGAATCGCATTAATAGTGAAGTCGCGCCGGCGTGTCGCCTCGACAATGCTCATCGCTGGGTCGCCTTCGATCACAACGGCACGATGCCCTCGGCCTGATTTGCGTTCGCGGCGCGGAATCGAAACGTCAATATCACGGCCCAGCTTGTAGACCGTGAATGCTTCACCTACGACATTTACCGGCCCAAAACGATCGAGCAGCTCGCGCAGTTTTGCCGGGTCAAGGTTGTAGACTTCGATGTCCCAATCCTTCGCCCGCATAACCATCAGCAGGTCGCGAACGCAGCCGCCAACAAGTAGCGCACGACCCCCCGCATCGCGTACGGTGGTAGCAAGCTTCAGTACCTTGTCTGGAATCTCGAACGTCAAGTCCAATGTCCGATGCCTCCCAGTTCAATGTCAACTAACAAATGGACAAAGTCACTTCCGTTTGTGATTATCACCGTCCCAACGTTGATCGACTCATTGTCACTCATGCCTCGGTCCCATGAGGTCAGTACCACATCGCGGGTAGCGGGTGGGTCCTACGCTCAGTTGACTCATTAACAGACCTGATCGGCGCTGCCAACTTGACTTGGCTCGTTTGGCCAGTTTCCTCATCCTCATCATGTGGAATGACACTGATACTCCTCTTGCCTACTTCATATCCTTCCGTACCTACGGCACATGGTTGCACAGACAGGCGAGGCCCGATTAATCGCTTTCAGAACCACTACCGGTCACCTTATAGATGACTTGCCAGACTTTGATGAATGAGAAAGTGCCAGTAGGACCCACCCGCTACCGCGATGTGGTACTGACCTCATGGGACCGCAGGAAGCCTAGTTGTAGTAAGCCGCGGTGAAAGTGGAAAATGATCGATAACTATTCTTCAGGTGACTCCACCTGAACGTGAACACCCCGCGTGGAAGGTATACAGCTGATCACCTGCGCTCGTTCAATCCTGGTCATCCCACTTCCGTTAGTGTGCCAGAGCTTCACCCAAAACGTCCGGGTATCACCGTGTATGGCAAAGGTCGAACCGTCAAGCATTACCGGGACCGGTTCAGCAGTAGTCCCCACCCGCAACACCGCCAACAGTTCAGGTATGAAAGGTTTGAACTTATCAAACTGCATAAGGATCGCATTGTCCTTAATCTCAGCGGGCGGAAGTTCTACTGGATCGCCCGATTCGAGTAGCAACCGAGTTTCAGTTTGCTGATTGCGCTTTTTAACTACAGGCATGACAAATCAGTTTCGTATCGGCGTGGTCAGTACCGCCCTGTCGCAAGATACCAGCCTCGCCACTACTCTTTCAATCTCATCTGCAGATGTTCCGCCAGGTCCGCTACCTTTACTCTTTCCTGTTCCCACGTGTCACGATCCCGAACCGTGACTGCTTCGTCTTCGAGCGATTGGTGGTCTACTGTCACACAGAAGGGAGTGCCAATTTCATCTTGCCGGGCATACAGCTTTCCGATCCCTCCTGTGTCATCATAAACGGCCCGCAACACAGGTTGCAGTGAACGCTTGATCGCTTTGGCCATGCCGACAATTTCGGGTTTGTTCTTTGCGAGCGGCAGGATTGCAGCTTTGATCGGCGCCAACCGGGGACGAAGTTTCAGGATGACCCTAGTCTCGCCTTTATCATTTTTCTTCTCGGAATAGGCATCCATCAATACTGCCAGCACCGTACGATTAACCCCGGCAGCGGGTTCAACCACGTGCGGATAGAAACGTTGTTTGGTCGCCTCATCGAAGTACGACAGATCTTCAGTTGAATCCGGGTTGACGCGTTTACCTTCGTCATCCACAGGCTTGTTTGAATGTGATCGCAAATCGAAATCGGTGCGGTAGGCTATGCCCATCAGTTCTTCCCACTGCCGTTCTTCTTCGGCACGTTCCGGGAAATAACGGTACATAATGTCCACCGTGCGCTTTGAATAGTGGGCGAGTTCTTCAGGCGGCACTTCATGCAATCGTAAGTTAGCGCGTTCAAGGCCCAAAGTCGTGAACCACTCCAGATACTGCTCGACCCATTCATCAACCAGCTGCAGGTGCTCGGCATCAGGACGAACAAAGTATTCCATTTCCATCTGCTCAAACTCGCGCGTGCGTAGGATGAAATTGCCAGGCGTAATCTCGTTGCGAAACGATTTGCCAATCTGCGCAATCCCAAACGGAATCTTTCGTCTCATCGCGGTCTGCACGTTCAAAAAATTGATGAAGATCCCTTGCGCTGTCTCCGGCCGTAAATACGCGAGTGCTGTTGGATCGTCTTCATCTGCGACGGCCCCAAGAGTTGTACGAAACATCATGTTCAGTTGAGCCGCAGTTAGGACACTTGACCTGTTTTTGCCGGATCATTTCAGCTACATCGGCGCCAGCCGTTGCCGTTTCTTCCGATCTGACTTCCAACTTGTCGGCTCTAAGCCGGCTCTTGCACTCTCGGCAGTCCACCAGTGGATCGTGAAACGTGTCTTCATGTCCGGAGTATTTCCAAACCATTCGATTGAGAATGATAGAAGAGTCAAGTCCCTCAATGTCATCTCGTTCGTAAACCAGCCAGTGCCACCAGGACTGCTTTACATTATTGCAAAGCTCGACACCCAATGGGCCATAGTCCCAGGAGCTACCGAGCCCGCCATAAATGTCGGAAGAAGGAAAGACAAAGCCGCGTCGCTTTGCCAGAGAAACGATGGTATCGATGTTTGGTGCAGCCACTGTGTCAGTTAAATGTATTTACGTAATGTTCAGTCTAGCAGTCAAACCTCTCAAAAGAAAAGAAGAGAGAAGCCACAGTAGCCTTCTCTCTTCGTGTTGAGTCTACTTAATCCCCGGTCTACTTACTGGGTGTCTGAATGTTGACATCAATCTTCTGCGTCCCACCACCTCCAAACAAACGACCTCTAAAGACAAAGAGCACAACCAAAACTATGATCACAAAGATCGCCAGCACCGCGACAACGCCCGCACTTCCGCCGCCGCCTCCATTATCGTCAGCCATGAGAGGTTCCTCCTTCGAAACGGTTGGGCCTGAGTTAATTGAATTGGGGCAAAACTTAGTAGCGGGGGGAATTGCTCGGAAGTGTTATCACAAATAACGCCGCCATTCAACAATCAAAAAA
>WNFQ01004815.1_pt1 | contig 10317 bp, 9 predicted proteins | sample 5400171 | NCBI WGS metagenome assembly WNFQ01 (sample SAMN13153356, study PRJNA577476) | soil metagenome | isolation source: 20 cm soil under Madrone tree | place: USA:California | collected 2016-06-14 | reverse complement strand
CTGGAAGCCAATACGAAGGTACGTCTTGTCCACTGTAATTCGTAGATACCCATAGTTTGTATCGTCGTAGTGTTTTAGAACCAAGCTTTTCGCTTTAACCGCGGGTTTTGATTCCAAATAGTCCACGTTGACACCGAAATACGGTTCCCGCGCAAGCTGGCCTAGCTTGCTCTTGACCAATTTGTTGACGTTGTGTCCACCGTCTCCGCAGATGATGAAAGGAACGGTGATATCGATGTTTCCGAAGGTTAGCGTGCGTGTGAAGCGCTGATAGTTGTGGGCATGGCCGGAAAGAACTGCGTGGGGATAAACGCCCTGTGCTTTGCACATCGCGTCGATCTGGCGAAGCATGTTCGGACTGCCGCCGTGGTTACCGCCACTACCGCGACCTCCAGGAGGAGGTGCATAACTAAACGGCGGGTGGTGCACAGCCAGAAGAACGGCCCCCGAGAAATTTTCGTTCTTAATGCGCGCAAGCTGTGCGGCCAGGTAATCGAGTTGAGTGTCGGGTGAAGTAGACTCCGGGTTGCGTCATTGAGGTTCGATGTAAAGAGCCCGCCTCGGGAGTGATTGATGGTTCAGAGGCACAAAAGTTTCTCGCAAAAATTTTCAAAGGGGCGTCTTCTGCGGGCGTCTCTGGAATGACGAACGAATCGTGGTTTCCAGGAATCGCGAAAATCGGGCCCGGATAGTTCCGAAATGGATCGTAAAACTGGTCGTAGTAATACTTCGACTCACCAAAGTTATAAACAATGTCTCCCAGATGATAAAAGAAGGCGGCTCGATTCGCAGTGTTGGACGTTCGGCAGTCGCTTGTCACCTGGTCAGCCACGCTAATCTCGTTTCCGTACTTTCCTTCGTTTGAAGCACCAGTGTCTCCGGCGGCGTGGAAGATAATCTTTCCGGCGTTCTTGATTCTTTTTGTGATCTCCGGACCATGCGCGCCGAACGCAGATTCGAGTCCAAAGACTTCGTCCGGTGCAAGGCGCGATGGGTCGAATCCCACAACCTGCGTCTTTAATAGCTTTTCAATCTCCTTGTATTGGAGTTTGTCCGAGGGGTGGGCTGTCCTGAAGCGCGTCGGATCGGGGTTGACATTTCCCTCGTTAAAAATCGGCTGAGGAAGAACTGGTGTAGTGTGTTTTTTCATGGGGCGTATTGTTGTTGAATTTACCGCTGTACGTTCGCCAGTTTCTGGAAGCGTGGATTTTTTCGCAGCGGCTCAAACATTGGATCGAGCCGGAGCAAGGCGGGAGTGAGCGGCGGGTTTGCGGCCAGGGGCGCTTCGTAGGGGATCGAAAGGAGCTTCTCTAAGGTAGAAATGGAGCGATCGGAGTCTCCTGTGCGGGCTGCCACGCGCGCGAGAATGTCTAGCGGTCTGGGGCCGGTTAGCGCGTCTTTGTCAACCGGAAACAGGGCGATCGCGCGCTCGGCCAGGGTCAGTGCAGCGGCGTTATCACCAAGACCCATATTTGTAAGTGCGAGATCCCCCATGAGAACAAAATTTTCAGGCTGTTCCTTAAGGAAGGATTCGAGTTCGGTGCGAGCCTGACTCCAACTTTCGCGCGCCGCCGCATGATCGCCGGCAACTTCCTGTGCCCAGCCTAACCAAAAGCGGAGTTCACCATTATAGTAACCCAATACTTGATCAGGCGTAGCGAGTATCTGCTTTAGCTGAGCAATGACAGCTGCGGGGCGGGATTCCAGGATTGCCTGGTAAACTTGTGTTTCCAAGGCATTGGCGTAGTCGGCCCCCAGCCGGAGGGGAGCTAGAAGCGCCGAAGCACGCGGAAGGTCGCCCTCTGCTTGGGCAATTCGCGCCTTTAACACAAGAGTATCAATGTCGTCGGGTGTGATGTTGAGAATCTGCTCAAGCTTGGCCAAGGCTTCGGGGAAACGACGAAGGCAGACGTAGGAACGCGCGTGTTGAGAGAGCAGGTTAACGTCGCGTGGATCGAGCTTCTCGGCTTCGTTGAAGTAGGCCTCGCTCTTGTCCCAATTGCCGCGCCTTCGCTCGACGTACGCCAGCGCCTGAGGAATCTGACTGTTGTTCGGCAGAAGCCGATACGCTTGCTCAAAATAATTCACCGCAGTGTCGTAGTCCTTCAGGCAGGCATAGTGATAAAAGCCCTTGGCGAATACAGCCTCGCCAAGATTGGGCTGAAGCCTGAGTGCGGTTTCGGCTGCCTGTCGCGCTTCTTCGCGAAGGATGGCGGTTGGTTGTAGACTCTGTGTTAGATAGCCACTCCCGTCTACGTATGATAACAGCGCCCAACCGAGCGCGAACTTCGGGTCGAACCGAACCGCTTGTTTCAGGTACTTCTGCGCGCCAAGAGAGTTCGCCGGTGTAAAGCCAGTTTTTAGCGTATACGCAAGACCGCGCAGGTACGCATCGTAGGCCTGAGGGTTGTCTGTCGGCCTGGCGGCGATAACTTCCGCTTCCTGTCCCGTTAGTTTAGCGCGTAACTGACTGGCTATTGTCTTAGCCACTTCGCTTTCAACAGAAAAGATGTCGGTCAGCTTGCGATCAAACGTCTCGGACCAAACGTGGGAATCACTGGTCGCCTTGATCAGCTGCACGTTCACGCGCACCGCGTCGGCGCTCCTCTGCACGCTTCCTTCGAGAATGTGGGCAACGCCGAGTTGTTTCGCGATCTCGCGCAAATTATCCGGGGCACTTTTATACTGCTGGGTGGAAGTGCGCGAGATTACTTTTAGGTCGGCGACCTTGGATAGTCGCGTCAGGATTTCATCTTGTATTCCCTCAGCAAAATAGGCGTTCTCCTTATCGCTGCTCAGGTTCTCGAAAGGCAGCACCGCGATGGACCGTTCCATCGGAGTGAAGGGCCGCACGCCCTGGTACAACCAGACGCCAAGCCCAGTTGCTGCAATTGCCAATATGGCCGCAGCACCCGCCAGTGCGACCCGCCTTCGTTGTGAGCGCGCTTCAGGGTTAAATCGTACGTAGCAACCGTGAACAGCAGAAAGTAACTCCCGTGCGGTTTGCGGTCTGTCCTTCGGGTCCGGGGCCAGCATCGATTTCAGCAGCGTAACAACCTGCCCCGGAAGGTGGAGACCCTTGAGCTGTTCCAATGGTAACTCACCGGTTTGTCGCGCGCGGATTTCTTCCATCGTACGCCCGACAAAAGGCGTCCGACCCGTAAGCAAATACCAAAGCGTAACTCCCAGCGAGTAGATGTCGGAGCGTGTATCAATCGGCATTTGCCCAGCGCCGATGAACTGCTCCGGACTGGCAAAAGCAGGCGTACCAATGAAGCCCACCCGGGTTTCCTCGGCCCCAGCTTCTGCCTGAGGTCCCATGACTTTCGCGACCCCGTAATCAATTACCTTTATGATGAGCGTCTCGCTCGGATCGGCCTCGAGCATGATGTTGGATGGCTTGATGTCGCGATGCACCACACCGCAGACTTCTGCCACAGCCAACGCGCGCGCGGCTTGCTCGATTACTTGCAAAGCAACAGCGAGCGGCATTGGTCCATCGCGGCCGACGCGGGCCTCGAGCGTTTCGCCTTCGACCAGTTCCATGGCATAGAAGCACTCGCCATCTTGTTCGCCGTAATAAGTCACCCGAGCGACATTTGGATGATGAATGTTCGCAGCGGCGCGCGCTTCGCGCAGGAAACGCGACCGCGCGCCCGGATTTTGCGCCATGCTTCGGTTAATGACCTTCAGCGCAACAGTCGAGTTCAACACGGTATCGCGAGCGCGATACGTGATCGCCATCGCTCCCGTGCCCAGCTCAACGGGGAAACCATCTGCACCTACTTCCACCTCGAAGTGGGCGTATCGTAGCAGTCCAGGAGTTAGTCGACCCCGTGCCGCTGGTCTTTCCGCCTGTTCGCCGTTGGCTAGAAAGCCAAGGCTAACAAGGCAACGCAAGCACTCCCCGTTCGGACCGCATTGAGTCAGCGGTCGTCCACACGTAGCGCAGGTGCCTGCGGCATGAGTCTGCGTTGTTCCGACATCGATGGCTTTGTCCTTCATCGAAAAATTAACTCAGGCCATGAGTATCTGATAAAGATGACGCAGCTCCAGATCGACATCTTCCCGATCAGAGACGGTGCTGGCAACTTCCATTCTCAATGATTCGCGATAACGCTGCCGGAGACGCGAAAGCCAGGTGCGCAAAGTCGCGATTGGCACTCCGAGCCGACCTGCGGCTCCTTCCTGATCCGGCGGCGTGACGCTTCCGCCCGCGACGAACGGTCTTAGCTCTTCAAGCCACTCGGCCTTACCTTCCGTTACAAAATCATTTTGCAAGCGCTGCCACGCGCGCGTGACGATGTTCGACGCCCACACGAGATCGTAGCAGGCGGCGTCGCTGAGGTGAGACGTTGCCAGCATCGCCGCTTCGGCTTCCGGTAGATGTTCCTCGAACGAGACGATCTGCCGGTCTCCACCTCTTTTCGCCGCTCGCACACGGTCATATTCATTGAACAAGAAATTCTGCAGCGATGTCAGCAGAAACGTGCGAAGCCGGCCCTTTTCCTGGTCCGCACGGCTCAAAGTGTTTTGCTCAAGCAGACAAGCGAAAAAACTTTGGACCAGATCCTGTGCATCAGCAGATGGATACCCGCGGTGGCGAAGAAAACTGTAAAGCGGCGGCCAATAGGCTTCGCAAAATCCGGCGAGTGCCTGCCGAGCGGATTCAGGTGACTCCGGCTCGCGCGCACGCAAGACGACCGTCCAATGCGTCGTTTGAAACGAAGCACCGCCCTCCTGCAGCGTTCCGGGAATTGCCTTCGTGGCTGCGTATTATCGCATAGCGGCTCCGCCTTGCGATACAAATCGAGTGACACCCGCCAGAAATCCTTTAGCCGGGGTCGGTGACCCCGGTAGCATGACTAATTTGGAGAGGACGCAGCGCCTCTATTTGAATCAGTAAAATCCGAGAACGTCGTTCGCGCCGCTTCCAGACGACGGACTGTTAGATCCTCGCGCCGCGATATGTTTCAGCCCGAGGTTGCTTGTCGCGACGTAAGCTTTGGGCCTGCTGCTTCCAAGTTGGCTCTGCTCTCGCACGATGGCACCCAAGCTCAAGACGCCGAAGGCTACTGAAATGGCCGCTGCAACTGTGGCTTCGGTAGATAAGCTCATCGCACTTATATGTTTTGCGGCGACACCTTCAGGAGAAGTTCTCTCCAGCCGCCGCCGAAGTTAAAGCACGTCATGTTGAACACCAATAACGGATCATGCTTGCGGTTGGTCGCCCGCTTGAGCGACCGCCAAGCGCGACGGAGGAATTCGACAGGTTTCATATGGTCAATAGTCCCGATACATCAGGCTAATTGGCTGGTCTCGACGCGTTGCGCATTGCCGCAATTTGCTAAAACCCGCACGACCGAAGCCTGCACCTTACGGGAGACCCGGCCGGCGCGCTGGGTCCAGTAATCGAGGCAGCCGAGCGAGGCATCGGCCAGAACTTCCGCACGGACAACGTCCGGAGAGAGATCCAGCAATTTGCAAACGTTCACGAACGAGTAGGGCCAGGAAAAATCGTTTGCGGTGATCCAGCTGTAGGCATCGAGATACAGTCCCCACTTGAACCCCTTGGTCGCACCACGGAACCGGCGCAAATCGTGGGCTGCCTGTTTGAGCACACCCGCCGCCAGACCTTTCTCAGGCGTCGGCACCGGGGTTTCGGCTGGGGGAACAGAAAAATGCCCGCTGCGCGCGTTGTCAGATTGGGCGTTTAAGAATGCTTCCAGCTGCTTGCGTGACAGGCGCGAGCCTGATTTTTCGTCGAGGTTTTCGTGCCCGAAAGTGTTTGGAGACGGGATAAACTGATATGTGAAATCAGCTTTCTTGGTAGAACGAGGGTCGGCAATGATGTTCATATCGATTGTTGATTTGCTTCACCTTTTCTAAAGATTTTTGGAGCCGACATTTCAAAAAATTTTAAGATTTCTTTCGGCAATGGCCGGCGCGACCGATTCCAGGCGGCCTCGACCCAATGTCGTGGGCAGGCTCATTGAATCGATCCTGCAGGTTCTGTAGTTGAAGCTGACAGCTTCCCCGGGCCAACGGCGCTGTCCCTACCGTTCTCGTTCGACCTTGTAAACGAGCATCCCGCGCGCCTGATAATTTGCGAGCGCCTGCGGATGATCGCGATTACACGTATGGACCCACACGCGTTTGTGCGAGATTCGCCAGCCTTGTTCGATTGCGCTGGTTAACAATGCCCCACCCAGGCCACGGCCGATAAATTGGGGGAGCAAACCGAAGTACGCGACTTCGACGCCGCCTTCGCTGTCGCAGCGCAGTTCGTAGTAACCGGCAAGTGCGTCGTCATAGTACGCGGCGAAAGTCCGCAGCTCCGGCGCGGCCGCGTATTCTTTCCACCGCGCCTCAGTCCAGGGCCGTTTATCGATCCAATCCCACCGCTCGCCGACGCGAAAGTAGAGGTCCCGATTAAACCGCCAGTCGCGCTGCGTCTGCTCACGAATTTGAAATCGCGCATCCGCACACCGCTTCGGCCGCAACTCGTCCGGAGAACGCATTTCGAGATACGTTGTGATGAGCGGCCTTTTCTCATCACTTTTACCCCGTGAGATAACGTCTGAGGCGATTCTTAACATACCGTTTTCCCCATGCGGTCTTCAGGTACTTCTCGCGCTGGGCGGCATCGCTGTCGTTGCGACAGCCCTTCCCAATACACAAGCTCTAATGGTCGGCGTTTGTTTGTTGAGCTGACGCGTCCCTCATTGTGCGCGCGAAGCCGTTTCTGCAAATCTCGTGTAAGGCCAACGTAAAATTGGTGGTCAACTTGTGAACGCAAGACGTAAACGTAGCAATATTTCGGCACAGCTGTCGTATCTCACGGGGTGAACGCTTCTTTATTCACCACGTAAGGCATCTTGGTCGGGTCAGCGCCGTAGTTGCCTTCGAGCACGTCGATCAAACCCTGCACGCAACGGCCGGCCATGCCTTTTTCAGGATCGACATCGAGGCGCGTAATTCGCGCACCGCTGGCGAAATGGTGAAATACTCTGCAGCGATCGGCGATTTCGGGATCGAGAAGCGGTGAATCGGGCGGTAGTGGTTCTTTCTCGAAGACGTCGAGCGCGGCGCCAGCGATGACTTTTTCTTTCAACGCTTTCGCCACAGCAACCTCGTCCACGACCGGCCCCCGTGAACTATTGATCAAGTACGCGGTGGGCTTCATCAGTTTGAGCGTCTTCTCGTTGATGAGATGGTAGGTGGGTTTGTCGGTCTCCCCTTCCCGCAAGAGCGGCACATGCAAAGTCACGTAATCAGCTCCCCGCAAAGCATCCTCGAGTTCCACATACTTGATCCAAGTCTTCTCCTTTTGAATGCCGTGTGCGTGCCGGAGATCCATCAGCTCCTGGATCGACGCGATGAACTGGTCATTCTGATAAATCGGGTCGTAACAAGGGATATTCATATCGAACCCGGTGCATTTCTTGATGATCGCCAGACCGATGCGGCCAGTGCCGATAACCGCGATGGTTTTGCCCGTGACCTCATCGCCAAGGAATGGCAGAAACGGATGCCACGAAGGCCATTTCTGTTCGCGCACCAGGCGCTCGCTCTGCCACATTTTGCGCGCGAGCACGCCCATCATGAAAAACGCAAACTCGGCGGTGGCTTCGGTAAGCACGTCGGCGGTGTTCGTGAACGGGATCTCATATTTGTTCGCGTCGGCGCGATTGATGTTGTCAAAGCCGACTGCAATCTGCGCCACGACTTTGAGCGTCCCCTTCCCTGCTTCGAATACTTCAGCATCGATCGGGTCGCGCAACGTGGTGATTAACCCATCGATTCCGCTCTTGACCTTCTCTATGATTAGCTTTTTCGGCGGCGCTTCCGGTCCCTCGTAAACCTCGAGATCATAATCGCGTTCGCGAAGACGGCCCTCCGCTGCGTCGCCAATGCGCGACGTGGCAAACACCCGGAAATGCTGTTTCTCAGTCATGGCTGGAAAGATCTAATCAGAAATTCAGGAATGCAGGAATGTGTCTACTGTAGGGCAGGCGCGTCGCCTGCCAAATGCTTCAGTGCATCATATCGATTTGCCTACTGCACGAATACTGGGTGAGTGCCGGTCGGCACAGTCTTGCGCTGCAACACAAGAATTCATTCCGTAGCGCTGACACGACGCACCAGCGCCGGAATTTCTGAAAGATTTCCGAGCACATAATCCGCCTCTTTCTCGTAGTCGCGCGCGTCGACAAAACGCCTGTCGGGAATGGCGGCGACGCGCATCCCCGCGGCGTTACCAGCAGCAATACCGGAAAGTGCGTCTTCAACCACGAGGCATTCGTTTACGGCGACACCAAGTTTGTCCGCCGCACGCAGGTAGATGTCGGGGTGCGGTTTGCCGCGTTCGATTTCGTCACCTGTTACGATGACATCGAAAAACGGCGTAAGCCCATGGCGATCCAAAAACGGGCGGGCTGACGCGCTCACTGAACTCGTGCCGACAGCAAGCTGCACCTTCAGCTGCCGTAGCTCTCCGAGCGTTGCCCTTGCCGAAGGAAACAGCCCAACGCGATTGGCGAAGAACTCTGTCGCGATCTCGCCACGGCGCCGCATTAATTCCTCAACAGACGCAGACAGGCCAAGCGCCTTTTTGTAAAACTCGACCGCGAGACGATAGCTCACTCCGAGCACCTCGCGATGGTATTCGCCGCGATAGATGACGCCGTATTCGCTGAGTAATTTCGCGTCTATCTCGTTCCACCACGGTTCGGAATCAGCGAGAACGCCGTCCAGATCGAAGATCACAGCGCGAAATGCTTGAGACATCAGCTGCCGCACCTGTTACTCATTCGATGCGTTCGAGCAACACTGCGCAAACTAACAGACGCGGGAAGTCTATTTCGAAGCGGCCGCTTCTTTTGCGCACCGCGTGAGAACCTGCCGCGCTGCGCCGAGGCGTGAGGACCAAAAAAGTATTTCGGCGAATACAACATCGTTTAGTTTCAGACTAAGATGAAGGAAGAGAACGAAAAGGAGGTGGACTGGTCAGAATATGAGTAAGCCAAACGAATTTCGATCGTCAGACGCAACGAAGCTCGGCGGCAGCTTCACCTTTCCGGGTACTGCAATGACTGTGCACCGCATGGGCTACGGCGCCATGCAGCTCGCTGGTCCCGGCGTGTTCGGACCACCGCGCGATCCCGACGCTGCTGTTGCGGTACTACGCGAAGCAATTGCCGCTGGTGTGAACCACATCGACACCAGCGATTTCTACGGACCGCACGTTACAAATGAATTCATTCGACGCGCGTTGCATCCGTACCCGAAAGGATTGGTGATTGTCACAAAGCTCGGCGCTCGTCGGGGAGCAGACAAATCATGGATTCCCGCGCTTTCCCGCCAGGAACTAATCGATGGTGCTCACGACAACTTGAGAAATCTCGACGTCGACGTTCTCGATGTTGTGAATCTGCGCGTTGGAGGACTGGAGGTACCATCCGAGGGATCGATTGCGGAACCTTTGGCCGCACTCGTCGAACTCAAGCGGCAGGGATTGATTCGACATATCGGTCTGAGCAATGTTTCGCCCACGCAGTTGGCAGAAGCGCAAACGCTGACAGAAATCGTGTGCGTGCAAAACTTCTACAACGTTGCGCACCGAACCGATGACGCATTTATCGACGATCTCGCGCGGCAACAAATTGCTTACGTGCCCTTCTTCCCACTCGGCGGTTTCAATCCGCTGCAATCAGCCGCGCTCGATGACGTTGCCGAGTCGTTAGGGGCAACACCGATGCAGGTAGCGCTCGCATGGTTGTTCCAGCGTTCGCCAAATATTCTGCTGATTCCGGGAACGTCGTCAGTGCAGCATCTGCGAGAGAATCTTCAGGCTGCAACATTGGCGTTGCCATTGGACTCGCTCGCAAAACTGAACGCCATTGGCACGAAGTCAGAACAAAAAGCTAAGGAGGAAATTTAACAAGCGAGTTCGGGACTTTGCTCGCAATTCGTTAGGCTAAATCGAGCGAATGCTTCGAGCAGCGCTCTGCCTCGGTGCAACTCATCGGTTACGCGCACTGTGCCGATCGTCGTGATGCAAAAGGTCAGATGGCTCTCTTCACCGAAGACACACACTTCGTGGTCTACATGAATGCCAAAGATCCGATGCCGTCACAGGAATTGCACTCACGGGAGGCACTCGCGCCAGTGTTCGCAGAGTTAAACAAGTATGACGCCACTACGCACTTTGTCGGACAGAGCACGATCTTCACATTGACGCCTGATCGAGGCACGGGCGAAGCCTACTGTCTGGCACATCACGTCACAGTCGATGGTGGTAAGCGACGATTGATG
>WNFQ01006944.1_pt1 | contig 10319 bp, 11 predicted proteins | sample 5400171 | NCBI WGS metagenome assembly WNFQ01 (sample SAMN13153356, study PRJNA577476) | soil metagenome | isolation source: 20 cm soil under Madrone tree | place: USA:California | collected 2016-06-14 | reverse complement strand
TCCCGGACGGCCGCCGAGCGCCTTCGGCTGGACGGGTGGGACATGAGCGGGACCCGCCGAACTCCGATCGCCCGCCCCCCGGTGGCGCAGATCACGGCGCGCGCGGTCGATTTGTTCGTGGCCATGGGCAAGCTGCGTTGCACCTGCCCACCACCACCACCCGAGTATTGGAAGCGCAAAATGTGCGCCGGGTGCGATCGGTGGTACGAGCTGCACGCCGAGCTGAACGACGAGCTTGGCTGCAAGCCCTGGGAATGGCCGTGTGTCGCCCGCCAGAGCCCGAAGCGCGCGGGCTCTCCCGCCTGGAACGAGGACATCGCCGCCCGCATGGCGATGCTCGATGACGCCGCAAGGGCGCGGCGCACGGCATCGCACCGCTCGAAGAGCGGACCCCCAATGCCACCGTCGCTGACCAGGAGGTAAGCTGAAATGGGCAGACAAGTAGCTGTCGTGCTTTACGTGGTGGCGATGATCGTCGTCATAGTCGGTGTAGATTTTGTGTTCTTCAGAAACCGATTCTGGGAACGGTTGATAGTGAATATTGGCATTGTCTTGGTGTTCGCAGCTTTCTACTTGAGATTCCTCAAGGACGCGGTCACCTGAGTCGCCCGATCAGCGGCCCCGCAAGAGGACGGAGCCGCGAGAGCACGGTCTATCGGAAACCAAACGCGCTAGGTCTGCTCCAGACCGTGGTCCGTCATCTGATGGATCGCTCGCGCTCCGACTTACTGATGATCAACTCACCGAGGTCATGCGCCTCTGTCAGCCGCTCGCGCTGCAGTGTCGCGACGCGCTGTTGCGCATCCTCGCCCACGAGCTACGCGGCCGCCGCGATGTTGGCGACGGCGAACTGCATCGGCTCGCGCGCACCATCATCAAGGACAATCGCTTGTTCGACCCGCCGCTCGACACGGAAAAGGGCGAGCGCGGGCGCGGCGGCAAATATGCCTGACGCTAGTCGGCACGGCGCACATCACGGTCGAGGAATGGCGCGCCGAAACCGCAACGCGGGTAAAAAATCGCGCCAAGTCAAAGGCTTCCAAGAAAAATCCAGTCCTACGTAGGACTGGATCGACCACCGATCGATCAGGATCGCGACCGGCGCTGCACCCGATCGAGCCGGGCCAGGGTGTAGGCGCGGCGCGCTGACCGGGACAATTGGTCCCGCTTGGATTCCATCATGCAACGGTTCGCAAAACTCGTGCGCGGATGGAACGTGCAGGCGACGTGGATAAAGTATCCACACGGAGGGATAGCACGCGCGTCGAGCGTAGGGACGGAAACACCGATACGGTATCCAAGGACTTAGACGTTTCAGATGATCTGAAATGCCCCGCCATCTCTTTGCATATGCAGGTTTTTCGCTGTTTGCACGACAGAGCCGACAGTGCATCTCGCCGCATCTCGCCGCACTGTGCGATCCGGGCCCGCCCTTCGCGCTTCGCACGTAGATTTAGCCGATCGAGCCGGGCGAGGATGTAGGCGATGAAAAAAACTTCTGACGTAGACGCGGATTCGCATTTTTGCGCAGACGCTTAAATATTTCTCGACATCCGTGCGGCCTGTGTTAGCCATCGATCGGCCCCATCAGGCTCATCATCGAAACCAATCGCGCGCGGTGACGCGGCTCTCGCTTCTTCCTGATGGGGCGGCGGGAGCCGCACACGCGCGCACGAGCGATGCCGCGATGAAAGCGAGAACAAAGCAGCGCGTTAGAAAGCGCTCGGCCGATATCATCCCGCCGAACCCGATACTGAGGCAGGACGCTGACGCAATCCGCGCGCTCGGCCGAGGATCGTTCGACAACTTCGTCGAGATCGGCCGTCGGCTCGAACGAGACCGCAAAATACTCAAAAAGCAAGGCGCGTGGCTGGCGTGGTTGAAAGCGGAGTTCTCGTGGTCGCGCCGCACAGCCGACCGTTTCATCGCGATTTTTGAAGCAGAAACAACGGGCCACCTGCGCAACTTGCGCACTGCGGCCGCGGCGTTGCCGTTGACCGCCATCTATGCGCTGGCCAAGGCATCGCCTGAAGTCGTTGCCGATGTCGAGCGGCGGCTTGCCGGTGGCGAACGCGTAAAGGCGCGCGAGATCGTCGCTTCGAACAGTCGACTTTTCTCAATCGGATGACGGGCCGATTGCGCCACGAACGTTCGCGCGGCACGACGACGAGACGCCGCCGCGGCAGGTTGATCTGCGCGCCACCGAAATCCAGCGATGGCTGCGAGACCTTGCAGCGTTCGCTGACGATCTCCGTTATCGCCCGTCGCCGGACGAAATTTTGGCCGTGCTATCGGCGGAGCAACGGGTCGAAGTGATCGAGACGGCGCGCGCGATCGCCGAATATTTTTCGGCGCTTTTTCGCGGCACGGCGGGGGCTAAGCTGACGGTCATCGCTGCATCGAGTCCGAGCGATGAGGACGTGCGATGATCATCGCGCCGCTGATTCCGCGTCTAGCTCGACGCGCAAATTTCCGTTGACGAAATGACGCGGATCGATGATGGTCGGACAGTCATCCTTCTGGCGAAGGCATCCGAAATTTCGAAGCTTCCGCGTATGCGGAACGGCGGCTCCGGTTTTCCCTTCGCCAGAGGAATATGAGCCGGAGCCGCTTTCGCATGCGCGTCGACGCCGAATTCCCCCCGATGCCCGACTGGTTTCCCGATTTTGTGCGTGAGCTTGCCGCCCTGTCACCGGCCGAGCTTCGAGAATTCGATGCGATGCTGGCGGAAAACGAAGCCCGCGCCGAAGCAGCAAAGGCTGCGCGCGAAGCGAAAAAGCGAGAACGCCAGCGCGAGCAAATGCTCGCCCGTCACGTCGCCAAGGCTAAGCAACTCGGGATCGACGTGACTGTCGAGCCCGATGGCGCGGTGACCTTCCACACCAGCAGCTCGGCGAGCGCGCCCGGCGATAAACCTCAAACCGATTTGGCCGAATGGATTGCAAAGCAGCATGCGCATTAGGCTCAAAGGCATTAACTGGAAGCAGAAGCGTCTCGCTGACGGCAGCTTCAAAACCTATTACTGGGCGTGGAAAGGCGGACCGCCGTTGCGCGGTGAGCCGGGCACACCGGAATTCGTCCACAGCTACAACGAAGCCATCGCGACGAAGGCAGCGACACCGCAGGGCATGCTGCTGTCGGTGTTGCAAGCGTATCAGGCCAGCGGCGAATTCAACGGGCTCGCTGCTCGCACGCGGTGCGACTACGTCGAAAAGATCAAGCTCATCGAAGCCAAGTTTGGCGATTTCCCATTGTCGGCGCTAAGCGCCCGTGGTGCCCGCGCCGTCTTCATGGCGTGGCGCGACAAGCTCGCCGCAAAATCACGGCGGCAGGCCGACTACGCGTGGCAGGTGCTCGCACGCATCTTGTCGTGGGCTCACAATCGCGGGCTCGTGTCGGCGAATCCGTGCGCGCGCGGCGGTCGGCTCTATCGCGGCTCGCGCGTCGATAAGATTTGGACCCCCGCCGACGAGGCGGCATTTCTCAAATCCGCGCCTGCGCATTTCCATCTGCCGCTATTGCTCGCGTTGTGGACCGGGCAACGGCAAGGCGATCTCTTGCGCCTGCGGTGGTCGGCTTACGACGGCACGCATATCCGGCTGCGGCAGAGCAAGGGCGGCATTCCCGTGGTGATACCGGTCGGCGCGCCGCTGAAGGCTGCGCTCGATGCCGCAAAGAAACATGGACCGCTGATCCTGACAAATAGCTTGCGACGCCCGTGGACATCGCACGGCTTCCAATCGTCATGGGGAATCGCCGCGAGGAAGGCCGGGATCATCGGCGTGACGTTCCACGATCTGCGCGGGACCGCGGTCACACGGCTCGCGCTGGTCGGATGCACCGAGGCGCAGATCGCCGCCATCACCGGGCACTCGCTGCGCGACGTGCGCTCGATCCTCGACGCCAATTACCTGCACCGCGATCCGGCGCTCGCGGAGAGTGCGATCCGAAAACTCGAAAGAGGAGCGTGAAAAAATCTCCCGACTGACTCCCGACTGGACCAAAAGCAGTACGACCAGAATGAAGGAAGGCCCGCGAAATCAAATAGCTAACAGACTCGGCCCGAGCCTTACTGCCGGTGCATGAGTCCGCTCGTGGCACATCGCGTCATTTCGCTGCGGCGCCAAAGTTCAGACGCGATTGGAGGTGAAGCGGACATGCCGCGACCGCCGGCACCGTATCGATCCGACGCGACTGACCCGGAACAGACATCTGGCTCTGTACACCGCCGGAGCGGCGAGCGCGCGTCCGGCGCGTCGCCGCTTACTCGATCACCTCATCCGCCCTTGCCAGTAGAAGGGGCGGAACGGAAAGGCCGAGCGCCCGGGCAGTCTTGACGTTGATGAGCAATTCAAACTTTGTCGGAAGTTCAATCGGCAGATCATTTGGTTTGGCGCCGCGAAGGACGCGATCGACATAGGTGGCGGCGCGCCGAAATAAGTCCTTAAAATTGGGTCCATAAGAAACCAATCCGCCATCTCTCGAAAAGTAAGGTTCAAAATAGACCGCAGGCACATTGTTCCGGGCGGCGAGCGACATGATTGCCGCCCGATGGACGATCATAAAGCTATCCGGGATGACAACGAGACCGCCTCTCGGCTCGCGTCCAAGCGATGCTATGGCCGTTTCGATTTCGGCTTCGCTATGAACCAGCGCTAAGGTCGGCTCCACGTTGAGAGGTCGCGAGGCTTGCTCGAGAGGGGGAAGGAAATATGACTTCGCATAAGGGGCCGTGTTCGGATTGAACATGATGCCGGCCCTCTTGATGTAAGGTGCGATCTCCGTGAGCAATTCCAGCCATTTGCCTCCCAATGATGGTTCGAAGGGGAGCAAGCCGGTGATATTCCCGCCGGGGCGGGGCACGCTTTCAGCGAAACCTCTTTCGACCGGATCGACGACCAGCACGAATACGATCGGGACCGTCCGTGTCTCCCGGTGGACTGCACTAGTCGCTGGAGTTGCAGCTGAGAAAATCACGTCGGGTTGCAGATCAACCAGCTCTTTGGCGAAGACCCGCATCCTCTCCAAATTGCCGGCACCCCAGCGCACGTCCATCCGCACGTTGCGACCATCGGTCCAACCGGCTTGCGACAACCCCAGCGTGAAGGCCGCGAATTGGCCCTTTGCTTCAGGATCGTTCTCAGAGCCGTACAACAGCACGCCGATACGTCGCATCCGGCCCATCTCTTGCGCACGCGCCACGAGCGGCCATCCAGCCACGGTGCCTCCTGCGAGAGCGATAAAATCGCGGCGTCTCATTCGAGCTGGCCCTCAAGTTCATTCAGGGTAGCACAGGATGTCTGCACCTGACACGAAGCGGCGGATTGATGCCATGCAGTAATTGGGTTGCTATCAGACGGAAGCGGACATGCTCGGCTGCCTCGCGCCGACTGGCTGGGGCGCTCTTGACCCATCTCTGCCGTCGGCGACCAATTTTGCTGTGATGCACAACGTGGCGTCCCTACCTGCAACAGTATGGTAGGGTGTGATCCTCCGACCGAGGGGAGCACATGAGGCGGCGCGACTTCATCACGCTGCTTGGGAGCGCGGCGGCGGCTTGGCCGCTCGCGGCGCGCGCGCAGCAGCCGGCGATGCCGGTGATTGGGTTTCTCAGGAGCACGTCCCCTGATGGTTCGGCGCACCTCTTGGCAGCGTTTCGCCAAGGCCTGAATGACACCGGCTATGTCGAGAGCCAAAATGTGGCCGTCGAATACCGCTGGGGACAGAATCGACACGATCAGGTGCCGGGGCTGGCGACGGAGTTAATTCGCCGTCAGGTCGCCGTGATCATAGGCGCGGGAACTGAAGCGGCACAGGCGGCCAAGGCGGCGACTGCGACGGTCCCGATCGTCTTCGCGACCGGTGACGACCCGGCCAAACTCGGCTTCGTGGCGAGTCTCAACCGGCCGGAGGGCAACGTCACGGGCGCGAGCTTCTTCAACTCCTCCCCCCTGGCGGGGAAACGATTGGAGCTCCTGCATGAGATAGTGCCGCAGGTCGCCACCGTCGCATTTCTCGTGAATCCGAACAGTCCAAATGCCGAGCTTGAAACAAGAGAGGTGCAGACCGCGTCACGCTCGCTCGGGCAGCAAATCCTTGTCCTGAGCGCCAGCAACAAACGGGACTTAGAGCCCACTTTCGCGAACCTCGTCCAACAGCGCGTCGGTGCGCTCCTCGTAGGCGGCGGTGCATTCTTCTTCAGCCAGCTAGACCAACTTGTCTCGTTGGCGGCGCGCCATGCGGTACCGTCGATCTACACTCTGCGCGAGTTCGTCGAGCTTGGGGGCCTGATGAGCTACGGCGCGAGCATAACGGATACCTACCGCCAGGCTGGCGTCTACACTGGTCGGATTCTCAAGGGGGCCAAGCCCGCCGATCTGCCGGTGGTGCTGCCAACGAAATTCCAACTCGCCATTAATCTCAAGACGGCCAAGGCGCTCGGCCTCGACGTGCCGCCGACGCTGCTCGCCCGCGCCGACGAGGTGATCGAATAGCGGCTCTTTTGGTGCAGCGCGTAAGTCCGGTTTTGGCAGTCTAGTTTTCAGTGCGCACACAAAGAGGGAACCAGACTTGGCGTGACGGGTTGAGAAGGGGGGTGTCTCTCGGGCAGAGAATCTCATCCAGCGCAATCCCATGACCGTGCGCAGCGGCCGCGCCTTTGAACCCCAATCCATGGAGCTGGGAGGCGGAATCTCATCGCTGGCGGCGGTGTCCGTCATCAGCGGTGCTGCAACCGTCATCTTGATCGCAACGACCGCCGCCGGCGTCAGCTTGTCGGACAACTGGTTTCGACTGCTGGCGGTGTTGTTGGCGGCTGCGGTGATCATCGCGGAGGCGCGAGGCTTTTCCTCGCGTCGGGCGGCATTCGCGCTCGGCGTGGTGTGTGCATCGCTGCCCTCCCTGGTGATTGCCGCACGGCATCCGATCAATCATTGGGACGACTTCTGGTTCTGGCTGCCGAACGCGCTCTACATTTGGAAGTTCGGAGCCCTGCCCACCCCGGCCTTTCCCCCGGTTGCTTCGTTCTTGCCGGGGTATCCCCCGGGCTCGTCCGTCATTCTTGCAGCCGTCTGGAGCGTGGCGGGTAGGGTGGTCGACACCGCAGGTCCCACGCTCAACGTGGCCTGCCTGATGGTCCTTCCCAGCGTCTTTCTGCGCGCGCTCGGCATCGCACTGGATCAAGCTCTTGTCAGGTTTTTCATGCTGGGGGCATTACTCGGCGCAATTGCAACCGTGTTCAACGTCGGAGTGGACTGGCATTGGGTGCTGTCGTCGCTTCCCGAAACGGCGACGCTCGTCGCGTTTGCAGCTGCGTTTCAGCTGGGCGCGGAAGCCCTGTTCCGAAAATCCGCCGGCTCGCGATCCAAGTTGATCGCGCTCGCTGCGCTCCTGGCCTTCGTCGCCAACCTGAAGCAAACCGGGATCGTGCTCGTGGGCATTCTGCTCGTTGCATTGTCGCTCGTAGCCTGGACATGGCGCGACGACGAGCAGCGCAGCCTGCGCGAGTCCATCCTGACGCTGGCCCTCGTCGTTGCCCCCAGTATTGCCCTCTGGCTTGCTTGGGACATCTATCTGACGAAGGTGTTCGTCGCCCACGCTAACTCCTTCCATCCGATCGGTCAGTGGTATTTCTCGCTGCTGCCGGACTTGCTGGGCGCAATGGCGCAAAACATGGCAGAGCACTGGCTATTCACCGTGCCCGTCGCCATCACGGTCGCAAGGGGATGGTACGTCCTGGGCCGCGGTTGGCTCGGCCGCGAGCGTATTCGCCCAAGCCCCGCCGATCGTCTTGCAGCGATCTTCGTGCTGATCGAATCGGCCTATATCGGATTCCTGGTGATTTGCTACCTCGGAGCTTTCGAAGAGGAGGAGGTCGTCGCGACGGCGCTCGAATGGTTCCGCTATCAAGCGCATGTCGCAGGAGCGGGCTTGCTGGTAGCGCTGGCACTGGCGGCGGAGCGGCTGCGACAGGTCCGCTTCGTCACCCTAGCGCCGCTGGCGTTGCTGCTGCCGTTTGCGGTGGCCTGGAAACTCTCGTCCGGGCCCGGCGTGTATGAGTACAAGGGCGTTTTAAGCAAAGCGGAGGTTCAGCCAATCCGTCAGTTGGGCCGCGAGGTCGGACAGCTAGTCGGGGCATCGGGCCGGGACGTGAACGTCGATCTGGTAGCCTACGATACTTATCTCGCGGGCCTGATCATGCGCTACGAGATCTGGGCAAGCGCCCCATCTCGCGTACGCAGTATCGAGATCCTTTCGGCAGCCAACGAAACCGAGGTCGTCGCAGAGCTGCGGGCTGCCATCCAGCGAGCATTCCATGCAGTCGTCGAAGTCGGCGGGGACGACCGCTGCGCCGTCTACGTGGAGGGGGCTCACGTAACCTTGCTGGGGAACGGCAAGGAACCTACCGAATGCCGATCCATTGTGTCTCGGCTCACAGGGCAGACATCCCGGGTCCGGCCGAAGGGAACGGGCTTGCGCTAATTTGGTCTTGTGTGTCTGACAGCTGAAACAACATCGCCTTGAGGCTGCCATGCGTCGACTAAGAGCCATGGGCATCCGGGACAAGCGGCGATTTTGGCCGGCAGCGGTTCGCCCGCATCGATATAGTCGTAGATAACGACCATCCCACTTGGCGACAATCAGAGCCTACTGTCAGTCTCGCTGATCACGACTGTGATGGGCTCATGAGAATCAATGTCGCCAGTCAATTGTCGAAGCAGTGATGCCGCTGCCCTTGCGCGAATGGCTCACGATGTTGATGCCGCCATCGGTCTTCTATCGGCAGCGCATCGCGCGAGAGGCACGCACAGGCGAGCCTGAGCTCGCGGTCCTTGCCAAGCTGGTGCCGCGCGGCGGTACCGCCGTTGACGTCGGCGCAAACGTTGGGTTCTTCGCGTACGCCCTCGCCGACATCGCCGATCGCGTCGTCGCCTTCGAACCCAATCCCGACTACGCCTTCTTCGCACGTTGGATGTTGCGCGATCGCGCCGAGGTGCACGAGGTTGCGCTCTCCGACGCGTCCGGCCGTGGGACCTTATACGTCCCGCTTTCGGACCAGGGGGTGCTCCTCCACCTCGCCGGCAGCTTGAAGCGAAGTCACTTCCAGTTCCGCAACATCAAGACCTATGATGTTGAGATCCGCACGCTTGACGAAGTGGGCTTGGCGGGCGTGCGTTTCGTGAAGGCCGACGTGGAGGGCGGCGAGCGCGAAGTGCTTGACGGCGCTCGAGCAACCATCGCGCGCGACCGGCCGATAATCCTGCTCGAACTATTGTCCGGTACGCACGACAACCCCGCCGCCGAGACGGCAGCGATCTGCGAGACCTTTGGCTACGAGGCCTTCATCGTCCAGCGCGGTGAGAAGATTGCAGCAATGCCGGCGATCATCGCCCTCGGCAAAAATACGAGCTGGGGAACCGACATCGACTCGCGCAACGTCCTATTCCTACCGCAATGAGGTTTGCTGCGAACAGCCCGGATGGTTGTCCTTCTCTTTCGAACTGCACCAGTGATGTGCGGCATTGTAGACGCCGGGTGAAAACCTTGGATCCGGCTAAAAACAAGATCGGCAACTGGCTTCTGATGCTGTTCGCGCTCCGCAGCGTGCTTGCAGTCTCCGATCGAGCTTACCTAGAAATCGAGCTGTACTCGGAGATTCGCCGTTTCAATTGACTGACGATCAGTTCGCGGTGCCTTTCGAAGGCGCCAAGGCTTGCTTCAAGTGCTCGGAGCATCGAGTCCACCAATTCCGACGGCTGGCCCGTGTCGCGGGCGTGCTTGACCCTTATGTGCTGGCGAATGATGTGAGTCTTCATTTGCGAGATGTGCCAGTCAGTTTGGGCCAGATGCTCCTGTTCTTGAAAGCGGCTGATTGTTTGTGCGCAAGACGCGCGATTGAAATCGGGCTTCAAGGCAGAGCGAATATCAATCACCCTCGTGGTCGGCACGCCATGCGTCATTGTCGCCCCCTTGTTTGCGCCGCCTCCTCGCTAGGCTACAGCGCACTCCAGTACCGTGGCCGAAAAACGACGGAGACGTGTCCCCGACAAGGCGCTCTCTTTCGACGGATCGCGGGTTGATCATGGCTTTTTCGCTCGGCGGAGCTCGCTGCTTGAGGAATGCCCCGGTTTCAGCGACGGCCGCCCGATCGGCAGAGAGATAGAAGACCCCGTTCGGCTCCGACCAAACGGGAGGAGCCCGTGGACGAGGCAAAGCCGTTAACCCAGACATGGCCCACGGAGACCGGACTGCGTGGCTGGGGTGAGAGGACTCGAACTCAGAAACGTCGGCGCAAATTATCCCTTTGAAAGCTCGCGCAG
>WNFQ01006786.1_pt1 | contig 10320 bp, 9 predicted proteins | sample 5400171 | NCBI WGS metagenome assembly WNFQ01 (sample SAMN13153356, study PRJNA577476) | soil metagenome | isolation source: 20 cm soil under Madrone tree | place: USA:California | collected 2016-06-14 | reverse complement strand
GATGGTGGCGGGATTGGTTAGAAAACCAACTTGTCCAGGAGTCAGCTGCAGAGTGCCGAAAGGCAATCCGACTTGCGTAGTGTCGAATGGCACCAATCCAAAGTTGTTCGCGCCTATGCTGGAAAACCCGGTCTCGTGTCTGCGTGTAACCTCGTACGAGAAAAAGTAAAAAGTCTTGTCCTTCTTGATCGCGCCGCCAAATGCCGCGCCTGCCTGGACGCGCGTATACGCAGGATTCGGGACCGTGCTGAACGGGTTCACCGCCTGGAAATTGCGATTGCGGAGAAAGCCGAAGATATCGCCGTGAAAATCGTTGGCTCCCGACTTGGTGACAATATTCACTACTCCACCGGAGGCGCGGCCATATTCCGGCTGGTAGCTGTTGGTGATGATCTGGAATTCCTGCACCGCTTCCTGCGAAACCGTGGAGCGCACGCCATTGATGGAATTGTCGGTGGCGTCGGCGCCATCCACGTTGACCAAGTTCGATCGGCCTCGTTGACCGCTCATATTGAGCCCCGACGTGGGCGCTGCCCCAGTATTAGGAGCGTTGTCGCGGACTACCTGGGAATCGGTCAGGGTGAAGTTAATGTAGTTGCGCCCGTTGATCGGCAGATTGTCAATCCGGCGCTGATCGACTGTGTCCACGACGCCAGTACGAGTAGTTTCAATTAGTTCGGCAGCGGAGCTCACCGTCACCGATTCTTTGCCTCCCGCCACGCCCAGCGTGACTGGGAGTTCTTCCACTCCACCGACGGTAATCACAACGCCGGGAGCAGTGGCGGCCGCGAAACCCGAGGCGTTGACAATCACTGTGTACGAAGCCGGAGCTGTGTACGAAGCCGGAGGCAACGCCTGCGCGCTGTATCCGCCTAAGCCGGTGCTCGCAGCAGAGCGCTCGATTCCTTTGGCGTCGTCCCGCACCGTAACCGTGGCATTGGTAACCAGGTTCCCCTGCGGGTCCTTGACTGTCACGTGCAGGTCGCCAGTTGCCACTCCTTGTCCGTATAGGAGAGAAGGAAGAATGATGACGAGTGATAGAACGAGACACAACCTAAGGGTTTGCATAGAGCTTCTCCGACGCGAGAATTCTCCGGGCGGGCTTCCTGGCCTGTCCGGAGTGGTGTGAAGCACGAATTTTTGTGGAAGCGAAGGTTCGGCTGGTTTTACATCACTTTGTAGGCGGAAAGCAAGCAAGAACCGAGGCTGGCTGTTTAGTCCGCAGAAGCGAGCCCGGCCCGTCAGGCGCTCGTTTCCCGCTCGACGCCTGATTCTTGACGGTCGGGAGTTCGCAGGGCCCAGGCCATCCGGGGGGTGTTGTGCGCGATTCCGAGACGGCCCTGAGAGTCGAGGAGAATGATTCCACCGTGACCGTCAACGCGATCTTTGAGGTAATTCATGGCTTCGGCAGCTGCCCACTGCGGCAGGTTGCCGGAAGCCACGCGGTCTGCCGCCCACTTCGCCAGCACCAGTTTCATGATCGGTTCGCCCCAGCCAGTGGTCGATACGGCGGCGCTCTGATTGTCGGCATAGCAGCCGCAGCCGATCAGGGATGAGTCTCCCAAACGCCCGGGAGCTTTATTCAAGGTGCCGCCCGTCGAGGTCGCGGCGGCAATATTGCCGTCGCCATCGAGTGCAACAGCGCCCACTGTGTCGTGCGAAATGGCCGGAGCGAAAAGCTCTTGCTTGTCTGTGGTGCTGGACTGAAAAACCCGAAGCCGCTCGACTTCTCTAGGAGTAATCAGGTCTTCATTGCTGCAAAGTGGAATCCCATGTTCCTGCGCGAAGCGTTCGGCACCTTCTGCAACGAAATATACATGCGGGCTCTCGCTGAGCACCTTGCGGGCGGCGCGAATGGGATTGGCAATGTGCTCCACGCACCCCACGCCGCCGGCACGAAGCGTAGCTCCGTCCATGATGAGCGAATCGAGTTGTACTTTTCCTTCCCGATTGAGAAAACTGCCTCGGCCTGCGTCGAAGGCCTCGTCGTCCTCCATGATGACCACCGGCCCACGCGCCGCCGTGGACAAGGAGTACGGGATTATATTTCAAATCGGGATCTCTCGAAGAAACTCGTCAGTTTAGCACTTCGCTTTCGATAACCTTTCAGCTCTGTCATCCCGAGCGGGCTGAAAGCGCGAGAGCGACCTTACGATGCGAATGCATCAGCAGCGGCTTCAGCGGGATTTACTGACACTGTATGTGGTCTCTGAAGGGACTGACGCGAGCTGACGTTAGGTCTTTCTCCCGGCCTTTTCATGAGGCTGCGTTCGGGATCACACCTTGGTTTTGCCGCATCATGTCGGGGACCGTCACGAAATCTAGGCCCTCGGCTTTGTACCGTTCAATCAGGCGGTCCACCGCTCTTACCGTCTTGGACCGGTCTGCCCCAAATGCGGCGTGGCTGCCATCGTGTAATAAAATCACAGATCCGCCCCTAATCTTGTCACGGACTTTCTTCTCGATGTAGTCGGCGGAGGGCGCATTCCAGTCATATCCAGTCACATTCCACATCACAGGTTCAAGCCCCAGCTGGCGCACGATCTGGAATACGGCGGGCCGTCTTCCGCCCCAGGGGGGACGGAATAGATTCGAGTGCTCGCCAACGGCGTCACGGATCGCGTCACGGCATTGCAGGATTTGCTGCAGGATGGCGGAGCCGGACTGGAAAATCAGCAAAGGATGAGTGAACGTGTGGTTTCCGACGACGTGCCCTCGCTTCGCAATCTCTTGCACGATCTGGGGCCGCTGGCGGACGTAGCGCCCGATAAGGAAAAACGTTGCACGAATGTCGTGCTTGGATAAAACGTCCAGCAAGTTCAACGTGTACGGATCATTCGGGCCATCGTCGAACGTAAGCGCAATTTGCTTCGATCCACGCGGCAATCCATGAAATGCCTGCCCAAACCAGCTCCCGGTTGGCGCCATCGATTGATAGCCCACCGAAACCAAGGCCGCACCGGCAGCGATTCCAAGACCAATCATGCGATCAAATCTTAAACTGCCGGAACCGCGGAGAGTGCAAAAGAAAGCTGGAACTATATCAACTTTCCCGAATTCATCGGCGAAAGCGAAAATCGAAGCGAGAGCCTGGAGCCCAAAGCCTGAAGCCTAAAGCCTAAAGCCTGAAGCCTAAAGCTAAAGCCTGAAGCCGTCCTGTTAACTTCTTCCTCAATTGCGTCCACGCCGCGCTCGGGATATTCTCGAAAGCGATCTCCTCAAGTTCATGGCTAAGCTCTTCGATCTACCCCGGTACATTGCAGTAGAAGGTCCCATACGAGTCGGCAAAAGCACGCTGTCTAACATCATGGCCGAACGGCTGAATGCTCAGCGGGTCACCGATCCCGAACACAATTCTTTTCTCGGCTCCTTCTACAATGGCGACACAGGCGCCGCATTTCAGGCCCAATTCACCTTCCTGGTCAAGCGCTTCGAACAGTTGCATGCCCTGGATCTGGGAGGAAGATCGCAAAAAGCCGTTGTGTCGGATTTTATTTTTGAGAAGGACAAGATTTTCGCCTACCTGAACCTGAACGACCAGGAACTCGACACCTACAACCGCTATTACAACTATTTCCGGGAGCAACTTCCTACACCCGACCTCGTCATTTATCTGCAAGCCACACCTGAGGTTCTAAAGAAGCGCTTGAAAAAGAAAAACGCTCCGGGCGAGAAGGCGATCAGCGAAGAATATTTGGAAGAGGTCGTCAAGGCCTATGAGCATTTTTTCTTTCACTACACGTCGTCCGACCTGCTGATCGTGAACACCTCGGAAATCGACTTCGTCGAGCGCAACGAGGACTTGCAGGAGCTGCTTAGGAAGGTCTCGGCCCCGATCAAGGGGACGCAATATTTCCTGCCATTGGGCAGTCAGGAAGCTGCCAGCGCGTAAGAGGCTTGAGTATTCTAGGCCCTGGCGCCGTCGCATGATCACCCCTCCCCGATGTTCATTCGTCACAGACAAGCTGCCCGGCTCTCTGGAAGACTTCCGGCATGACTTCACAGACTCTGGCCAGCACACTCGAAGGATTTCTCTCAGGCAGCAATAACGCAGTCGTGATTGAAGATGGCGCGGTTGTGTTTGATCTCGGCCAGGCCAAGTATTCGGTCTCGGGAGAGAGTAACAAATGCCTGCTGCACTTGTGGTCGCCGGAGCGGAATGTAGTCCGGCGCGTGCTGGATGTTGAGACCAAGGGCGAAACGCTGCGCGTGACAGTGCAGCGCATGGGCCAGGCGCGCCCGACCCGACTGGAGATTTGCCGGGAGCGCGATCCGAGGACAGCCTCAGCCAAACGATCGACTCGGATGGCTTATCAACGGATTCTGGAACGGGCCTTGAAAAGAAAATTTCCGGAGCTCACGCTGGCACAACTAAGCACTTCCATGGATCTGGAGAGATCTTTTGGGCCGATTTATGCGCGGGGCTTGTTGAAGCGAGGACAATCGGGGTTTGCGGTGGTTGGCGTCAACCGGCAGGAGCTGCAGTCCTCAATAGACGCCGCGCTGACATTTGGCATTCTATGGCTCGAAGTCTGTCGCTAAGCGCAGGCGGCGAAGTTGGTAGTTGAAGGTTTGAAGTTAATTTTGCCCGATGGGTGCTCGGCGCTGGCGCGCGAGCGCATTGCTAATCTGAATCAGAGTGCAGCCAAGTGGGAATTGTACGAACTGGAAGAGCGCAGCGAGGAAATCAAACCAATAGAAGTTTCAGATCGGGGCAATGTTTCTACGCGGCTGGTGCATTGCTCCGAGGAGGAAAGTATTTTTTCGCGATTTGCCGAGCCGATTGCAGTTATCCGGGGGCTGATGCCGGAAGCAGAGGTTGGCTTGACATCGCCGGTGGAGATTTCATTCCGCTGCCATGGACTGGAGTTTGCGCGAGCGCGACTGTCGGCGAAGCCCGGGGAATTCCGCAGCATTCCTGAAATTGTGTTTGGAGCCGGACCCGCGGAGCGGGTTCTCGATGGCGCAAACTTCCCGCAATTCGAGCGCCTGATTCGCAGCATCGGCGAAGTACGCCATGCGGAGGGGCCGAAGGAGAGCCGGTGGTGGCGGTTGCATCCCGAGCGCTGGCTGGAGTCGCTGGTTGTAAAAAACATTCGTGCGCTCGACGATCAGCTCGATCCCAGATGGCGATATTCGCAGGTGCCGGCATTTTCTGCGTCCGATCGCGCGATGATTGACGTGCTAACGGTGACGCGCGAGGGCAGGCTAGCGGTGCTGGAACTGAAAGCCGACGAAGACATTCACCTGCCGCTGCAAGGGATTGACTACTGGTCGCGAGTTGCCTGGCATCATGGGCGCGGTGAGTTTCAGAAATTCGGATATTTCGCCGGACGAGAACTTTCGGCGCAGCCGCCGCTGCTGATAATGGTGGCACCGGCGTTACACGTGCATCCTGCTACGGACACTCTGCTGAAATATGTTTCGCCCGAAATCCAGTGGACGCTCCTGGGTATTGATGAATGTTGGAGAAAGGATCTGAAGGTAGTGTTCCGAAAGCGACCAGAAAAGACCTAGGTTCGGCTTCGCATACCTCGACGCCTTGTTATTTCCAAATCCCAAGAATTCGGCGCACGTCGATCAGCTGTCCCAGGTGATGCGAATTGTGGTCGGCGACCAGCAGAGCCTCGCGCAGAATAGTCTGGCCGCTTCCCCGCGGGATTTTGGCGAACAAGTCGGTTTTGGGATCGCTGACGAGCTTCTTCATCGCATTCAGATCGTCATGGAATGACTGGACGCTCTTGCCCCAAGCTGTGGCGCCCGGTGGGAGCGGGCTCTTGGGCCAGTGTTCGTCGGGCCATTTCATCTCTTTATATTTTGGGTTTCGACTGAAATCGAGTATGTCCCATTGCGCAATGCGCATGTGTTCAAGCAGCATCCACGCGGAATGTGGCAGGTCCTTTGGAATCTCGCCGCGCAATTTGGGAGGAAAATCGGCGACCACGTCGTCGAAACTGGCATGAGCTTGGCCGCCATCGAGAAGTTCGATCAGATGTTGACGTAAGGACTGGTCGGTGTTCACAAGTATGCTCCGAGAAACTTTCTCTGCGAACTTTGCGAGTCCCTGATGGTGTTTGCGGTCTTCAAGATTTTAACCGCGGAGATAGCAGCGGGTTCGCAAAGGTCGCAGAGAAAGCCTGGAATTAGGATGGAGGAACGATGGTTTGGGTCGCAGAAAAACTCGTGGGCTCTTGCATTTTCTCTCCGCGGTACACGCGCCCAATTCCACGCACAATCCGCCGAAGAGGCCAGGAGCCTTTTTCATCGGCAAAGAAGATTTCACCTATGCGATGCGAACGGTAACACCAGCGCTTCAGGATCGCGAGGTGTTCCATGCGCTCCGTGGCGGATTTTGGTTCCGATGGCGGGACGCTTTGAATGATCGCTTCGACGCGGGACTCCATCGATTGAGATTCGGCGCGCTGCTCCACGCTGAAAGTAATTGGGTCGCTCAAGCTAACGTTGGAAAAACGGAATAAGGAGACGCAGCCTGCTTCAGCGCTGGGCTGGACAATACATGCATTTAAGTGGTCGATCCTGCGAACGATTTCCGGCAACTGAGCGAGCACAGGTTTCAGCTTCTCAATTTTGGCGTGAAGCGCGGAGGCATCCTCGAAGGCCAGTTCCGCTGAGGCCTGGTCGCGATGCTCTGCAAATTCGCGGCTGAGCGACTCTCCTGCCGTATCGAAGAAGGCTTGGACGCGCGCGACTTCGGCGTGGTATTCGGCGTCGGTGCAGCCTTTGAAGCAGGGTGCGAGACACATCTTCATTTCGGAATAGACGCAGCCGGGGAACGATGGGTCGGGACGCAGCTCCTCGACGCAGCGGCGCATTTTGAAAAAGTCGAGAGAATCGCTGGCGAATTTTTCGGCGGCTGTGCGGGAAACAAACGGCCCGTAATAGAGATTTTTGCTGTGCAGTCGGCCGAGTCGGGTCGTGACCGAAGCCCGCGGATACTTATTCTCCAGGTGCAATTTGACCAGAGGCGCGGGACGCAGCCGCAGGCGCGCAGCATACGTCTTCGGGAAATTCTCTCGCAAGAGCTTGTAGAGCAGGAATTGCGATTCGAAATCCGAGCCGGTGGGGGTGAACTCGATCTCTCGCACACGATCGCGCAAGTTGAGCCTTTTGCTGTGCTCTGCCGGAGGTCCGAGCAGGCGCTGAAGCCGTCGCCGCAGATTCGCAGTTTTGCTGACGTAGGGCTCGCCGTCGCCTTGTAGTAGAAAGACCGCCGCTGTTGCCGGGATTTCCTGAAAGAAGCTCTGGTCTTGATCTGGCGAGAATGTGAGTGTGCGTGGGAGCACAGGGACATTGTAGTGCGGCGAACCAGACCAATAGGTAATGTTGTCCAGAACTCGTTTGCCGAAGGCGGACGGGAGAGGGACTTAATGTCAGCTTGTACGCCCAATGTCGTACTGCAACGCCAGAACTGCCATATGCGCCGACTGAATTTGCGATCCGGACACGCCGCATCCAATTCGCTCGGATCGTAAGGTCCCTCTCCTGGCTTTCAGCCAGGTTCGGGATGACATCAATTACCTCTTTATTTTTACGAGTCGGCGTGAACGCTGAGACGAACTACAGTCTGCACAGGAACCGTTCTTGACGTAACGATAGAACCGCGGGCGTCCCCGGCTCTTCCAATATGGCGTTTGGAAGTCATCGGTGCCGGGTCCGGAACGCATGTAACTGAAGAAGATGTGTTGCGACGGTTTGATCACGATCCCCGCGTGCCCTCGCCAAACTACCAAGTCGCCAGGCTGAGGCTGCTTGACTCGCTCGAATCCTTCGACCCCGGCGTAGAGGTCCGAAGAGGGCGCATAGGCATAAGGGAATCCCGCCCTCTCGTAGATGGCATGAACAAGATGCGAGCAGTCGTGTTCAGAATTTCGGCGAACTCTGGCGTCGAGCGCGGCAGCAAGTAGCGACAGCCGGTCATCCTGATCCAGCATGCCACTGTCGTCTGCCTGATTTTCACTAACGGTTTGGATCTCGGGTTTTGGAACGTTCAGATGTCGCGGTACGTTCTGCGCCTGTGAGAGGCCGAGCCCACATATCGCTACTGCAACACTGAGTTTGGCCGGGATCCGCATCGCCTCCATTCTGATGCCGAATTCGCAGGCCGGGCAGGTTACAGTCGTTCTAGGGCGTTAGGCGCCTCGAGGGGCTCAGAGATCAAAGGGGCTCAAAAAGGATGCACCCACCCTTCCAAAACGCGAAGGGTGGGGCAGGTCGTCAATTCTGCTACGGGATTACTGGACCACAATTTTCCCGAATGTCCCGACCACATTGTTGGCGGGGCCGGCGGTAAAGAACAAAGTGTTCGTTGGACCATTGGCAGCCGTGCCTCCTCCGAAATCGATTGCCCAGAGTTGGTCAATGTGGATTACAGCACCGGACGTGTTTTTCATAGTACCGACGAACGCGCCCGTTTGCGCGTTGAACGCGTTGATGGTGCCATCGTTCGTGTTGTTTGAAACCAGCAAGCTGTTGCTGAGCGGGCCAAAATTCGAGGGCGCCAAGGCGAATCCCCAGGGCTGGTTCAGTGGCGCGCCGCGAATAAAGGAGGACTTGAGCAATACTCCCTTCTCGCTATAAACGTCAACGAAGCCGCCCGCACCTCCCGCCGAGTCGGCGAAGGCAACGAAGACCTTACCGCCTATGTCGCGGATTCCGAATACCGAAAACCCTGCCGGGATGGCTGGATCCGCCGCAAAGGTGCCTTTCCAGGTGAATGTGCCGTCGTAGATGTCCACTTTGTTGTTCGCGGCGTCGGCGGCAAATAAGAAGTTTTCCCGTGCCTTGTTGGTGACGGCCAGTCCCGTGTAGGAAGCCTTGTTGGCCGAGTTGTCAACCGCAATTTCGGCGTCGAATGTGGCCAGTCCCGGGGCCCAAGCGCTGATGGTCCCGTCCAGAGTGTCAAAGATGAAAAACGTCGACCAGCCTTGTACTTGGAATTCGTTACTTTGCGATGGGTTCCAGACCAATCCGGTGGGAAGTCCGATCGGTCCGGCTTTGGGCGCCGGCGGAATCTCCACTTCCAGGCCCTGCTTGACTCCGGCTGCGTTGTAAATCGTGGCCCAACCCGAACCATTGTCATTGACCCACCACGGACTGCCAGAGCTGCGCGCCAGCCCCCAGGCATTCACGATCAGAGGATCGGGAGTGTTAGTTGAGTGTTTTACTTGATTTGAATCTAGCGCGGTGAGTTGATATTGAGCCAGAGCAGAGCTGGAAACGAAAATCAGCAGAAGCCCGAGCAGGGAGGTGAGGGTGAACATGCGACGCAGCATACTTCTTCTCCTTCAGAACTGGGTGAAATAGATCGTGAGAGTCGACGCAGGCTCTTCGCCTAGTCTGCTTTGTATCGTAAGTTCCCTAGGAATACAGATTGTCAGACCTGTGTCAGCGCACTGTCATTTTTTGCACGAAAAACTCACCGCGCGCACTTCCAGAACAGGACTTTGTACAGTCCGGAGGATCTGGCAACAATTTCATTGAAATAGACGGAGGGGAAAAGCTCAGGAAACTACGCTTAGGGTTGAGGCATCTTGAAGCAGCCGGACTTGTAGCTCAGGAGAGAAGGATGCAGAAGCGCAAACTTGGAAAAAGCAATTTGGAAGTTTCGGCCATCGGCTTGGGCTGCATGGGAATGAGCTTTTCCTACGGGCCGCCCAAAGATAAGAAGGAGATGACCGACATTCTCCATGCCGCAGTGGATCGCGGCATCACGTTCTTTGATACCGCGGAAGTGTACGGCCCATTCACGAACGAAGAACTTGTGGGTGAAGCGCTGGCTCCGTATCGCGGCAAAGTGGTGATCGCCACCAAATTCGGTTTCGATCTGAGTGGCAGCGATAATCGGCCGGGAGCGGCTGGTCTGAACAGTCGGCCGGAGCACATCAAGCAGGCCGTCGAAGGCTCGCTCAAGCGGTTGAAGGTCGATTCCATCGACCTGCTGTATCAGCATCGAGTTGACCCGAATGTGCCCATAGAGGATGTCGCTGGCACGGTGAAGGGACTGATTCTCGCCGGTAAGGTCAAGCACTTCGGACTTTCTGAAGCAGGAGTCCAGACGATCCGCCGCGCACAAGCTGTCCAGCCGCTCACCGCAATTCAGAACGAATACTCACTGTGGTGGAGGCGGCCTGAAGAGACGGTGTTCCCGACTCTCGAAGAACTCGGTATCGGTCTGGTGGCCTATAGCCCTCTCGGCAAAGGTTTCCTGACGGGGAAGATCGACGAAAATGCGAAATTCGACAGCTCCGACTTCCGCAGCACGCTGCCTCGGTTTACGCCAGAGGCCCTAAAAACGAACCA
>WNFQ01013954.1_pt1 | contig 10322 bp, 9 predicted proteins | sample 5400171 | NCBI WGS metagenome assembly WNFQ01 (sample SAMN13153356, study PRJNA577476) | soil metagenome | isolation source: 20 cm soil under Madrone tree | place: USA:California | collected 2016-06-14 | reverse complement strand
CGTTAAAGGAGTCTGATGCCTATCCTGCCATGGCCGAGCGTGGCTACGGGTGGGAAAAGCTTATCTCTGAAATGTTTTGTCAAGAATACTGGGCAGAGCGCGGGCTGAAGACTTTCATTGCGCGCTTCCACAATGTTTATGGCCCAGAGGGTACCTGGGACGGGGGACGCGAAAAAGCCCCCGCCGCCGTATGCCGAAAGGTTGCGGAAGCTGTCGATACTGGGGTCCACACGATCGAGATCTGGGGTGACGGCCATCAATCTCGCAGCTTCATGTACATAGATGACTGCGTTAAAGGAGTCGATATGATCATGCACTGCGACCAATTGATCGCAACACCTGTGAATCTCGGCTCCAGCGAACTCGTTTCCATTAATAAGCTAGTCGAGATGGTCGAGAGTATTGCGGGCGTGAAACTGGATCGAAAGTACGATCTTACTGCCCCGCGCGGGGTCGGCGGCCGCAATAGCGATAATACGTTCATCCAACAGATCCTCCACTGGGAACCCAACACGACCCTGATTGCTGGTCTGCGGGAAACGTATCAGTGGATTCAAGAGCAGTATCAAAAGCGAAAGAAAGGGCAACTGGTTGTGGCCTGATCGGTTCGCGGCGAGCTACTCGCTGCCGTATCCCGAAGCCCTTTTGCACTGTGCGAATAGCCTATCTCAGCACCTATCAGGGTCCGTCTCTCCTAAAGAGACGACCCATTGTTCGGAATCGAAGTCTCTCCAACACGGTCAAAATTGAGCTGATTGCCTCCCTGCTTCGCTCGAACGCTCATGATGTGGAAGTCATATCCCATGGTGAGGTGGTCGATCACAAACTCAAGTTCTATCCCGCGTTTTCCGAGCCGCAACGCTTTGATTCGAGGATCCCGGTCCACTACTGTTCCGCGTTACCTATCCGACGGCTCAATGGCCTCTGGTCCAGCCTGCGAATGTTGGAGCTATTAAAAGCGCGGCACCGGGCCGCACCTTTCGATCTTGTAATCATCTTCAATCTTAAAGAACCCCAGGTGGCGTGCGCGAATTACGCTCTCCGGCGGCTTGGCATCCCTGTAATTCTCGAGTATGAAGACGATCGATTTGTGAACGTTGTGGGGAAGACAGAGAACGGCTGGCTCTCTGGTTATCGTGGCCGATCTTGTAAGAGCCTCTTGGGCGCCGTCTCAGGCTGCATTGCCGTCTCGCCCCATCTCCTTCGCCAAATTCCAGACCACGTGCCGGGGATGTTGTTGCGTGGCGTCGTGGGCGATGATCTGGTGCAAGCCAATAAACAGTCGACTGAAATAAAAAGGAACCGGATACTTTTTTCCGGTACCCATATTGAATCGAATGGTGTCGCTAATCTAATCGCAGCGTGGCGCTCCGCGCCTATCGACGGTTGGGAATTGCATATTACGGGTCAGGGTGAATTGACTACTGCTCTCCGACAAATGGCGGAAAACGTCCCAGGTGTGGTGTTTCACGGTTTGGTCAGCCGGCATGAACTCATCAATCTGATGTCCGCAGCGAAGATATGCATCAATCCTCACGCAGTGAGCCGAACTCCGGGTAATGTTTTTGCGTTCAAAATCATCGAGTATCTTGCCGCCGGGGCCCACTGTGTGACCACACCGATGGGCAAGTTGGAATCAGACCTAGAGCGAGGAACCACCTATATGCAGGACAACTCGCCCGAAACGATAGCGGCCACTCTGAAGAAAGTGACGGCAGAGCGCCTTTACGAGCATGTGGCACCGAAAGCTGCGCAGGATGCTTATGGTAGCCAGACCGTTTCGAGGTCTCTTGACGGCTTTCTGAAGCACGTCACTCAAGGAGTTGCAACACAACGTAAAGAGGTCGGATGAGAAATCACCTACCGGTTGCGCGGTCCCAGGGTCAGTGCGCCGGTCCTTCTCCCAGGCCGGAAACAGAGGGCGTATTCTGCAGGCAATTGAGCAGCCTTCGCGACATAATGTCAGTATCGCTTGAGTTGATGTTTCTGCAAACGAGAGCGCTGCAATCATGAAACAAGATTTCCCAATTTTCGGCGATCAGGGGCCGCACACCGATAAGCGAGAGGTCGCGTTCGACTGCCGTTTTTTTCTAGGTGACCGTCCCTGCGTGTGGCACAAAACCACTGGTGTACTTTGCACTTGCGACCAGTATCAGAAAGTCGAACAACGCCTTCTCATTATCAAGCTTGATGCTATGGGCGACGTGTTGCGGACGACAGCATTGCTGCCTGCGTTGGCTGAAGCCCATCCACGAGCGGCGATCACGTGGGTCACTCGGAGGGAATCTCGCCCTCTTCTTGAACGAAATCCCTATGTCACCGAAGTTCTGAATTACGGAGAGGACGCACTGGTGCAGTTGCAGGCGCGGACTTTCGATCGGGTGATCAATCTCGATGCTGGCAAAACCAGCTCGGGGTTGGCGACTCTGGCCAAAGCGGCGCAGAAGGATGGCTTCGTTCTGGATTCGCGAGGCTGCGTGCAGCCGACAAACGCAGCAGCGCGGAAATGGCTCGAAATGGGGTTGTTTGATGATCTCAAGCGCCAAGGCACCAGAACCTATCAGGATCTTATGCTGGAGATCGTTGGGCTTCGCGGAGCGCCGCACCGTTATGTGCTTGAACTTACCGAGAACGAACGAACCCGCGGCCGGATACATCTTGAGCAGCAAGGTATCGATTTCTCACGCCCAGTCATCGGCCTGAATACCGGAGCCGGACGCCGGTGGCCGCTAAAACAGTGGCGAGCCGAGGGCTATCTTGAACTCATCGAACGCTTGGCAAAACGGCATCCCGCTCAGTTCGTGCTGCTGGGAGGACCGGAGGAACATGAACGGCATCAGAGGCTCATTGCGGCTTCTCGAGTGCCTCTGATCGATAGCGGCTGTGACAACCCGGTCCGGCATTTCGCCGCGATCGTTGCGGCATGCAGTTTGGTTGTTGCCGGGGATACTTTGGCAATGCACATATCTCTGGCATTAGGTCGACGAACGATTGTATTGTTCGGTCCCACCAGTGCCTCTGAAATTGAAATGTATGGATTAGGCGAGAAGATTTTCCCTCAAATGGAATGTCTCGCCTGTTACAAAAATGCATGCGACTTTGTCCCGAACTGCATGGATTTGATTAGCGCCGACACGGTCGCAGCGGCGGTGGAGCGCCAGTTATCCGCGATTTCTGTAGTTCCAAAGCATGGCGAACAGCCGTTTCACCTTGTGGAAACCCGTGAATAGAACCGATTCACAAAGTTCAGTCGCACTGCTGACCGGTGGTGACGACCGGACCTACGCGTTGGGATTGGCGACCACGCTGATATCGAGGGGTATGCGGTTGGACGTCATCGGCAGCGATGACGTTGACTGCCCGGAATTCCACTCAACGCCCGGATTGACGTTTCTTAACCTGCGGGTTGATCAAAGCCGCGATGCCAGTCTCATAAGAAAAGTGTCACGCATCCTGCTGTTCTACGCAAAGCTGATTCGCTACGCTGCCGGGGCGAAGGCTAAAATCTTCCACATTCTATGGAACAATAAGTTCCAGTTTTTCGACCGAACGCTGCTCACCTTTTATTACAAGCTGTTGGGGAAGCGAATTATCCTCACAGCACACAATGTAAATATAGGTAAGCGGGATGGGAACGATACCTTCCTCAATCGTCTCACCTTGCGCATTCAATACCATCTCGCCGAGCACATCTTCGTTCATACGGAGAAAATGAAGCAAGAGCTCATGAATGACTTTGGGGTGGAAGGAACCAGGATCACGGTTATTCCACTCGGCATCAACGATGTTTTTCCGAACACGGATCTCACGGCAGATGAGGCAAGGCGGCGACTGAATATAGGCCAGTGCGAGAAGACTATCTTGTTTTTCGGTCGAATCGCACCTTACAAGGGCCTTGAATACCTCGTCGGCGCATTCCATCGCCTGTTGACGCAACCGGGCGCCTATCGATTGATTATTGCCGGCAAGCGCGAGAAAGGCTGCGACGCGTATTGGGCTTGTGTGCAGGAAACGATCCGCGAAGGCGTACATAGCGGACGGATACTGCTCAGAGCAGATTTCATTCCTGATGACGAAACCGAGATCTACTTCAAAGCGGCGGACGTTTTCGTCTTACCCTACCGGCACATCTACCAGAGCGGCGTTTTGTTCCTGGGATACAGTTTTGGGTTGCCTGCTCTCGTCGCCGACGTCGGCTCATTGAAGGATGAGATTGTCGAAGGCCAGACGGGGTTTGTATTTAGACCGGAAGACCCAGTTGATTTGGCGACGACGCTGGAACGGTACTTCTCAAGCGACTTATATGCGGACTTAGCCGGACGCCGCCACCAGATACGGGATTACGCAAATAAACGGTATAGCTGGGACACAGTCGGCGCGATGACCACGAACGTATACGCCGCTTTGCTCCGGGGGATTGGCTCGAAGATTAGCGGAGTGAAAGCTGCAGCTCGAGCCGAAGAGCCCATCATGAAACCGGCAGGGGATGTATGAACGAAACCACCGCCTTCGAGCGTCGAGTTAGCGCCTTGATCGAAGCCTCGATCGCGACTAAACAATCCATGCTCAGCAATAAAGATCTGATATCGACCGCGGCTAAAGTCGGTGAAATCCTGGTGCGTTCATTGAAGCAAGGAAATAAGGCGCTAATTTTTGGCAACGGTGGCAGCGCGGCTGACGCTCAGCATATTGCTGCGGAGTTCGTCGGGCGTTTTGCATTCGATCGCCCCGCCCTGCCGGCCTTGGCCTTATCCGTAAACGGTTCCTGCGTCACCGCCATTGGAAACGACTATGGGTTTGATCTGATTTTCTCAAGACAGCTTGAAGCGCTGGGTCGTCCAGGAGACGTTGCCATTGGCATTTCCACGAGTGGAAATTCACCGAACGTGGTCAAGGCCATGGCTACGGCCCGGAAAATGGAGCTGCACACAGTCGCGCTGACGGGCGCTTCTGGCGGAGGCCTGAAAGGCAGAGTGGACCATTGCATTTGTGTGCCATCTAACGAAACGCCGCGGATTCAAGAGGGGCATATGCTGATCGGCCACATCATTTCCGAGCTAGTCGAGGCGGCGATGTTCCAGAAACACGGTCAAGCATCCGGATTGTGACTGGGCGGCCCCAGATCTGGCAATCCATCCCAAGCGCTCGATTGTTAGCGTTTTAGACCGACACTTCCTACCGCTAGCGTTGGAAACCTCTTCGTACATCGTGGCAAGGTTTTTCCCACCTCGGTCTGTGGTAGGGAAAACCCCTCGAAATCGTCTCTTCCCCTCGCTATTTTCTGCAGACAACCCCTTTGTTTTCAACAATAAAGCACTCGTAGTCACTTGAAAGACTGGCAGGTGGATTGCGACATTCAGATCGTCCGGGGTCGGTGTGACCTAATGGCGGTAGCTTGCCTTTAGTGCACGTCTTCCGCGCTAGTAACCACACGAGCTGAAAACGAAGCCTTTGTATGCATTTCAAAACGCCGCCGGGGACACTCCAATGCCGCTAACATGCTCGATCGGAATCATGGCTTATAACGAGGAAGCTAACATCGGGCGGCTACTCAAAGCCGTGCTCTCTCAAAAGCTAAAGACCGTAGCGATTACCGAGATTGTGGTCGTGGCCAGCGGCTGCACCGATAGCACTGAGGCGATTGTACGCGATTGGACCAAGCGTGATCCCCGCATCCGCTTACTGTCGCAGGAAAAGCGGCTGGGCAAGGCTGGTGCTATGCAGCGCTGACCTGCTTCCGGAAGCCGATGCGATCGAGCAGTTGGTGGCTCCTTTTGCCGACCCAGAAGTGGGGATGACCAGTTCGCGGCCGGTGCCGGTCAACGATCCGCGACAGTTCATGGGCTTCGCCGCTCACATGCTGTGGAACCTGCATCACGTGATCAACCTGACCAACTTCAAGGCCGGAGAGATGACCGCGATCCGTAAGATTTTCGAGCGAATTCCTTATCACACGGCAGTAGACGAAGCCAGCATGGAACCAGTTATCCGCGGTCAAGGCTATCGCGTGCAGTACGTTCCAACTGCAGTCGTTTACAACAAAGGCCCGGAGACTGTCGCGGATTTTTTGAGTCAGCGGCGCCGTATCTACGCCGGGCATCTCGCCGTTCGTGACACGCTGGGTTACAGCGTAAGCACAATGAGTGCGGGCAAAATCCTGGCGACTTTGCTCCAGAACTTAAATTTGCGCCCTCGTCCATTCTTCTGGACTTGGGCGGTAGTGGGACTCGAGGCTTATGGGCGTCTGCTTGGGCTAATCGACTACAGGAACCGACGCGATCACCAGGTTTGGGAGATCGCAAAGACTACCAAGCAACTCAAAATGTTCGCCACGGTGACCAGTGAAGCGGCCTCTATCGCCGAGCCTGTGAACCAATTCAAGGGAGCACCTTAGACATGAATTTCGCGCCGGGCATATTGCCACGGATTCCCTTGTTCAAACTTTACCGAAAGTTTGGCTGGCCGCAGTTATTGCCCTTGAATTTGACCCTGTCTCCTTCCCCCAAGTGCAACTCGCGCTGCCTGACTTGCAACATTTGGATGAAGCGGGAGGACGAACTAACGATCGACGAGTGGGACAAAGTTCTGGCTTCGCTCGGAAAGGCACCTTACTGGTTCACAATCAGTGGCGGTGAACCGCTAATGTATCCGCACGTTGTCGAGCTGGCAGAATTGGCCTATCGACACTGCGCTCCTGGCGTTATTAACATTCCTACGAACTCCCTGCTGCCCACTATCCCTGACCGGGTGGAGCGGATCGCGAAGGCCTGCCCCGAAAGCCAATTGATCATTAATCTGTCCCTAGACGGAATCGGCGCAAAGCATGACTACATTCGGGGCATTCCCGGAAACTTCGTCAAATTCGAGGAACGTCTGCGTCAGCTACTGTCGCTGAAGAAAAAATTCAAGAACCTGACGATAGGCATTCACTCTGTAGTTTCAGTATTTAGCGTCGGGCATCTCGACGAGCTGATCGCCTACGCTGATAAATCGGGTGCCGACCAATTCATCACAGAGATCGCGGAACCTCGCGTGGAGTTAGACACGGTCGGCTTGCCTATCACGCCTAGCCAGAAGGAGTACACGCAGGCGATAGACCGCCTTATTACTTACGTCGAGAGCAAGCAATTTAGCGGTGTCGCTAAGATCACCGAAGCACTCCGAGTGGAGTACTACAAACTGGTGAAGCGCATTCTGGACGAAAAGGACCAAGTCATCGATTGCTATGCGGGCTGGGTGAGCGCACAGATTTATGCCAACGGCACAGTTTGGCCGTGCTGTGTGCGCGCCGACAATCTTGGTAATCTTCGAGACCATAACTACGATTTCAAGAAAATCTGGTTCGGCGAGAAAATTCGGGAAGCGCGCCGTAGCATCGCGGCCAAGGAATGTCACTGCCCATTGGCTAACGCTTCCTATACCAACATGCTGCACGACATACCGACCCTAACCCGCGTTGCGCGGAAAATCATGCGTCGCGACGTTAGTCCGCCGGCAGAGGCTCCGGCGTGCGCAGCAGTTGAGTCTGATTAGTCAGTGAGGTCGCGGCGATCGCAAAGCGGCGCTAACCCCCCTGAACTTCTAATCGCCCGCTGCGTCTGAAGAACGCGAAGCGATTCTCTGATTTCCACGATTATCGGAACGAACCACAAGCAACGATAGGCTCGGATCTTGATCTCCAAGCGGGGCCCTATGAAGCTGAGCATAATTTCGCCGACTTATAACGAGTCTGAAAATGTCGGACTTCTAGTCGCAGAGATCGAAAAGTCTCTCAACGGCGCCGACTATGAAATCTTAATCAGCGACGACGATTCTCCGGACCTCACATGGGCACGGGTGGAGGAGATCGGAAGACGTAATCCCCGTGTTCGAGTCTTGCGACGAACTTCTAACCGCGGCTTAGGACCCAGCGTGGTTGACGGGTTCAGCGCGGCAACTGGTGAGTTTGTAGCATGTATTGATGCTGACTTGCAGCACGACCCTAAGGTGCTCCCACGAATGTTGAAGGAGGTGTCGGCCGGCTCAACCCTCGTGGTTGCTACGAGATACATGCCGGGAGGGGGCACTGCCAACTGGAATGCCATCCGACGGCTCGGCTCGTGGGGTTGCACCAAGTTGGCGCAGTGGATGCTCGGCGTAGAATTGCGCGATCCGATGTCCGGCTACTTCATGATGCGTCGCGACGATTTCATGAAAATCCGCGACCGTTTGAACGCCCGCGGATTCAAGATCCTGCTGGAGATAGCAGCCCATATGCAGCCGTGCCATTTGCGCGAGGTCCCGTACACTTTTGGTCCCAGGGCTAGAGGCGAGTCCAAGCTCACAAACAAAATTATTTTCGCGTATCTGCTGCAACTGTGGCGGCTTTATACGGGAGATCGTCACCCGGCGAGTGATTCAAGCAGTGTCATGGTGGGAACTGTCAGTGAAACCGGCCTTCGAGATCTAAGTTCCGCCAGTTTAGAGGGTCAAAAACAAAAGGGCTTGGCTGCTTATGCAGCCGTAGGTAGCTCGAGAAAGTAGCATCGTGCGAGGATGAAATCCGTGGCATTCGATTGGCTGAACAAGTTTCATCAAGACATGGAAAAAGATCCGGGCTATGCCGAGAAAACTTTGGCGGCTTACCGGTTAGGTATGAGAGGCAAGGGATCAATCGCGGGCGTGGTCGTTCAGCCGGCCCAAAACTGTTGCCAGGCGGCGCGGCAACTCCTTCAGGATCAGATCTACCATCCCAATGACGCCCCTCATCTGCCGTTGCCTGAATGTACGCAAGGACGCTCCTGCGGCTGCGTCTACCGGCCCGTGATGACTTACCAGCGTTCTGAGAAGGAATGAGCGTGCCAGTAATTCTAGAGTCAGGCTCGACAGTGCAAGAAATTCCAAAAGAGTGCTCAATCCGACCTGCGGCCTCAGATAACAGACATCAGAACGCGCGCGTGCGGATCCTGACGCTCTTGCGGTCGATCGGAGTCCGGGACGGCCTGATGATGACCGTTGCTATGGCTTTGGCTGGAGGACTCGACTATGGCGTTAGTGTCCTCGCAGGCCGCGGGCTCGAGCCCGCCGAATACGGCATCTTTATCGCTGTTGCTGCGATACTGCAGGTACTGGCCCAAGTCACAAACACTATCCGTAACGTAGTCGCGTTCTACACGGCGGAGCTGAGCGCAAGAGTCGATGCAAAGCAAGGTGTAAGTGCATTTGTGCGGAGCGTTTGGCGATGGGGCTGGAAATGGGGCCTGGTAGCCACAGTGGGAATGGGTGTCGTTAGCCCAATGCTGGGGCGGATATTGCGGCTGCCTAATACGTGGCCACTATTGGCCGCTAGCGCGGTGGTTCTGTTGTTCTTTGTACGTACGGTTACCGACGGCGCTCTACAGGGACTGCAGAATTTTGGCGGCTTCGGAGTGGTGCAGGTCGTTCAGTCGTTGCTCCGATTTCTTTTTGCCGCCGGGCTTATCTGGCTTGGATGGAAAGCTGTGGGCGCCATAATCGCGTTGCCACTGGCCATGGCCGCAGTTCTGATTCTTGCGCTGTGGTTCCTAGGACCGTATTTCCGGGAGCGCAGCACCGTGACCCCGCAGTTGGTGAGTTGGAGCTACTCGTCGCACACATTCTTTGGCCTAGCGGCGTGGGCTGTCTTGTCGAACATGGACGCGTTGTTCGTAAAACATTTTTTCAATCCTGGCATCGCGGGCAATTACGGGCCGGTGGTCACACTAGCTAAGATGAGTCTATTCATACCTCTGGCGATGGGCATTGTTCTGTTTCCAAAAGCGACCAAGCGCCGGGCTAGTGGACGCGATCCTCGACCTATTCTTCTCCTGGCTTTAGCGGCGACGTTGCTGCCCGGGTTTGCATTGACGGGCGCTTACCTTCTGTTTCATCCAGGCATTGTCCTGAGCTTGGCCAATCTTGCGGCAAGCTTGTACGCGGGCTTGAACATTTGGTTGAATTACGCCCTCTCGCTGAACCGGCCGGCATTTATCTACACGCTGGTAGGAGTTCTGGTGTGGCAGGGAGTGGGAATGTTTTTCTTCGGCCGGGACAGCCTGCTGCACATGACTTTAGTAATGGTTTCAGCCGGCTTAATCGGGAATGTGGCGGGCTTCGTCACAACGTGGTTCACGGTGGAAGAGCGGCAAAGCTCCCTGGCAGTGAGCCCTGTTTAAATAAGGGCGAACTGTGGCCGATTACAGTCGTTGTGCTAAACCTTCAGATGAATAGTGATTCCCAAAATCGTTTCGTTGACACGACTTTAGCAGCCTCACAGTCAATTTTGTTGACTGGGGCGAACGGATTTATCGGTCGTCACGTAGCCA
>WNFQ01006102.1_pt1 | contig 10323 bp, 9 predicted proteins | sample 5400171 | NCBI WGS metagenome assembly WNFQ01 (sample SAMN13153356, study PRJNA577476) | soil metagenome | isolation source: 20 cm soil under Madrone tree | place: USA:California | collected 2016-06-14 | reverse complement strand
AAGAGCGTGGCCACCGCGGCCGCGCACACCTTGGCCTGCGAGTTCGCGGCGAACGCCGACTTCGGCATCGCCCCGGCGATCGCCGCGTCGCCGATGACGTGGATGCCGGCCTGCAGCTTCGACTCGAACGTGATCGGATCGATCGGGCACCAGCCGCTGCGGTCGGCGACGCCGGCGACCTCGGCGATGCGGCCCGCCTTTTGCGGCGGGATGACGTTGGCCACCTTCGCCTGGTGCCGGCCGAAGTCGGTGATCAGCGTGCGCGTCGCGGCGTCGACCGAGGTGACGTTGCCGCCCTTGGAGAGCGGCACCCATTCGAGCAGGCCCGGGTAGAGCTCGGCCCACGCGGCCTGGAACAGCCGCTGCTTCGAGAACGCGTCCTTCGCGTCGAGCACGAGCAGCTTGGACTTCGGCTTCTTCGTCTTGAGGTAGTGAGCGATCAGGCTCGCGCGCTCGTAGGGCCCGGGTGGACACCGGAACGGATTCGCCGGCGCCGAGATGACGACGAGGCCGCCGTCGTCCATCGCCTCGAGCTGGCGGCGCAGCAGCAGGGTCTGCTCGCCCGCGCGCCACGCGTGCGGCATCTGGGTGGCCGCCGCTTCGTCGTAGCCGGGGAGCGCGCCCCAGCGGATGTCGATGCCGGGCGCCAGGACCAGCCGGTCGTACGGCAGCTTCACGCCGTCGGCCAGCGTGATCGATTTCGCCTGCGCGTCGACGGCGGTCGCGCTCGTGCGGGCGATCGTGATGTTGTCGGCGGCTACGCGCTCATAGGTGAATTGCTGGGCGGAGAGCTCGCGCAGGCCGCCGATCACCGCGTTGCTGAACGGGCACGCGGTGAACGTCGCGCTCGGCTCGACCAGGGTCACCACGATGCGCGGATCGGCGTGGCGGAGCGCGCGGGCACAGCTCGCGCCGGCGAAGCCTCCGCCGACGACCACGACGCGGGGCCCGCTCGCTTGAGCGCGCGCCGCACGGGGAGCGAGCGCCGCGGCGGCCGTCGCCGCGACGCCGAGCCTGAGGAACGCGCGACGGTCGGTCTTCATTTTTGTTCGGCGTACCAGGCGGCGATCGCCTGGATCTCGGCGTCGGTGAATCCCTTCGCGATCCTGTCCATAACGGTTGCTGAGCGTACGCCCGAGCGGAAGTCCTGCATGGCCTTGACGATCTCGGCGCGATCGCGTCCGGCGAGCCGCGCGACGGGCGAGGGGCCGCGCGCCGACGAGGGATGACAGCCCGTGCACGCCGCGCCGCCGGCCGGCGGCTCGGCCGAGGCGACGGCGGCCGCCGCGATCGAGGCGATCCCGATCACGACGGCCACGACACTACGCATCACTCACACCATCTGAAAGCCGTGGTTCTTGAGCGGGAACGTGCGGATGCGCTTACCGGTCGCCCTGAACATAGCGTTCAGGACCGCCGGTGCCGCCACGCAGATGGTCGGCTCGCCCACGCCGCCCCAGAACCCACCGGACGGCATGATGATCGACTCCACCTTCGGCATCTGCGCGATCTTCATCGAGTCGAAGGTGGTGAAGTTGGTCTGCTCGATGGCACCGATCTGGCGCTCGATCTGTGCCGGGTTGACGGCGTAGCCGGGATCGGTCGCGCACACGATGCGCCGCACCTTCACCTTGTCACCGCCGCTGACGGACACCTCCGCGCACGCGGCCACGTAGCTGCCGAAGGCCATCATGTGCGCCAGCCCGCGGTGTACGCCCTGCGGGGCGGGCTTGCTCCATCCGGCTCGGTCGGCGACGGCGTTCAGGACCGCGAGGTGCTTGGGGTGCTTGCTCATCAGCTTGCGCCGGAATTCCAGCGCGTCCTGACCGGCGGCCAGCGCGAGCTCGTCCATGAAGCATTCCAGGAAGATCGCGTTCTGGTTGATGTTCACGCCGCGCCAGAATCCGGGCGGGACGTGCGTGTTGCGCATCGCGTGGTCGATCAGGAGATTCGGCACGGTGTAGCCGAGCGTGAAATCGCCGCTCGGATCGAGACCCTGGAACGTGGCGTTGTCCCGCCCGTCCTGGAGGTTTTGCGGGAACACGGAGGCCAGGATCGACTGGCCCGACAGCCGCATGTGCAGCCCGACCAGATTGCCGCTCGCATCCAGCCCGCCGGTCATCTTCGCCTGCATGACCGGGTGATACCGGCCGTGCGTCATGTCTTCTTCGCGCGACCACAGCATCTTCACCGGCGTGCCCGGGATCTGCTTGGCGATCAGCACGGCCTGCGTGACATAGTCGTGGAAGGCGCCGCGGCGGCCGAAGCCGCCGCCGATGACCATGATCTTGTAGACCTCGCACTTGTCCGCCGGCAAGCCGGACGCTGCCAAGGTCGCGGCGAACGCGGCCTCGCCGTTCTGCGTCGGCACCCAGACCTCGCACCTGTCGGCCGTGTACTTGGCCGTCGCGTTCATCGGCTCCATCGGCGCGTGATTCAGGAACGGGTACGCGTACACCGCTTCAACTTTCTTCGCGGCGCCGGCGATCGCGCCCTTCACGTCGCCGACCTGGGTGCGTACGAAGGCCTGATCGGCACCGAGGCCTTCCTTCAGCATGTCGGCGATCGTGGCGCTCGACACGCTCGCGTTCGGGCCTTCGTCCCAGACGATCGGCAGCGCGTCGAGCGCGGTCTTGGCCTGCCACCAGGTCTCGGCGACGACGGCGACGCCGGAATCCCCGACTTGCACGACGTGCTTGACGCCCGGCATGCTCGCCACCTTGGCGGCCTCGAAGCTCTTCACCTTGCCGCCGAACACGGGGCAGTCCTTTATCGCGGCGTTGAGCATTCCCGGCAGCTTGAGGTCGAATCCGTAGACCTGCGCCCCGGTGACCTTGGTCATCGTGTCCAGGCGCTTCACCGGCTTGCCGATGAGCTTCCACTCCTTCGGGTCCTTGAGCGTCACGTCGGCGGGCGGCGTCAACTTCGCGGCGGCTTCCGCGACCTTGCCGTAGGTGGTCGTACGGCCTGAGGGCTTGTGCGGGATGACGCTGTTGGCGGCACTGCACTCGGCGGCCGGCACGCCCCAGGCATTGGCCGCGGCCTGCACCAGCATCACGCGAGCCGTGGCGCCGCCCTTGCGGACGTACTCGTTCGACTCGCGAATGCCTCGGCTGCCGCCGGTCGAGAAGTTGCCCCACGGTCGCTTGCGCGCGACGGACTCGCCGGGCGTCGGATACTCGGTGGTCACTTTCGCCCAGTCACAGTCGAGCTCCTCGGCCACCATCTGCGCCAGACCGGTGAGCGTGCCCTGTCCCATCTCCGAACGGGCGATCCGGACCACAACCGTGTCGTCCGGGCGGATGACCACCCAGACGTTGATCTCGGGCGCCCCGTCCTGCGCTCGAACGACGCTGGTGCCGAACGGGATCTTCAGGCCGAGGGTGAGCCCGGCGCCGACGGCGGCCGTGCCGATGACGAACGAGCGCCGGTCGATCTTCGGGGTCTTGATGATCATGGCTCTCCCCTATGCCTTCGCCGCGGCGTGAATGGCCTCGCGCACCTGCTGGAACGTGCCGCAACGGCAGATGTTGGTGATCCCCGCGTCGATGTCGGCGTCGGTCGGCTTCGGCTTGTCCTTCAGGAGCGCCGCCACCGCCATGATCATCCCGGCCTGGCAGTAACCGCACTGGGGCACCTCGTAGTCGACCCAGGCCTTCTGGACCTTATGCAACACGCCGCCGTTCGCCAGGCCCTCGATCGTGGTGATCTTCTTGCCCTCCGCCGAGGCGACGGGCAGCACGCAGGAACGGACCGCCTTGCCGTCGAGGTGCACCGTGCAGGCGCCACACATCGCGACGCCGCATCCGTACTTGGTCCCAGTGAGGCCGACCTGCTCACGGATCGCCCACAGAAGGGGCGTGTTGGGACTGACTTTGACCTCGAGCGATTTGCCGTTGATGGTCAAGCGCGCCATGGTCTTCCCTCCCGGGGTTGCGGTGCCGTGGTGCGATTATCCGCGATCACGTTCGCAAAGGTACTCTACAGCGGCTTGATCTGCACCTTGCGCCACTTGATGACGCCGCCGGGCGCGTCGTTGGGGCCGTTGCCAAACTGGAGGGCGAACGGTCCCTGCGCGTGCTGGCTGTCCTGAACGTTGGCGGTCTGGACGCCGTTCAGCACGACGGTGAGCTGCGGCCCCTTGGCCGTGATCTCGTAGGTGTTCCACTTACCGCCGGCCTTGGGCATCGGCGAGACCTTGGCCACGTTGACGATTCCCCCGGTCCCATAGGACGGGTCGGGGCGCTGGTCGTAGATGTTCACCTCGTAGGCGTTGGTCGCGGTGATCGCGTTGGGATCGGTGCAGCGAATGAAGACGCCGCTGTTCGTGGTGTGGTCCGCCCAGAACTCCGCCCGGATCTGAAAGTCTTTGTAGGAGCTCTTCGAGACGAGAAAGCCGCCCTTGCCCTTGTCGGCGACGATGGCGCCGTCCTCGGCACGCCAGTTGGCATCGCCGACGCGGTTCCAGTTGTTCAGACCCTTGGCGCCGTCGATGAGCGTGATCCAGCCCGCGTCGGACTGACCGAACGACACATAGGCGTAGCCCAGCACGGCGACGCCGATGACCAGCAGCCCCATGAGGATGACGGACGAGCGTTTCATGGCGATCTCCTCTATGGCTCGAAGTCGAGCGTACCAGTAGCCGCTAGGATTGCCAGGCGCCGTGGAAGTACTGCCGGCGGCGCGACTTGGAGCCGGGACCGAAGTGATCGGCGACCCAGCTCGCGTCGGGCCGCAAGTAGCCGCCGCTCGAACCCGTCTTCGGCTTGGCCTTCTTCTGCGCTTCCTTGATCTTCTTCGCGAGGTAGCGCGCGTAGAGGTGGTCGAAGAGGCGCATGAACTCGCCGAAGTACACGTCGGCGACGCGCTGATCGCCGCGGATGATCAGCATGTTCTCGTCGTTGCCGGTCTGTGACGCGCCGCTGAAGTTGGCCGATCCGGTGACGGTGGTGGGATCGTCGCTCAGGGGGTCGATGAGCATGAACTTGTCGTGGATGTAGAGATTCCGGTTCAGGCCGGTGAGCTTCTCCTCGATGAAGTTGGGCAGCTCGCCCTTCTCGAACTTCGCCCCCGCCGCGTACACGACGTCCCGGTCTTTCGTGATGAGAGGGCCCTGCTTCAGCTGCTTGTCGGAGAGGACGAAGCGGAGGATGTTCGAATCGGCCTCCAGGAAAGGCTCGAAGTTCTTCGCGAGCGTGAAGGCCACCATGAAGCACACGACCTCGTTGGCCTTTGCCATCCGGTCCGCATACCACTGCAACGTCGTCGCGTCCCGGGGACTGAAGAGGGCGGTGATCGAGCCCTGCGCCGGATTCCCGGGCGGAGTCGGGCTCGCCTTATCGTTCCGCGCCTTCAGGCTACTCGTGCCGGGATCGGTGCGCGTGTCGCTGAACGGCTTGGCTCCGGCGGGCGCCGGCTGGATCGGGTTGCAGAGCGCGTTCCAATAGGCCAGGTACTGGCCGGCCACCTGCTCGCTTCGCACGAGGTGCCCGACGTTCGAGTGGCCAAAGATACCCCCGTCGGAGATGTTGGTGGAGCCGGTCCAGACCTCGATCGGCTTGCCGTTCTTGAGCAGCACGATGAACTTGTTGTGCTTCTGGGCCCCTCCCGATTTGCGCGGCGCGCAGACCTTGGACAGCCCCGCGTCGTTGATCATCTTCCGGTTGTCGGCCCCGTAGTTGGGATCGTCGTACAGAATCTTGACGTCGACCTTGCGATCCAGCGCGGCCTTGAACGCGGCCCCGACCGGGTTGTAGTGGAACTCGTACAACGCCGCGCGCAGGCTGAAGGTGCCGTCCTTGGCTCGCTGGATGAATCCATCGAGGGCCTCGTACAGTCCGCGCGACAGCCACACGTTCTGCGGCGAGGTCGGGTCCACCGTATTCGGGGTAGGATCCGGGAACTCGCGGCGGTAGGCCTGCGAGCCTGCGGCGCCACGGTTGAAGAAGATCGAATGAACATCGCCATACAGCGGCTCAGTCTGGATGTCGGCGGAGATGGCCAGGTCGTCCCGCAGGGTCAGCGCCTTGGGCGTCCCCGTGGTCGGCACGAGCCGGTAGGTGTACGCCGTCGCCGGCTTCGGGGTGTAGTCTCCCCATTGGAAGGACTGGATCGGATGCTCGGAGGTGGGCACCGGCGTGCCCGGAGGCAGCCCCTTGTCTTTGTCCTCGAAGCGTTTGATGCCCCGCAGGAAGTAACGCTCGACCACGGTCTTGCGCGCCGGGGTGTCGAACTCCGTGCGCTCGACCGCAAAGCCGAGCAGGTGGGCCGTGTCGAACTGGTCCTTGTTCAGATCCCAGGCCAGCGCAACGACATGGTTACCCGCGATCGCTCGGATGGAGAGACTGCTACCGGAGCGCTTGTTTCTCATCGCACGGTCCTCCGCGTCGTAACATTGGGCCCACGGTCTTCTCGATCGCTTTGCGAGGAGGCTATAGGTGATGCCCGCAATGGTCAAGCCTCTTTGGGTGACCGGAAAGACGCCTCGACATGACTCGACATTTCGGCGTGCTGATCCCGTCCACGAATACGACGGTCGAGATCGAATGCCGGCTCTTGCCGGCGACCTACCAGGCCCACGTCGGGCGCCTCAAGTCGAGCGGCGCCGGAAGCTTCTCGCCGAGCCGCGACGAGGACATCGACTATCAGTCGCACCTGCTGGGGACGGCCCGGGTCGAGATGGTGATCCTGGCCCAGACGTCGGCGAGCCTCTTTGCCGACGACTACGACGACGTCGTCACGAAGCGAATGAGCGCCGGGGCCGGCGTGCCGGCGATCACGTCGGCGCAGGCGGTCGGCCGTGCCGTTCGGGCCCTCGGCGCGCGCCGCGTCGCCATCGTGTCGCCCTATTCGGATGCGGTCAATGAACGAGCCGCTCGCTATTTCAAGACGAAGCACGGACTCGACACGATCGCGCTCGAGGGGTTTCGCGCGAGCGACTCGTATGCCATCGGGCAGCTCGGCCCGGAGAACGCGCGCGATGCGTTCGTCCGGATCGATCGGCCGGATATCGAGGTCTTCGTCGTGCCCGGGGGTAATTTCCCGACGATGGCGTCGATCGCGGCTTGGGAGCGGGAGTTCAAGAAGCCGGTCGTGACCACCAACCAGGCGTCGGTCTGGGCGATGTTTCGCGCGTTCGGGAGCGCCGAACGCCTGCCGGCCTTCGGCCGCCTGCTCGGCGACATGCCGGCCGACGCGTCATAGGCTCGCAATGGGCTATAGTCGCGTAAGATCTTGAAGTCGCGGAGCTCTACCGATGAGCGTGACGCCAAACCCGGACGACGGCGAACCGACGGTTGTGATGCCGGCTCGGGCGGTCGCAGACGCCTCGCTGTCCGACATCACCCGGTGGCTTGCGGCCTCGAGACGCGCGAGGAGGCGCCGGCTCGCGCGTGGTGCCGCGGTCGGGATCGTGCTCATCGCGGGGATGGCGACCGGCTGGTTCTTCTTCCTCCGAAAGGAGAAGTCACGAGAGGTCGCCAGTCCGCAGGTGATGCGGCCGGCTAGCCGGCCCGCGCCCCCACCGGCTGCTCGCACGGGCGACAAGCCGTCGAGCCCGAGACAGATGTTGAACGAGATCTTCGAGGGTCGTGATCGGGGGCATTCGGTGACGGCGTCGATCGACAGAGGCGCGGTTCGCATCGGCTCGTCCAGGCCTGGCTACGTGTACGTGCTGGCCGCCTCGACCAATCAATCCGACGGTGCGGCGCTGTATGTCGCGATGTTGTTCCCCAGGGCGGCGGACACGAACAATCGCATCCGGGCGGGGCAGACGTTGAAGTTGCCCGACTTGCGGTGGCCGACGAATGCCGAGTTCCTCGCCATCGTGTCCGACGAGCCGCGCGACATCGACGTTCTTGGGGCGCTAGCCGGGAAAGTCAGGTGCTCCTCCACGACTCGGTGCTCGGAGTCGTTCGGGGCCGGCGTCTTCTCGCGGGAGGGGACGTCGAGCGAGTCGACGCGCGACACCGCTCGCAGTCCCGCGGCGCCGACAGCCCGGGCCGCACGGCCGACGCCGGTGGGTCCGCGCCGCTGCAGTGATATTTTGGAGCGCGCATCGCTGGGCGAGCCGTTGACCGATGAAGAGCAGACCTTCCTCAGAAGGGATTGCCGATGACGATTCGCAGGCTCTTGGCTTACGCTAGCGTGCTCCTGATCGTCGCCGGGTGCGCCAAGCCGGCTCCCGCTCCAGCACCGATCCCGGCAGCGACCAGCGACACATCCGAGCGGAGCTTCGACGAGGCAGTGAACGTGGCGACCGACGGCCTCGTGGCTCAGCTGCCGAAACCGCCAGACGCTTCGACCAAGCCGGAAGCCAAGCGAGGCGTGGTGATCGACCCCATGGTCGACGCGACCTCCGGCCAGCAGACCGGTGCGACACGCCTGCTCGAGCAACGGGTGGCAGACCGGCTCCGGAGCAGCTCGTCGCAGTTCGACGTCATGCCCTTCCAGGTCGCCAATCTGAGCAAGGCGCAGTATCTGTTGACCGGAACGATGACGCGCGTCGCGAGCAGCCAAGCGGGGGCGCCCCAGGTGTTCCAGATCAACCTGGCGATGACGGACCTGAAGGACGCCACGGTCGTGGCCCAGGCGTCGTCGCGGGCGCGCGACGAGGGGCTGGACACGAATCCCACTCCCTACTATCGCGACAGCCCTGTCGTGGTGAAGGACAAGGTGGTGGACGGCTACATCGCCACCTCCCAGACGCCGCCCGGTCGGCCGGCGGACCCGGTCTACTTCGAGCGCGTCGCCACGGCGACCACCATCAGCGAGGCGACGGTCGCCTACAACAACGACAGCTATCAGGACGCCCTCGCGCTCTACCAGACTGCGGCGGTCAAGCCCGGCGGTGAGCAGCTACGGGTGCTCAACGGGATCTACCTCGCCTCGTGGAAGCTCGGCCGCGCGAACGACGCGGAGGAAGCCTTCGGCAAGGTCGTCGCGCTGGGATTGAGCAGCAACAACCTCGGCGTGAAGTTCCTCTTCAATCCGGGGACCACCAACTTCTGGTCCGATCCACAAGTCAGCGGCCCGTACGGCTTCTGGCTGCGGCAGATCGCACGCCAGGCGGTGGTGGCGAAGGTGTGCATGAACGTGGTGGGCCACACCAGCCTCACCGGATCGCAGGCATACAACGACCGCCTCTCGTTGCAGCGCGCCACCTACATCAAGAGGCGCCTCGACACGGAAGCCCCCGAGCTCGTCTCGCGCACGAAAGCGTCAGGAATGGGCTTCCGGGAGAATCTGGTTGGCACCGGGACCGACGACGCGCGCGACGCGCTCGATCGGAGGGTCGAGTTCAAGATCACCGAGTGCGGATAGCGTGCGACGCCTGCTCTTCGCGCTCGTCGTCCTCGCCACCGGATCGCCGCGTGTCGCCAGCGCGGGCGGGGATCCCACGTTCACGCGCGACGTCGCGCCGATCGTGCAGCGACACTGCCAGGAGTGTCACCGCGCCGGCGGCGGCGGTCCGTTTCATCTCATCACGTACGACCAGGTCTACCGGCGCCGCGCAAAGATTCTCGAGACGACGCGGACGCGCACGATGCCTCCCTGGAAGCCGGTGGCAGGCTACGGCGATTTCCTCGGCGTCCGTGGCCTCTCGAAGGACGAAATCGCCACGATCGCTCGCTGGGTCGAGACCGGCGCGGCGGAGGGCGACCCGGGCGATCTGCCGTCCCGGCCGGTGAGCCTCATCGCGATCCATCCGCATATACACCTGCTCGGACGGGAGATGAAGGTGTGGGCGAAGCTCCCCAACGAGTCGACGCGGCCGCTCGTGCACATCGACGACTGGGACTTCAACTGGCAGGGCTTCTACTTCTACCGGACGCCGGTCCCGCTGCCCCGGGCCGCGTGGATCGAGCTCACGGCGGCGTGGGACAACTCCGCGGGTAATTCACGGAATCCCAATCGGCCGCCGAAGCCCGTGCAGTGGGGCGAGCGGACAGTGGACGAGATGGGCCACGCCGCCATCCTCTACACGCTGGACGACGAGAAGCTCGACCCCCGCCCGCGCTGACCCGGTCACGCCTTCCTCACGATCATCTCGCCGCCGCTGCGCGCGAGGGCGGTGCCGAGCTTCTCGCACCGCCGCGTGATTTGCTCGACCCCCTCCTTGTCCTGCTCGAGGTCGCAGATGTAGGTCTCGTTGCGCTCGTTGTGGCGCACCAGCGAGAACGCGACCTCGAGAAGCTCGGAGCCGTCGAAGGTGAGGCGGGCCAGCATGCCGACCCAGTCCCCATGGGCCCGGCCGCCGTGCCCGGTGTGGAACGAGAAGCTGCCGAGCCCGTAGAAGATCGGCTTCCCCCGATACATCTCGAC
>WNFQ01004339.1_pt1 | contig 10323 bp, 12 predicted proteins | sample 5400171 | NCBI WGS metagenome assembly WNFQ01 (sample SAMN13153356, study PRJNA577476) | soil metagenome | isolation source: 20 cm soil under Madrone tree | place: USA:California | collected 2016-06-14 | reverse complement strand
CCTGCGGGCCCATCGACTTGTAGGCATGCGTGACGGTTCTCCTGCCAGATGTGAAATCCACTTGGGAAGTCGCACACACTCCAACCGTCCTCGGCATTGGTCTCAGGCGATGATGGTGCTTTTGAGTTCGCCGTGAGTGCGGTCGAGCTGGGCCTTGTATGCGATGATGTGTTCGTCGAGCACCCTGAATCGCATAACGTCAGCTTCGAGCCCCCAATCGTCCATAGCCTTGACCGCATCAAGGAGGGCAGCGTAGCCAGGGGCTGACCCTTGAAGGGTTTCGTGGATCCAATGGGGTAGAGGCTCCGCAGGGTCAGCTGTATACTTGGGGGATGCATAGATCTCACACATGTGCGGGAGGTCATGAGGGCCGTCCTCGGCAGAGTACCCCGCCACTCTACCATCATCGAGCTTCTTGACCCACTTGGCTGGGTTTGCGAGCCCTCCTCCGCAGGGGATAGTGAAGGTGGGGAGGCGGCCATTCTCAACGTACCCATCGGGTGGCTGGGAGAAGGTGTCAATGTATCCGACGAGGCGGGCTTCAAGAAACTCAATCGTTTCTTCATGGTCATCCAACTTCTTCTTGTGGTCTGCTTCTTGGGTGGCCAGGTCTTGTTGGAAGCGGTGGGTGCGGGCCTCGGAGGTGACAACCAGTCCATTGATGATGGATCGATAGGTGTCGGCAGGGAGATCGTGGCTGGCGATTGCGCTGTGGACTGAGCAGGGAGACATTTGTCCAAGGGCAAGGAGATGGTTGGTGGCAGTGATGGGTCCTGCGGGTATTGGAGCATGGGGAGCGGGAGTAAGGAGTCTAGGTACTCCGGGATGTGAGAGGAAGGTGCCTGGCTGTGGCAGGGGGAACTCTTCAAGAGGCATATCGATGAGAGTAGGGGAAGTGGGTCCTCTGTAGATGGAGGAGCCGGGGGATTCTGCGGAGTCATTGCAAGAGAGATCCGACATGGACTAGTAGCAGTGATGAAAGGGGCAGTAGGATAGTTTACAATACCAGCGATGTATTGATACGTGGTCGGTCCCGAGTTTGTATTGGAAGCGGAAGATGCTATGGGAGCGGGGTTCAGAGGGGTCAAAGTCGTATTTGGAACGTTTGAGGGGAGTGAGGTTTTTAATGGGGAAATCTTTGGGAAGTCGTTTGATAGGAAAGCGGGGGAGATCGTTGGGCATTCGATAGAGAGTTGGGGTTTCACTTGTAGGGTTTTTATAAGTGTTTGGGGTGATGCTGACTGATGCATTATTTTTATGGCTGACTGATGTTGGGCTGCGGATGACTGATGTCGTCCTGCGGATTGATAATGCTTGATAATTTCAGGGGCATGGACTTGATCAGCTGGTTCCCATGTGTTGTCACTTTTGGGGTATCCTTTCCATTTGATGAGATATTGAAGTCGTTTTGATCGTCCGAGTTGTCGGTGTGCAACGATTCGTTCGACTTTGTATTCCTCTTCTCTGTCGATGAGGTCAGGAGGTGGTCGGGTGAAGTTTGGGCCATGCGCAGCTGTTTCATAATAGGGGGTCAGGAGAGATGCATGAAACACATCGTGGATTCTCCAATTCGGGGGTAGTTCAAGTCGATAGGCTACCAGGGATATCTCTTGGATGATTTTGAACAGGCCTAGGCATTTTGGGGTTAATTTAGCTTTTTGATGGGGGAGTTTCAGGTGGGATGCATCTAGCCAGACCTGTTCTCAGAGATGGAATTGTGACGGAGGTGGCCCCTTTTGGTCGGCGACTTTGTTGAGCGCTCGAATGGCATCTGCGCGATTCTTAGTCATTGTCTGTATTCGTGACTCGACTAGGGCGTTGTGGGTTTGTAACACTTTGTCGGAATTGAGCGTGGGGTTGTACCCAAAGAGGATTTGATTAGGGGATAGTCCAGTAGTTGTATTGATCCGGTTGTTGTGTACTGTTGTGGCGAGCGCGAGCCAGTGTGTCCATCCTTTGGGATCATTTGAGGTTACCAATTGTAGGTATTGTTCAATCCATTGATTCTTTTGTTCTGACAGCCCATCGGTTTGGGGATGGAATGCCGTAGATAGGTTTCGTTGGATTCCGAGCTTTTCTGTGAGCGCTTTGCCAAATTGCAAGGTGAATCTGGGGTCTCGATCACTAATCATTTTGGTCGGTAAGCCGAACCATCTGTAGACGTAGTCCAAGTAGAGCTGCGCGATCCCAGGGCCTGTGATGGTATTGGAGCATGGGAGGAAGATGGCTGCACATGAGCATCTGTGGTCCACTATGGTTAGTATGGCGTTATGCCCGTGTTGCTGCGGGAGTCCCGTAATAAGGTCCATCACAATTTGTTGAAAGGGGAGGGTGCCTTCTTTTGTGGTGATGCGGTAGAGCAGTATTTTCTTTCTATGAGTCATGATTTTGTTTTGTTGGCAGGTTGCGCATCCTTTTATGTAGTCTGCTATCCATTGTCGCATCCCTGTCCATGGTAGGGTTTCTGCTGCTTTCCGGATCGTTTCGTCTCGTCCGGGGTGTCCTGCCATAGGGTGGTCATGGATTAGGGTCATAAGGTTCCTTTTGGAGGAATCTGGGATTTGTGTTACATGGGTGGCATTGACGAAGAGGTTTGGTTTAAGGAGGGTTTGATCTTTATTGTCGTCATCTCCTTGATCCGAATTTGGTGGGCGTGATAGTTCATCTGCTGGGGTGTTAATCTTTCCAGGAATATGTTTGATGATGAAGTTGTATTCTTGGAGGTTGGCATGCCACCGTGCGGTTCGACGATTTAGTTTTTGTGGGGCTTTCCAATATTGTAAGTTGGTGTGGTCAGTGAGGATTGTAAATGGGGTTTTTGTCCATCCTAGGTAATGTCGCCAGTGTGTAAGGGCTTTCATTATTGCCAGAAGTTCTCGTTCATAGATATCATAATTTCGTTCAGTGGGTGTGAAGGTTGCAGAATAGAATGCGATGGGGTGTAGTTTGGGTTTTTGGGAGGCGACTGCATGGTGTTCACCCTCCTGCGAGAGTATGGTGCCCACGCCATATGCCGATGCATTGGTTTGAAGAAAGAACGGTTTATTGAAATCAGGTTGCGTGAGGACGGGGCAGGAGCACATGCGATTTTTGAGTTCTTCGAATGCTTTGTGTTGCAGTTCTCCCCAGTGCCATACAACGGCCTTTTTCGTGAGGTCTAGTAATGGTCGTGCTATTTTCGAGTATCCTTGGACGAAGTATCGATAGTAGCTGGTAAATCCAAGGAACTTGTGGATTTCTGTTGGGTTGCGGGGGACGGGCCAGTCTGCGACACCTTTAAGTTTCTTTGGGTCCATCTGTATTCGACCGTTGCTGACAATGACACCAAGATAGTCAATTTCTTTCTTTTTGAAGTTGCATTTTTCGGGTTTGAGGTACAAGTCATTTTGTTCTAGTTTGTGGAGCATATGGTGAGTGTAGAGTCAGTGACGTTCCAAGTGTTGTTGTTCCGTTTCGTCCTCTTCACGTTTGGTGTGGATCATGATATTGTCCATGTATACAGAAAGCCACCCCTGAGTGACCTCGGTACAGAAGATAGTGTTCATCATCATTTGGAAGGTGGCGGGCGAGTTTGTGAGTCCGAAGAACATTACCGTTGGTTCGAATAGTCCTTTGGGTGTTAGGAAGGCGGCCTTCCATTCGTCACCTTCCTTGATTCTGATGTTGTTGTAACCCCATCGGACATCTACTTTTGTGAACAGGGTACATCCCCTTAGTCGATCGATGACTTGAGGGATTAATGGAGATACATTTTGGTTTCGTCTGGTCCATTTATTGATAGGTCAGTAATCTTGTACTGGCCTGAGTTTTCCGTCTTTCTTTTTGACGAAGAAAAAGTTAGCAGCATAAGGGCTCCAAGATTCTCGTATGGTGCCCCTTTTCAAGTGTTCTTGGACGAAGTTATGAACTTCCTGGATCTCTTTTTGGTTAAGAGGTAGGAGACGTCCTGGCATTGTAGATGGGGCTCCTGGCAGTAGTTTGATGGCGTGGTCCCAGATGGTATGTTTTGGGAGTTGTTGAGATTGTTCTTCGCTGAAGACTTTACTGTGTTGGGCGTATTCTTGCGGGATTTTGGTATTGTCTGCTTCTTGGGCGGTTCCTATTGTTGCTTTGCAGAGTAGGATTCGTTCGGTTTGGATGGCTCATGGTTTATTAACGGTTCGTGGTACAAAGCGCGCTTTTGCTGCATCTGAGGTTTTAAATACAATCGGCAGCTGCGTGTGATCGATCCAGCCTCTTCTCCAGTCAATTTTGGGTTGTACTGCAGCGAACCATGGGTAGCCCAAGATTGCTTTGTGTTCTCCTAGTTGCATGAGGAAGAACCTCATGTTAGTACTCGTCGATCCTGTTCGTATGGCAAGGTCAGTGTAGAATTGAAGTTGTCCTGCTTTGTTCTCCGTACTGTCAACGTTGAATAGTTTTCTTGGGAAAGGTAGTTGTTTGATTGGGAGTTTTAGCCATTTTGCGTAGTCAAGGTTTAGAAAATTTTCAGTGGCTCCTGAGTTGAGGAGGGATATGGTTTCAGCTCTTCTTGAATTCGAATGGATAAAAACACGGACTGTCATTGACTTTCGAGCAGATATGTATACATTGGAATTGCTAGGCCTAATTAGTGCCAATCTAATTAGGCTGAGGGAAAATCCTGTCGATCTCCTCCTCCCATTGCTAGTGCAAGTTTTTCTCTATTCTCCGTAGACAGGGAGTTGAGCTGGGCTTGGAGGGCCTCGATGGGGTCTTCCTCAGTGGTGTCGGCTTCAATGAAGCCTTGGTTGTCGTTAAAATTGATGAGGTTGGCCGTTTGGTTATATTGGCCTCCTTGGCAGCGTTTTGGGCAATTCCTGGCGAAGTGTCCTATTTCTCCACATTGGAAGCAAGCATTTGACGAGTTCCCTGTAGCAGCTGCATTGCCTTGGAAGTTGTTCTGCAGGTGATTCCCTTGGTACCTGTTGGGGTTTTGCCATCCTCGGAAGTTGTTGCCTCTGTAGTTTCCTTGATAGTTTCCTCGGGTTGGTGCCCTGTTCCTGTCGATATTCATAGGGACGGGGGTATTGTTCATCCAGCGAGGGGCATTGGACAAGTTATATTGAGGCGTGTTTTGTCCTTGGGGGCGAGCACTGTTCCACTGGGGGTGTTGTTGTTGAGGAGCAAAGGTTCTGAAGTCTCTATTCCCTCCAAATATGTTTCGGAGTAGCACCTTTGATCGAACACTAGCGAGGGCCTTCTTGGTGTGTTCTTGATAGGTGATGGGTGTGGGGTAACGCATGACGTCCTCTGCTACGTCTCTTGGCAGCCCAGACAGGAACTGTTGATTCATCTCATGTGATCCTAGGTGATAGAGGGCTTTTCGAACAGTCTGTTCGAAGTCAGCTATATAGGAATCTATATCTGGGAATCTCATCTTTAAATGTGTGAGTTCCTTCCTGGCCGTGGAATCTGATTGCGTGTCGGTGAATCAGCGATAGAAGCGTCGTTGGAAGACACGCCAGACATCGTCGGTGTTGCTTTCATCAGGGATCTGTTGGATCCATTGTAACATTCCGCAGGTCCATTCTTCTACTTCGGGTCCCTGCATGAATGTTAAGACAAGAACGACCTTCTTCTTTGGGGAGTTGAAGCCTGCGACATCGTAGTTGAGTGTTAAGTATTTCTCCACTTTGTTCATGAAGGTGTCGGCTTTGCTTCTTTCCCCTTTGAAGAGAGGAGGGTCTTTGCCCATGGCTTTGACATTTGCTGCTGCTGCGACCGGTTGTGCCACTGCTCCTCCTGCAGTCGCAGGTCCTCCTCCTCCTGGTGGTCCTCCTCCACTTGGGGGTCCTGGAGGGGGTCCTCCAGTTCCTCCTCCTCGTTCTCCCATTGCAACATTCAAGAGTTCTTCAAGTTCTGCTTCAGTGAAAGGGTATTGTGGGGCGACGGCAGCAGCTGGCACTACTTGAGTCGTAGTTTGGGTTTGGGTGGTAGTCATACTGGTGCTGGTGATGCTCTGTGATAGATTGCTTTTGGCAATAGCGAAGAACGGGGTTTGCACGACTGGTGTTGTTGGTGTGAGAGGTTCTTTTACGGTTATAGGGCTATTTCGGATGGTAAGATCTAGTGGGTCTTGTTCTGCGTCAGACTCGTTTTGTTGTGTACGGGTGGGGACTTCGACGTTGTAGTCGTGTATTTCTGGGATAGGTTCTGATACGTAGACGAGCTTTTTGTTTAAACCGCTCGTGTATTTGAGTGTATGCCACACTCCTTGATAGAGGGCGACTGGGAGTTTCTTTTCCAGTGAGGTGTCTGTTGCAGGTTCGATGTATGCTAGGAAGTCCTTCTTCAAGGGGTTTCCTCTGTCTGTTGCTTTGATAACGTGTACGCGATAGTTTTGTCTGGATTGGAGGATGTCAAGATCGGATAGGAAGATGTGCTGTTCCTCTTGTTTTCTGGCTTTCCCTTTGTTACTTGTGGAAGCCGTGGTGTAGATAGAAAGTTGAGTCTAATGTCACCGCCACGACTTTAGACTTGAAAAGCTAAGTCAAGAGTATTGCCGGCCCTAAAGAGGTCATGTGATCCCTCTGCGTATTGTGAAGTTGAGATGAAGCCGGCCCTAAGGTGGTCACGTGGTCACGTGATTCAGTACATCCTAGTTGGGATAGATGGGCGTTTGTGGCATTCGGTATGCCTATTTGGGATATATGGGCGCTAATTTGGACGTGAAGTGTTTCAGAGTCGAGCTAAGAGAGCGCCTCTCCTAGAATGCTTATAGAGCAACGGTTACCGCCTTGCAGTGCGTCGCAAGACCTGTTATGAAGAGAAGGGAAGCAGACAAGGGGAGAGAAGTTGAGAGACAAATAGATTGTAGGTTTTCTGGTAGTTAAGACAGGAGACTCAACTTGCCATCCTAGAGACAGCAAGGAAGGCTATTTATATCGTACAATACTAGGTTTTTACTAAGCAGTTTTCTGGTGAATAAGCAATTAGAAACACGCTTGGTAAAGATGACAAGACGGTTAGATATCAAGGCAGTCTGATCCGTAATCCCCTTTGTAAGACCTTACTAAAGCTCTTCTTCATCGCTTGAGCTATCCTCGTTAGTAAGGTCTATGACATAGGGTGTAGTTGGCTTTTCTGACCAGTTTCTCGAATTTGGCCACATAGATATCGATTTCTGGCATTTTCATCCAGAGTGCTTCTAGTTTAGTCCTAGCTTTCTGGTGGCTTTGGGTGTCTTGGAAGCGTAGTTCAAATTCGACTAGGAATTCATTCCAGATGTCTTCGGTGTTCTGGGCAGGGGTAAGTTGGAGTAACCAGGCTCTAACACCTCTTGTCCATTCAGCTACTTTGGGTCCTTGCATGAATGTAAGCGTAAGGGCAACCTTCTTCTTTGGAGAGTTGAAGCCTGCTACATCGTCATTGAGGAGCAGGTATTCTTCTACTTTTGAAATAAAGTCATCTGTGTCGTCTCTATTTCCATTGAAGATGGGAGGGTTGGCCCCCATGGCTTTGACATTTGCTGCAGCTGCTACGGGTTGGAGTGGTTGTTGTGCTGGTGGTGCTCCTCCGCCTCCTCCTCCACCTCCTCCACCGCCTCCGCCACCTCCTCCTCCACTTCCTCCTCCACCACCGCTGTAATAGACCTTACTAACGAGGATAGCTCAAACGATGATGAAGAGCTTTAGTAAGATGTCTTATTGTTTGATTACCAATGCCAGACCACCGGCTTATTATTTTTACTTTTGATGACTCGTCAATTTCCACTTGCTTACTCGTCTCTTAGAGTAGCTGACTGATGTACATAAAACACTTACGAAACACAATAGTCTGTACGATATAAATAGCCCTCCTTGCTGTCTCTAGGATGGCAAGTTGAGTCTCCTGTCTAACTAGCAGAAAACCCAATCTACATGGCTTTGTTCTCTTCTCTCTCACATTCAAACTTTCCATCTAAAGTTGGGTCTTGCGACGCATTGCAAGGCGGGAACCAACTCTTTATAAGCACTCTAGAAGAGGCAATCTCTTAGCTCATCTTTGAACCTTCGTCGATTCCATCAAAACCCTTAGTGCCCATATATCCCGATCAGGCATACCGAACGCCACTGACGCCCATATAGCTCGTTTAAGCATACTGAATCACGTGATCACGTGATTACCTTAGGGCCGGCTTCATCACAACTTCGCTTTTCGTCAACAAATCACGTGACTCCTTTAGGGCTGGCATAACAACGACTTCGTATTACAGTCTAAAGTCGCGGCGGTGACAACCACCTCGTATGGCCATATGGAGTAAGGTGCGGAGATCCGTGGCTGAGAGGGGTTGAGAGGATCCAGTGGACATGGTGGCTTGGGTTGTTTGCATCTGGGTAGTGGTAGCGGTTGCCATCTTAGGTAGTTGGGTCATGGTAGAGATTTGCAGACTGTTTGAAAGAACGGCTGGGGAGTTCCTGATGGTTTTGTTTAGTGAGGCTGTACTGCTAGATGCCGTACTAGACAAGTCGCTACTCGAGTCCAAGTCGTAGTTATGTATGTAGGGGAGTACTGCGACTAGTTGTAGCCAGGAGGAGTCTTCAGCTTTCACGAAAGAGTACCACGTGTGATCGTAGTATGTGACTGGGATGCTTTTGTTGTTAATTTGCTTTTTGTCTGAGTTGCAGAACAAAGGTATGTCAAAGTCGTAGATGTTTTCCCTGTGGTCTTTCTTTAGTGTGGTGATTTGCGAGTTGTTTGGTACACTTGAAATGTCTTGTGGGTTGACTAGAGTTCCTGCCCAGTTTACGAAGACCTTTCCTTTGAGGAGTCCTACTCCTTGTGGATCCGTGATTAGGTAGAAAGTTGAGTCTAATGTCACTGCCGTGACTTTAGACTGTAATACGAAGTCGTTGTTATGCCGGCCCTAAAGGAGTCACATGATTAGGTGACGAAAAGCGAAGTCGAAACGAAGCTGGCCCTAAGGTGATCATGTGATCATGTGATTTGGTATACTCAAATGAGCTATATGGGCGTCAGTGGCGTTCGGTATGCCTGATTGGGATATATGGGCGCTAAGGGTTTTTGATGGAATCGATGAAGGTTCAAAGATGAGCTAAGAGAGCGCCTCTCCTAGAGTGCTTATAAAGAGTTGGTTCCCGCCTTGCAATGCATCGCAAGACCCAACTTTAGATGGAAAGTCAAACGCGAGAGAGAGGAGAACGAAGCCGTGTAGATTGGGTTTTCTGCTAGTTAAGACAGGAGACTCAACTTGCCGTACTAGAGACAGCAAGGAAGGCTATTTGTATTGTACAGACTATTGTATTTTGTAAGCATTTTTATGTGTTTTAGTCAGTTACTCTAAGAGACGAGTAAGCAAGTAGTAAGCAACGAGTCAGCAGAGAATAGAACAGTAAGCCGGTGGTCCGGCATTGGTAATCAAACAATAAGACATCTTACTAAAGCTCTTCATCATCACTTGAGCTATCCTCGTTAGTAAGGTCTATTACACAATTTCTGGTGACACTTACTAGGTCAGATACATCCAATCCATGGAACAACTTTTTTTGCAAGCGTTTGATGTCTTCTCCAATGTGCAGCGTGAAGTACAAAAGATGGTTGATGTGGCACTTGGACGTGATGCTCCTAACTGGGGCATGAGGTATAGTTGTCCTGCGTGCGGGTTTGAGGTCAGTTATCCTGTGAACAACATGCTTCAGTTGTTTTATTGCCATCTTTTCAGCAACCGAATGAGGAACACCTAGTCCCTGCATGGATGCACACCATTGATGGCTGCAATTCTCAAAAGCATGACAAGTTGGCAGGCTCATGTGATGAGCAAGTCTTTGAAAGCAAGTTTTTCCTCTCACACGACTTTGTGAACAGTTTCAAGGACGAAGTCAAGTCACATGCAGCTGCACGGAGGGCCGAGAATGTTACGACACTGCAGGGTCGTCTGATGACGAGTCTCTTGTGAGGCGCTTGAGTGATCCTCGGGGATGACGCTAAGTCATTTGGACTTTAGTGTTGCCTATTCGTGTGAGAAGTGTTCAGCAACGTAAGGTGACTCCTTAGTTGCCTAATGACTCGCTTAAGGGTCTGATCCTTAGGCAAGAAGTAGAGGGTAGAGATGAGAGGAGAAGACGGTTCGGATTGACAGTACTGTGAACAAAGAACACTCTGGAGACATATCCTCGCAGAGGGGTCGCCTTATATCCTACTGGAGGTTATGATGTCATGGTACAGTAAGTAGTCTCACGGTGCATCATAGTGGAGCGAAGAGAGTCATAGTGGAGTGGAGACGGGTCATAGTGGAGCAGAGACGGGTCATAGTGGAGTAAGGTGCGTCATAGCCGGTTCTAGAACTTACCCCAGTACAGGCTG
>WNFQ01000343.1_pt3 | contig 10323 bp, 8 predicted proteins | sample 5400171 | NCBI WGS metagenome assembly WNFQ01 (sample SAMN13153356, study PRJNA577476) | soil metagenome | isolation source: 20 cm soil under Madrone tree | place: USA:California | collected 2016-06-14 | reverse complement strand
TAAGGGGATGCGGATCACCATTTATTGCAAGTAACACAGTCATGGTCGCCCTGAAAGTGATTCGTGCTGTTCTTGCAGAACAGTTCTCCGCAGTCTACTTTGGTCTGTCCGAGTTGTGTTAGCAGCAGGTTCCACAATGTGTGCAATGAGCGATCAAAACAAACCTCTGAAACTGGCTCCTGATGTCCGCAACCAAATTGTGCGATGACCACTATCCGATGACACATTCAAAGCACAACTGAGGGGTCACAAGTGGGGAGGTTGGCAGAGGCCGGGATGGGAGGGCTACAAGACTAAAACGCAGGGCCTTTTAAAAGTTCTCGAATTGCAATTTGTGCCACCCCGGGAAGACGACTGGAGTGAGACAGTTTGTTTGGAGAGCGCTTGACCCACCTGGAGGACATGCCATGAATGTGTATATTTCATTCACCCATCGATCGCCGGTTAAGTAGGAACCGGCACCATGGTTCACCTTGAGGAACCTGGCGGGGCGGGGCAGCCAGTCACCGCTGAAGCATTTGTGAAGGGTATCGTAAGTCCGCACGCGATGCCCCAAGGTGATGAGGTATGGGGGAGACGGACGCCCGGCGGAAGATTGCGGGGAAGATTGCGGGGGATGTCTGCTTCCACTGTGACGACCGATGGCTGGATCGTTGGAACCTGTCGAGTGGTAGCACCACCTGGGCGGGTCACAAGAAGAGAATACATGAGGTCACGAGGCGTCAGATCTTGATGGCTGATAAGATCAGTTAATAAAAGGCTATCCGGCGTTAGAACTTGAGCACGCGGGCTCATGGCACCACAGCGCCGTTTACTAGGTTTGGTGGAACTGTGCGGAGACGGGATGAAATACAGGCAATAAACAACAATCAAATGAATGAATGAAACTTAGAACAACGACGGAGCATGCGACGCAACAGACCCTATTGCCCCAACTGCCAAGGCACGAGCCTGTCAGGGACTGGCCACGGAGACATTATCTGAGATGCAGCATTGGTTAGGTATACTCTAACTCACAGCACCTGCTCGCCAAACCGGCATTGGGCCATCCAAGTATAATCGATGAGACGGGGTGACTCCGCCGAACCTGGGTCTTGGCCACTAGTAAGCTGTACATGTCACGTGCACCGATTTTGCCCAAATTTCACGCCCCTGCATTTACGAAGTGCGACGACAACATTTATCAGATCGTTGGAGCAATTGATGACTCGTACAGGTCAGAACCTTAAGAGTGGATGACCCGTGGCGGGGCATTGAGAAGTCGTGAGGTAGATAACACGGTGGTCGCAATCCGGCAGAAGCCATACAGCGAGGCGGGGTGGCCTAATTGACACTCGGACCCTCTGTAAAAGGACGAGACTCTTACAATTATTGGTTTTCGCCCAGAAGAGTCGGCGTGCGATTCGCGTTATCAGCCCAAAATGCAGGATGATGGATCATCGGGCAGTAACGATAACCCGCAGAACACGGTCATTAAATATATATACCCCAGTTCGGGGGGTGCTAATAGAACGTACCTAGACCTAGACAAGGGTACACGTAGTCCCGATAAGAGTTAGAGTTCCTATTTGTCAATGCCCAGTATTTTGCATGTCACAGCTCATCCATTGGCCCACTAACGAGAGTATGCGCGCCCAGCAGAGCGTAAACCGAATTTAAGAACAAGGCCCAGGTTATGGCCTACAACGCCGCACTGCTACGCGATGCAATACGCCGCTTGACTGACGTATTCGGCAATAGAAACTCAAATAGGGCCACATCAAAATTAAGAAGGGTTGTACCTTGCACTTCGATGTCCGCAGTGTTGCCGATCGTGAGCGACTTGGGCCGCAGAACCAATAAAGGGACCAGTGGCAGACTTGATTAGGGACGCCCTCAAAGCAAGTCGGACGATAAGGAATAGCGGAGCAGGGCGGGGACCACGCTACTTCTGTTATCAATCTGCACTAAACAAACACGGTGACCCTTGCTTGAGCGCCAAAATTTAACATCACGTTTCGAAGATCACTCGTGTACTTACATTGGCTCGGCCAGAACAATAGGGGTCACACGAGCTGGCAAGAGCCCTGATCCAATCAGCACGGAACGGAGTGCAATAAAAGAAGCACAGGACTTCGTACCGAGATTAAATTCGTGCGGATTTTCTCGATAGAAGACCGATGGCACGCCCAAGGCATGTTGATAGTCGGCGCGCTCCAGACAGATTGTTCAACCTGTCAAGTTGACTAGCCCTTTTGCCAGAGTTCATCCCTAATATACCCTACGACAGTCGCTACTGTCTAAAGGATCTTCCAGAGGGGAACTAATTAGCCAAAGGCCTCCAGTTCCAGCCAGCCCACTCCGGGGATAGACGATCGATATATCCCGATACGTTGTCAAAGAAATGAGACACGTGGGGTAGTTGACGTCATGAACAATATGGTGTGGGTGATTACCAGCGCGAGCGACGATTGATTGAAATCAGGAAAGCATCCGCAGAAAGCAAGGGCACATCGATAAGACTCACCAACCTCCGTGCAGGGAGGACGAAGCAACAGAGAAAATGCGTGTATATGGAGGGTGCCTAGTAGATTGACCCAGAAACCAACGTGCTCCTCTTTGGGAGGCAAAAAAGGCACCGTTGACGTCTTTACACGTTGCTCGTGGTACCCGGTTGAGTCATGGACGATAATGCGGCTTATGATCGATATTATTTGCGCTTGCGCGGATACTGAGCGGCAACTCAGAAGATATAACCGCTAGTCTGTCATCGCCAAAACTACCTACAGCGTGCATTTCAATACCCCATCCATGTTGATAGAGTACTGCACTCACGGGTGCATTTCATTTCACTTTCTCGACCAGAAAACATGCTCCCACCAATTTCCGCCTATCCGCACTGGCCCCGTGTAACGGCCGCCAGTATTTGGGAGACTGGTGCGCTCCAGTGTCCATAATTCTCGCACCCCGATGCGTAAGAGGTAGTCCCGCGTCTGTCGGTAGTTCAGACCAACAGCTTGAGGGCCATGGCTATCGTCCGAAAGTGCAAATCGACCATCGTGGAGCAATATTAGCTGTGTGTCGATAAGGCGTTAGTGGGTACAAGTAGGGAGCCAGTAGGATGAAGTCCACCTCAGCAACATCATTTCCTGGATACGCTGTGAGCCATCCCTTTCTGAAAGCGGCCGCATTGACCTCAAAAAGTGCCCCATAAGCTATAGAAAACTTGATATTACGTTCCAACTTGTCCCATGCGCGGGGAAAAGTACGTAGTCGAAGGTCGGGTGTATACAGTCCGCATAGGTCGACGTGTCCGATTACTTCAGGATGAAATTTGTTCAGTAATTCAAATTGAGCGTCAAAGTACATGTCCAGGAAAATTCCAAGGCGTTCACGTCTCTGGTCGGCCTCCGTCAAATCTGCCACATGAGCAGGAAGTGGTATGCTTTCAAGACATCGTTGATACGTTTCAATGTCAAAATCGATTGGAACCCCATTGACGTGGTGAACCGATCCTACGATATAGTCTATGCGACCCTTGTGAACTTCCAAAAGTTTCGATAAACCTTCGATATCAAGAGCGGAAATATTTTCGGTCTCGAGACCAACGAAAAGCCGGAGAGCCGAGGCATAGTCGTCACGGAGGCGGTGGGCTTCGTTCAAAAAGGCCTCAAATTGTGTCATCAGGCCCTCCACGGAGATATCGTTCTTCAAAATGGTCAGTTATCATATCAGCATACAAATGCAGTCTTATCACCTCCTCTGGGTAAAGATCCTTGACATGGTAGCGCGGTACATGTTCGGTTAGGCCGTAGACCTCAAAACCTTGATTCAACGCCTCCTTTATGACATCTTCCAACAGTCCAATAGCGTGCTTGCAGAATTGTCCAGAGTGCGAATGGTGGCTATAAGGCATGGACGGAAGATAGGAACGCACGAGCTGTTCAAGTTCGCCCCTGATTTCGTATCCGGCAACTCCCGCGTGCGAAAATCACCACCAGAATTTTTGTAAAAAAATTTGGGGAAAACAAATCTACACGATGCGCTTGGATATGCACAGGTACCCTGTAGTTTTTTTTGGCAAATATGTTCATTTGTTGGTTCATGCAGACTTGTAGGTACTGGATCGTCCTGCGGGCCGAGTTCGAGTCCTTCCCACAGTTGTGGACTGACCCACTTCGAGTCGTTCACCATCCACCTAGGACTCTAGGGACACTGGATGTTCAATGAACGTCTCCGGAACAGATGATTCCTATGGCGCACAAAGGCTCGCTCGATGGCCTGAGAAGCTTCACCAGTTCAAATGGGTTTCCACACCAGCAGGGCGTCTAAGAGTAGACTTCCGAATAATTGGAAATACGTATTCTCCAAAAATGTCTCCCCTCCCGAAATGTTTTGCCCCACCCCCCAATGATCTCGGATTGCTCGACGATTAGTGTGGGATCCCATTTCAAGTTCAAGCTTTCATATGTCCCCCTTTTCTCACCAAAAATTTATAGTTCTTTCTACAAGTGAACCCGCGCTTGGTGCATGCCGGCAACTTCGTCCGAGAATGAGAATAATTGATCAACTATGCGACGGCCTGTCGTAATTATTCGCACAGGCACCTCCACGACCGTGTCGTCATTCCTTGGCGATGGGCAGTCCATTTGCGCCGGCCATGGTCTGGAGCGATGCTTCATCCCCAAGTCCAGGTGCATTCCTCGCTTCTAGACTTCTTTACCGTGCCCCGGAACGTTGTGAACGAAAAAGGTCCTTCCAAGATGTTGAGGAGCGATGTTATCTGATCTTGACACGTCGCCAATGGCGCCTTAGTACCCCGTGGTCTATGGTAGTTTCTCTTCTTTATGGGTGCAAGCTATACGAAATGAAAGAAATTTGGACTCGGACGTGTCATATCAACTTGCAGGATAGGAAACGGGGCATACAGTACCCCTGTGACTTTTCCTAGATTCACATATGAAGCCATATCAGAGTTATAGTAACGTACACGCCCTCGACGGTCAGGGGATCAAGCGGTGGCCACACGACGTTCTCGCCTATATCTGTCCTTTCCATTTTTCTTTCCCGTTCGTAAGGACGAGGGCAGTGGAAACTCCGTGGTTTTCATCGATCCGATCGTCTTGTCTGTACAGAGCCATGTTAGGCGAATGTTAGGCACCACGGCTACGGTGCGGGGCTCGGAGAAGAAGCCGATCCCTTTTCTGTGCACACGACCAACAACTCTGGAGCTGTGGCTCATCCAACGATCATTAAACCTTTACAAGGCAGTCTCCTCGGAACCAATCTGCATGCTGGCAAGCGTGCCTTGTTCCAAACGGCGGCTTCCAACAGGAAACCTGCAACACGGCGATCGTGTTGTCGTGTGCACACTCAGGGTGGGGTAGGCAGTCGCGATGTTATCCAGTGATTCGCTTCTGTGAGGCAGGTATGCCGTGATTCGTTGTACTCATTTCCACATATCCATTTGGCTGACTTTTAGGGGGTATAACCGCACAATCTGCGAGCTCGAGTGTGGGGGAGGGGGATCCCGTCCTCTGCCTGCAGGGTCTCACGAGACCGAGCGCGCTCTGTAATCTCAGTGCGGATGGTCGCTTGTGATCGGTAATGGCATTCCATTGAACGTCTGATTGACGGCAATCCACTTATTTGGGTTGGTTCCCCACACCCTGCGCTGCGGATCTCAAAGTCGGGAACTCCTTTCAGGTAGGGGTGTGTGACTGTTCTGCTGGGCAAGTTTCATTGCAGAATGTGCGATCGAGGGGTCTGGAATTGGCGTAGATAATAGAGGTAAGGGGGTAAGGTAGACACGGGGTTGTGGAGAGGGTGGTGTTGAAGCTAGTACTTCCGGTTGTTGCAAATAGAATCACTGCCCAGTCCTGTTATTGTCCAGCGACCGCGTGGACTACCCTTGCCTTGCCTTGCCTTAACCGTCACCACCCTCCCGCAACCTACCGCAAAACGCCACGGCATATGCGCTCGCCTTACCAAGAGTACGTGAGAGCCATCCATCGCGGTGGTAGAGGTACCGACTAAGTAACAGCTGCGATGGGAACTTGAGACCGAAGGGGGGCACAAAGGAAGGAAAGAACGAACTATATTTTGGACCTCCGCTACCCTCTGGGACGGTCCATTGGATATCCTGAGTCGGAACTTTAACGTCACAGAGCTTACAGTGGATGCAGTTCTAGACAACAACGGTTAGCGCCCAATTCAATCCCATGGGAGGGGGAGCTGTTCACCTGAGCGTTGATCACAAGTTTTTTTCCCCCGTACCCCTCCTTCCCCGATGACCCACCCTCGTCGTCCACATACTCATATACTCCTGCAGGGCATGCCCTTCCTAACAGCCCAGCATATTCTTGTACATTCACCCGTACGTGCTCTCCTCGTCGCTCCGAACTCTCGACCATACCGTCCTCTACTGTCCTTACACGAAGATGCGCAGGTTGATCCTCAGCGTGATTTGTCCCCGTAAGAGCGAGCGCAGTAAGGAGGTCTGTCGATAACGGAGGCTGTGGGGGTGGATATTCGATCGGCGTGGATTGGGATGCTCGAAGTGTGTGGGCTGCGTCGGTCAAGGGAGAATTGCGGAATGTCCAAGGCGTGCGCCCCTTGAGTAGGAAGCTATCGATTCCGGAGTATACGATACCGCCGAATATGCCAAGAGGTGTGTTGAAGGACGATCGTAGGTTTCGCACCTCATACAACTCAGAGTGGACCCAACTGCCCTCGAAAGCCTTCTCGTAGGCGCTCATATCGGCCGTGCCCGCACTGTCGGCCGAAAGAACATCAAAGGCGGCTTCAGCTGCCAGCATGCCAGTTTTCATTGCGTTATGCGTCCCGGGAAAATGTAACTTTGGTATAGATTGAAGGCCGCCCTCATTCAGTGTGCGTGCGCCGTACGCTATGCGTGTAGAGTCTCCTGAGAGAAGCTTGGCAATGTACGGATGATGTTTCATGCGCTGACGGAGTGTAAGATAAACGAGACAGCTAGCCAACATCAATACTCGCCTGGAGCTCTTTATATGGACTCAAATACGGGTTGGCGTAATCGAGCCCAACAACGAGACCGAGGCTAACAAGTCCATCGGCCATATGGTACACCCATCCACCGCCGTAGGTGTGCATGTCGAGGGGCCAACCCATGGTGTGAACAACTTCGCCGGGGCGATGCTGGCTCGGGTCTACACGCCAAACCTCCTTGACGCCGAAACCGTATGTCTGCGGATCCGAATCCTTCTGAAGGTTGAAGCGACGGAGTGCAGTCTTGGTGAGAGACCCCCGCGCGCCTTCTGCCAAGAGGGTGACCTTCGCACGGAACTCCATACCAGGCTCAAAATTGTCCTTTGGCCTTCCCTTCCGATCAATACCTACGTCATTCAGCCTCACTCCCGCGACTGCACGACCATCCTCAGAGTACAGGAGTGATGAACCTGCGAATCCGGGGTAAAGTTCCACGCCGAGTTCTTCGGCAATTCCTCCAAGCCATGACGTGAACTGTGAGAGAGAGACAATATAGTTGCCTTTGTTGCTCATTTGAGGTGGGTGTGGCATAGGAAAGGAAAAACGCGGAGTGAAGAAACGCATTGATGATGAGGTTGCTGGCTGTGTCAGGGGATGACCATCTCTATCTCTCCAATTCGGAATGAGCTCGTTCAGGGCACGAGGTTCAACAACAGCGCCAGAGAGTATGTGTGAACCTAGGAAGCAGCGTTGAGTTTTACGATTAGTCGCGCCAACCCATACTCACCAATTTCACTTCCTTTTTCAATGACGACAACACGAACCTCCTTTCCCCTTTCCTGCTCAAGTTGTTTGAGCCGAATTGCGGCGCTGAGGCCTGCAGGACCCCCGCCAACGATGCAAACGTCCACCTCATCAGAGACCCGCTCAATAGAGTTGAGGTCTATATTTTCGTTCTGTAGACATGCAGACGAACGAATAGAACGAGTCTGCACTCCTCTGAACACTCTACGAGCACGGGCAACTCGAAGCATTTCTTGTCCAAATCTGAAAAGTTGGAAAACTTGCGGAGAGTTGCGATGCGCAATCACGTGGAATTGACAGCGCATCGTGACGGCAAACATATCAAATTCTAAGGTAAAAAAAGAGAAAAGACTGATATAATTGTGAACCAGAGAAGATAAAAAACACAAGAGGATTTCAAGCTCTCATATGCTCATTTGGCAGAAAATTATTCGACACAAATATTTTACTTTTTATGTCTCATAAGCGAGATTTCGCACGGTTAACTGGAGCGTAACGCGTCCAAAGTGTGTCTTGTCTGTTTGGGGACGCGACTGGCCCGAGGCAACGAGGCAAACACATCTCTTGCCAGCTACACTGGCACACGCTCTCACTCACAACTGTCATGTCTTCAACATGCACACCGGTACGCTCTCCGCCTCTACATGGAACGATTTCCCGCTCACGCGCTTGCTTCTTCTCAGGCGCATGACTGGTTCTCGGATGCCCTTACAGGGGGTCTCAAAAGCATTACCGCATCATCTCCAAGGGCTCTTCGGAAGGATTCAGCCCATGGTTTCTCCTTCTCGGAAGCACCTCTTCCGCATCTGGCATGCTCAACATGTGTGTTTTTGGCTTCCCCCCCCCTCGTTGTCACCATGAGACGACATTCTCATGTTCACGCACAGGATTGTTATGCAGCAAGCCGTAGTCCGATGTTGTAGTGTCTATGTGAGCTGGCTCGCATATATCTGACTATGAGCGTTACTCATTAGGTATACAACTAGAGCGCTCTGGACTGCCTGGAGACTGTAGCGGGGGTCATCCAAGTTGGGACCCAATGGTTTTTGTTTTCTGTCATGTGGGTCTTATCTCCCTCGTGCGACTGCCTGTAGGCTAACTGGCCCAATCAGCCTCGTTCTCTACATACTCTACTTTCCACCTCATCTCAAATATGTCACGCTAGATATTGAGGGCGACGAATTGCGTCCCTCAGAGCGAGTTAAGACGAATCTCAAGTCAGAAAGCTGGCGCCTCTCTATAATCCTATCCTGGGTAGTCTTTATTCATTTGTCCGTCTTTCCATCTGTGCAAAACTTGGCCGTGACTCACTCGCGCATATCTGATCTACAGAATCTTTTGTACATTTGTTACCTTCATACTGCTGCTGTCATCGCCCACCGATCCTTCGGGTGCTGTTCGATCGCAGCTTAACATCTGGGCAACTTTCCTTGGTGTTTCATCGGCTCTTCTTGCGGCCTTGCAATATGCCCCTCAAATCGCGTTTACATATCGTCGTAAGCTCGTCGGCGCGCTCAGCATACCCATGATGTTGATCCAAACGCCCGGCGGATTCGTCATGGTGATCAGCATTATGATCCGGTGAGTTTTTGCCCTGATCTCCGAGTCAAAAGCGTAACTCATACATTGGATCCAGACCCGGTACCAATTGGACGAGTAAGCTCGGCGGCTTTTTCCATAAGAATTCTCACTTTTTCTTACGTTCTTTTTCTTTACGTTTCAGGTTGGATCATGTTCCTTGTTGCAGCCATCATGCAAGGAATCCTCCTCGTCATGTGTATCTCCTGGAAAGTTCGTCAGCGGAGACTTCGCATTGATGACTTTGGCCGCCCACTGCGAAACTCGCCACTTCCGGAAGTACCGAGTGCCGATGGGGCCGATGACGGAGAATCGGTCGAGGGGGCTGATGAGGATGATTATATGGAGGAAGATATCGTTTCCATCAGCGCAGAAGAAGCAGAGCGAGCGTCTCTGATGGGTCGCCGAAGGAAGAGGAAGATTAGGAGGCACCGGTGGTGGACCAAGTGGCTTGGAACCAGGTAATGCCCGCGTGCCCCCTTTTCTAACAGCTCAAACTGTTTGGTCGCACGTTGTATTTTTTTTAGAAGTCATTTGTCATGTTTTTATGTTTTTTTTTCCCTTGTTCGCATGTCCGAAAGGCGTTCTATTCTGGTACATCATACACAGTTCGCACAATATGTTCTGCCTTCCGCCCTGTATGCTTGACAAGCCCAAGAAAGTCCAGCGTGTGCAACGCGCAGACGAACCGCGCCTGCACGTGCATCCTCCACTCTTCATCCTCCTCGTACACGTGACCGTCACCCTCCCTCCCACCACCATGGCCAGCCAGGCGACTCCGCTGGCTCTCGATAACCTGCGAAAACGACTCGTACCAATCGTACACGTTGATCATCCGTCCTGCTTCGAGGTATCGCCGGAAAAGGATGCTCGCGTCTGGAAGTTTCCATATGGGCAAGCGTTGGGTCGTTGGGTTATCGTGAGACGTGGGAATGGGAAGGAAAGTGTGCGGCTGGAGAAGCGCCGACACGATGGTGGCGCGAGGAGTGGGATTGA
>WNFQ01008141.1_pt1 | contig 10328 bp, 5 predicted proteins | sample 5400171 | NCBI WGS metagenome assembly WNFQ01 (sample SAMN13153356, study PRJNA577476) | soil metagenome | isolation source: 20 cm soil under Madrone tree | place: USA:California | collected 2016-06-14 | reverse complement strand
AGCACGCGCTCGTAGTCCGCTGCTGCAGCATAGGGCGGATCGAGAAAAATAAAATCGAATCCTGATTTTGCGCCCTTTGCCTTCGACGCCAGCGTGTCAAGGCCGCGAAGAACATCGACGGGAAGCACTGTGAATCCGGTGCGAATGCCAAGTGAATCCAGATTCTTTCGAATGAGCGCGGCGGCGGGCGCATGATTCTCAATGAACACGACCTCCGCGGCCCCGCGGCTTAGCGCCTCGATACCAATCGCTCCAGTTCCTGCGAAGAGATCCGCGAAACGCGCGCCGGAAATATTCGGGGCCAATACGTTGAACAGCGTTTCGCGCAAGCGATCGCCCGTAGGACGGAGCGCGAGGCCTTTCAAACTCTTCAGGATGCGGCTGCGGTACGTTCCGGCGATGACGCGCATTGAGATTTCCCCGTGCCTCAGCCGATATGCGCCAAATGATAGCGGCGCTGCCATTCTGCGGGCAGCGCGCGCAAGATCCGCTGCAGCGTTTCCCTTTGCGCGGAATCGTCAGCCAGGCTGAAGGCTTCACGGCGGGCCAGTTCGAGGAGTTCGCGGTCGCGCAAAGGATTGGCGATGTGAAAGCCGAGGTCGCCGGACTGGCGGGTGCCGAAGAATTCGCCCGGGCCGCGGAGCAGAAGGTCGGCTTCGGCGATTTCGAATCCGTTCGAGGTGCGCGCCATGGTCTCGATGCGCGCGCGGGCTTCGTCCGTCATGCGCGCGGGCGCGACCAGAATACAATGCGACTTATCCGAGCCGCGGCCAATGCGCCCGCGAAGCTGATGGAGCTGCGAGAGGCCGAAGCGCTCCGCGTGTTCGATGACCATTACGGTGGCGTTCGGCACGTCGACGCCGACTTCCACGACCGTTGTCGCGACGAGAACCTGCGCCTCATTCTTGCGAAAGCTCTGCATGACTTCGTCTTTTTCGTCACTGGAGAGCCGTCCATGCAGCAAGCCCAGCTTCAGTTTTGGGAATGCCTCTTTCGAAAGGCGCTCGTACTCTTCGATCGCCGCTTTCAATTCGAGCTTCGATTCCTCGATGACCGGATAAACGATGTAGCCCTGATGCCCGGCCGCAACTTCGCGGCGGAGAAACTCCCAGACGCCGGGAAGGTGCGGCTCCGTGGTCATGCGCGTTGAGATCGGTGTGCGGCCCGGCGGTAATTCATCGAGAACGGAAACGTCCAGGTCGCCATAGAGCGTCAACGAGAGCGTGCGCGGAATCGGCGTGGCCGTCAGCACCAGGACGTGCGGCGCGTGGCTATGTGAGGCGGCTTTGTCCATCAATTTCTTGCGCTGGAGAACACCGAAGCGATGCTGTTCATCAATGGCCACGAAGCCGAGCCGCGCGAACTCAACGTTATCTTCGATCAGCGCATGCGTGCCGACGACGAGCTGTGCTTCGCCGGTTCGAATACGCTCGAGAGCCGCGGCTTTCTCCGCACCTTTCAGGCCGCTGATCAGCAGTTCCACGCGATAGCCCGCCTTGGCCAGAACACGCCGCGCGGAAAGAAAATGCTGCACGGCGAGAATTTCCGTTGGAGCCATGAGCGCAGTCTGCGTGCCATTTTCGATGGCGATGACTGCGGCTTGCAGCGCGATGATGGTTTTTCCGCTGCCGACGTCGCCCTGCAGCAGCCGATTCATCGGCGCGGGCTTCTCCAAATCCGTGGCGATTTCGGCAAGGACGCGTTTCTGCGCCGCCGTGGGCTTGAACGGCAGGATGCGCTTCAGCGCTTCACGCACGGAATCTTCGCGAACGCGGAAGGCGATGGCGTTTTCTTTGCGCGTGACTTTGCGATCCAGCGCGAGGCTGAGCTGATACATGAAAAGTTCTTCGAAGATGAGCCGCTGCTGCGCGGGAGAACGAAAGGTGTTCAGCGCGTCCAGGTTTTCCCCGGGCTCCGGAAAGTGCGTGTGAATCAGCGCTTCGCCGCGCGAGGGATAGCCGAGCCGCGAGCGCAAAGCCTCCGGCAAGATATCCGGCATCCTTGGATCGATGAGCTGCACGGCCGCATACATCGCGCGGCGAATCTGCTTCGAACCAAACGTACCGATCGCTTCGTAAATCGGCACGATGCGCCCGACTTCGGTGGAATCCATCTCCTCGCTGCTCAAGAGTTCCATTTGCGGATTCACCATTTCCAGCCGCGCGGGCCGCAATTTATCCACTTCCGCTTTGCCATGAAGAATCAGCATCTGCCCAGGTTTCAATCGCCCTTCGAGATAGCCGCCATGAAAAAATTTGCAGGGCAGCAGGCCGCCGGCGTCATCCTGCACGAGCAGATGATAGATGGCGTCGCGGCCGCGCATGGTGCGCACGGCCTGGCCGCTCATCACGCGCGCGCGAATCGTATAAACACCGTTAGGCTGGATGTCCTTCACTTTCGAGAAATGGATGCGGTCTTCATAGCGAAACGGCAGGTAGCCCAGGAGATCCTCGAGCGTGTAGATGCCGCGCTGCGCCAGCAATTCGGCGCGCTGCGGGCCGACGCCCTTGATCATGCGAACTTCCGTGCTGAGGCTCATGGCCATAGTTTGGTGCGCACGCACTGCGGTGAAAAGCATCCACTTTATATCATTCCTACTGCGAACATTTTTGGGTGCGACCGCAAAAACGGAGAATTGAGACTGCGGACGCAAAGCGGCGGACCATACATTCCGATTTGCGCGTTTGCCAAGCTAAGTCCCACAGTCTCACTTTTGCGATACTTCCGGGCTGCCGATTCGCCCATAGCCTCGCTCCCCGCTTAATTGGCGATAGCATCCTCATTATCTCTAGGAACGGCGCACCCAGCGGCAGAGTCGAAACTTACCTGTTGCTTTCCCAAAGGAAGTGTGGCAATTTCCCTGTTGGAAACCAACAGAGCAGTCCTATGAAACAAAAAACGGGCGTCCTGCAAGGAACGTTGGCGTTGATGGTTCTCAAGACTCTCGATGTTCTTGGGCCGCTGCACGGGTACGGAATCGCGCGGCGCATCGAGCAGATCAGCGGAGATTTGCTGGCCGTGAATCAAGGGACTTTGTATCCCGTGCTGCTGAAGCTGGAGCAAGAAGGCGCGATCGCCTCGGAGTGGGGCGCCTCAGAGAATAATCGCAGGGCACGGTTCTATCGGCTGACACGGGAAGGACGCAAGCAGTTGCAGGTCGAGACTCAAGATTGGGAAAAAACGACAGCGATCATCGCCCGGTTTTTCGATGCGAAAGCGGGGGATTTGCCATGAGAGTTCTGAGGCGTTTTCTCCACCGCGTGGTGAACGTGGTAACAAGGCGAGCACAGGACGAACGATTGAGGGAAGAGATTGAGGAGCATATTGCACTGCAGACTGCCGAAAATCTTCGCGCCGGTTTATCACCCGTCGAGGCACGGCGCCAAGCCATGCTCAAATTTGGCGGCGTGGAGGCGATGAAACAGGACTATCGAGCCGAGCGAGGACTTCTATTTATTGAGAATCTGCTGGGGGATTTGCGAAACGCAGGGCGAACGATTCGCCGAATGCCAGGGCTTGCGGCCGTGATCATCGTTTCGTTGGCCATCGGAATTGGCGTGAATACAACGATCTTTTCATGGATTCAGCTGATCCTGTTCCAACCATTGCCCGGCGTGAGTGGTGCATCGAACTTTCTGCTGGTCGAGCCTCGCACGGAGACGGGCGGGTATCCAGGCGCTTCCTGGCTGGAATATCGCGACTTGCAGACGCAAGTGCCGGCATTGCGGGACATCGTGGCATCTCAGATGGTGCCCTTCAACGTTGGCGAGCCCGGCCAGACGGAACGGACTCACGGACAACTCGTCTCGGGCAATTATTTTTCTGCGCTGGGACTGAAGCCTGCGATCGGGCGATTTATTCGGCCCGAGGAGGCAGAGCGGCCCGGAACTGAGCCTGTCGTCGTAATTTCGTATGACTACTGGCAAACACGGTTTCTAGGCGCACCGGGGGCTGTGGGACAAAAACTGCGCGTTAACGAGCGCGACCTCATTGTCATCGGCGTGGCGCCCAAGGAGTTCCAGGGCACAATGGTCCCTTTGAAGTTCGAGCTGTGGGCGCCGGCCACCATGGCGCCTGCGCTGCTCGGCGGAGCACGCGACCTCGAAGATCGCAGCAGTCGCGGTTATTCGTTGATTGGAATGTTACGACCTGGAGCGACGCGCGAGGAAGCACAGGCCGAGCTGACCACCGCCGTGGCTCAGCTTGCACGCGATTATCCTGACGCCAGCGCCGGAATCGGCGGCGCGATTCTTGCCTTCTGGGAAGCGCCGCGCGGTCCGCAGCGGTTGCTGATCAGCGGGCTAGCGATGTTGCAAGGAGTTATGCTGCTCCTGCTGCTGGCAGTCTGCGGGAACACGGCAAACCTCATGCTGGCGCGTGGAAGCACCCGGCAGCGCGAGATGGCCGTGCGCTTAGCGTTGGGCGCGGGCCGCTGGCGCATTGTCAGCCTGGTGCTCTCTGAAAATATGCTGCTCGCTCTCCTGGGAACCAGCCTCGGAGTAGCCTTTGCAGTTTGGGGCACTACGGCATTGCGCGTGGCACCCATGATTGGCGCATTTCCGATCCTGTTTCAGACCAGAGTGGACGAATACACCTTGGCCCTCCCGATATTGCTCGGTGTTGCATGCGGTTTGATTTTCAGCGCGGCGCCGGCGATCCATCTGGCACGGCTCGATCCGCAGGACGGGCTTCGGTCCAGTTCCAACACGCCGCCCCGCAGCCGTGCGCGCAAGGTTCTGATGGGGGTGGAGGTCGGACTTGCGATGGTCGTCCTGATCGCGGCGGCGCTCTTCTTGCAGAGTTTTCGCTCGGCACGCCAAACCGATCCGCGATTCCGGCCCGAGGGTGTTTTGCTGGCGGCCTACGACTTAAGCGGACGGAATCCCGACGAGCCATTCGAGCGCGAATTTGCTGCGGGCCTGCTGGATCGGCTCCGCTCCTTGCCGGACGTCGAGGCCGCCGCCATCGCCACGAATGTTCCGCTGGACTTGCATGGAATTCCGGCGCGGCCTTTCACGGTGCAAGGCCGCGTGCGCACGGAGGCGGGGCAGGATAGAGCCATTTCCAACACGGTCACGCCGGGATACTTCAAGGTGATGGCCATCCCGCTCGTTGAGGGAAACGACTTCGCCGAGATGGGGGATAGGGCGGCGCCGGGACAGGCCATCGTCAATGAGGAGTTTGTCCGCCGGTACCTGAATGGCGCGGATGCCATCGGCCGCCGCATACAGACGGGCGAGGGAAGCTTCGCGATCATCGGCGTGGCGCGCGATTCGGTCTACAACTCATTCGGCGAGCCCCCGCAGCCAGCGGTCTATTTGTCGTACCGAGATCTTCCAGCGATCCAAGGCGAGATTCACCTGAGGACGCGCAGCGGCAATGAAACCGCACTCACCTCGGAAGCGCGTGCCGTTCTGCGCGATCTCGATCCGATGCTCTCTCTTTACGACGTGCGAACATTCTCTCAGCACATCGAACGAAACCTCTATCTTCGCCGGATTCCCGCGCGGATGTTCGTGGTGCTCGGACCACTCCTTCTCGGTCTCGCGGCGATCGGAATCTACGCCGTGGTTTCGTACGCCGTGGCCAGGCGAACGAGAGAGATTGGCGTGCGGCTGGCGTTCGGGGCCACCAGCGGACGGGTCGTCCTGCAAATTATTCGTGAAAACCTGGGTGTAATCACTTGGGGCGCGGCGATTGGATGGGTACTTGCGCTCGTGATTTCCGTTCGCACGATTACGAAGGGCGTGGTCAACCTTCCGGTTTTCATCGGTGTACCGGCGATTCTGTTGGTTGTCGCGACGCTGGCCTGCTGGATTCCGGCACGGAGAGCTAGCCGGATTGATCCGATGGCAGCGCTCAGGCACGAGTAAAGCGGGACGTCGCGGCCGCGCATAGTGCACACGGCCTGGCCCCTCATCACGCGCGCGCGAATGGTGTAAACGCCGTTGGGCTGGATGTCCTTCACCTTTGAGAAATGGATGCGGTCTTCATAGCGAAACGGCAAGTAGCCCAGGAGATCCTCGAGCGTGTAGATGCCGCGATGCGCCAGTAATTCGGCGCGCTGCGGGCCGACGCCCTTGATCATGCGAACTTCGGTGCTGAGGCTCATCGCCATTCTTGGGTGCGCCATGGGGGCGGTGAAAGCATCCACTTCATATCATTCCTGCTGCGAACATTTTTGGATGCGACCGCGAAGCGGCCAATTGAGAGTGCGGCCCCGAAGAGGCCGACCGTCGACGGGTACGGCGTTAACCAGCAGGAACTCGGTGACGCGACCATTATCCGGGCGGCGTCCCGTATGGAACAGGTAAATTCACCAGCACGGGCGTATCATCAGCAAATGAAGCGAGAACTGCCTGTTACGTGTTGTACAGAGTGTGGCGGCGCTGGTTACAACATGAGGATCGCAAACGGTCGTTGTTGCAAAACCAGCGGTGAACGACGCTGCACCGGCATTAACGCAATTGCTATCAAAACATTTGACTGGAGCGAATGTGCGCACTGTCTAGCAACCGGATACTACCGCAACAAGGAATGCCCCAACTGCAAAGGTGCCGGCTATCTATTCGTGGGTCTGAGGGATAAAGCAACGGTTTAGACGCGCCACTTTCAAACGGATCGGCAGCGGCGAAACTTGCGTCCCGGCCATGCGTACCGATAGAGTGAGGAATCCGCACGCAACCGTTCGGGGAGGCATTGGTGGCCGGTGACCGTCTGACGGGTTCCGACAAGCGCGCGCTGCTGTTTTGGGTGGTCCTTGGAATTCTGGGCGCGGTGTTCGCTCAGAAGTATTTCTTCCGCGCATTCCCCGAAGCCTCCGTCAATTTTCAGGTTTCCCGCGAAGAAGCGCTGAAGCGCGCACAGAACTTTGTCGCGGGGCTCGGCGAAAACATAAGCGGCTATCAATCTGCGATTGTCTTCGACGTGGATGAAAACGCGAAGGTTTATCTCGAGCGCGAACTCGGCCTGCAAGAAGCGAACCGGCTCATGTCTTCGGAGCTGAATATCTGGTTCTGGAACGTGCGATTATTCAAGCCTCTTCAAGAGGAGGAATTTCGCGTCCGCGTCAGCCCCGCCGGGCAGATCGCGGGTTATGAACACAAGATCGAAGAGTCGCGCTCCGGGGCGGCATTGGACCATGCCGCCGCGCAATCCACGGCGCAGAACTTTCTCAACGCAAGACTCGGACTTGACCTGACCGCCTGGGATCTGCTACAGGAAGAAGCAAACTCGAACAAGAGGCCGAATCGCCTCGATTGGTCCTTCACCTGGGAAAAGCACGGCTTCCGCGCAAAAGACGCGCCCTATCGCCTGCACGTCACTGTGCTGGGCGACCGTGTCGGCAAGAGCGAAGAGTCCTTGCACGTGCCGGAAGCCTGGGAGCGCGATTATCTGGGAATCCAGTTCACCAAGAGCGGGAAAACGGTCTGGGGCCCGGCGATCAAGCTCGGATTGCTGGCGGCGATCTTCTTATTCCTGCAGGCGCTGAACGACTGGCCCCTCTGGGGAGCGCAGTACGACACGAAGGAATCGTACGGGAGCTTTCTCCTGCTGCAAATCGGGCGCGCACTGCTGTTTGCCGCCGCGACCGCGTTCACCATCACCTTGGTCCTGCCCGCGGCGGAGCCGCTCTATCGCAGCTCGCAGCCTGAGCAATTAAGTTTGCGGCGGGTGTTCACAAGGCGCGGGTTGCGTTCGAAGGAATTTTTCTCCGGTTCCATCGTGGGATTGAGCCTAGCCGCCGCGCACATCGGATTCCTGGTGGCGTTCTACCTGGTGGCCACGTGGATGGGAGCGTGGGCGCCGCAAGAGCTGAACTATTCGGACAGCGTGAATACTCTGTTCCCTTGGATTTCCGGTTTTGCGATTGGATTGCTCGCTTCCCTGAACGAGGAGTTTACCTTCCGCCTCTTCGCAATTCCATTATTCCTGCGATTCACGCGTTCGCGGTGGATCGCCGTGATCGTGCCGGCATTCCTCTGGAGCTTCCTGCACAGCAATTACCCGCAGGAACCGGCATACATCCGCGGAATTGAAATTGGGATTATCGGCATTGTTGCAGGAATGGTGATGCTCCGCTGGGGCATCATCGCGACGCTCATCTGGCATTACACAGTGGATGCGTTGCTGGTGGGATTGCTGCTGATTCGTTCGAACAGCCTGTACTTCAAGATTTCTGGAGTGGTGGTCGCCGCCGCCGCGCTCGCGCCCCTGGCTTTTGCGTGCGTGTCGTATCTGACGCGAGGCCGGTTCGAAACCGATGAGGACCTGCTCAATCGTTCGGAACCTGATCCAGAAACTGATGTCTCGAGCGAACCCGAAGCGGAACCTCTCGAAACCAAAGCAAGCGGATACGAGGCCCTGGCCCCGCGAATGATCGCTTTCCTTGGTGTGTGCGTGCTTGTTGGGGGTGCGCTGGTCTGGCGTCTAAATCCGCAATCCATTGGCGAGTACCTGAAGCTCTCCATCCACACGAGCACCGCCCGCGTGCAGGCCGATCAGATCCTGCGCCAGCGCGGCCTGGATCCCAATTCGTATTACCACGCCACGGTCTTCGTGGACATCACCGACCCGGTTGTGAACGAATACCTGCGCGAGCGGATTGGGATTGCCGGAACAAACGCTGTTTATAACACGCGCGTTCCAGGCGCCCTTTGGCGCGTGCGTTATTTCCGTGACAGCCAGCCGGAGGAGTTCGCGGTGATCCTGCGGCCGGACGGGTCGCTGCATTCGTTCCGGCATATTCTTGCCGAAGCGACGCCCGGCGCTTCGCTCAGCAAAGAGGAAGCTGTGGCCCGCGCGGAGAAATTCTTGCGGGAAGAAAAGAAGTTCGATCTGAAAGAGTGGACGCTCGTCGAGTCCAATTCAGACAAACGGCCTCATCGCCTGGACCACACGCTGACTTGGCAGCAAAATGAGCCGCTTGATCCCTCATCGGTCTCCACCGCGGGCAACAATGATCACGCCTATGCGCGCGTTGACGTGCAGGTTCTGGGCAACGAAGTAACCAACTTCCGCACTTACATCAAGATTTCCGAAGACTGGCGCCGCAAGCACGAGGAATTTTCGCTCTCGCGCACGGTCTTCAGCTACGTCATTCCTACTTTGTTTTTCCTGGGGCTCGGCTCCACGATGCTCATCCTCTACCTGAAAAATCTGAAATCGGAAGCCGCGCGATCCATTCCGTGGAGGCGTATCGGGTTTTGGTCGCTAGGGGGTCTTTTCGGGTTCGTGGCCGTGTTCGCGCTCGGCAACCGTATCGCCGCGTTCCTCAATCTTTACAACACCGCCGTTCCGCTCAAAATCACGTTTGGCATCATTGCCGTTGGGGCGCTCTTCGGAGTGCTATTTAATTTCGGCGGTATCGCGATCCTCTTTGGTATCGCCTGGTATTTTGCCTCCCGGACGTTCGGTGCGGAGCGCCTACCAGGCAGCACTCGTTTGCCTGCCGAGTACTTTCGCGATGCCCTGTGGATCGGCTTAGGTGGAGCCGCCGGGCTCCTCGGCTTGGGGCGCCTGCTCACCGCAGCCTCGGCCTACTGGCCGACGGCTCATCGCTCGCTACCGGCCAGCTTTGGCCAGGAGTTTGACACGATTCTTCCCGCGGCCTCGATCCTGGGCGGGACGCTAATCCACGGCTTGTTCATGACCGCCATCGTCGTGGCTGTCGCATCCTTCGTTGCCGCGCATGTCCGCCAGCCGTTGCTTCGCATCTCCCTCCTGGTAGCCGGGGCCTTGGCCCTGACTGGCGGGGGATGGGGCAGCCCGGCCGATCTTGGCAAGCAATTCCTGGCGCGTCTAATTCTGTTGTCAGTTCTTGTTTTCGGGGTGCAGCGACTGATGCGCTTTAACATCCTTGGCTGCTTCCTCGTCGTGGCTTCCACTTCCCTGGTTATCGGTGCGGCGGAGCTGCTCGGTCATCCAGACTCGTTCTATCGCGCCAACGGCTATGCCGTTTTACTCGCGCTGGTGTTGCTATTCGTCTGTCCTCTGGCGGCGTGGCGACTGCGGAGCACTCCCTCCCCATCCTGATGCCTACAAAGGCAAGCGGGTATTTAAGGCGGCTGCCTTCTTTCTTGAAACAATACGCACAGGTTCTCCGTTGTTATAATGGGAAGCGATGCTCACCCATGCTCTACCTGTCCGTCCAAAATGGGTGGTTGCGTCGTGCACGGTGCCGGACTAATCGCTTGCATTTGAGCTAAGGTGTTGTATTACAAGCGGCAACACCGCCATGCACGAAGAGAAAGCGAAATATGCCGCTTCCCAGATTGGCTTTCGGTTTGGCCGATAACAACGGTCGCTTGGGCAGCACCCATGCCGCC
>WNFQ01009720.1_pt1 | contig 10329 bp, 12 predicted proteins | sample 5400171 | NCBI WGS metagenome assembly WNFQ01 (sample SAMN13153356, study PRJNA577476) | soil metagenome | isolation source: 20 cm soil under Madrone tree | place: USA:California | collected 2016-06-14 | reverse complement strand
CAGTCCGCTGTCTGCAGTTCCCGGCATGTCCCGCGCTTCGTTGATCGCGAAGTGAGGTGATGCTTACTGAACTTCACCAGTATCGCCGCTCGACGGTGTTGAAGCGGCCAAGCGACTTGCGGCGTACACCGCGGTGGACAGACATATCCAGCCAGAGCATACGGTACGTCATTTTAGCCCGCGATCCCCGATTCCGATTGCGAGAAGATCGTCGTAGGTCATAGGCATTGGCTCTGGTACGAGCAATTGGTCCCGCGTAATCGCAACTTGAGTCCTCTTACAATCACATGTAGGCTCCACGGTCCCGTACGTCGTAGAGCGCATCCTACAACAGGGAGAGGAACGTAACAAAGATCGCATATTTCTCCCAACCGGTTTCCAGTCACAACAACTCATCACGCACTCTAGTCTGCGACTTGGTGACATCTCGCAGTATTCAGAACTCGATGTTACCATCGACGGCGCGGACGAGTAAGTCCAAAACACATCCACGTCCGCAGTGACATAGTCGAATGTCTGTAGGGTTGACGCGGACTTGAACTGTATCAAGGGTGGTGGTGCATGCCAGTTGCGTGAAAAGGTGCTTGCCGAAGTAGCCAGGACGTTCGTCTGTCTGTCTTTCCCCTGTGGAACTGGTGTGAATCTTCCGCAGGTTCATCGTCGTCGCCGACTACCGGAAGAACTCGGCCATCTTGGGAACCAGTGTGAGTTTTGCTGTTCCAACTCTCATGCACATTTCGCACATGCATTTTAAGTACACTTCTGGTGTGCCTATCGAGGTTTCACCATTTGCACACACCTCTGTCCTGCGGAGTCTGCACACGAAGCTTGATTCACCAAACGCAACCCTACGCATGGCACGCGCAAAGGCTGGTCCGGTAGTTACCGACAACGGGAATTTTATCATCGACGCGCCGTTTTCTGAAGTTACCTTGAAAGATCCGCGCGAGGTTCCGTTTATGCTGTCACGTATATATATCTTTACTGATATACGACCAGCTTCTCGTAAAGCTCAAGCTGCTAACTGGAGTTGTTGAAGTTGGCCTGTTCTGTGATGTTGTCAAGGCAGCATACTTTGGAAATCAGGTGAGTACTTAAAGTACGCCACCTGCGCAGTGTTAACTGGGAACATAGGATGGCAGTGTAACAGCCAGATTTGAGAACGGCAAAACAGCGCACATAGCACCAGGGAATTGAAGGCAAACTTGTGCTTGTGCTTATCCTGTGTCGGATGTTGGTTCCCGTAGATGATAATCTTGTACCTCCCTGATCAATAGACGATACGATTCTTGGATAAGGAAGGGATGATGATAATAGAATTTTGGAGAGCAAGAAAGCAATTTTGACAACACTCTGATACACGAAATGTTCATCCCAATAGCTCGGAAATCTTTGTGGCGACATCCTTGGAGGACAGTCCATCGAGCGTGACATTTCGTTCAACACCTCGCTCTGAAGCTCTACATCAGATGACAGCGGACAGCGGGAGTGTGTGGTCAACGAACCAAACCGAGCAAAAGCCCGTGCCGGTGTTCCTTGGGCTTCCCGTATGAGTATGGGGAGGTCTGGGTTGTTCTGTTTCAACGTTGGATACGTGGACAAGACGAATTGTCTGTGGGTCAAGGTCGGATATGTTGACTTGTACAGTATGCTGCTCTGGCGGGCTTACCTGGCGCCCTGAGATGCATCGCCTGTCTGTGAGAAAAGAATTCTGACCTCACGTAGAGCTGGTGAGAATGCTCTGGCGAGCGACATGGTCACTAGAAGAGGCAAGTTTGTAAAGGGCGACTGAACCAAAACGCCGTGAATTGCACCTCCGCCCTAGCAATGGTGGGAAATCTCGTCGCGTTTGCCATGTTTTTCGATCACCAGCACCGCTGAGCATGCATCTCTGTGTGATTCACATCGATTACAATACAAATTACAATGATTCTACCCAAGAAATTCAGGGATGAGGATGGACAGTCGCCCACCATGACGGAATTAAAGCGGGATTATGTCAGCGTGTTCCACGCCGTGGAACGTGCAGCACTGCCTCCTTGTTGGCAACGACTTCAGGCTGCACTTGGCTGGACGGCCTCGCCAACTACCACCACCACCATCAAGGGAAAGACAGGGTTCATGGAGGGTGATCAACAGCAACAACAGGACGAATGGGCTCGTAGTCGCCACGCACGTTTACCTACCTTTGTAGAGGTCCTCTCTCGCAAGACACGTCCCCCCGTTGATCTTTTTATGTTTTAGTGCGTTCTCATATTTTCCACCCGTCTTCGACCCCTAATCTGACCATATAACTCGTCTCGTCATATTATTCGTTCATTTCCTTCGTCGCAGTCTGTTCCTTCAACGTGAGGGCGCCGAGGATATTCTCGATTTCTGGCTCGATGTACAACAGCACGAAAATCTTTGTCGGGCTTATTTCAAGGACGTACGGAAATCAGGACGTACCATCCGTGAAGATTGGCCGGAATACTGGGAGTATGCGCGGCGGCGCGGGTCCACGTATGGCACCATCGTCGGTGCCCAAGCAGGCGCAAAACGCAGCACGGCAAGCACGGCGGAGATGACTACGGAGATGCAAGAGAAACGTGGGGCAGGCGAACGTTCTCCTAGCCCAGATCCCCGAGTGCTTTCACCTGCAACTGCAGTCGGCACCGACCTCGAACACGCCTTTGGCTCTCCCACCCCCGTACAGCCTCGCTCAACCACACCATTCTCTTTGGGTAGACGAACCCCGCTCTCATTCTCCCGTCGCGCCTCTCGTGCGCCAACGATCATTCCCCGTAGTTCGCCCATCTCTCGCTCAGACCTGGTTGCGAGCGCGGAGCGGATATTTCTGCGCTACCTCTCGCCCGCGGGCACGTCTCCTGGCGGTGGCGAAAGCCACGAGATCTATCTCCCACCGGCGCTACGTGTGCATTCTTTCCCGCTCAGCAATGCCACAGGTAGTGCTACAGACAGGGCAGCACTCGCACAGGTTCCAGATATGTTCCACGCCCAGAAGGAATATTGCTACCGCGCCATGGAGCAAGACGCTTTCCCGCGATTCTTACGTTCCAAGGCATTTGGGAATCTTACCCCTATGAGCGCGCTGGTGCGTCTCGTCGCGGGTCTGATTTGCTTGTGGATTGGCCTCGCAACTGCATTCTCGTTGATATTCCTGGATGTCAAGCCCAAGTCAGTGCGGTTTTATGTGCGTATATGATTTCAATCAGAGTTTGGCCGTTGTTTAACTGAACTCTGTCTTTAGCTCTTCCTCCCGTTCACCTTTGCTCTACTTTTCATCATCTCACATCAGTATGAACTCGACCCCCTCCTCGTCTTTCTGGGACAGAGTGAAACAACGCCGTTCCGCACCCTGCGTATCCGTGAGCCATTCGTCCAAAAGTTGCTTCTTGGTCGTGCCGTTTGGGTGTCGATACTGGTGACTTTGGGCGTTGCAGCAGTCACACTCCTCTTCTGGGCCGTTCCAGGGCACCGGCTTTAGACACCCGTTATTGGCGTGTATTGGGAGATGTCCTATGCAAACGAGAAGAACGAGACCGATAGAGACTTTTATCTCCCTGCTCCCCGTTTTGGGTCTTGTTTATTTCTCTCACTCGTTTTAAACCATGCTGGATACCCTTCCCCGATTAATTACCGTCCTTTCCTTTTTTTTTGATTGTCTTTCTCCTCTCGTCTCGTCATTGTCACATCATGTTCTAGCTATTTTACTTGCAGCAGCTTATTTTAGTCACCGTGGTAGTAGTTTGTATACTGGTTCCAGTTGAGCCAACCTCGCTTGAAAAGGACATTACATTTGAAACGCCTGCCCTAGAGAAGCCGTTTATGGCTCGTCACTCTCACGCTCCTGCCACATAAATTTTCGACGACGTTGGAAAGCTGATTTTCTTTGTGCGGCGACATGGCAAGTTATTTTCCCCAGTGTTGCTCATGGCTGTTTTACACCACGCGGCCGTTCGAGTGTCATGCCATGCCCAGAGAAAATCAGGACGTCTTAGTACCCCCATGTCTACTTCTCGGTTGGCTCTGCCAGCGCGATGGGGAGCGGGCGGGTCGGTGGTTCCGCATATCTATTCGTTTCGTTTCGTTTCGTTTTGTAAGATAGGGGCTTGCGACAAATATCAAAATGCAGTACTGTTACTGTTGTTGTGTTTGACAATACGTTGTATAGTATCGCCACTTGCTGCTGGCTCCTACAGTACTACTACAGTACACGTAGTACGCTCACGCCACTCATCTGTTCCATCATCGCTCCCTCATCGCGAATCATAACTACACTACACTCCTATTCTCGGCGGACCGATATACTGTTGTGAACTGTCGGGCGATCAATCAAATGGTGGCGATAATGGTGGCGTTTCGAATCCGGCGCCACTGCTGTGCTGCTGTGTTTTTCGTTTTTCGTTTCTTTTTTTTTTGGTTGTGGATTTTTGTAATTTTATGTTTACGGTACGGTTGTGCGGTATACAGTACTGCAATCAACCAAATGGTGGCGAATCGAATCCCGGCGCCACTGCTGTGCTGTTTTTATTTTGGTTGTTGTTGTTGTGAATTTTATTTTATTTTATGTTACGGTAACGGTTAGTTATCTGTTTGGTTTGTTGTGCGTTGTGCGTTGTGCGGAGCGTTTGCATCCGTACTAATGTACGCGTGTTTACACAAGCAAGTCCTCTCCTCTCTCCTCCATGGCCACGGACGATCGGATGAGAGCTGCGGACGGGGATTCAAATATTCAATCTTCAACTTGCAAAATATACGGGCCAAGTGTGCCCGCCCTCTCGGGCATACCAGTCGACTCGGACCCGGACTCGTGAGTTGGCTTGTAAGGGTCAGGGTCACCGCGGTGTCCGTACCGCGTAGTAGTAAACCGTATCGTCACGATCACGGTATCCGTATGTTGAACAGAACAGTGGATCGCCGGGGCGCGCCGCGCATGCTGGGTGCCACTGGCTGGCAGCCCTGCCACCATGCGCCCGCGCGCAGATCGGACACTGGCCCAGACAGGCCCAGACAGACGACATAATACACAACATGGCATCGCCCGATCTGGCGCCACAGGTCGTCACTGGCACACGTCCATCAAAGTGGCATTCGAGCAAAAGTCCCTAGTTGAGTTGTGAGTTACAGCTATATGTGTACGTGTACGAGTCGCTGATCGATCGATCACGATCATTATTGTGTGTACAGTACACTCTATCGCGGTGCGGTTGGAGCTCATGCGAGCTCGTCTGTCTGTCACAGTGATCTGATCTATCACTGATCTAGGCGCAATAGAATAGATTAGAAATTTAACGAATTGGATATATTTTATTTTGATTCACTCGGAGTCCAAGTCCGAGTCCGAGTCGGGGGTGTGCGAGAGGTGGGGTGTACAGTAAGAGGTGTACAGTAAGAGGGACAAAATAAGGCACCTGCATTCACACTTCCATTTTTTTTTACCCCTGAGGCATGGGATTATCATGCAACAGAGTAGGAATGACCAGCAACGCCCAACGCCCAACGCCCTTGCCAATGCGACTCGTATCATATCAGGAAGCCGCGCCGGGTTGAGAAGAAAGGAGGTGCTGTAAATGGGCTTGGTACTTCTGCTCAGGGGGGGAGCCGGCGCTGCAGCGCAGCAGGGCCGAGGGGCATATCGTTGCTGCTTTCTCATGGCTCCGGGCCCGGGCCATCCCCTTTTCGGAGCACTTATTTTTTGCGCTCCATGGGCCGGCCCCAGCCAGAAACTCTCCGCACCAGAAACATTATGTGATAGTTGTAAGAATCCTTCCCGGGCCCCCCACTGCAACTTGAAGGACTTCCCTTTTGCCATGGCAGGCACACTCAGGAATAAGTATGGGTTATGAGAGTGTGTCGGCTGTAGAACAGTACAGTATAACCAACAGCAAGTTTATTGGGATCGGAATGGGTAAACCTGCATGATTTTACAGTGGCGTTCGCAACTCCAATCACCGCGGACAAAGTTCGTAAATGGTGGGAAATGAAACATTTGAAATTTTTTTTGAAAGTTGACATCCTAAGAGGAGAATGTCGTCCCCGCGGCGATGTCGAAATTGATATGGGACAGTCTACGGACTGTTCAACGTCACATCCTGAACATAGCGGTGTGCACGGGGTGCACATAATATTGTCATAAGTTATTAGGCTATCAGTGTAGATTAGAACAAGCAAACATAATGACTGTCTGGCGTACATAATGACTGGCGTGGGGGATATGTTATTACTATGAGAGATTATCTAGTGGAGAGAAATACATAGCGGTCGGATCATGTTCAACTACGTTCTACAGATGGTATCATAATAGCAAATGAAACTATCAGTCAAATGGACGATGGCAACCGCTTCCTGACGAGCCAAGGGCACGGTAGTAAACAACTTAGGTTCGGAGGGCACGAAGCTCGCGTTGCACTTGTGCGATATTCCGGCGATTCCACTCGCCGACCCAACGCTGATCATCGGGGGCCTTGGCGCCAGAAGAAAAGACTGGAGCGGGTAGGTCGAGAAGGCGTTGCCATTGGCTGCTCGAGCCTACGGATGCGCTCCGGCGGCGATTGTTTTTCGTGGTAGATCGCGTGCGTGTCACCGGTCGCGTGTCAAGCAGCATCGTGGTGGGCACGGGGTGATTTTCAAGGCCATCCCTGTCCGAGACCTGGAACACGAGTTCAGGCGGTACTTTCTCCCCTAGCGTGCGCATAACACGCGCCATCTTGCGCCTGCGGGCCTCTGTGGTGCTCAGCTGTTTTGGTGTGGTAGGTGTTGGTGGGACGTCCAAAGAGGGGGAGTGGGTCAAGCGGGGCGTGGCCTGCACGCGGGCATCGGACGACGATAGGGGTACGGTATCGAGGAAGATGAGGGGGCGTGAAGTGGCACCTGGGCGATGGGACCTGGTTGCGGGCAGCAGCGGCACGTGTGACTCTGTGGAGCGGTCGGACATGCTGAGCAGCGAGTCATTGGAGGATGAGGCGGTGGAGGAGAATGGCAGTGGCAAGCTCTCGGAGCTGGCTCGTGGATAGTCGTCAAAGCGAGAACGCTGACGATGGTGACGCTTTGCGTGCGAGCGCGCGCTATCGTGCCTTGAAGCGGGATAGAGCATGGCTGGCACAGTGCTTCCGCACGACTCGAGGAGGAAAGGCGTGGTACCGAGCACGGCACCGAGCTTTCGAGAGTAATGCATTACGCGGGCACGCTGGGCAGGGTCCAGCTTGTTGGTTGTTGGGGGAGGGGTGGGTGTGATGGTAGTTGTAGACGCCATGTCGGATGTAAAAGTTGGTCGTAAGAAAAGGAAAGGAAACGTTAGGATGGATCGTTAAAGGGGAAGGTAATAAGTAATGGTATAGAGGTGAGGCGGGGGCTATAAGACATGCCGAGAACAAAAAGGAGGCGTGGTGGTATAAGCATTGCCATGCGGTTGCCATGTGTCTGAGGCTCATGCTGGACTGGTCATCGTTGTGCCCTGGTGGGGCAGTTGCGTTACCTGGCCGGGAACAATAACTCCTTGGGCCTTTGTCTCTCCGGTCACTGGTCACGCTCGTGTGACGTGGCGCTTGCTGTGCTTTGCTGTGCACATCGTTCATTCCAGATCTTCGCCGATCACCGGAGATCGCAATATGACCATTTGCACAATAAGAGAGTGGAGTGGGGCGATGTGAATACTCAGATAGGCCCTCGGGCGCGGGTTTGGACCATCGATCTCTGCTGCTGATCCTCCCTCATTCTGGCATGGGCATTCCCTTGACGGGGCGGCGTGTGCAATATTTCCGAGTCATTATGATACAAAGGCGACCTGCCGTAACCTGTTGTGTTGTACATCTCCGGAGCGAACAATGCGGACAACGAGCGCAAAGAATGCAACAACGCCAATATACCATGACGATTAGACGCGTGTGCGTCTGAGCCAATGACGGCGAAACAGAATCAGCGTTGCAGTGTATGTTGTAAAACCAGGATGATGAGTCAGGCACCGCTCGGAAAACACGTTCTGTACAGCCCACCTTTAAGCCGAAAATTGATCCCAGAAACCTTACACAATGACCGGTCGGACAGTCTAGAGGATGTTTTCGTATCTCATTCTCTCCAGCATTCATAGTACCTTGTACCTTCCATGGCGTGTCACGCCCACTCTTGCTGTGTCAGTCTTACAAGCGCATCACTATCACAATCAAGACCCACTGTAGGCCTTGTTGAACTTCTGCAATGGAGTTGGACAACCCGAATTTAGACTGCGCGCGGCCATCTATGTTGAGTTCTTCGTGTGATATAAATTTGACTGGTATCCATGGCAGCTGGGAACAAAACACACGGGGGCGAGGTGCTCTGCCACTTGGATCAAGGCTACGGTAATCACAGGGGGGGATTAGGAGAATAGGCAGGCGAGCGATGATGGATGGTTACCCGTTCCCGCACAGCGTCGCCGTAAACGGTACACGCGGTTGAGGCACGTGCCACACGACTCAGCCTCATCCATGTCTACCACGACGTCCTCACCATTGAACTCACCGCCCGTCCGTGCCATAACCTCCACCTTATCAACTCGTACAGCGCCACCAGTACCGCCAGCGTCCCAAACGTACGAACCGCTCGCGCGCGCTGTCCTTCGCCGACGTCTCCTCTATGATATCCTCCCACTGTCCATTCTACCTGTATGGACCTCTGCCATTTGTTGGAGGATGTGGAATGCTAGTGGAATGTCCGAGTCGGGTATTTTGAACACGCTCATCATGCCCATTCTTGATCATCCTTCGAAAATCACAGCTCACGGGTGAGTTCATCAACAGAGATCCTTGAATCCGATCTTACATTCTACAGCTGTTCCCACACCCTCCTCCTCTCCCTCACAGCGCGTCAAAGTCGCCTTTTCCAAACCACACACCCTTCGCGCACTCTCATTGTACATTCTCGCAAGCACTCTTATTTCAACATCTCATGTCTTATTCGGTGGCGTCTCTAAAACTACCTCCCGCGGTAATGATCATTTCCAAGTTTTCCTCAAATCGAGGTGCCTACTCTCCACCCCGGCGCCTCTACGAACTTATACCGTCCTCTAGGAAACACCCTTATCATCTGAGCGGGCGCTTTCTGTTCTTGTTCATGGCGCAAGTTACGTTGGCTACAGGTTTTCATTTCCGAAACATCTTGCTTGATCGCTCGGCTGTTCGTTGGAGGCATAGCCAGGTCTGTCCCTTTCTTGGTGATTTCATGGGGGCCACATGCTCAGCCTCTAAACAGCTTCCGAAAGTTGCTCCTGTGATCAGCCTTTTCCGCCGAATCCTAAGCATCAGCATCACTGCTCTTGCGTTCACCGCTGTCACTTTCGCAGCCTACATCCTCGCCTTTGGGTTGATGCGCGCCGTAGCCCTCCCTATATTATTCCAGATCCCGTTGGTCTCCTATTCACTACGACCTTTCCTTGGTCACTTTATACGCGGACGATGGAGTCTCGTGTACCTCTGGCGGAATCGTGCACTTGCTTGGAATTGCTTCTTCCTTGGCCTCACCACGATTTGGGGATGGGAATTTGCAGAAAGTTTGTTTGACGATAAAGTACAAGAGGTGCGTGTCATTTTCTGCAAGACACGATTATTCCTCAAGGACCGGCTTCATAGCCCTTGGTGGTGGCGTCTCGCACCGCTGATCCCCTGCTCACACTTGTTTCTGGCATCACGAGCAGTGATCCATATTATGTGCACTTGAGTTATACTGAGCTATGCAGCCTCGCAGAGGATGATGGTGCTTCTGCAAGCACACGCCGAACCGCAATGTTTGGCGACCAAAAACACAACCCGACACTGTGGGCAACTCTGGTCCGCTCAGCCCTGCTCACGCTGGGAAAGGACTACCAAGTTGTCCTCCGCCGCGGGGCACCCCCACCTCCACCAGGTTTGTTCCTATCTTCCATATACCTGGGCTCGTAGGCTGATCAGACCCCAGCTGCTCTGGCACCTCAGCCAAAGGCCAAGGGTCCTGTGGTGCCAAGCACTCCCGTCGTTCGTAAAGCTGTGTTTAAGAATACACCAAATTCGCCCCTGCATTCGGTCGTCGAATCATTGGCCGCAGATGGAGCGGTGACACAAGCACTCACACATTCCCTTGATTCTACTGTGGCCCACCTACCGGACCTATTCAAGTCGGACGGTCCTCCCGCTCCCGTAGCAGCTGTGCAAAAGACCGTTGCAACGGTCAAGGCAGCGAGGCCCGCTCTGCTCGAGAAGGTTCAGATACCAATTAGTTTTCTCCCACCGAGGGTGCTATCAGCCGCTCGCGAGGTGGGGCAATGGTGGTCGCGCCCTCGTGCAAGTCGTGTCGCCGATAGTGTTGTGCCCAATCGAG
>WNFQ01031163.1_pt1 | contig 10331 bp, 9 predicted proteins | sample 5400171 | NCBI WGS metagenome assembly WNFQ01 (sample SAMN13153356, study PRJNA577476) | soil metagenome | isolation source: 20 cm soil under Madrone tree | place: USA:California | collected 2016-06-14 | reverse complement strand
GACGCGCAGTGGTACGAACAGATGTACGGTGGCCGAGATGAAAGGCTTCTACCTCTTGAGCCGGGCCACAAATATTTCCTGGCGGATCCGCTGGCGACTCACGGTGGTGAGCTACTGGACATCGGTTGTGGCACAGGAAATTTTTTGGCGGCGGCACGCGACAGAGGCTATGACGTTACGGGCATCGAGCTGGACCGCAATGCGGCGCGCTTTGCAAAAGAGCGGCTCGGTTTGCAAAGGGTTTTTCCGTTGACGATTTCCGAATTTGCCGAACAGCACGGCCGTGAACGGTTTGACGTAGCCACATTTTTCGAGGTACTGGAGCACCAGGCCGCGCCGGTAGAATTCCTGCAGAAGGTAAAAACGTGCGTGCGGCCGGGCGGTATGATCGCACTGAGCGTGCCGAATCGCGAACGGTGGCTAACGGGGCCGGACGTTCTGGATTATCCGCCGAATCATTTCCTGCGATGGAATGCGACGGCTCTCAGCAAGTTTTTGAGTGCGCAGGGATTCGAGGTCATGTCCATTCGCGAGCAACCGGCTGGAATTGCGCATACGGCGCAGATGATCAACATAGCGCTGCGCACGGGAACGTCGCAAGCGGTGGTGCGCGACACGCCGAAGAGTTTTCGCGATGTGATCCAAATGACGCCCGGTCAAGCTGAGGCAGTTTTGCGCGCGAAGCCGACGACACGGCAGCGCGCATTGGAGATACTGGGCCGGATCAAGCATGCGGTATAACCACGAGCGCTTCATCGAGCAGGCGATCGTGAGCGTGCTGGAACAGGATTTTCCTGAAGCGGATCGCGAGATCATCGTTGTGGATGACGGCTCGACGGATCACACGCCGGAAATGGTGAAGAAATTCGAGCCGCACGTGCGATTGCTGCGCAAGGAGAATGGCGGACAAGCTTCGGCGTTCAATGCGGGCATACCGGAATGCAAGGGTGAAATCGTCGCGTTCCTGGATGGCGACGACTGGTGGACGCAAGAAAAACTCTCCGTCGTCAGTAGAGAGTTCGAAACGCACACTGATTTTGCAACGATCGGTCACGGTATTTTTGAAGTAAACGAAGCGGGGTTTCGGGCTGTCACCACTGTGCCCGACCGCATTTATGAATTGCGGCTGAAGAGCGCGGAAGAGGCTCGTGAGTTTCTGCAGTTGCGCACTTATCTTGGAACAAGCCGCCTCGCCGTACGGCGCGAAGTGCTTGATAGAGCCTTGCCGCTTCCATTCGACCTTGCAATAGAGGCGGATGAATTTCTGGCTGCGGTAACAACCGCTTGCTCTGGGGCTCGCATTCTCAACGTGCCACTCACGAATTACCGGCTGCATTCGGGAAACTTGTTTCAATACCAGGGGTCGGATCCTGTCAGAGGAAGGCGTAAATACATCGCGCTGGCGGGAATCGTGCGTGAGTTGCCGGCTCGCCTCGCGGCGGCTAGCATTGCCCCAGAGGTGACAGATATTTTGACAAGTTCCGTTCACCTGGATGTCGAGCGTCTGAGACTGTCCCTTGATGGCGGATGGCCCTGGGAGACGGTGAGAATTGAACGGGAATTCTACAGGCAATCCTACGGGCACAGTACTTTTGGATATCGCCTATTTCACATGTTTGTTCTTGGCACGGCCGGATTGCTACCTCCCAAGATCTTCTACGGATTGCGGAGTTGGTATTCGGCGCGCGGGCTTGCCCGAGTGCGGCAGCTTGTCGGAAGCGCCAAGCCTGTCCCATCCCTTTCCGTTACGAAGCCACATGATCTGTGAACGAAGCCGACTCTTGCGAACATTGTTTCTGGAAAATCTTGCGGAAGCCTCTACAGCTTGACCGAGGTGTATCCACTTGTTACTTTGCTGCGTGAATTGAAATGCCAGTGGAAGCAAGACAAGATCGTGTTCCCGAACTAGATGGTCTACGGGGCGTTGCCATTCTTTTGGTCCTTCTCTTTCACTATATTTCGCTTGAGGGACCTACAAAGACAGGTAGCTGGAGTTCTTTTCTTCAGCGCATTGTTATCATGGGCTGGACCGGGGTCGATCTTTTCTTCGTTCTTTCGGGCTTCCTCATTGGCGGGATTCTGATTGATGTGCGGGGCTCGCCAAACTACTTCAAAACGTTTTACGCGCGAAGATTTTTTCGAATCATCCCCATCTATTACCTCTGGATTCTTGGATATATCTTGTTGGTGAGTCTGGGAGGGCCATTCGTTCGCGCACACTCTCATTCCGGTGCCATGCTGCAGCTCGGGCCAGCGATCTACTCCCATTTTTTGTTTCTTCAAAACCTGGGTTTCATTCACGTGACCGGACTGACGGGCGCATGGTTTTCGCACACATGGTCTCTCGCAGTGGAAGAGCAGTTTTACCTGGTTGCCCCGCTGATTATCTGGCTTCTCTCACAGCGTAGACTATGGATTTTCCTCGTAGTAGTAATCGCAGGGGCGCCGCTGCTTCGATTGGGTCTACTTCAGTGCTTTCACACGGATCCGTGGCTTGTCAGCGTAGTCATGCCCACTCGCGCTGACACGCTCGCGGTCGGGATGCTGGCTGCCATCCTTTGGCGCAATGCAACCTTTCGAGCTGGCCTCACAACCCACAATGGAGTTTTGTATCTTCTTTTGGGCTTATTCTCCGGAGGCGCCGTGGCCTTCTGGAGGTGGTCGCCTCAGTCTTTGGCGTTTGGAATGGAGTCCGTTGGGTATTCGTGCATGGCGCTTTTTTATGGCGTGATGTTGCTCCTGGTCCTCGCCAGACCAACGAGCCTATTTGCGGCGGCCGCGCGAATAGGCTGGCTCCGCGAACTCGGAACCGTCTCCTACTGCGTTTACCTCATTCATCTGGTGGTGGACGTGTTCTGCCATACGATTCTGCTTCACGGGTAGAGCTGTCGTCGTGAGCCTCTTTGCGGGCTTTCTCACCTACGGCATCGCAAAATTTTCATGGATTGTCTTTGAGCGACCCCTATTGCGCCGCGGGCACTCTTTCAGCTACTAGTTCCCTTCGCGTAATGAATCGAATCCGAGAAGGCTGGCAACTCAGCGGGGTGCCTGAAAAATGAGTAATTTACCTGTTGCTCCAGTAAAGAGACTCGCTTAGGGATTCTTGTAGTGGAGCTGGAGATAGCGAAGGATGTGACCGCATCTTCCATGGCATGGCAATGATCCAGACCGCTCCTTGGGAAAGAAGTCTCGCGCAGGGTTTACACAGACTAGTTGACGGTATCGCGAGTGCTATTCCACTATGATAAGACGACCGACAAGGTGCGGCACCGCGGATTGGGTTGCATTATGAACGTGACTGCTCGATCTTGTGATTTTTCAACGTAAGCTTGTCTAAGTCGCCGAGCAGTAATCACGGCTGTACCATAGCCACATAGTTTATTGCTTTATGGGGACACGACCATTGTTGGCGGACGCCATGCCAGTTTCAATGATTACGGTGCCTGGGTGAAGGGCTCGTGAATGCCCATGAACCGAAACACTTTGGCCCCTTCGGGGGCAGATTCGCCTCTGTTCCTCCGTTTCCCGGTAAGTTTCGATTGATCAACGGAGCGGCGCGCTTGAGCTGTTTGTTTGGAAGTGCGATACGCGATGTGTATCTATGGCCGCACACGCAATTCACAGTTGATCTTCGTGACCGAATTCAGCGGCAGATGTGGTGTGGAAGCTATGAGCCCCATGTGACCCGGTGTCTGAAAACGATCCTAGACCGAGGTGACACTTTTCTAGATATCGGTGCGCACATTGGTTATCACTCCTTCCTTGCGGCTGGTCTGGTCGGTGAACAAGGAACGGTATATTCGTTCGAGCCGGATCCGTCAGTGTACGCGCGGCTCAAGACCAATCTGCAGCCATTTTCGCAGGCGCGGGCTCTCCAATGCGCGGTGTGGGATAGCGACGGAGAAATAAGCTTTGAGCGTTCTTCTTGTTTGGAGGAATCCGGTTGGGGGGCGCTGACGACCGTGCGTAAACTTGGAACAGGCGAAGAAATACTCGTACACACGGTCTCATTGGATAGCTGGTGCGAAAAGACGCGTGTAAAAGCTATTCGAGCAATTAAAGTGGATGCCGAAGGCTCCGAGTTGGCCTTTCTCCGTGGTGCAAGAAGTGCGCTAGAGCGCTTCCGCCCAGTGCTTCTATTAGAAGTCAACGGCCTACTGCTGAAACAGGTAGAAATGAAGCCAGGCACACTTACGGAAGAATTGCTAAGCCTTGAATATGAAATTTATGAACTATCATTCAATCGGTTGAAAAGGCTCACCTCTGTTGGAAATGATGAGTTCGCCGACTGCATCTGTCTGCCACAGGAGCAAGCCAGGGCTTTATATCAGAAACTAAGCGCCGGCTGATTCCAACCATGCTGACTCTAGGAATAAACTATTCGCAGATGCATGATTCGTCGGCGTGCATTGTGCGCGACGGCGAACTGGTGTTTGCCGTGGCGGAAGAGCGAATCAGCCGGGTGAAGCATGATGCCGGCTTTCCGAAAAACGCCATTCGAGCGTGCCTGGACTTCGCCAATGTTCGGGCGGAGCAATTGGACGAAGTGTGTTTTGGTTGGCAGACAGCGGGGCCGGTTTTCCGGCACGATTTGAAGTGCTACGCCACGGGGAGAATGCCGCTTACGTATCTCAACGGGCTGAATTCGACGCTGCACTTCTTTAGCATGTGGCATCAGGAGAACGGGGCGAAGAAATTCGCGCAACAATTCGGACCAACCATGGCGAAAATGCGGTTTGTGGATGGGAAGCGACGACGATCTGGCACGGCCATAACGGCAGGCTCGACCCGGTTCTGATGATTCCGTTTCCGGATTCGGTGGGATATTTCTACAGCACATTCACCGAGTTTCTGGGTTTTCAGCCCAATAGTGACGAGTGGAAAGTGATGGGGTTGGCGCCATACGGGAAGCCGGGCCTAGATTTGTCCCCGTTCATCGACCTGAAGGCGGCGCCGTATCGCGTTCACACGAAGCAACTGATCGCTAACGGCGCTGCGCCCTTCGCCAGCATGAAAACGTTCCTTGGTCCGGCGCGCATGGCGGAGAGCGAAATTGACGAACGCCACAAAGACATTGCTTACGCCGTCCAGGACGCTTGTGAAGGGAAAATTGCCACGTCCGGCTTCGTGGACAAAATGTTCGTGCAGCCGGCGGCATCGGATGATGGAGTGGCTCTTGGGGCGGCACTTGCCCCGTATCTTGACGACAATGGAAAGCTGCCGAACAAGGCGATGCGGCATGGATATTGGGGACCATGCCTTAGCGACGAGGCGGTTGAAAGCGCGCTGCGTACGTACAAGTTGCGCTATATGAGGCTGCCGGACCCGGCGTCCGCAGCGGCTGAATTGCTTGCGCAGGGGAAAATTCTCGGCTGGTTTCAGGGACGCATGGAATTTGGCCCACGCGCGCTGGGAAGCCGCTCGATTCTGGCCGATCCGCGTGACCCGGAAATGAATGCCAAGGTCAACAATGCCGTGAAGTTCCGGGAGTGGTGGCGGCCGTTTGCGCCTTCGCTCAAGAAAGAAGCGGCGGGGGAATACCTGGAGAGCGCGGCGGATTCTCCGTTTATGATTTTGACGGCGCAGGTGCGGCCGGAAAAACGCGCTGTAATTCCGTCCGTCACGCATGTGGACGGCAGCGCACGGCCACAGACGGTCGAGAAAGAGATCAATCCGCTCTATTGGCGGCTAATCGATGAATTCGGAAAGCGCACGGGCGTGCCCGTGATCATGAACACGTCGTTCAATCTGCGAGGTGAAGCCATCGTGCATACGCCGACGGACGCGATACGAACATTTTTCAGCTCTGGCATGGATGCGCTGGTGATCGGAAGCTTCCTCGTCGAAAAATGAGCAGTTGCAATGCGCGGTGGGCTGAATTCATGCGAAGAAAGAAGCAAGGTGTGTTAATGCGTCCAGCGAGGCAAAGTAACCTCCCACAGCCGCCGCAGCGAGAAGAACAAAAGCGTCGGCCGGGAGCCAGGGATTGCCGGTCCAATTCCCGGTGAAGAGAATCACGGCAGAAATGCCGCCCATCAAAATCTGTGAGGCAAACGCAACCAGCACAGCCATGCCGGATTGGCGCTGGCCTCGCATCTGGCCGAATTCCATCTTGCGCGGAAAGGTGATCGAGGACCAGTTGGCGACAGTGAGCTGACCCACGATCGTGAAAATGATGGCGGCGCAAGTAGCCACCAGCATGTGCGCTGAAGGCCAGCCGACGCGCCACGCGAGCATTGCGAGGGAAAGCGCGATCTCCACCGAGAGCACGGAGAGCAGCATCAGATTTTTTCCGAGCAATACATCGCGGAAGCGCAGCGGGGCAGTGAAATAGGTTTGAATGCCGCGGCCTTCATAGGCAAAGCTGTTGTAGGCCGGCGCCATCAGAATCAGAATGAGGTAGGCCATCATGCCGGGGAAAAAGATCTCTGCGGAGACGCCCCTGCCACCCGCAGTCAGATGCCATCCGGCAGAGTTCATGCTGAAGACCATTATGAGCAGCGGGGGCATCAACAGCGTGAGATACGCAAAACCATTGCGAGTGAGATAGCGGAACTCTTTGCGAACGACCGCGGCTACCGGGGGCGAAAGCAAACTCAGGCGATCAGAACCGTGGTCCTTTCCGGCAATCGGACGGACCGCGGAACGCGCCGGAGCGGCCGTTTCGCTGACTTCTTCGCCGCGATATTGCGCGGCAAAGCGGCGCCACAGCAGAGCGCTGAACAAAACCAGGTAGAACAGAAGAAGAGCGGAATTCAACAGAAACCCCGCCGGTTGAAGACGAATGATCGCCGCCAGGGCGCGACCCGCAAGCGAAGGGGGAAACCAGGCGAAATATGGCAGGAGTCGCAAGAATACCGGCCGCGCCGACGCGCCGTAGCGCTGCATAAGGGGCGAAAGAAAATTCAGGGAAACCATCGAGAGAACAAATAGGCCGAGAAAAAGTTCCCGCGTCCTGCGCCGGGCGAGCAATCGCTCCAGCCAGGAACCAATGAGCCGCTCAAGGGTTACGTTGAGCTGCATGAACGCGGCAACGATCAACAGCATGGCCGGCAGCACGTCTGGTTTGGCGACGGCGGCTCCGGCAGTCATGGCCAGCAGCCAGCAGATCGACGCGAGCGCCGAGAAATCGGCGAATCCATAGGCCAATCCAATGATGTAGAAGGCGCGAAGGCTCAACGGGAATCGCAGCAGCGTGCGGAACTCAAAATTTGCACCGAACCCCGCGACAAAGACAGGGAAAAGCTGCCAGAAAAGAAAAATGCTCCAGAAAAGCAAGGCCATCCACTCCAGGCGGCCTTGAGAGAGAAAAGCGAAGGCGCCTGCGTAAAAGGCGAGGCACAATCCGATCACCATGATGCCGCCGAAAACGCCGGTAAAGATCAGACCGATCAGATCGAGACGATTGTTTTTCTTCCGCAGACTGTTCCGAAGGATTCGCCAGCGCAATCCGGCCACGAGACGAATCTGCTCGAGGACGTCAACGGAATGTGTCACATCAGCCATGAAAGTTCCTCGAGCTGTGGGCGCTCCGTGCCGTCCTGGCCGACGATTGAAAGGAAAATCTCTTCGAGAGTGGTCTTGCTTCCAGCCTCACTCGAAATTCCCGCGCGCAATTCTTCCAGCGAACCCTGCGCGACAAGCCGGCCCTTGTGAATGATAGCCACGTGGCTGCACAGCCGTTCGACGATCTCTAGGACGTGGGAGGTCAGGAAAATGGTGGTGCCACGTTCCGTCATGCGCGCCAGCAGCGCCTTCAGCGCGCCTGCCGCGAGCGCATCAACACCTTCGAAAGGCTCGTCGAGAAATAGAATGCGCGGTCCATGAATCACGGCGGCTGCAAGGGCAATCTTTTTCTGCATGCCGTGCGAGTAGTCCGCGATCATGGTTTTGGGCCGATCGGCGAGTTGCATGAAATCAAGCAATTCCTCGGAGCGGCGCTGGGTCGTCGCGCGGTCCAAGCCATACATTCTGCCGACAAACTTGAGATACTCGGAGCCCGTCAGGCGCTCGAAGAGGCCCATGCCTTCAGGTACTACACCGATCTGTCGTTTTACTTCGACCGGATTCTCGGCAAAATCCACGCCCAAAAGCTGCATGCTGCCGGAAGTCGGCGCAAGCAACCCCGTCAGAATCTTGATTGTCGTTGATTTTCCCGCGCCGTTTGGCCCCAGAAATCCGAAGAATTGTCCGGCTGTCACCTGGAGATCAATGCCGTCAACCGCAGTGAGGTTCCCGAATCTCCTGGTCAGCTTTTGTGTTTGGATGGCCATTCCCGACATAACGACTCCCTCTCTGCTGGCTCAAGGGTAGAAATGCAAAACTCTAGCACGAGTCGTGTTGGCTCTCGGACAATGGACGGACAGCGGCGAGAGTGCTGAAGTGGCTTCAAGAAGGCTTTTGACGCGTAGCCGACGCCGCTGTGAGCTGCAATTCCTTAGCCGGCAAGACCGCCAGGACCGCAGGCAATTCCACTCGGAAGACGGCTCCACCTTCTTGCCGGTTGTAAGAGAGAATTTTTCCGCCATGCTCCTGAACGATGCCGAAGCAAATGCTGAGGCCCAGACCCGTGCCCTTGCCAACCGGCTTCGTCGTATAGAATGGATCGAAAACGCGCTGCGGGTCCCTGAGGCCGGGACCGGTGTCGGAGAACAGAATGACCACGTTGGCGCGGTCGCGGATCGTTTTAATGGTAAGGACACCGCCGTTGGCGGCTTCCATGGCCTCTAAAGCATTGCTGATAATGTTGAAGAAAACCTGCATCAACTGATTTCCATCTCCGCGAACGCCGGGAAGAACGGATTCGAGCTGCAACTCGATGCGCGTCGTGCCGGAGCGCAGGTCGAGCGCGCGGAGCTGCACAGCGTTGTTCACCACGGTGTTGATGTCGAGGAGCGTGCGCTCAGCCGGCACCTGGCGCGCGAAACTCAGGAGATTGCCAACCAGTGTTTTTGTGCGACGCGCCTGATCGCGGATTTTTGAAGCAGTGATGCGGGCCTTCTCCGGAATTGTAGGATCATCGGCAAGCAGGTCGGAAAAGCCGAGAATTGCCGCGAGCGGATTGTTGATTTCATGGGCCGCGCCAGCAGCGAGTTGGCCTAGAGAGACGAGCTTCTCCGATTGCACGATCTGCGCTTGCAGCCGTTTCAGATTCTCGATGGACATCTCCGACTGAGCAAGCAACCGAGAGCGGTCCCGGTCCGCCAAATGAGTACGCGCGAAGATTAACAAAGCAAGAGGGACCGAAGCAATTAAGGTGGCCAGCAGACGAAAATCACGAACTGCAGGATCGTCATGGCTAAACCGCAGCGTATAGATCGCGAATATTGGCAGCGAAATCACCGCTGCCATCGCCAGCCGGGCAGGCCAGATATTCTCTTCCCGGTTTGCATCTCCGTCCGTGTCGAAAGAGTTTTCTAGGGGAGCGTCCAACCTGTCCTGATTCTGGTAGGCGAGCACGCCGGCCAGAGCGAGCCAGAGAAAGGACGAAAGCAGCGAGAGGTCGTACAAGCTACCCGTGTAGTACGTGTGTTTGTCGATGGCCACGTTGATGGTCAGTGAGGGCCCCGCTCGATTGCAGCCACAGCATAGCCCATCCGACGACGATCACCATGTTCTGGATGTCGGTGACTAAATTGAAGGTGTGATTATACTGGCCGAGAGTCGGCGTTGCGTATAACCAAGGCAGGACCACATAAGTATAGAGAAACGTCCACCAGATCAAAAGCAAAACAAAATCCAGATAGCCAAAACGCAACTGAATCTCCCCTCGCTTCAAGTGGGGACGCAGGGCGATCGCCGCCATCATGGGAATTCCGCGCAGAAAAAATAGGATATCTCCTGGATACATCTCGGGAAGTGGCTTGCGAAGGTAGACCTCATAGTAGGTCCACTCAAACTGACCTATCATCCAAAGCGTGCAGCTCATGGCCAGCAACATCCAGAAGATATTTCTCCGCCAGTGAGGCGTTCCCGCATTCAGAAGTAAGCCGGCGTTGGCCAGGAGCGGCAGGATGCACTGCACGAGATTGCCGAAAGTGCTAAGCGACTCCGAGCCGCGCTTCAGCGACAGCGATACGGCGGAGTAGACGACGAGGACGAAGATCCAAGTCCCCACCATCCAAGCGATTCTGCGGGAAGAAGACATACTCTAAGTGTTTCCAGTTTAGCCGCGTAGGCAGAGATGCGGGCGGGCAATCACTCTGGCTTGGCCTAAAGATAAACGAACGACAACTCACAACCACGCGCTGGGCTGGTCGAAACTTAAAATTTCTGGCGGAGGAGGAGGGATTCGAACCCCCGAGACCCCTTCGAGTCTAACGGTTTTCAAG
>WNFQ01030417.1_pt1 | contig 10333 bp, 7 predicted proteins | sample 5400171 | NCBI WGS metagenome assembly WNFQ01 (sample SAMN13153356, study PRJNA577476) | soil metagenome | isolation source: 20 cm soil under Madrone tree | place: USA:California | collected 2016-06-14 | reverse complement strand
GGCGCATATTGGCCGTCACGTCCTCCCGCAGCCTGGAAATTCCGCCCTCGGTGACGCCAAGTGCCTTGCAGAACTCCTCATCGAGTTCGGGCAGCGTCGGCTCCTCGACCGTCTTGATCTGCGTACCGAAGGTCGCCCGTTTGCCGGCGAGTTCGGTGGCACGGTAGTCGGCCGGAAAATTCACGTCGATATCGCGATGATCGCCCGCCGCCGCGCCCACCAACCCCTGTTCTAGTTCCGGCAGCATCCGCCCCTCGCCCAGCACGATGGCGATATTATCCCCTTTGCCGCCCGCGAACTCGGCGCCGTCGATGGTGCCGACGAAATCGATGGTCACCTTATCGCCGTTCGCCGCCGCACGCGCCGCGGGCGAGTACCTCATCTGCTGCTTGCGCAGACGCTCTATCATGGCGTCGATATCGCTCTCTGTGACGTCGGCCGTCACGCGCTCGAGCTCCAGTGAGTCCAGCGGCTGAAGCGCTACCTCGGGGAAAACCTCAAACGTCGCCACGTACGTGAGGTCCTGGCCTTCGTCCATGCTCTGCGGCTCGATGCGCGGGTTGCCCGCCGGCGACAGCTGCTTCTCCGATACCGCTTCGGCAAAGCTCGATTGCAGCAACTCGCCGATCACTTCGCGGTGCACCTGCGTGCCGAACTGCTGGCGGATCACCTTGATGGGCGCCTTGCCCGGACGAAAGCCGTTCAGGCGTGCGGTGCGGCTCAAGTTCTTCAAGCGCGCATCGATCTCCTGGCTCACGCGCTCGGCCGGCACCTGCACTTGCATGCGACGCTCTAGTTTGCTGATACTCTCGACGGAAACCTGCATGTCAATCCTCGTGTTGAAGTCTGCTGTCAGCAGTGGTGGCCAATGCCTTGGTGCGAAAGGCGAGACTCGAACTCGCACGGGTTTCCCCACCAGATCCTAAGTCTGGCGCGTCTACCAATTCCGCCACATTCGCATCGGAACAGCTCTCTATTATAGCGGAGTCGCGCGCTTCGGTGGGCCGGCGCTCGGCCTCGTTGGGGAGGTGGGCCGCGCCCCGCGCCATGGGTTGGCCGGCGCTCGGCCTCGTTGGAGAGGCGGGCCGCGCCCCGTGCCACGGTTGGACCGGCGCCTCGGCGCACCGTGGTCAGCGGGGTTCGCTTTCGCGCACCAACAGCCGGGCTACTTCCCTGAGCGCCGGCAAGCCATTCTCCAGCATGAAGTAGAGGGGACTATCGCCTTCGAACGGCGGCAGCTCGCGCGGCGCGTGCACCCAGGCCCAGGCCCGGTCCTTGAGACTGGTGCCCCCCGTCAGGGAATATTGAATGTTGGCGATCAAGGCCGCCCGCTCCTGCTGCGTCGCAGAAAGACGCGGCGCCTGGCCCAATCGGTACCGCTCCAGGACCTGGGGTGAGGGAATCTTGAGCAGCCGGCATTGCTGCAGCGGCGATAGCTCCCAGGCATCGGCGATCGCAAAAAATCGTTTCAGTGCATTGGTGCTGGTATGCCTGGCCGCACGACGGCTCGCCGGCTGCAGCACCAATCGCGGTCCAGTGCGGGGTTTGCTGGGCAATGAGGTTGTCACGATAGCCCTCAAGCATACTCCCTAAAAGCCCCCTCAAAGCGCAGTCGCTCGCCATCCCGGGCCCGCGCTGGCTATGATGTGACGATGTCCGTGACCTTCGCCGAACGGCTCGCCCGAGCGCAACAAACCAGCGGCAGCCTGGTCTGCGTCGGCCTCGACCCGGACCCCGCGAAGCTGCCCAAGGACCTGCCCGGCCCCGAAACCCTGCGCGGCGCCCCCCATTCCTTCGCCGGTGCCGAGCCCCTGTATGCCTTCAACCGCCGCATCGTCGATGCGACGGCCGACGTAGCGGCTGCGTACAAGCCGCAGATTGCCTTCTACAGCGCGCTCGGCGCGGAGGACCAGCTGGTCGCGAGCATTCGCTACATCCGCGAGCGCGCGCCGGCGGCCCTGGTCATTCTCGATGCCAAGCGCAGCGACATCGGCAATACCGCCGAGGCCTACGCTCGCGAGGCGTTCGATCGGTACGGTGCCGATGCGGTGACCGTGAATCCCTACATGGGTGAAGACTCGGTACGGCCCTTTCTCGCGCGGCCGGACCGCGGAGCCATCCTGCTCTGCCGCACGTCCAATCCGGGTGCCAAGGATTTTCAGGATTTACTGGTGGACGGCCTTCCTCTTTATCGCCGGGTGGCGGAGCGCGCCGCGGCACACTGGAACACCCACGCCAATCTCATGCTGGTGGTGGGCGCCACCTTTCCTCGGGAAATGGCCGACCTGCGCACGGCGCATCCCGGCCTCCCGTTCCTGGTCCCCGGCATCGGCTCGCAGGGCGGCGATCTCGGCGCGACTCTGTCGGCGGGCCTGGATGCACGCGGCGCGGGACTTTTGATCAGCTCCTCGCGCAGCATCATCTACGCCGGCGGCGGCGCCGGCGAGGCGATCCGCGAGGCGGCCGAAGAGCTGCGCACCGCGATCAATCGACGGCGCGTCGATCGGCAGCGCATCCATCGCCATCTGCATCAGCCGCGACCATGATCGATCGCAGTTCACGCGGCGCTTTCACCATTGGAATCTCGCGGCGTCTTAAAATTTCTGTCCGAACTTGATCGCGATGGTGCGCGGCTGCGCGGGGATGACGTACGCCTGATCGTTGTTGCTCGGACTCGTCTGAGTGAAGCGCGAGAGCTGTGCACGTCGATCAGCCACGTTGGTCACCACCAACTGGATCGTTGTTTGATCCAGTTCCGCACCGCCGACTAGATCAATCAGACCGTAGGCACGCTGATCGCCGACTATGCCCGATTGATCCACCCTCAGAGTCTGCCTCGACTTGTTTTGATAAACCCACGCGGCCTGCCCGAATGGCTTCCAGCCTGCCACCTCACCAAAAGCGTATCGAGCGATGACATTGCCCTTGAACTTGGGTGTGATCGGCAAATTGGTGCCGGCGGGGGCCTGCGGCCCGACCAAATCCGGCGCGAAATCCGAGGATGTCACCAAGGCGGGGCAGGAAGTCACGCCTACGGTACCGCAATAATTCTGAGTCAGCCGTGGATCCAAGAACGTGAAGCTGGTGCTCAGCGTCAGTGCGTTGGTCGCGGCCCATTCGAATTCATTCTCGATGCCCTTGATGCGCGCGTTGCCGCCATTCACGACAATCGTCAAGCTGTTGGGCCCGAGGAAGGAAAACTGGAAATTCTTCCAATCTTCCCAGAACACTGCGCCGTTCCAGCGCAGTCGGTGGTCGAGCCATTGCCCGCCCGGACGGAAGCCCTTGGAGAAGGTGGCGTAAAGCAGTTTATCGGGCGTGAATTTGTATGTGACGTTCGCTCGCGGAACGTTGCCGCTGCTGGTCACCCGATTGTCGAGGTCCGTGCAGGGGGCGAATGCGGTCGAGGCGGGGGCAAAGCACAACTTCTCGCCCGACGAGTAAATGTAATTCTTCGAGTATCCGTAGAAGCCCTCCAGGGTATTGTCATACGTAAAGTATCGCAGGCCGCCGTTCAAAGACCACTGCGAATTGACATCCCAGGTCACCTGCGCGAATGCCGCCTGATCGCGGTCGACGCGCGTCTCGTCGGTGAGCCAGATGGTGTTGGCGAGTGTCGGGATCGAGAGACTTTGGTCGAATCCGTCCGGATTCGGAGTCGGAGAATTGAGCGTGCCGTAGGGATTCGTGAAGCCGTAACCCGGCATGGTGTATTGCTCCCAAATACGGTGCTGCTGACGCTCGATGAACACGCCGACCGTTGCGTGTACCGGCAGTTGCTGCGGCGTGGACAAGCGCAGTTCATGACTCCATTTCTGAAAGTACCCCCTGGTGATGACGAGTTGCTGCGGCATGATCGGATTGCCGGCGTGATCGGTCCAGTACGCCCCCGACCCGAAAACCCGGTCATAGAATAAGGAGTAGTCGCTGTAGTCGGCAATCGAGTGAGTGTCGCGCTTCATGAAAGCGCCCGCGTACGTGAGGTCGAAGTCGCTGAACTTCCCTTCGACCGTCAACGCCGCCTGAGTGAACGTATCATCGGAACTCTCGGGACCGAAATGCGCGACCTGGAGGTCGCCCACCGCGGGGTCATAGCCGAAGAAGCCCTCGGAGGTCAGCGACTGGGCCATGACGCTGGGTGTCACGCTCCAATTGTCATCGATGTCGAACTTCAAGGCCGCGCGACCGCCCTTGCTGATCACCGAGTTGTAGTTGTCCTTGACGTAGGCGGCATTGCTGATGGCCCCGGCACCGACGACACCGGGCGCCGGGCACGGCGTCAGTGCCGGATAGCTCGTGGGTTCGCCGCTCCAGGTCGGAAAGGTGCGCACGCCGTTCTGGATGCACGCGCTCTGATTGGTTCCCGCCACATTGTCGATGTAGCCGGCGTCTTTCTCATAAAAACCGACGAGGCGGATCGCCGCCGCGGATGAGAGCGGTATGTTGACGTAGGCCTCCGCCCCATAACCCGTTCCCCCGTGCTGCACGCGGTTCGCCTGGACATCGTAACTCGCGGAGAACTTGGTCGGGTCCGGCTTGTTCGTGATGATGCGCACGGTGCCCGCCTCGGAACTCGCGCCGTACAAGGTCCCCTGAGGTCCTTCGAGAACCTCGATGCGCTGGATGTCGTACAGATGAACGTCGGGTGTGCCGTCGATCGTCGTCACCGGCTGTTCATCGAAATAGGTGCCGACGGTCGGCTGCGGTCCGGAGTGGTTCTCGTTGGAGCCGCTGACGACCCCGCGCATGTAGATGTGCGAGGTGCCCGGCTGACCATTCCCGCCCTGCCCATCGCCACGCGAGTAGGCGACGCTGGGCGAGTACTTCACGTAACCGTCCAGGCCAACGACGTTCAGTTGCTCGAGTTCCGCGCCATTGAGCACCTCGATGCTGACCGGCACGTCCTGCAGATTCTCAGTGCGCTTCTGCGCGGTGACGACGATCTCTTCGAGCGCATTGGTTTCGGCCTCGTTGGCGGCATGCACCGCGGGGGCTCCGGCCAGAATCGCCGAAATGGCCGAGGCGAGCGGCAACTGGCGCAGCACCCGGTGACGATAACCGCACGGGCGACCGGCGGCGTTCAGGCATGTATGCCTCGTGTTCAATCGGCTGCGAGTCATGATGGTTCCCTTGCTCCTTGAGGTTTCAATCGATCAACGAATACCCGAATCAACCGAAAGCGGAAAGTCCGGCACGGCCGGATAGACTTCCAGGACCGAACCCAGCGCCTCTTTCAGCGGCCCGAGCCAAGGCTCGAAATGCCGCCAGTGATCCATGCCGTCCCTGAAAATGGGACGCCGCACCTGCTCGGAGCTGGCGGTGCGTACCGCCCGCTCATTTTCGTAGAACCGCAGGCATTGCTCCTCGAACGGCAGTGCGCAATGGTCGAGGAGCCGGCGAACCTCGAGTTCGGTGTTCTCGACCGTGGACTCGTAGAAGACGCGATGAACCCGGCCCGGCAGCACCGCATCAACGTGGGCCATGAATTCAACGTAGTCACGATAATATCGACCAAGATCCCCGAGATCGTAAGAAAAATTTTGACCGCGGGCAAAATGCTGTTTGAACCCGGAAAAGCAACAGCCGAGCGGATGCCGCCGCGCGTCGATGATCTTCGCATTCGGCAAAATCAAGTGTATGAGCCCTACGTACAGCCAATTGTTGGGCATTTTATCGATGAAGAACGGCGCTGCCGTCTTTCGATAGTCGCGGGTGGCGGCGAGGTACCGTTCGCCGAGGGCGTGCAGCTCCGTATGCTCGAGCGCGGCGACCGCGTCGAAAAATGGAGCCTCGCGGTCGCTCCTGTCGCGCCCGGCGAGTTCACGCGCAATACGCGGAAGATCCGGCAATTCCATGGTGCCTTCGACCAGCGAGTGGCTCGAAAGGATCTGTTCGAGCAACGTGGATCCCGCTCGCGGCAATCCTACGATGAATATGGGTGCCCGGTCCGGCCATCCCGCGCCCGCCCGCGCGGCAAAAAAATCAGCGGTATATTGCCGCTTGCAGCGGCCGACCCACCGGGCGTTCTCCTCCGCGCTGAAAGGATGCAACCGCCTGCGTATCGCATTTCCCTCGGCGTAATGCACGAAGGACTCTTCGTAGGATCCGGCATCTTCGAGCGCCTTGGCGAGCGAGAACTCGAAATGCAGGCGATCGTCGTCGCCCAGGTCGCCCCGCTCCAGCGCTTGGCGAAGCGCGAGAACATCCATTTCCGAAAACCTGAAGGTCTTGAGATTCGCCAGACTCCAGTAAGCCTCGCCCAGCGCCGGTTGCATGGCGATGGCGCGGCGGTAGGCGGCCACGCTGTCGTCCTGGCGGCCCGCCGTTTTCAGCGAATGACCGTAACTCATCCAAATCTTGGGCTGCCGCGGGAAATCCTCGAGCACCTTCTCGTAGACTTCGATCGACTCGGCGTAGTCGCCGAGATTCGCCAGTACGGCGGCCTGTAGATTGCGATAACCCGGGTTGCGAGGTTCCTTCGAGAGCAGAGTCTCCACCTGCGGCAATGCCGCCGACGCTTTTCCCTGCCGGTTGAGCACCACCGCGTAGTTGTGCCGCGCCGCATCGAAGCTCGGGCTGAGTTCCAGGCATCGCTCGAGCAGCGTTTGCACGTCAACGTACCTACGTAGGCGCGCCGCCACTTCCGCGAGCATGCGCAGCGCCGCTACGTCCGTCGGGTGCCCAGCCAGATGGGAACGCAACCGAGCCTCGGTGCGCGGCAGCTCATTCGCGACCAAGAGTGCGGCCGCTTCCATCAATCGTGGGTCCTTGGTGGCGGCCCCAAGGTAGCGTGCCCGCGCCTGATCCGCGCCGCCCGCATCTCCCGCAAGGTCGAGGTGATCGGCGAGCAAACGCCAAGCGTCGGCAGAGTCGGGTTTGAGCTGCAATGCGCGCCGCAGTGAGCCGATCGCCTCGCTCACCTGACCCGCCTCGCCTCGAGCGATGGCGAGCTCCATCTGCGCGGGGGCTGATCGCGGATGTTCACGGGCCAGGGACTCGAGAGCGGCCCCGAGAATCAGACGCGCATGCGGATGTCCCGGAACAGCCTTGAGGATCTCACTCGCCTGCTCGGCGGCAAGCGCAGCATCCCTCTCCAGCAGTCGGGCGGCATGCCCCAGCGCAACATCCAATGTCCCAACGGGCTCTGAACCGCTGTTCAATTGAGCATCCAATCGATTCCCGCAGACGTTATGGCCTTATATGAATCCCCCTCAGCGACTTTGTCAAATCTGCCGCGGCGTGCTGGTGAATACCGTGCGCACCATCTTTCCCGGTCATTCGTTCTTTTCCTTGTATGCGACAGCGAATATTTGTCTTGCAATGTAATACTGCGGCTTTCGATTTACACCGCTCTTCACCAAGATCCCCATGGCCACTAGTTTTTCGACATCTGCCTGTGCAGTTGGAAAAGTTATCTTGAAAGCCTTCTGGACGCTTGGAATGGTGAGCATGGGGCTTGCGAGCAAATTGTCCAAGATTTTCACCAATCGAGCGTTAGCGCCTTTACTCGCATGAATCTTGTCCAGATATTTTCCCTTAAGCTCTAGAAGCTGGTCTATTCTCTCGATCGCCTCTTGCGTTTCGGCAATAGTTGCATTGAGGCAAATATTTACCCAATTCTTCCAATCTCCATTCGTGGAGACACTGAACAATGACTCAATATACTCGTCCTTGTGCTGTTCAAAATATGGGCTCAAATAGAGCCAGGGCTGTTGCAATTCGCAAGTGATGTGAACCATTAGCGAGAGCAGGAGACGCCCGACACGACCGTTGCCGTCGCCAAATGGATGGATGGTTTCAAACTGATAGTGAGCTAAAAACGAGCGCACCAAAGGGTCCAATGTATCGGCACCCTCGTTCATGTACTCCTCAAGGTCTTTCATCAAGGCGTCAATTTGTTCCGGTGGGGTTGGAACGAATCTCCTGGTGGATCCGATATGAACCTGGTGCCTCCGAAATTCTCCCGGGTTAGCGTTGGCGCCCCGAACGCCGGACAGTAGGACGTTGTGAATTTCCTTGATTACTCTGTTTGAAAGCGGCAACTTCCTGAGAAGTTGCTGCCCTTGCTGCAATGCTTTGTCGTGGTTGAATACTTCCCTCCAAGAGTTTACGGGGTCGGTTTGCGAGGTCGGATTTTTTGGCTCAAGCCCATACGCAAGCAGTTCCTCTGCTGTGGCAAAGGTGCCCTCAAGTCTTGAGGACGTAATTGCTTCACGTTGTTGTAATGGCCTGAGTAGCAGACTACTAGCGGGCATATACCGACCGGCGCCATCAAGACGCGCCAATTTCTGTCGCGCCACGACTAGTTTCGGATATAAATCGCCAGGGAATGACCAGTTCCTAGGAATTTTGTGTGGCACAAATGCCCAATCGGAATCGGGAGTTTGGACTTTGACTAACGAGCCCGGCGACGCTGGCAAGAATTTGGTGGGGTCCATGCAGTTTGGCAACCTAAAGTGTTTCTATTGACATTTTCGCATATTAAATAAATTTGGCAAAAAATTTAATACGCCATGCGGGTATTAAAATATCTTTTGATATAAAGACCAATAATATCAATTAGTTAGAACACAGGGACATCTTACAGACGTCTACGCCTTTTATTAACTGTTTGATACGTCAATTGCTTGGGCAGTGCTGGTAGATCCCGGTCATACCGCGCTTGAAGATCGAGAACACGCCCTCGATGGTGTTGGTGTTCACATTGCCGCGTGCGTATTCCTTGCGGCCATGGTTCGCGTACTTCTGACCGATCTTGCGGAACTTCTTATGTTCATCGGTCATGAGGTTCGCGCTGGCATCGAGGTGATTTTTGAACGCTTTCTTGATGTTGGAAAAAATTCTTGCCGGTGATTCTTGCCGGTGATGTGGGTGGACACAAAAACGGCAACTGGATCACAAGTGCGGCCGTTCTCCGCCCCCGGGAATTCCGGCCTTGCGCGCTTCGGCCGGCCGTTCCGGCAAACATGCGTGAACTGCGTCGAAGGTTTGGGATTCCCCTGTATCCAAGGCGCGAATCGGTCGCATAGCATTTCGCTCGAGATGGATCCATTGAGCGTTGGGTACCGCGTTGGCCGGAGCGCCGGGGTGTTCAAGCGGTACCCTGGAGTAGACGATGTCGAACGGGAAGAACCCATTGATGTTGATGATGGCCCTTTCGATGCCCGGCGCGGCGCATGCGCTTGGCTTGGGCGACATCCACGTGGACTCCGGGCTCAACGAGCGCCTCGCCGCGGAGATCGACATCGTCGGAGCAACCCCGCTCGATTTGATCGACCTGCGCGCCACCGTGGCGAATCGCGAGACCTTCCTGCGTTACGGCGCTGAGCGCCCGTCGTTCCTGTCGTCGACGACGTTCAAGGTGACGGAGGACAGCCAGGGTCGGCCGGTGCTCGCCGTCCGCTCCACCGATTCTTTCACCGAGCCCGCGGTGAACTTGCTGGTCGACCTGCACTGGAGCCATGGAGAGTTGGTCCGTCAGTACACCTTGCTGCTCGATCCGGCGGGTTTCGCCTCCGCACTCCCTGCCTCCATCGAATCCAAGGTCCCCGCCGCACCCAGTATTCCGGCCGTGCCCACGGTCCCCGCCGCGCCCCCCGTTGGCACGCCGATCGCCGAGTCCAAGATTCAAACGGTGGCACGCCAGGCTGACCCGCCGGCGGGTCAACCCGACGCGGACGCCGAGCGTACCGTGCGCAAGACCACGCACATCAAAGTCGGCCCCAAAGCCACGCTGCGCGGCGTCGCCTGGCGCGTCGGCGAGCGATCCGAGTCCGACCTGCAGCGAATGATGATCGCGATCTTCCGCGCGAATCCCAATGCCTTCGACGGCAACATCAACCGCCTGCATCGCGGCGCGGTGCTCACCATCCCCTCGCGCGCCGAGGCCGCGGAGATTTCCCAAGCCGACGCGAAGCGCGAAGTCCACGCCCAAATGACCACTTGGCGCGCACGTACGATAGCGGCGCGGAGCGCGGTGGCGGCGACCGGCGCGGTGACGCCGAACGGTGCGGTGATGGCGAACGGTGCAGCCACGGCGACGCCCAGTGCGCCCGGCTCGAACGCCGCAGTCGACAAGCCGTCCGACACGGCAGAGGCCGAATCGCTCGGCCGCAGGGTTCAATCGCTGGAACAGACACTGAGTGAGATGAAGGGTGTGCTGGAAAGCGAGCGTGTTCAATTGCTCGATTTGCAGCGGCAGGCGGCAAGCGCCGACAAGCCGGCAGCCGACGCGTCGCAGGCAGTCAGCGCATCGCGGACAGTCAGCGCCCCGCAGACAGTCGGCGCAGTCCACGCGCAACCCGCGCGCGGACACACGGCTCCGGTCACCCTC
>WNFQ01004334.1_pt1 | contig 10333 bp, 10 predicted proteins | sample 5400171 | NCBI WGS metagenome assembly WNFQ01 (sample SAMN13153356, study PRJNA577476) | soil metagenome | isolation source: 20 cm soil under Madrone tree | place: USA:California | collected 2016-06-14 | reverse complement strand
GGAATCACGGCGGCGGATCGGTCTGGGAAACCGCCACCTACGATCCCGACACCGACACGTTCTATCAAGGCATCGGCAACGCCGGGCCCGACTGGGACCCGGAGTACCGGCCGGGAGACAACAAATGGGCGGCGAGCGTGCTGGCGCTCAATCCATCCGACGGCAAGATCAAATGGGGTTATCAATACACTCCCAACGATCCCTACGACTTCGACGAAATCTCCGAGCACCCGATCATCAACGCCAAGATCAATGGCGAGGATCGCAAGCTCGTAGTCCATGCGGCGCGCAACGGTTTCTTCTATGCGCTCGATCGCACCAACGGCTCCTTCATCACCGGCAAGCAATATGTAGATCAGCTGAACTGGACGCCCGGCCTCGATCCCAAGACCGGCAAGCCGGTCAACTACAATCCCAATGCGGATATGCAGGTATACAACGAAGGCAGCCACGGCACCCGTGCCAAGCCGAAAGGCGAGAAGCTGTGCCCGACGCACAACGGCGGAAAGAACTGGGAACCCAGCGCATACAATCCCGACCTCGGTCTGCTTTACATTCCGTCAATCGAGGGCTGCAACTACATCGAATTGGTCGAGCAAAAGGATATGGTGGACCAGGGCGGCCCAGTTAAGCCGCGCGAGCGGTTCATGGGGGGCGCCCCTAAGACCCCGGATCGCCTCTACGGCAGCCTCAAGGCGATCGATCCAGCGACCGGAGAGATTAAGGCCGTCCAGAAGCTCGAATATCCGAACATGGCCGGTGTGCTCGCGACCGCCGGCAATCTGGTCTTCCTCGGTCACTACGACGGCACGTTCGCGGCCTATGACGCCAAGACCCTGAACGAGATGTGGAGCTTCAACGTCGGCAGCCCGATCCAGGCGCCGCCGGTCACCTACGCGGTCAACGGCAAGCAGTACGTTGCGGTCCTGGTCGGAGCGCGGATGTGGCCGTACATCATCCAGAACGCGCCGGAGCTGAAGAACCAGATGACCGCCTCGATGCTCTACGTGTTCAGCCTGTAACCGGCCACCCATCTAGTCGGTCGACTAGTCGCCTGATTCAGTCAGATTGAAGGGTATAGATGCTGGAGTTTAATGCGAGCATCTTTGGTGGTGAAGTGCCAGTCTGACTTGGTGTGATTGGCATTGCGCTCTTGTTGCCAGGCGGCGATTTCGTCGATGAGGGTCTGTTTGTCGGGAATGCGGCGGTCGAGGCATTGGGTGGACAGAACGCCGAGTTCGGATTCTGCGAGATCAAGCCAACTGCCGTGCTTGGGCGTGTAGTGCCATTCGAAGCGCTCAACCAGCCGCCGCGCTTCGGCCGCCGGGAAAGCCTCGTAGAGTGATGCCTTGCTGTGAATGTTGAGATTGTCCTGGATGAGCACGATGGTCTTGGTGCGCGGGAAGTGAATGTCGGCCAAATCCTTCAAGACGTAGGCATAATCGATGGCGGTGTGGCGGTCCGTCACCTTGATGTGGCGCCAGCCTTCGAGCGGCGCGAACAGCATGAACAGGTTGGCGGTGCCGTTGCGCTCGTACTCGTAATCGACACGGGCCGCGCGTCCAGGCTTCATTGGGATCGGCACGCGCGTCTCGGCGATGAGTTGCTTGGAAGTCTCGTCCAGGCACACCAGCGGGCGGTCGGGATCGCGAGGCCGCATGTACACCGCGAGCACATCTTCCATCGCCGCTACAAAGGCGCTGTTGGCCTTCGGCGGGATGACCCAGCATTCCCGGCGATGCGGCTTGAGACGGTTTTTTTGAGCGTGCGCCCGATCGTGGAGTCGCTCGCGCGCTCGACGATGCCGAGTTCCACCACCTTGTTCTCCAACAGCCGCAGGGTCCAGCGGGCGCGTCCCTTGGGAGGCTTGGAACAGGCCAGGGCGATCAGCTTGGCTTCCTTTTCACCGTCGAAAATGCGCGACACGGCCGGCGTCTTGCACTGCTTGCGGCTCAAAACCGCCTCGAAGCCTTCTTCCACCAGTTGCTTACGCACGCGGTAAACCATGGATGCGCTGGTGTCCAAGGCAGCAATGGTCCTGCTGTCGCTCCAACCTTGGCCAGCTTCCGAGACATCCGCCTTCAACAAAATGCGGGCTTTCAGCAGCCGCCGAGCCGGGCCTTTGCCCTTACGGATGAGTGTCTCAAGCTGCTGGCGTTCCTCGCTGCTCAGCCTCACAACGTACTTCTTTACCGCAATCTCCTTCCCGGCCATGATTGCCTCCCTCGCCAATAGTGGTGAGGGAAGCGAATCGCAAAATCCTTTCAAATTCGTTGAAGCAGGCGACTAGCAAGCTAACAGCACCCAACGTGGCGTCGCTGGAACGCAGCCGGGCTATGCAGTAACCTCCTTTGCAACGACGGAACGGGGAGGGAAACGATGATCAGATCAGCATTGAGGCTTCTGCTCATTGCGGCGGGCACGCTTGCGCTTGTCTCGGCGCTCGCCGCTCCGGCCGAGGCGCAACCGGCCCAAGTGCCTAATTTCCAATCGGGCCCCGGCGGATGGACGCATCCCTTCGGCGGGGCCTTCCCTGCGGTGCAAGGTTCGGCCCTTCCCGTGCGCCAGGATCCGAGCCATCCCTTCGTCAACCCAGTGGTGAGCTTCCGATTTGGAGACCTCTCCAATCCCAATCTGAAGCAATGGGCCAAGGACGTGATGAAGAAAGACAACGATGAGATCGACGCGGGCAAGATTCAGTTCACGGCGAACTCATCCTGCCTGCCTTCGGGCGTTCCTGTGTTTATGCTGTTGCCCGGACCGTTCTACTTGCTCCAGACGCCCACCAAAGTGGTCATTTTAGAGGAGCAAAACCACCAGATGCGGCACATCTATCTGAACGTGCCCCATTCGGCGGACGTCAAGCCGTCGTGGTACGGCGAATCGGTCGGCCGCTACGAAGGCGATACGCTGGTCGTCGATACCATCGGCCTCAACACCAAGACTGTGGCCGATTCTTTCCGCACGCCGCACACCGAGAAGCTCCATGTGGTGGAGCGCTGGCACCTGATCGATGGCGGCAACATGCTGGAAGTGAACATCACCGTGGACGATCCCGATACGTTCTACCGGCCTTGGCAAACCTACCAGCGCTACCAGCGCGGACAGCGGCCGCTGGCCGAGTTCATCTGCGCCGAAAATAACCAAAACCTGTTCGACTACCACACGCCGGTCGCGGACAAGCCGGATTTCTGAGCGCCAAGGGGACGTCCTGGTCTGCTTGCCGCGTTGCAGGTGGCGGCCGGTCGAAAATTGCGACAGTGACAAGGGAGCCGCCACAATGAACGGAAGGATCGGTCTTTACGCCATTGCTATCACTCTTCTAGGCTCCGCCGCGCAGTGGGCCCTCGGCCAGCAACAACCGCCCCCGGCGATGACCTTCTTCATTGCCGCGAACGCAACGGGCACGGGCAATCTCGGCGGGATCGCCGGCGCCGACCGAATTTGTCAGAACGCCGTTCAGGCCTCGGGCGGGCTCAACTTCAATCACACGTGGCACGCCTACCTTAGCCAGGAACAGCGGGGCGCTACGCCTCGTCTGGACGCGCGCGATCGCATCGGTACGGGACCCTGGTACAACGCCAAGGGTCAATTGATCGCCAGCAACGTCGCCGATCTGCATGGCGACCAGCAACGCGACCGCAACAACATCCAGCGCACCACCGCGCTAGATGCAAGGGGTAATGAGATTCCCGGCAATGAGCATGACATCTTGACAGGTTCGGACTCCTTTGGCCGGGCGTTCACCGACGGGATTGATCACACTTGCAACAACTGGACCTCGGACGGCATGACCCTGCCGCAGGCAAATCCAAACGTACCGCCGGACCGCGCGCGCGCCATGCTTGGTCACATGGACCGGACAGGCGGCCAGAACACGTCGTGGAATGCTGCGCATATGAGCCAGGGGTGCAGCAAGCAGGCGCTCAACAACACCGGAGGCGCGGGCAGGATTTACTGCTTCGCTATCGACTGAAAGAACGCAACGAGGGTTCGAACACGACTCCCTTCCACGGTGATTTTGGCTGTGACGCCGGGCCGAAGTCACGGTGGGCTCGCAGCTTTCCGATTTGCGCGCCGAGGTTCTGCGGCTCGGTTAGCAGAAGCCGGCGGAAGGCGGCGCGAGTTGCTCGTAGGTCATCTTCCCGTTACTGGACTGAGCGCCCGGATTACAGCCATGGGCGGATCGCGTGTGCGGAGCGCGTCGGCGCTGACGGCACATTATCCGCCAAGAGCTTCCGTGCCGGTCGGATGTCAGCGATGGAAGAGTTGGGCCAAATTCACCCGTCGTGCTCCGTCGCCGCTGACGGCAGCTTATCCCCTGATAGCTTCCGTGCCCGGCGGATGCTGCTGACGGCAGAGTCGGGCCAATTCCTGCCGCCCGCGCTGCAATAAAGATCACAGGAAGTTGGCCCCCAGGCCGGATGCAACCCGTCGCCATCTCGAAGCGCCGGCTGGTCGCAGCCGATGATGGGAGCGTGTCGGTCCTCTGGAAGGACTATCGCATCGAAGGTCCTGGCCGCTGGAAAACCATGGCGATCGCGCCGCACGAGTTTATCCGCGGATCCTGATGCACGCTCTCCCCAAGGGCTTTGGCGGAGACCTGCCAACCCTCGTTTTTTGCTCGCATCTCTGCGACGGACCCTACATTCCGATATGACGGTATCAGGACGTCTCTTCTCCAAGACAGCTTTCGATGACATAATCGTTCGACGCCCGATATGCCTTTGGCCCCCGGAACCCGCCTATCGAGCAACGCTGGTTTCAAGCTCCGGCTCACTCAGAGGAGGAAACATGAGAATCCTGGTGATTGGCTTGATCGCGTTGGGAGCGGTAGCGGCTTCCATCCCGCAGGCGCAGAGTCAGAACAGTGCACGCCCGACCATCGCAAATGAAGCGGACTACCACCGCGCAATGAAAGAACTCTCGAACTGGGGACGATGGGGAAATGACGACGAACTCGGCGCCGCCAACCTGATCACACCGGTGAAGCGGAAACAGGCATTGGCTCTGGCCACCGAAGGCCTGCCGGTTTCGCTTGCGCACGATGTCGTGCAGGAACATGCCGCGGATGCACCCAATATCCTGGAGCGCACCCTAAATCCGGTGCTGCCGACCGGCACCGCCGACAGGTACCAGTACACGGGGACATATCACGGCATCGTTCACAGTCATCTCGACTCCCTGGATTGTCACATGATGGTGGACGGCAAGGGCTACAACGGAGTGGCGATGGAAGACATCACGGCCGCAGGCGGTTGCCCGAAAGGGAGCATCAACGCCTTGAAGGATGGCATCGTCACACGCGCCGTTCTGTTCGATGCGACGCTCCTGCCCGGAAAGGCAACGGCTCAAGGCTGGCTGGAGCCGGGAACGCCGATCCATCGGGAAGACCTCGAGGCGCTGGAAAAGTTGGAGCACGTGACGGTGTCTCCAGGCGACGTCATCCTTCTCTATACAGGGCGTTGGAAGCGGCGCGCCGCGCTCGGTGCCTGGCCGAGGGAAACCGGGTTCGCCGGATATCACGCCGACGTTGCGTATTTCCTGAAAGAGCGGGGCGTTTCCTTCATCGGAGGCGACGGGCCAAACGACGTCGTGCCCACCGGTCTGCCGGCATCTGCCCCAAATCCGTTGCATCGGTTGGCGCTGGTCGCGATGGGCATAAACATTTTCGATAATCTCGATTTCGAGCGAGCGGTCGAGCAGGCGAGGCGGCTTAATCGTTTCGAGTTTCTGTTCACGGCTGCGCCGCTGCGCATCGAAAAAGGAACAGGATCGCCGCTCAATCCATTGGCGATTTTCTGAGCTGGCAGAAGAGTCACAGCCGTCACGAAAGAGACGTGGCGGGACTGCTGCGATGCACAGTCGGTGGCAGGTATGGGTCAGACTGAGCCACCAAGCTTCTTGGCCGGCACGGAGGAACTTGCTTCGATTGCGGACGCGGGGGCGTGGCGCGGCCCTCGACGGTCGGCCACATCACCCCGGCGACGAGTGCTCCCCAACGATCGGCCGCCACGGCTGACGGGGGGCGCCTGCACCGGGCCTATCCGTCGCCGAGTGTCGTGCACGGCGGTGACCTACTTCGATATGCGCGGGCGCCGTTCTGGACACCGCAGCCATAATGGCGCAGCATTGGCGAAATCGTGATCGGGACCGGTGGGTACCCGATGCGAGTGTCTCCGAGGGGAGCGAAACATGACAACATCCAAACATCGCAAAGGTGCGAATTCCATCGAACGCGTGGCCGGCAACGGCCTTCTCGATCGCCGCGCGCTGCTGTCGCACGGCGCTGCCCTTGCCGGTGCCATGGGCGTGGGCGCGGCTGGCACCGCGACCGGCGCCGCCGCCGAGCCGCTTGCCGTCGATCCGTGGACCCTCACACCGGGGATTCCGGTGCCGGCCTACGGGGTGCCGTCGCGGTTCGAGGACAAGACCGTGCGCACGCTGACCAATCCCAAGGGCGATCCGCGCGGCAGCGGGGCGCGCACGCCGCACCACCTGCTCAACGGCACCATTACGCCCAACGGCCTGCATATGGTCGTCGCTCGCGGCGGCATTCCGGACATCGATCCGGACAAGCACAAGCTTCTGATCCACGGCCGCGTGAAGCAGCCGATGACCTTCTCGCTCGAAGCGCTGCATCGCTACCCGATGGTGTCGCGGGTGTCGTTCGTGGAATGCGGCGGCAACAGCGCGCCGCTCTTTTCCAAGGAGCCGATCCAGGCCACCGTGCAGGCGCTGCACGGCCTCGTCTCCTGCGCGGAATGGACGGGCGTCAAGCTGTCGACGCTGTTCGAGGAGGTCGGTATCGATCCGCAGGCGGAATGGTTCCTGGCGGAAAGCGCCGATTCGGTGTCCATGCACCGCAGCGTCCCGGTCCGCAAAGCCATGGACGACGCCATGATCGCGCTCTACCAGAACGGCGAGCGCATCAACCCGTCGCAAGGCTATCCGATGCGGTTGCTGCTGCCCGGCTACGAAGGCAACATGAACGTCAAATGGCTGCGCCGGATTAAGGTCGTGGACGGACCGATCATGGCGCAGAACGAGTCGGTCGCCTACACCATCTTGATGGAGAACGGGAAGGCGTGGCGATTCTTCTACCCGCAGGAGGTCAAGTCGTTCATTACCCATCCGTCGCCGGGACTGACAATGAAGGGACCCGGCTTCTATGAGATCTCGGGCCTGTCCTGGTCGGGCAAAGGCCGCATCGGCAAGGTCGAGGTGTCGGCCGACGGCGGCAAGAGCTGGGCGCTCGCCGCATTGCAAACGCCGGTTCTGAGCAAGGCGTTGACCCGCTTCCGCATGCCGTGGAGCTGGGACGGGACGCCGGCGGTTCTGCTCAGCCGGGCAACCGACGAGAGCGGCAATGTGCAGCCGAGCCGGGCGGCTTTCCTGGCCGAGCGCGGCGCGCCCAAAGTTACGCCGAACGTGGCCGCGTTCCCGATGGAACATTGCAACATGATCTCCAGTTGGGGCGTCGGCGCAAAAGGGGAGGTGACCAATGTTTACGTTTGAAACCTCCGCATCCGGAACGCTTCGTTCTGGCAAACACGCCGTCATCGTGGCCGCGGTCGCGCTGCTGGCCTGTGTGGGTGCGGCGCCGGCCGCCGACGGGCCCCATCTCGGGCAACCGATCTCGCCCGCCGATGTGGCCGCGTGGGACATCAGCGTCGGGCCGGACGGCGTCGGCTTGCCGCCGGGCAGCGGCACGCCCGCCCAGGGCGCCGTCGTCTATGCGCAAAAGTGCGCCGCATGCCACGGCGACAAGGGCGAAGGCAAGACCAACGCACGGCTGGTCGGCGGTGAGATCACTGGCCCCGGACCGGCGGTCAAGACGGTCGGCAGCTACTGGCCTTATGCCACCATGGTGTTCGACTTCACCCGCAGGGCGATGCCCTGGACGGCGCCGAAATCGCTTACCAACGACGAAGTGTATGCGGTGACGGCGCACATCCTGCGGCTCAACGGCATCATCGGCGACAATGACGTGATGGACGCGAAGACGCTGCCGCAGGTCAAAATGCCCAACCGGGACGGATTCGTTAATCTGTTCCCGAACAAATACTGAAATTTTCTGCACCGGGCTTTCGCGTTCTATCAAGAGAATGCGATGGCCCGGCGCAGCTTTGCCGGAGGCCTTCGGGGCCGGGACATGCCCGCGCACCAAGCGCCGCTTGAGAGTTCACCGATTCGCGTGCCCTCCGGGTTGAACACCATTACGCCGCCGGTGCCATCGGCGCCGCACCGCTGTGGGCCGACCGTGACGATAGGACCGGCTGATGAACCTCGCAACTCCGGGGGGCGTGGCCAGAACTCTCAATCTTTTGTCTGCTGCAGCGCACAATGGAGTCCGCAGCGGGTCAGATTCGGCCGTCGTGCGCCGTCCCCGCTGACGGCAGCTTATCCCCAGATAGCTGCCGTGCCCGGCGGATGCTGCTGACGGCAGAGTCGGGCCACAAGCGGGCATCCGCACTATCGGGCAATGGCACGAGCCAGACTTGCGCGGAAAGCACCAAGCCGTCGCACGGCCGCCCGCAGGCGCGGGTTCATCGCCGGGTCGGGCATGCCGAGCTTGGCCGACACGGTGATCTCGCGCGCCAGCTTGCCGAACAGCTTGGATTTCACCTTATCCTGCCGCCCCTTGCGGTGCATGATGTTCTTGAATTGGGAATGTCCGGCCATGGCGTCCACTCTTGCAAGACCCGGCCCGCCGCGCGCGCAAGACGCGAGCGGCGAACCGGTCGAAATACCGTGATGGCGAGGCCCTATAGGCGGCTCGCACCGGGAAATAAAGAAAGTGCGCCGGCCCGCTCCCGCGCTTGGAGAAGGCCGGCGGCCTGCTGCGCTACTGGACCATCTGCATCGGCTCGGGTTCGAAGTGGAACCCGTCGCCCCGCTTGGCGAAATGACCGAGACCGGGCCAGGGCAGATGGTAGACGAGCGTGGCCATGCGCTGCGACGCCAACATGTCCATGGCCTTGATGCGCGTCTCCACCCCCTGCTTCGGATCGGTGTCAAACGCGACTTGCATGCGCGGGTTCTCGATCAGGATCACATGGTGCATGAGGTCGCCGGTGAGGAACAGCGACTTGCCGCCCGAATTGATCACGAAGCACGTGTGTCCGACCGTGTGTCCGGGCATGTGCATCGCCTGCACGCCGGGCAGGACTTCCTGGCCGTCCTTGTAGAGGACGATGCGTTCGCGGTTCGGCAGCAGGTTCTTCTTCGCGGCCAGGGAGGAGTCTTCCCCCGGCGTGCCCATCCGCTTTTCGTCGGTCCAGAATTCCAGGTCGAGCTGGGAAATGTGGATCTGCGCGTTCGGGTAATTGCGGCTGCCGTCCTCCGCCATGATGCCGCCGATATGGTCGACATGCGCGTGCGTGGGGATGACCGCGTCGATGTCCGTGGGATCGATGCCCGCCAGCTTGAGGTTGGCCGCGAGCCGCCCCATCAACGGGGTGCGCTTCACCGAGCTCATGCCTGTCTCGAACACGGCGAGCTTGTCGCCGGTATTGATCACCAGCACGTTCTGGTCCAGCACCACGTTGTTGGCGGGCAGGAAATGATCGGTCATCATCTTGCCGAGCTCGTCCGGGGTCGGGCCGCGGAAGGTATTTTTTGGATCGCCGATCGAAAGCGGTCCGTCGGTCACCACCGTCGCCTCGATGCTTCCGAGCTTGAAGCGATAGAACGGCGGCGCCTGCGTGTTGAGCATCGGCGCCTTGGCCATGGCGGGCGCGGCGCGGCCGAGAAGGCCGACCGCCGCCGTCGCCGAGGCTGCGGCCAGCAACCGTCGGCGTGAGAAGGAAATGTGGTCTCGCTTGAGCATGTCCACCTCCCTGTGATTTGGGGGCGGACGGATGTCCCCCCGAATTGAGTCTATTCCAAAGAATTGGGAAACTCGCTCCCAAAACGCGGGCCTCGCCTCTTCCAGGCCGCCGCCGAGGCGGACGGCGGCGACGCGCGCTGCGAGGCCGGTCGCGTCATCGGTCTCGACCGCGATGGCGCACAAAGTCGCCGGCCGCACCGCCGCCTCGAACTTGCCAGAGGCGATGCGCCGCAGGAAGCGGCCGAGCGGCTCGTCCTTGACCATGCCGATCACCGAATTGCAGTCGCCGGTCATGCCGACGTCGGAGATGACCCCTGCCGGTTTGCCCCGGGATGTGCTGAGCGCCTCAGGAATGCGCCGGTCCACGCTGCTTGAACTCGGCGGTATGGAGCTTCACGAAGTCGCGCATGCTCGTCGGTGCTTCGCCGGTGAGCTTGCGCATGGTGTCCGTCATGCGGTCGTAACGCCCCTGCCTGGTCAATTCGGCCATGGCCGAGAGAT
>WNFQ01004333.1_pt1 | contig 10334 bp, 7 predicted proteins | sample 5400171 | NCBI WGS metagenome assembly WNFQ01 (sample SAMN13153356, study PRJNA577476) | soil metagenome | isolation source: 20 cm soil under Madrone tree | place: USA:California | collected 2016-06-14 | reverse complement strand
CGTGCCGGGATACCAGAATCGGGATGTCGGCAATGTCACCAATCAAAACGTTACCGGGCTGGCTGCGACGACGTTCTATTATTACCGGGTGCGGGCGTACAACGGCAACGGCACGAGCCCAAATTCTAACGTCATCAAGGCAAAGACCAAAACCCGCTGACGACAGAAAGCGACGATCACCTGTGTCTTCTTTCTAGAGCCCGGACGTTCCATTGGCACCGGACCCAATACGGATGCCAGTCTGATTCTGGTCGATCAACTTATCGCTGATAAGTTGAACACCGCCTGTGAGCAGCACGATCGCTGACGCAGACGCCGTGCTTTCCCCGTACATCAGCAAGCTGCCATACGCGATCCCGTCGTTCCGGGCTTCCACCAGATTTCATACAGAGATGCTGTCACGGCTGCAGGCGCGTCCGATTTTCTCGTTCAGCGAGAGATCGATCGATATGGTCACCTGACCTTTACCACCGAGGAGTTGGGGCAAGCTTTCAACGATCTGGTGCTTTGGGTGGAGTTCGGGGTGAAGCCGGCGCCTTAGAGCGCAAATCCGGCGCGCCGCGCCGCAAGTCGCTGCCACCAAGCAGCCGCAGTTCGCAAAAGAGTCGTCACTCTTCAGAATTGTATTTCAGCCTCGGAACGGGCAGGACGGTGTTCTCATTGCCATCCTGCGTTATCGCGTGGCGGCTTGATTGATTGAGAAGCGTCCGCAGAAACAAACGTTATGGTTCCCGCTTATTGTTGTTAGCTGCGATTCCGTGTTAAGACAATTGTCGACCTCAGCGCGCCTGTTCGGCCGGTTCCGCAGTTGGTTCTTCGCCGATTTCTTCTTCGATTTCGCGTCGCCATTCGCGCGAGAGCCAGGGACGGAGCACTCCGTAGAGCAAATACGAAAGGAACAATACCGCTGGCATCCACTCGTAATTCATCACTGTGAAAATGAGAATAAGAATAATGGCTAGAAACCGCGGAATCGATTTCTTCGTCTTCCAATTCACCGCCTTGAAGCTCGGATATTGAAACCGGCTGAACATCATAAAGGAAAGAAAGAGCAGCAACGGCGGCAAAACGAACCGCCAGTTGCCGAGATGATGCTCACCTTCGGCGAGCCAAAGAAGAAATAATGTAATCGATGCGATCAGACCGGCCGCGGCGGGAATGGGAAAACCCGTGAAAGTATTCTGATGATTGGCTGCGTCGTGTTTCGCGTCGGAATTAAAACGCGCCAGGCGCAACGCACCGCAAGCCAGGTAAATGAATGCGATAATCCAGCAGGCGCGCGGAAACTCCTGCAACACGACGCGATAAACCATCAACGCCGGGGCAAGCCCGAACGAAACAATATCTGCAAGCGAATCGAACTCGCGACCAAATGCACTTTCATGTCCGCCTAGCCGCGCCAGCCTTCCGTCCAAAAAGTCGAAAACGAATGCGCCGAGAATAAACCAGATCGCCTCGTGGAACCGATCGGCCGCGAGATCGGCGTTGGTGCTTTGCAGCAGCGCGCCCTCGAGAATCTTGAGCGTGGCCGTGAACCCGCAAAATAGATTTCCCGCCGTCATCAAGTTGGGCAGGAGATAGATTTTGGATGGCTGTTCGTTCATGAATTATCAAGTCCTGTCAGCTTCGCATTCCCGTGGCGTCCTCTCTCGCCTCTCCCTTCTCAAGGGAGAGGGTAGGGTGAGGGTCGTGCTGCTGTGAGCGCGTTGCCAATCCCCTCACCTCGGTCCTCTCCCCTTCATCAAGGGGAGAGGCGGATGTCATCTTGCCTAAACGGTCGGACTCTCTGTTTTGCGCTAGCCGCGCGATGATTGTCGATCCACCGAGGACGTGATCGCCTACTTTCACAAGAACTTCAGCGTTGAGCGGCAAATATAATTCTGTTCGCGAACCGAAGCGAATCATTCCGAACCGGTCGCCTTTTTTTAATTCGTCTCCAATTCTCGCCCAAGCCACGATGCGTCTGGCAATTGCTCCCGTGATCTGGCGCACCACAATCATAACGCGCGGATTCTCAAATGCCCATGTCATCGACTCGTTCTTCTCTGAACAGTCGGGGCGGCGCGCATCGAGACAAAGTCCTTCTCGGTGTTCGCGGTAAACGACCCGGCCATCGATCGGCGCGCGATTCGTATGGACGTCGAAGATCGACAAGAAAATTCCGACGCGCCGCGTTTTCGTTTTAAGAACCTGGTTTTCCTCACATTCGATTATGTCCATCACCGCGCCATCGGCAGCGGCCACGATTAGATTCGGATCTGCGGGTACCGTCCGCTCCGGATCGCGGAAAAAGGCGAGCGTGCAAAAAATTAGTAATAGGAACAGCAGCGATAACCACGCGGAGAGCAATGCAGCCGCAACGGCAAGCAGTGCAAAAAAGGCCAAAATCCAGCGTGCTTCCGAGAGCGTTTGAAGGCGCATAAATGGAGTCTATTTTCTGAGCTAGAGGGAGCTCGGTCAAGGAGCCAAAAACGGGCAACGAAGGTTCGGGTGCTCAACCACAATATCGTGGGCTTTTGGATTCGCCTGCCTCCAACCCGTAGCGGAAATAACCCGCTCAGAACCACGATATTATTAGTTGTTTCGAAGCCATTTCTCGCTATGCTCTTTTGTGAGGGTCGCTTGGCCCTCCTTTATGGCGCAAGTTCAAGAAGAAATTCCGGTCGAAAAATTATCTCGCAGCTCGACCGGAATCGCTGCCACGCAAAAATATGATGCGGCCCAAATTGATAAACTAGAAGGCCTCGAAGCAGTCCGGAAACGGCCCGGGATGTTCATCGGAGATCCGGATGAGCGTGGGCTGCATCATCTTGTTTATGAAGTTGTCGACAATTCCATTGACGAACACCTCGCGGGATTTTGCACCAAGATAGAAGTGACGATTCATGTCGATGGATCGATCTCGGTGCGTGACAATGGCCGCGGGATCCCTACCGATATCCACCCGAAATGGAAAATGCCGGCCGTCGAGCTGGTGCTGACAAATTTGCACGCTGGCGGAAAATTTGGACAAGGCGCATACAAATATTCCGGCGGGTTGCATGGCGTGGGCGCGAAATGCACAAACGCGCTTTCGGAATGGTTCAAAGCCGAGGTATCTCGTGACGGCAAGGTCTATCACATGGCGTTCGCCAAAGGAAAAACGACCGATAAACTCACTGTCATCGGCGAGGTCAAAAACAAGAAGACTACTGGCACACTCATCACTTTCTTGCCAGATCCGACGATTTTCACAATCACGACCGAGTTTAAGTTCGAACGTCTGGCTACGCGATTGCGCGAGCTGGCGTTTCTGAATCCGGGGCTCGAAATCACCCTTACAGACGAGCGTATTGATCCGGCGAAGAAGGAGCTCTTTTTTTACAAGCACGGTATCGAAGAGTTCGTCAAGCAACTCGGCGAGAACAAACAGGTTTTGCATCCCAAGCCGATCGTTATTTCACGCCAGCGCGATGAAGTCTTTATCGATGTTGTTTTGCAATACAATGACAGCTACAACGATCAGATTTTGCCGTTTGCCAATTCAATCCCGAACCCGGATGGCGGCACGCATCTGACCGGTTTCCGCACCGCGCTGACAAAAGCAATCAACCAATATGCGCGGCAAAACAACCTTTTGAAGGAGAAGGATCCTTCCCTTTCTGGAGACGATGTCCGCGAAGGATTGACTTGCGTGCTCAGCGTTAAGCTGCCCAATCCACGTTTCGAGTCACAGACCAAGGTGAAGCTCGTGAACACCGAGATCGACGGCATCGTAAATTCCGTTGTCTATGACGGGCTAATGACCTTCTTCGATAAGACTCCGCCGGTTGCCCGACGAATTTTCGACAAAGTGCTCACAGCGGCCCGGGCGCGTGAAGCCGCGCGAAAAGCGAGGGAAACAATTCGCAAAGGCGCTCTTACTGGCGGTGGACTGCCTGGGAAATTGGCAGATTGCTCTGAGCGCGACCCGGAATTGACCGAACTCTACATTGTTGAAGGCGACTCCGCCGGCGGCTCCGCCAAGCAGGGTCGCGACCGCCGTTATCAAGCGATTCTGCCGATTCGAGGCAAGTTGATCAACGTCGAGAAAGCGCGCGAAGATCAATTTCTCAAAAACGCTGAGATCCAGGCGATGATCACGGCGATTGGCGCGGGCATCGGCAAACCGAAGGAGGAGGCCAATGGCAAGGACGAAGGCCGGTTCGACCTCTCAAAACTGCGCTACGGCCGCATCATCATCATGACTGACGCAGATGTCGATGGCTCTCACATTCGCACTCTGTTGCTCACCTTCTTTTTCCGGCAGATGACCGAGTTGGTGCGTGCCGGGAGAATTTACATCGCGCAGCCGCCGCTTTACCAGATCAAGCGAAAGAAACGCGAAGAATATGTAGATGATGATGCGCGGCTGAACAAAATTCTCATTTCGCTGGGCGCAGAGGATGTGCGCCTGAAAAACCTGGCCGATGATAAAGAAATCACTGCGACGCAACTGAAGGACATTCTCGAATCACTCGAGAAACTCGCCAAGCTTAGCGAAGCAGTGCGCCGTCACGGCGGCGATTTTGAAACGTATCTCTCTCACCGGAATTCCAAAACGGGCAAGCTCCCAAACTATTTGGTAAAGGTGCGTGATGGAAACGAGGAGACCGCCCATTATTTTCATGACGAAAAAGCGGTCCGAAACTTTCATCAGGAAAATCTCGATCTAAATTTGTTCGATACGCAGATCGGTCAGGAATTGCTTCCCCTGGATGCGCCTGTGCGAGCCGATGGCAGCCGACGACGTGGCAGACTGGTCGAGCTACACGAATCTGCTGCAATCGAAAAGATCATTGCCGAACTGGCTCGCAAAGGATTGAAAGTCGATCATTACGCGACCAGCGAACACCCGATCTTCGAGTTGATCGAAGGTGAAGGCGACAAAGCCGTCTCGCACCCGCTGTTTTCGATTCCCGAAATCCTGGAAAAGATTTTAGAGATCGGCCGCCGCGGAGTGCAGATCAAGCGTTTCAAAGGTCTGGGCGAAATGAACGCCAAGGAATTGTTTGAGACCACGATGAATCCGCAAAAACGCAAGTTGTTGAAGGTGGATCTTAACGACGATAACGCCGTCGACGCCGACAAAATGTTTACGATTCTCATGGGTGATGTCGTTGAGCCACGCCGCCAATTCATCGAAGACAACGCGCTAAACGTGCGCAATCTCGACGTATAAATGGGGCGTTTGTTTCATAAACTGCGCCATCCGCGGCGCTGTCACGTTGTCTGCACGATCCCACGCTCCGGCAGCAATTTGTTGACCGATGGATTGCGAGCGACGCGCCGGGCGGGCATGCCGAAACAATTTTTCCTGCCCAAGTTCGAAAGGCGCTACGGAACGGAGCTCGAGCTCGATCCGGTTGCCGATTACGCGGGATATGTGCGCGGCATCGTGAACAGCAAAGTGACCTGCAATGAAGTTTTCGGTTTTAAATTAATGAGCTGGTACCTGGACGATTTCCTGACCAGGCTACGAGATACGGGCGCTTTTGGAGACGCGGCAACCGATGATCTCACGATGTTGCGAAACGCTTTCCCGCGTCTTCGCTTTGTGCACATCCGCAGGCGCCATAAACTCCGCCAAGCCCTCTCTACAGCACGCGCTCTTCAAACAGGGCTTTGGAAGGTGAAGAACGGGGAGATGATGGAACGAGAACCGCAATTTGATGCGGAGTTGATTGAACAATCGCTCCGAGAAGCACAGCGCCAGGAAAAGATCTGGCAGGACTTCTTTCAGCGGATTGGCATTCGTGCATTCGAAGTCGAGTACGAAAAACTGTGCCAGGACTATGAGGGAACAATTCGAAGCGTCCTTGATTTTTTGCGAATTTCACTGCCGCGCGGCGCTCGAATCGGTCCGCCAGTGACAATCCGGCAAGCGGACGACATCTCGCGAATATGGGAACAGCGCTTCCTCGCGGAACGTCCCTCTGCATACTCGGCCGCCGCTGGTTAAACCGGTCATGTTAAACCCAAACGAAAAGATCGAGCCGATAAATGTAGCCGAGGAAGTCTCGAGGTCGTTCCTCGATTACTCGATGTCCGTTATCATTTCTCGCGCGCTGCCGGACGCGCGCGACGGACTCAAGCCATCGCAGCGAAGAATTCTTTACGCGATGCATGATCTGTCGCTGTTCCCAGGACGGCAGCATCGTAAATGTGCAAAGATCTGCGGCGACACGAGCGGAAATTATCACCCGCACGGTGAAGCGGTGATTTACCCAACGCTCGTTCACATGGCCCAGCCGTGGGCGATGCGCGAACGGTTGGTCGATGGCCAGGGGAATTTCGGCTCGATCGAAGGCGATCCACCGGCGGCAATGCGTTACACCGAAGCGCGCATGACGCATCTCGGCGCGGCGCTCATGACCGACATGGAGAAGGACACTGTCGATTTCGTCCCCAATTACGACGAGACGCGGACCGAGCCGACGGTTTTCCCAGCTGCATTCCCGAACCTGCTCGTCAACGGCGGGACCGGCATCGCCGTCGGCATGGCCACCAATATTCCGCCGCACAATTTAACCGAAGTGATCGACGGCATCTGCGAACAGATCGATAACTCGGAAATCACGCTCGACGAGCTAATGAAGCACGTGAAAGGACCGGATTTTCCCACCGGCTGCGTCATCTGTGGCGTAGGTGGAATTCGGCAATACTTCGAGACCGGTCGAGGTAGCATGAAAGTCCGTGGCAAAGCCGGCGTCGAAGAACTCAAAGGCGGCCGCGAGCAAATCGTCATCACGGAAATTCCGTACGGCGTGAACCGCGCCACGCTGGTCGAGCGCATCGCGCAATTGGTGAATGAAAAGGTGCTGACCGATATCAGTTACGTGGGCGATCAATCGGACGAAAACACGCGCGTGGTTATCGAGCTGAAACGCGACGCGAACCCGAAAGTCATCATCGCCAATCTCTACAAACACACCGCATTGGAAACCTCGTTTGCGGTGATTATGCTGGCGATCGACCACGGCCGGCCGAAGCTGCTCTCACTCAAAGAAGCGAACGCAGCTTACATCGAGCACCGCCGTGAAGTGGTTCTGCGCCGGACGCGTTTCGAATTGCGCAAGGCGGAAGAACGCGCCGAAACACTCGAGGGTTATCTAATTGCGCTCGCGAATCTCGATGAATTTCTGCGCATCATTCGCGGCTCCGCCAATCGTGACGAAGCGCGGATAAAACTGCTCGCCTTCGAATTCACAAAACGTCAGGTGGAACAAATCGGGATTCTGATTCGCAATCCCGCGCGTCTGACGAATGGCCGCTACGCGTTCAGCGAGCAGCAGGCCGACGAAATTCTCAATCTCCGGCTGTATCAGTTGACCGGTCTCGAGCGCGACAAGATCGATAAGGAATACAAGCAACTCATCGAGACCATCAATGACTTGCGCGACATTCTCGCCAAAGAGCAGCGCGTCTTCACCATCATCAAAAAGGAATTGCGCGAAATCCGCGACAAATACGGCTCACCTCGTCTTACGGGAATCGTTCCTGATGCAGCGGAGATCAACATGGAAGATCTCATCGCAAACGAGGGCTGCATCATCAGCATCACCCACGGGGGTTTCATCAAACGCACGGCGGTGAGCGCGTTTCGTGCGCAGCGCCGTGGCGGCAAAGGCGTCATCGGCATGCAAACACGCGAGGGCGCCACTGAAGAAGAGGAAGGCGATTTCGTCGAACATCTCTTCACAGCTACCACCCATGATTATCTGATGTTCTTCACGGCGACGGGACGCGCTTACGTGGAAAAAGTTTATGAAATTCCCGAGATGGGGCGCGCGACCAAAGGTCGCTCGATTGCGAACATTCTCGAACTCAAGCCCGACGAAAAAATCGCGGCCACGATCCGCGTGCAATCCAAAAGATCCGGCACAGGCCCGAACGCCGTCGATCAGACGTGGGACGAAAATCTGCACATCGTATTCGCGACGCAGTCCGGCATCGTCAAAAAATCCAATTTATCTAATTACGCCAACGTCCGGCGCGGCGGCATCATCGCCATCCAAATCGAGGAAGGCGATCGTTTGATCGACGCAAAACTAACGAATGGCAATAACGAGATCGTTTTCATCACAAAAGACGGAATGAGCTTGCGCTTTCATGAAGAACAACTGCGCGATCAGGGCCGCAACACCGTCGGCGTCTGGGGCATTCGTCCTAAGAAAGGCGATCATATCGTGGCCATAGCTATCGTCGATGCAGAGGCAATGTTGCTGGTTGCGGGGGAAAATGGAATCGGCAAGCGCACGCCGTTTGATGATTACCGGCGGCAATCGCGTGGCGGCAAAGGCATCATCACCATGAGAACCGGCGAAAAAACCGGCGACGTGGTTGGCGCGCTTACCGTTCGCGAAACGGACGAGATCATGTTGATCACGAACAAAGGCCAGATGGTGCGCACTCGGGTGAAGGAAATTCGCGAGACCGGCCGCAATACGATGGGTGTGAAATTGATCGACCTCCGCAACGGCGAGAAGCTCCAAGCAATTGCACCTGTAGTAAGTCAGGTGGAAGAAGAGGACGCGCAAACCGCCGACCCAAACGCCGAAAAATCGTAACGCAACGGCGAAGCCGGTGCGCTAACTATTCTCTGGTATTCGCTAGCCGGTTTCGCGTGGTTTTTGCGACGGCGCGGCCGCTGTGTAGGCGAACTTGCGTCTCCGGATCAGCATCAAGTTACGAATGTAAATGAGCGAGTTCGGCAGATAAGCGAGGATGCCAACGGGATCGCGCCGGAAAATAAAGTAGAGGCACATCAGCGTGCTTCCCGCGATGCTCCAGTACCAGAACGACACCGGAATGACGCTTTCGCCCTGTCGTTCTGAAGCCAGCCATTGCACAAGGAAACGCATCGAAAAAAGCGCGTTCCCGATAAACCCCAGAACCATAAGATAACTCCAATCCAGACCAAAGAATCGGTATTCCTTCCCGATCCAAGTGATAGCGATAAGTGCAAGTGTGTTCATAGACAATGTAGTTGTTTAGCGTTTCGGCTCTCTCTTCACAAGGGAGCTTGATCCGGTTGTTCGCGGGCCGAGGGCGGCCGGGCTCCATTGACATGAACATTGGAGACAGCCTGCCCTCAGACTGATCCGATTTATCAGTGGAGTTTTGATCAGAGCGATCAGTCAAATATTCAATTTGAAACGGTGGATACGCAGCCGTGGATCATTCGCGGCAAGCTGTTTCAACACGATCCAGGAATTGTCCGTGCTGCAGTCCTCGGTCACCCACGCTTTCATTCTAACGCGAGCGGATCGACTATGACCGCGCCTTCAGTTGCGCAACCAACGTGTCGGCAATGGTTGCTGGAGTTTCGGCAACGGCGATTCCCGCAGCCTTTAGTGCTTCAATTTTTCCCGCCGCAGTGCCCTTTCCTCCCGAAATAATTGCGCCTGCGTGACCCATTCGGCGACCTGGTGGTGCAGTCATTCCGGCAATGAAAGCTGCCACCGGTTTTTTACAATTCATCTTGATCCACTCGGCAGCTTCTTCTTCTGCCGAGCCACCGATTTCGCCTATTAGGATCATCGCTTCTGTGCCGGGATCTTCGTTGAAAAGTTTCACGCAATTGAGGTGCGACAACCCGTGAATGGGATCGCCGCCAATACCGATGCAGGTCGATTGCCCGTACCCGCGCGAAGTCAATTGCCAGACTGCTTCATAAGTAAGCGTCCCGGAGCGTGAGATCACGCCGATCTTACCCGGCTTGTGAATGTAGCCCGGCATGATTCCAATCTTACATTGGCCGGGAGTGATGATCCCGGGGCAATTCGGCCCAATCAGCCGCGATTTTTTTCCATGCATCAGTGCTTTCACGCGCATCATGTCCATCACTGGGATTCCTTCCGTAATGCAGACGACGAGTTCGACTCCGGCATCAGCCGCTTCCAGGATCGAATCCGCAGCCGCAGGAGCAGGGACGAAAACCATTGACGCGTTGCAAGCAGTTTTCTGTCGCGCTTCCCACACGGTGTCGAATACCGGCACTTTTCCGTCAAACATTTGGCCGCCTTTCCCCGGAGTCACGCCTGCGACTACATTCGTGCCGTAGTCCATGCACTGCCGCGTATGAAACGCGCCGGCGCTGCCTGTGATGCCCTGCACTACGAGCCGTGTGTCTTTGTCGACCAGAACAGACATACAAATCAGGAATGCAGGAAGGCAGGAAAAGAAAGTGGTTGAGAAGCCTCTCCTGTTTTCCTGCTTTCCTGATTCATTTCGCCTTCCGTTTATGGATCACAAGTTTGTTCCCGTCCGGGTCGCGAAATTGTGCCATCCAGCAAACCGGCGTCTCAGTTTTT
>WNFQ01013439.1_pt1 | contig 10335 bp, 10 predicted proteins | sample 5400171 | NCBI WGS metagenome assembly WNFQ01 (sample SAMN13153356, study PRJNA577476) | soil metagenome | isolation source: 20 cm soil under Madrone tree | place: USA:California | collected 2016-06-14 | reverse complement strand
AGAAGGCGCGCACGGGCGCGAGCCTCGAAGGTCTCGCGACCGCGCGCGGCCTGAAGGCGACGACCTCATCGTCGGTCTCGCGCGGCGAGCCGCTGCCCGGCGTGACGAGCCCGACGCTGCTCGCGACCGCGATCGGTCTCGACGAGGGCGCGGTCGAGGAGATCGTCGCGGTCGAGCCGCCCTACTACCTCTTCAAGGTCACGACGAAGACGCCGAGCGACATCAAGCCGCTCGCCGAGGCGCACGACCAGATCGTCGCGACGCTGCGCGCGCAGAAGGCACGCGCCGCCGCGCGCGCCGCCGCCGACGAGCTGCTCGCCGCCGCGAAAGCCGCGCCCGGCGGCGTGGCGACATTGGTGTCGGCGGCGCAGGCCAAGGGTTGGACGGCGGACGACACCGGCCCGTTCAGCCGCACGCAGCCGCTGCCGAAGCTCGGCGGCGCGCCGATCAAGGACGAGCTCTTCGCGCTCACAGAAGAGGCGCCCTTCGCGAGCGTCCACGAGCTTCCCGATGCGGCAGTCGTGCTCGCGTTGAAGGCGCGGACACCCGCGGGCGACTCGGCAGCGGCCGACGCACGCGAGTCGCTGCGCAGCAGCGCGGCGTCACGCAAGCGCAGTGCCGCGCTCGAGGCCTACCGCGAGATGCTGCACCGGCGCGCCGAGATCGCGGTCAACCCCGACATCGTGACCGGCGCGCGCACCTGAGCGTCCGAGCGCGGACCGCGGCGTGGCGGACGAAGATCGAGCCGCGGCGGATCTCCCCGTCGAGCAGCTGATCCCGGGAGACGGCGCGCTCGGCTGCCTCCTCGTCCACGGGCTCACCGGCACGCCCGCCGAGATGATGCCGATCGCGCACGCGCTCCGCGATCGCCACCCGCTCTGGATCGTCCGCGTCGCGGGACACGCCACGACCGTCGCCGAGCTCGCCGAGACCTCGTGGCTCGATTGGTACGCGTCGGCGACGCGTGGACTGCGCGCGCTCGCCGCGGCCGCGCCGCGCGCGGTCGTGATCGGCCTCTCGATGGGTGCGCTGCTCGCGATCCACCTCGCGATCGAGCAACCGCAACAGGTCGCAGGGGTCGCGCTGCTCTCGCCGGCGATCGCGCTCCGCCGCGGGACGGTGCGGCGGCTGTCGCGCTTCCTGCACGCGCTCGCCGCGCTCGACGCGCGCTCGGCGCTCCTGCGCGCGCGGCTCGCGCGCGTCCTCTTCGCGAAGGACGGCAGCGACATCGCCGACGCCGACGTCCGCGCGCGCCACCCGGGGTATCGCCACGTTCCGCTGCGGGCGCTGCTCAACATCCTCATGCTCCAGCGCGTCGTCCGTCGCGAGGCGCCGCGGGTGACGCAGCCGGCACTCGTCGTGCACGCGGTGCAAGATCACACGTGTCCGATCGCCGCCGCGCGCGCGCTGTACGACCGCCTCGGCTCCGTCGACAAGCGGCTCGTCGTGCTCGAGCGCAGCTTCCACGTCGTGACCGTCGACTGCGAGCGCGCGCGGGTGCGCGCCGAGGTCGCGGCGTTCGTCGACCGTCTCGGCGCGGCCGCGGCGACGCGGGCGAGCGTCGTCTCGTAAACCTGACACACGCGTTCACGTTGACAGCAGCGGCGACCTCGCCTAGAGCCTCGACGGTGACCACCGCCGCCGACCAGGTCGTCCGCTGGGATCGCGCGCACCTCTGGCACCCGTTCACGCAGATGCAGGAGTGGCTCGCCGCCGAGCCGCTCGTCATCGCCGCCGCGGACGGCAACTATCTGATCGACGCCGCGGGCCGCCGGTACCTCGACGGCGTCTCGTCGCTCTGGTGCAACGTCCACGGACACCGCCGGCCCGAGATCGACGCCGCGATCCGTGCGCAGCTCGAGCGCGTCGCGCACACGACCCTTCTCGGCCTCGCGAGCCCGCCGAGCGCGGAGCTCGCGGCGCGCCTCGCCGCGATCGCGCCGCCGGGACTGACCCGCGTCTTCTACTCGGATGCGGGCGCGACCGCGGTCGAGATCGCGCTCAAGCTCGCGCTGCAATACTGGCGTCTCCGCGGCGAGGAGCGGCCGCGCTTCGTGGCGCTCATCGACGGCTACCACGGTGACACGCTCGGCGCGATGAGCGTCGGCTTCTCGGAGCCGTTTCATCGCTTCTACACGCCGCTCGTGCCGGTGACGCGCGTGCCGGCGCCCTACGTCGTGCAACGGACGCGCGGCGTCGCGCCGGACGCGGCGCTCGCCGCCGCGCTCGCCGAGCTCGAGGCGGCCCTCGCGCGCGATCGCGGCGCCGTCGCCGCCGTCGTCCTCGAGCCGCTCATGCAAGGCGCCGCGGGGATGTGGCCGCAGCCGGTCGAGTATCTGCCGGCCGTCCGCGAGCTCACCCGTCGCTATGACACGCTCCTCGTCTGCGACGAGGTCGCGACCGGATTCGGGCGTACCGGCCGTCTCTTCGCGTGCGACCACGCGGCGGTCGCGCCCGATCTGCTGACGCTCGGCAAGGGTCTCTCTGGAGGCTATTTGCCGCTCGCGGCGACGCTCGCGACCGAGGAGATCTTTCGCGCCTTCCTCGGGCCGCACGAGGAGTACACGGCGTTCTTCCACGGCCACACGTTCACCGGCAACGCGCTCGCCTGCGCCGCCGCGCTCGCCAGCCTCGATCTCTTCACGCCCGCGCTCCTCACGAGCCTGCCGGAGACAGCGGCGGCGCTCGCGCGCGAGCTCGACGCACGCGTACGCCCGCTCGCCCACGTCGCGGAGATTCGCCAGTGCGGATCGATGATCGGCATCGAGCTGATGCGGGATCCGCGGCGCCGTGAGCCGTACGCGCCGCGCGAGCGCGTCGGCCACCGCACGATTCTCGCGGCGCGCCGACGCGGCGTCGTGCTGCGCCCGCTCGGCGACACGCTCGTCCTGATGCCGCCGCTCAGCATCCGCGCCGACGAGATCGAGACGCTCGTGATGGTCGCCGCCGAGTCGATCGCCGAGGTGACGGGCGGGTGAGCGCGCTCGTCGTGACCGGCACCGATACCGGCGCCGGCAAGACGCTCGTCACCGCCGCGATCGCCGCCGCGCTGCGCGCGCGCGGCATGAGCATCGGCGTCGCGAAACCCGCCGAGACCGGCTGCCCGCGTCGCGCCGACGGGCTCTATCCCGAGGACGCCGCGACGCTCGCCGCCGCGGCGGCGGTCTGGTCGCCGGCGTCGCCCGCGTCGCCAGTCTCATCGGCCGCGGCGCCCGTCGCGAGGGCCGCGGCGTCGGGCATCGACGACGACACGGCAACGGTCGAGCCGCTCGACGCCGTCTGCCCCTATCGCTTTCCCGACCCACTCGCACCAATGCTCGCGGCAGCGCGCGTCGGCACCACGATCGACGTCGACGCCCTCGTGCGCACGCTCACCGCACGCGCCGTGGCCGTCGACATCCTCCTGATCGAGGGCGCAGGCGGCGTCCTCGTTCCACTCACCCCCGCGGCGACGTACGCCGACTTGGCCCGAATGCTCGACGCCCCGGTCCTGCTCGTCGTCGGCTCGCGCCTCGGCGCGATCAATCATGCGCTACTCTCGCTCGAGGCGTTACGAACACGCGGCGTGCGTGTCCTAGGCTACGTGGTGAATCGTCTTGCGCCGGCCGGCGATCTGGCCGTCGACACGAACACGGATCTCTTGCGCGGTCTGACCGCGGATCGATTCCTCGGTGAGCTGCCACATCTCACCGACGTAGCCGAGACGCTACGCGCGCTGCGCGCCGGCGGCGCCGCCGCGCACGCGGCGCGCACGCGCCTCGCCGCGCTAGCGAGCGCGCACATCGACCTCGACGCGCTCGTCGCCGCCGCGCATCGCCGCGCGTAGCCGATCTGCGCGGGGCGGCAACGGGACGCGGGGTCGTCCGCCGCACCCGACGTGCGCAAGAGGGTAGGTTTGCGCACCACGGGTGCAGCGGACGACCCCGCGTCCCGTTGCCGCCCCGGGTAGCTCAGCCGTGAGGCATTCGAGCAACCACCGAGCGCACGAACGAAATCAGACCGCGCAGCGGGCGGCGTCGTAGACGAGACGCAGCGGCACACCGTGGCGCTCTGCGGCGGCGCGGCAGCTCTCGTACTCCGGCGCGACGGTGCGACCGGCGGGACCGGTCGCGATCTTGACCGCGATCGTGCCGTACTTGGTTTCGACGTCCACGATCTCGCGTGGCAGCGTGAGACGCTCGACCGTATGGAAACGGACGCCGATCGTGGTCGTCTCGGCGAAGAGGACGGCGACGACGTCGTCGCGCCGCGCCGGTGGCGCGAGCGCCTGCAGCAGGACCCCGGGGCGGCCCTTTTTCATCTGCACCGGCACGAGCGTCACGTCGACGGCGCCGGCGGCGAACAGCCGCGCCATCGCGTGCTCGTAGAGCTCTGGACTCATGTCGTCGATGAGCACGTTCGGCCGGTCGGCGAGGCGACGAGTTCCCGAGCCGTAGCCGACGCGATCGACGCGCAGCGCGGCCGCCGTCGCCGGGACGGCGCCGAAGCCGCGCAGGATCGCCGCGCCGGTCGGCGTCACCATCTCGCCCGCGCCGTCACCCGGACGGACGTCGTAGCCGCGCAGCAGCTCGACGGTCGCCGGCGCGGGCACGGGAATGCGGCCGTGCTGCGTGTCGACCATCCCGGAGCCGAGCGGCAGGGGCCCGACGGCGATCGACGTGATGCCGAGCGCGTCGACGCCGAGCGCGGCGCCGACGATGTCGACGATCGCGTCGACCGCGCCGACCTCGTGGAAGTGCACATGGTCGGGCGGCACACCATGGATGTGCCCCTCCGCCTCCGCCAGCGCGCGGAACGCGTCCAGCGCCAGCGCACGCGCCCGCGCCGGCAGCGGCGCGGCGTCGAGGATGCCGCGAATGATGCCGAAGGTGCGCTCCGGCTGCGCGCCGGACACGCGGACGTCGAACTTGGCGGCGCGAATCGGGCCGTGCTCGCGATGCTCGAGCACGAGCTCGCACCCGGAGAGCGCGAGCGCCGCGACGTGACGCTGCAGCTCGACGAAAGGAAATCCGAGGTCGAGAAGCGCGCCGACCGTCATGTCGCCGCTGATCCCGGAAAAGGCGTCGAAATAGGCCCGCATGACGGCGCTGTATCGCGCCCCCACGACGGCCGCAAGCATTCTTCTTTACAGCGATTTTTCGCTCATGATAGGGTGCTCCATTCGACGTGAGAGCGGACGCATGAATCAGCGCGATCTCAAGCAATTCCGCAAGCTGCTCGACGAAAAGCTCGCGGATCTCCTGGCCGAAGCCGACCGCACCGTCGACGGCATGACCGACAGCAAGGAGAACTTCCCGGACCCGACCGACCGCGCTTCGCTCGAGTCGAACCGCAACTTCACGCTTCGCATCCGCGACCGCGAGCGCAAGCTCATCGTCAAGATCAACGAGGCGCTGGCGCGCATCGACGACGGCAACTACGGCAAGTGCGAGGAGTGCGACGAGAACATAGGCCTCGAGCGCCTGAAGGCGCGCCCCGTCACCACGCTCTGCATCGACTGCAAGTCGCTGCAGGAGGCCGAGGAGCGGAAGCTCCGCGGCGTCCATTGACCGCGCGCGTGAGCGCGCTCGCAAAGCCGTAATCCGCGCGTGAGCGTTCGTAAAGCGGTCATCCCTGCCGCCGGGCTCGGCACCCGGTTTCTGCCGGCGACGAAAGCGATCCCGAAGGAGATGCTGCCGATCGTCGACGTGCCGACGATCCAGTACGTGGTTGATGAAGCGATCGCATCCGGAATCGAGCACGTGGTCCTCGTCACCGGCCGCGGCAAGGACGCGCTCGTCGATCACTTCGACCGCGCCCCGGAGCTCGAGCAATTCCTCGCCGAGAAGGGCAAGGACGATCTCCTCGCGATGGTGCGCGACATCGCGGAGAAGTGCGAGGTGATCGCGATTCGGCAGAAGGAGCCGCGCGGCCTCGGTCACGCCGTCCTCGCCGCCCGTCCCGCCGTCGGCGACGAGCCGTTCGCCGTCCTCCTCGGCGACGACATCTTCGACGCCGATCCGCCGTGCATCCGCCAGCTGATCGACGTCTTCGAAGCGCGCAAACAAGCGGTGATCGCGCTCCTCGAGGTGAGCGACGCGCAGACGTCGGCGTACGGCGTCATCAAGGGAACGCCGCTGGCACCCGGGCTGCATCAAGTGGAGGGCATGGTCGAGAAACCGGCGCCCGGCACCGCGCCGTCGCGACTCGCGATCATGGGTCGCTACGTTCTGCCGCCCGACATCTTTCCGCTGATCGCGGCGACGCCGCCGGGCAAGGGTGGCGAGATCCAGCTCACGGACGCGCTCGATCGACTACGCGCCGCGAGCGGCGTCATCGGCTGTGCCTTTCGCGGCACGCGCTACGACGCGGGCGACAAGTTCGGCTACCTGCAAGCGAACCTCGAGTACGCCTTGAAGCGTCCGGACCTCGCTGCTAAGTTGCGCCCCTACCTGCGAGATCTCGTCGGCAAATAGCGCCACGCGACGCCGCGTCCCACCGCTTGGGGCAGTAGCTCAGTTGGGAGAGCACCACGTTCGCAACGTGGGGGTCGAGGGTTCGAATCCCTTCTGCTCCATTTTTCTTCCCTGGCCTGCCGACGACATTTGCAGAATCGTCCAACGCACTCGTTCCCGACGACGTAAGTACCCTATGCGCCGTCGGCTGGATGGGTTGGCACCGAGTTTGCGACACGAACGCCATGATCACTCATATGAAGCGACTCCAGACCGTGCTGCAACGCTCGCATTTCATCATCGCCGTGCTCGTCGTTGCCGTTCCGCTCGTCTCGTCCTGCGCGACGAAACGGCACGAGGTGGCCGCGACCCGGACCGTCACCACTTTCCACAAAGAGGTCCAGCAGCCGGCTTCGACCGCCATCGACGTCTCGATCGTGAACCTGCACGACGAGGCGGCGCCCGATCCCGCGGACGAGAAGGTGGTCGGCACGATCGTGAACGCCGGTGACAAGCCCGTCAGCAGGATCGCGATTCGCGTGAACGCGCTCGACGCGTCGGGGCAGGTGGTCCGTACGGTGACGACGCCTCCGCTCGCGCAACCGATCAGTCCCTTCGGTGGTCGTGCGACGTTCGAGGCGATCATGCCACGCGATCGGGCCGTCGCGGGCTATCACGCGGTCGCCGTCGCGCAGTAGCACGCCGGCTGCATCACCCGATGCGCCGCCGGCGCACTCGGGTAGCATCGCAGGATGACGACGGGGCTCGGAGCGGGCGACGCCCTTCTCGTCGTCGACGTGCAGCGTGATTTTTGCTCCGGCGGCGCGCTCGCCGTCGAGGGCGGCGACGCGATCGTGCCGATCCTGAACCGCTGGATCCGCACCCGGTCGAGATCAGTCCCGCGCTCGCCTCAGCCCGGGACGAGATCGCCGCTCAGCTCCGCACGTCGACGCGATGATGGCGGCACGGCCGTTGCTGCGTTCACGACGTGGTCTTTTGCAGATGATTCCCCACCGAAGGAGATCATATGCCTCAGAAAGAGACGATCGAGCGCGCAGAGCGGGACAAGCGCCAAGGGAAATCACCGACGACGCAAGCCGGCCAGTTCGTCCGCGAGGAGATGCATCACATCCGCGAGGGCAAGCACGGCGCGCGATCGACGAAGCAAGCGATCGCGATCGGGCTCTCGAAGGCGCGCCGGGCGGGCGTCGATCTGCCGGCGCCGCAGAAGGGAACTGCATCGGAGAGAACGCGGCGCAGCGCCCAACGCGCACTGGCGAAAGGGAAACACCGCACGCGCCCGGTGTCGGGCCGGCGCTCCGGCGCGATCCGCACGGCGCTGAAACGCGAAGGACGGCGAGCAGCCTCGAAGCCGGCGCTCGCCAGGCAAGCGCGTAGCGCGGCACGACGCCGCAGCGCGGGCGCGCGTTCCGCCGCTGGGAAGAAGGCCGCGCGGACGAAGGGCCGGGTGGGCCGCTCGGCGGCGGCGCGCAAGGCCGCGCGCACGCGGGCGCACCGCTGACGCGTAACGCGGCCATTCGCTGCTGGCAGTGCCGGCGGTGCATTTTGTACATTCGACGTGAATCGTCGCGACGACGCACGCACGGAATCCTCCGACGTCGGCGCGTGAGGCGGAGCGAACCGGACGCGCGATGATCGGTCCTTGACCGGGGAAAAAAGCCTTCGAGAGCAGCCGACGTGCTTCCTCCCGGCGCGCTTGCCTGCCATATGGTACGGCCACAAGGAGGAGCCTTCCCCATGAAAGAGTTCGGCCTGTTCATCAACGGCGAGTGGCAAGCCGCGAAGGGCGGCAAGACCGCGCCGACGATCAATCCCGCGACCGAAGAGCCCTGGGCGACCGTCGCCGTCGCCGACCGCGAGGACGCGCGCAAAGCCGTCGCCGCGGCGAAGAAAGCGCACGAGAGCGGCGTCTGGCGCAACAAGTCGCCGCAGGAGCGCGGCGAGATCTTACAGAAGGTGGCGATGGCGATCTTCGAGCGCCAGAACGAGCTCGCGGCCGCCGAGGTGCAGGACGGCGGCGGGACCATGCGCAAGGCGATGAGCATGGACGTGCCGGGCACCGCGCAGACGTTCATGCACTTCGGCCAGTACATCTGTGGCGACGAGTACAAGGCAATGCTGCAGGAGGAGTACGACGAGATCGCGCCGGTGCCGAGCAAGAACTACGTCGTGCGCGAGCCGATCGGCGTCTGCGTCGGCATCACGCCGTGGAACTTCCCGATGATCATGGCGTCGTGGAAGATCGCGCCGGCGCTCGCCGCGGGGAACTGCGTCGTGCTGAAGCCGGCGTCGGTGACCCCGGTCACGTCACTCATGGTCGGCGAGATCTGCACGCAGGCGGGCGTCCCGGCGGGCGTCGTGAACGTGATCAGCGGCCCCGGCGGCGCCGCCGGCGAGGAGCTCGCGACGCATCCCGACGTCGGCAAGGTCGCGTTCACCGGCTCGACGGAAGTCGGGCGGCGCATCATGCAGCTCGGCGCCGGCACCTTGAAGAAGGTGACGCTCGAGCTCGGCGGCAAGTCGCCGAACATCATCCTCAAGGACGCCAACCTCGACACCGCCGCCCTCGGCGCGCTCTTCGGCACGTTCATGCATCAGGGGCAGATCTGCGAGTCGGGGACGCGCGTCCTCGTGCACGAGTCGATCCACGATCAGCTCCTCGAGAAGATGCTCGCCGGCCTGAAGCGCATCCAGATGGGTGACACGATGGAGATGTCGACGGGCATGGGCCCGCTCGTCAGCTCCGCGCAGCGCGACACGGTCGAGAAGTACGTCGCGATCGGCAAAGACCAGGGGGCGAAGTGCGTCGCCGGCGGCAAGCGCCCCGCGAATCTCTCGAAGGGCTACTACTACGAGCCGACGATCTTCGACGAGGTCGACAACACGCAGCGCATCGCCCAGGAAGAGATCTTCGGCCCCGTCGTGTCGGTCATCCGCTTCCGCGACGAGGACGAGGCGGTGCGGATCGCCAACGACTCCGTCTACGGCCTCGGCGGCGCGGTCTGGTCGGCCGACAAAGACCGCGCGGTCGCGGTTGCGCGTCGCATCGAGACCGGCACGGTGTGGGTCAACGACTACCACATGATCAACATCCGGTTCCCGTTCGGCGGCTACAAGCAGAGCGGCGTCGGCCGCGAGCTCGGCAAATGGGGCCTGGCCGAGTACCACGAGGTGAAGCACATCCACGTCGGCGAGAACACGCCGCCCGAAGGCAAGTTCTACCTGCAGCTCTTGCTCAATTGATTTTCGGCACCGGCCGGCCGCGCAGCTCCGCGTCGCGCGGCCGGCGCGCGCTCGACGTCGCGATCGACGTCGGCCGCCGACGCCGCTCGGCGGCGCGATTCCTGCGACGGTGCCCGTGACAGACGACACAGGTTCCAGGCCATGACGACCGTCCACATCACCGCGCGCGCCGCCGACGCCGTCACCCGCGTGCGTGCCGCGCGCGCCGGTGCGCTCACGTTCACGATCGACGGCGGCTGCTGCGAAGGCACCGCGCCGCATCTCTTCGAAGACGCCGTCCTCGCCGGCGGCGCCGAGCGGATCGGCGACGTCGCGGGCGTGCCGGTCTATCTGCAGCCGGCGATGGCCGTGCCCTACCGCGCCGCGACCGTCACGATCGACGTCGTCGACGACCCGACGTCGGACGCGCTGTCGCTCGAGACCGAGTACGGGTTGCGCTTCGTCCTGCGCGAGGGTCGCGTCGAGTCGTCCTGAACTGGCTATGCAGATTCTCGTCGAGCGTCTCGCGGACGAGCGCGTGCGCGAACCGAGCGTGCAGCTCGGGTGCACGTGCGACCGTCGCGAGGCCCGCGTTTTCCGCTTGCGCGAGCACGCTCACGACGTCGACCACGCGCTCGCCACTCACTTGCGCACGCCA
>WNFQ01008995.1_pt1 | contig 10339 bp, 8 predicted proteins | sample 5400171 | NCBI WGS metagenome assembly WNFQ01 (sample SAMN13153356, study PRJNA577476) | soil metagenome | isolation source: 20 cm soil under Madrone tree | place: USA:California | collected 2016-06-14 | reverse complement strand
CCGCGGAGGCCGACGCGGCATTCGCCGAGGCTCACGCGCTTGCACCCCGCGACATGAAGACGCTGGCTTACTGGTCGAACCTCGCGGAGGTACAGGGCGATCTGGCGCGCGCCGCAGAGTTGCTCGAGCGTGCGCAGGCGGTATCCTCCGCCGCCGAAGTCAATCTGCTGCGCGCCAGCTATCTGGCGCGCGCGGCCCGAAATGCGGAGGCGCTCGCGATCCTCGACGCCGCCGGCACCCTGAATGGCGACGGACAACTCGAGCGCGGCAGACTCCTCGATCGGCTGGGGCGATTTACCGAGGCCTGGAGCGACTTCGTGGAGGCCAAGCGCAAGCTGGCACGCGAAGGCGGCGGGCTCGAATACCACGCCGACCTGGTCGAGGCCTTTTTCGCTCGCCTGAAAGAGTTCTTCACGCGCGACAACCTCAGGCGCCTGCCGCGCGCCAAGGTACGCGCTGACCTCGCGCAACCGATCTTCATCATGGGATTTCCGCGTTCCGGCACGACCCTGGTCGAGCAGATTCTTTGCAGCCACTCGGCGGTGCGCCCCGGCGGCGAGCTGACCTTCCTGGGTGAGTTGCGGAAGCTCGCCAACCAATTGTTCCCCGCAGCCGAAGCCTTCCCCGCCAACCTGGCGCAGACCTGGACCGCCGACCACCACTACGCCGCCAGTCTTTTCCGGGATTACTATCTGGCGCGCGCCGATCAATACGGCCTCACCGGCAGCTGCCGCTTCTTCACCGACAAGATGCCGTTCAACGAGCTGTGGCTGCCCTTGCTGCAGATGGCTTTCCCTGAGGCAAAGATCATCCGTGTGATACGTCATCCGCTCGACGTGTGCGTGTCGATGCTGTCGAACCATCTCACGCACGGCTTCAACTGCGGTTATCGGCTCGAGGACATCGTTCATCACCTGGCTGCGGTCGCCGATCTCACCGCGCACTACGGCCGCGAGCTTGAACCTGCAGAGTTCGTGCTGCGCTACGAATCCCTTATCGCGGATCAGGCCGTGCAGACGCGTGAGCTGTTCGCCTATCTCGGTCTGCAATTCGAGGACGCCGCCCTGCGCTTCCACGAGAACCCCCGCTACGCACCCACACCGAGCTACGCCCAAGTCAGCGAGAAGCTCAACGACCGCTCGGTCAATCGCCACCGCCACTACGCGCAGCAGCTGCAGCCATGCTTACCGCGTCTGGCCCCCGTGATCGCGGCCTACGGTTACGGCTGAGGGAGCAGCGGGAGCGCGGCCGCTCGCCGCGCTGCCGCCGGGCTCACGCTCTTCAGAAGCGCAGTTTCACACCTGCAAAGTACACGCGGCCGTTGTCGTAGATCGCACGCGGGTGCGACAGTACGTCGGCGTACTGCACGATCTTGGCGTCGGTCAGATTCAACCCGTCGAGAGTCACCGCAATGCTATCCGTGACGTTGGCCGCCACCGAGGCATCGAGGGACTTCAGCGAAGACTCGAACCGGTGCGAGGTCCGATCGAAGTCGATGAAGAAGTTCGAGCGATAGCTGTAGGCGAGACGGGCGCTCAGGAGCTTATTCTCAAAGAATCCCGTGATGTTGAAGGTGTTCTTGGAGTTACCGGGCATCGGATCGCCGCTATCGAGGCTGGCGTCGGAGTAGGTGTAGTTCGCCTGCACGCCGAAGCCGCGCCAGATGGGCTGGGTAAGGGCCAGCTCGACACCTTTTATCTTGCCGCCCCCACCGTTGGAGCGCAGGTTGATGGTGAACGGGCAGTTGAACAGGTTCGTCGTAGCGGTCGGCGTGCACAGGGCACTCGGCGGTGTCTGCGACTGAATCGGGAATTGCTCCGCCACCGGCTTGTCGACGATAAATGACTTGACGTCCTTGTAGTACACCGCGAGCGTGTAGGCCGTGTCCTTGTCCGGATACCATTCGAACGACAGGTCTTCCTGCGTTGCGCGGTAGGGATCGAGTTGCGGGTTGCCGGCCGAGCCGCTCAGGGCGCCGGGATTCAGGCTGACGCGCGGCACGATGTCCGTGTAGTCCGGACGCGCCATGACCTTCGCGGCGGCAATTCGCACCACCATTTCCTTGTTGAGGTCGTAAGCAAGGTTGAGCGACGGCAGCGTATCCGTATAGTTGCGGCTCACCGTGGTCGGCAGGTAGAAGCCAAACGGGCTGTTGATTGAGCCCGGCACGTTACCGAATACGCCGCCACTCGTGGTCTGCTCGGTACGCGCGATTCGCACGCCCACGTTGCCGCGCCACTGATCTCCGGCAAACTCCCCCATGACATAGCCGCCCGTGGTCTTCTCCTGCGCCGAGAAGCTCTGTTGCGGATACAGCACGCGCCCGGAGACTGGCAGCTCGGAAAACAGCACGTTCTCCACCACCGCCTGGTTGGGAGTCCAGTACTGGGTCAGCGAGCCGGGCACGGAAATGTTATTGGCGTAATCGCCCGGTGTCTGACCACCCGCAAACGTCGAAGCCGGTAGCGTATTGATGGGCTTGAAGAAGCCCCCGTAGGTGGTGGCGTTAAAGGCGAGGTCACGCTGGTGGTCGGTGCGCTTCAGGCCGAATTTGAGAGTCTTGAAGATCCCTGAGTTGAACTTCTTTTCGGCGTCGGCGTAGACGTATCCTTCACGGTCATCGTTCAGGATCTGATGCAGGGAAGCAAAATCAAAGATCAGCGAGGACGGATTTTTCGGATCAACGGTCACCCCGTTGCCATTCGGCTGGAAACTGACCTGCGGTGCGCCGTTGCGCAGGTCGTAGGTAAACACCGTCGGCGCGCCGAACTCAACGAACGGCTGGGCATTCGTGTTACCGGTCGCATCCGTGTAGCCCCCCCGCACGCTCAGAACCCAGTCGGCGGTCGGCGTGAACTTGCTAGTGAGATCTATGTCCCGGGTGGTGGCCTTGGCGATGCGTGCGATGGAATCGTAGAACACGCCGAAGTCCGAGGTACCGTTATTGAGCGATGCGACGCGCCCGGCGACGTAGGCCCCCTGACCGTCCGACACTGTGTTGGTAAGTGTGCCGCCGTTGGCGAGCGCACGCCCGGGATCAGCCAGGAAGTTGAGATTGAGGTTGTTGGCGCTGAAGTCCGACAGCAGGCCCGACAGGGCGACTGGTCGGTCGGGCGGATCTGCATGACGAAATTGCCGCCCGACCGGATGCGGTCCTGGGTGAACAACGCCGAACCGATCAATGCGGGCACGAGCGTCGGATCCGTGGCGCTCGCCGGGCCGTAGCCGAGCACCTCGAAGCCATCACGCCGCAGATGACGCTCCTGGTAGATCGCCGCCAGCAGGAAGCCGAAGCGGTCGTCGCGGTCGCGCCAGCTAATGAGACCGGTGGCGTACGGGTCAGTCTTGCCCGACATTTCCGTGTACGCCCCCTGGACCTGGGCGTAGGCCGTGAACGGCTGCAGGTCGAGCGGATTGCGCGTCTCGACATCGACCGTACCACCGATGCCGCCCTCTTCGACGTCGGCCTGCGCGCTCTTCAGCACCTTCACCTTGCCAATCAGGTCGGCGGGTAGCATCAGGTAGTTGAAGGCGCGGGTGCTGTTGAGCTGGTCGAGAATGAACCAGTCCGCCGTCGCCAGCGCGTGGCCGTTGAGTGTCGTTTTGGTCAAGGTGGTGGGGGTGCCGCGCAGGTTGATGCGTTCGCCCTCGCCGAACTCGCGGTTGATGACGACGCCGGGGATACGCTGCAGTGCTTCGGCGAGATTCTTGTCGGGAAACTTGCCGACATCCTCAGCGGTGAGCGCATCGAGGACCCCGGTGGCGTTCTTCTTCGTTTCCAGAGACTCGCGCAAGCTGGCGCGGATTCCATATACAACCACCTCTTCCAAGTCGCCTGGCTTGGCGCTCGTCGCGGCGCCGCTCGTTTGCGCATGAACTACTGCATCACGCCCGAACAGCGCCATAGCGACGGCGGTTCCGATCAACGTCGACCTTGCAATTCTCATGATTTACCCACCCCGGATGTTGTCGTTAGCCGATGCCCGTTCACACCGTGGCCCAACTCCCGCCAGACCTTGGGGATCGCTCGCTGTGCAGCGTCCGCGCGGGTTTCCCTACTGAGACCACTTACATGCCAATATAATACCACTGCGCGTAGAATTCCATACCCGTCGATACCAGTCACCTTTGGAGACGCCTTAATCCATTTATTTCAACCGGTTGTAATTTACCATGTGTCCCGATAGCAACAGACTGGTCTTATAATGGTAGTATGTCGCCGTTTGTCGTACCGGTTGGAGAGCCACCTTGACGCCGCTGTCACAGGCGGTCGGTAAGCTCGACGAAACGAGCAGCCTGCCGCTCTACCAACAACTGCAGCGCGCGTTGCGCCAGGCGATCGAGTCGCGCGTGTTAGCTCCCGACGACGCTCTGCCGCCGGAGCGCAATCTCGCGAGCGACTTCGGTGTTTCGCGCATCACGGTGCGCAAGGCGATCGACGGACTGGTAAACGAAGGCATGTTGGTGCGGCGTCAGGGCTCGGGAACTTTCGTACGCGCGCGCGTCGAGAAGAACTTCTCCAAGCTGACGTCGTTCTCGGAGGATATGCGGGCGCGGGGCCGCAACCCGCGCAGCGTGTGGCTGCGCAAGTCCGCAGGCACGGTCACACCCGAAGAAGCGCTCACGCTGCGCGCCAGTCCCGGCACGCCCGTGTACCGCTTTCACCGCATCCGCTTCGCAGACGATGCGCCGATGGCGCTCGAATACGCCACCATCCTCACCTCCTGCCTGCCCTCGGTCGATGCGGTGGAGTCATCGCTGTATGTGGCGCTCGAGCGCGCCGGCAATCGTCCGGTGCGCGCGCTGCAGCGATTGCGCGCGGTGCTGTTCAGCGCCGAGCAGGCGAAACTGTTGCAGGCCAAGGAGCGTGACGCGGGCCTGCTGGTCGAGCGCGTTGGATTTCTCGACGACGGCCGCGCCGCGGAGTTCACCCAGTCCTACTATCGCGGCGACATCTATGATTTCGTCGCCGAGCTCAGCGACTCCTCGTGAACGCGACGCCGGCGAGCACGCGCATGTATCGCGAGGCGGCCCAGGCGCCCGAGGTGGTGCGCCAACAGCTGCAGGCCAACGCGGAGCGCATGGCGCGACTCAGCGAACGGCTGCGGCAGGCGCCACCACGCGCCGTCGTCACCTGTGCACGCGGCAGCTCCGATCACGCCGCCACCTTTGCCCGCTACCTCATCGAAACACGCTTAGGGTTGCTCACCTCCTCGGCCGCACCCTCGGTGAGCTCGGTGTACGAGGCGCAGCCGGACCTGGCCGGTGCGGTGGTGCTGGCGATCTCGCAGTCGGGGGCGAGCCCCGATCTCCTCGCAGCGGTGAGCAGTGCGCGCGCGGCCGGCGCGCACATCGTGGCGCTGGTGAATGCGCAAGACTCACCGCTCGCGCAGCTTGCTGACGACCTGATCCCGCTGCACGCCGGCACCGAGTGCAGCGTTGCGGCGACCAAGTCCTACATCGCCTCGCTCGCGGCGATCGTGCAGCTGGTCGCGAACTGGACGCGCGATGCGCAGCTGGCGGCCGCCCTGCAGCAGGCGCCGGAACTGCTCGAGCGTGCCTGGCAGCTCGACTGGAGCGCGGCGGTCACACATCTCACGGCGGCGAACAACCTGTACGTCATCGGACGCGGCCTGGGGCTGGCGATCGCGCAGGAGGCTGCGCTCAAGTTCAAGGAGACCTGCCGCCTGCATGCGGAGGCGGTGAGCGCCGCGGAGTTGCGCCACGGTCCCATGGCGCTGGTGGGCGCGGGCTTTCCGCTGCTCATGTTCACGCAGAACGACGAGAGCCGCGCCGGCGTTGCACAGCTGGCGACCGAGCTCGCCGCGCGCGGCGCGGACGTGCTGCTCGCCGGCGCAGCCGCCGCGGGCGCGACCATCCTGCCCACCGAAGGCGCACATCCGGCCATCGAGCCGTTGCTGTTCGCACAGAGCTTCTACCGCATGGCGAATGCGCTGTCCCTGGCGCGCGGTCATGACCCGGACCGACCGCCGCACCTTCACAAGGTGACCGAGACCCTCTGATGAGCGTGGCGCTGGTCAATGGCCGGGTGCTGCGCGAGAACCGGCTCGTGGAAGGCCGGTGCGTACTGCTTGCCGACGGTCGCATTCTCGATATCGTTGCCCCTTCCGAGCGGCGCGTGCGGCGCGCCGAGCGGCGCGACCTGGGCGGGCAGCTGCTGCTGCCGGGTTTCATCGACTCGCAGGTCAACGGCGGCGGCGGCGTGCTGTTCAACGATGCGCCGAGCGTGGAATCCATCCGCGCCATCGGCCGTGCCCATCGCCGCTTCGGCACCACCGGCTTTCTGCCCACGCTGATCAGCACGGATCCGGACATCATGACGCGCGCCATCGCGGCGGTGCGCGGCGCCATCGAGGCCGGCGTTCCGGGCGTACTGGGCATTCACATCGAGGGCCCGTACCTCAGTCTCGCGCGCAAGGGCGTGCACGATCCGGCGAAGCTGCGCGAGCTGGATGCGAGCGCGCTCGGGCTCCTCACCTCGCTGCGCGGCGGTCGCACGCTGGTCACCCTGGCCCCGGAAGTGACCACGCCGCAGATCATCGAAAAACTGGTCGCGGCCGGGGTCGTGGTCTCCGCGGGACACACCAACGCCACCTATGCCGAGATCAGCATCGCGCTGCGCCACGGCCTCACCGGGTTCACGCATCTGTTCAATGCCATGTCGCAGCTGACGGGGCGCGAGCCCGGCGCCGTGGGCGCGGCGCTCGAAGATCCCACCAGCTGGTGCGGCATCATCGTCGATGGCGCACACACCGATCCGGTGGTGCTGCGCATCGCCTTGCGCTGCAAGCCTCACGATCGCTTCATGCTGGTCACCGACGCCATGCCGAGCGTTGGCACCAACAACGACTCCTTCGAGCTGCAGGGACGTCGCATCACCGTCAGCGGCAGCACCTGCCTGGACGAGGATGGCAGGCTCGCCGGCTCCAACATCGACATGGCGACCTGCGTGCGCAATGCCATCTCCATGCTCGGGCTGTCGCTCCCGGAGGCGGTCCGCATGGCGAGCCAGGGGCCGGCCGAGTTCCTCGGCCTCGCGCATGACACCGGCCGCATCGCCCCGGGCTTGCGGGCGGATCTGGTACTCGCCGACGAGGGGCTCAACGTCCTCGAAACCTGGATCGCCGGGCGCTCATCGCGGGACGGCGACGGCCCCTGACGGCCCGGAGTGCTCAGGCCGGCGGCGTATCCGGCGCCTGAAATCCCTTTTCCCGGTAGGTCAGCACCAGCGTGTCGCGCACGCCATCCTTTCCTCGCGCCTGGATCGGGGTGGTCTCGTGAATCACGCGCGCGTCATCCATCAGCAGCATCGACCAGGGCTCCTGCATGGTAAATCGCACACCGGAGGCGCCGCGCGCGTCAAACACGCGCGTCTCGCCACCGGAGATGTTGCACCGCCCGACCAGAACCACGGCGACGAAATCCACACCATCGCGATGCGCGCCCTCGGGCGTCGGACGGCCGATGCCGCTTGCGGTGTCGATGCGGAACTGGTGCGCCTCGATGAACCAGCGCGGCGCGGCGCGAATCTGCGCAAACAGCTCGCCCACGGAGCTCAGCAGCTGTCGCCACGCCGGCGCGTTCAGTACCGCCGGTTCCACGGGCTCGAACCAGCGCGTCAGTCCGCCATGCAGGGCGTTGTAGGAGGTCGGCTGCCAGTGAGGCCGGTGCGGCACCGCCTGCAGCAGCCCGGCGGCCGGAGTCTGCACCCAGCAGCTGTGCCGGCGCGCGCGGTAGTTGCCGCCATCGCGCAGGTACGTATCGCGCGGCAACCGACCCCAGCTGTCGCGCAGGGCCTCGAGACCCGCGAGGTCAAGCTGCAGCGTGGCGCGCGCCGCGGCCGCCGGCACCCACGCGTAACCTGCGTCTGCGAGTTGCGCACACAGTCCGGAGCGCTCAAGAGTCATGGGCGTCACGAGTTGCGGGCCTCAAGGGTCATGGGCGCCTGTACCATATCAATACCGCGAAAGGCGGACCCTGCGCCAACCCGTAAGGGCCTCGCGTATCTACGCGGGAGCGTGCCAGTGTGTTCGTGCCGGAGGTGCGGATCATGATCGACCTTTATTACTGGACCACGCCGAACGGACACAAGATCACGATGTTCCTCGAGGAGACGGGGCTCCCCTACCGGATCGTGCCGGTGAACATCAATACCGGGGCACAGTTTGATCCGGCGTTCCTCGCCATCGCTCCGAATAACCGCATCCCGGCGATCGTCGATCACGACCCCCGCGGAGGCGGAGCACCGCTGTCCGTGTTTGAGTCGGGCGCGATTTTGCTGTACCTCGCCGAGAAGAGCGGCCGGCTCCTGCCGCCGGACCTGCGCGGGCGCGTCGAGGTTCTACAGTGGCTGTTCTGGCAGGTGGCGGGCCTGGGCCCCATGGCCGGACAGAACCATCACTTCTCCCGCTACGCACCCGAGCCCATTCCTTACGCCATCGAGCGCTACGTCAAGGAGACCAACCGCCTGTACGGGGTGCTGAACAAGCGGCTCGCCGACCGCGCGTTCCTCGCCGGCCCGTACTCGATCGCCGATATCGCAGCCTACCCCTGGGTCGTGCCACACGAGGCGCAGGGACAGAAGCTCGAGGATTTCCCGCACCTGAATCGCTGGTTCCAGGCCATCCACGACCGTCCGGCCAGCGTGCGCGCCTACGAGAAGACCTCCTCGATCAACCCTTCCGTCAACACCCGGACCCCCCTCACCGAAGAGGCGAGGCGCGTGCTGTTCGGCCAGACGGCGCGCTGAAGGGCCGCAGATGCTGCGCGCCCGGGCCACCTCCGCCGCCGCGGCAGCCGTCGCGCACCTGGCGCTCGGCGCGCCGCCGGCACTCGCGGCCCCCGTCACCGCCAACGACATCACGGTCGACGGCGCGTCCATACATATCGAGTTCGAGCCGGGCGCCTTTCGCGACGGCGGCGATACGGTCCGGGGATGGATACGGCGTTCGGCGAACATCGTGGCCGGCTATTACGGTCGCTTTCCAACGACCCGAGTGACCGTGCAGGTGATCGCGGAAGCCGGTGACGGAGTGCACGGGGGCAAGAGCTTCGCAAACCCCGACGCGTTCATTCGCGTGCAGCTCGGGCGCGAGGTGACTGAGGCGCAGTTGCTGGCGGACTGGGTGCTGGTGCACGAGATGACCCATCTCGCTCTTCCGGATACCGGAGAGGCGCACGCCTGGCTGTCGGAGGGACTGGCGACCTACGTTGAGGGAGTCGCGCGCGTGCAGGGCGGTAACCGCAGCGAAGCGGACGTGTGGTCGGAAGAGATCCGGCAGATGCCCCGCGGAATGCCGCAACCGGAAGACCGCGGACTCGACCACACTCACACGTGGGGGCGCACCTACTGGGGCGGCGCCATGTTCTGTCTGCTGGCGGACGTCGAGATCCGCAAGCAGTCGCACAACCGCCTCGGGTTACAGGACGCGCTGCGCGCCGTGGCGCGCGCCAGCGGCGGGCTTGCCGCAGACTGGCCGATCGAGCGCGTCCTGCGCACCGGCGACGGCGCGGTCGGCACCACCACGCTCGAGGATCTGTATGCGCACATGAAAGACAGACCCGTCACGCCCGATCTCATGAGTCTGTGGCAACAGCTGGGCATCGAGCCCGAAGGCTCCTCCGTTCGGCTCTCCGACAGCGCCCCGCTCGCCGACGTGCGCCGCGCCATCATGCGTGCGCCGTAGCCGCGGGACCCTCAGTCGGATCGCGGTCGGTCTGCGTGGGCGAAAAGAGCCCCGTCAGCACGGCCGTCACGGCGAACACCGCGCAGATGAGGACATATTCCGCGGCCACCGAGCGCCGGAACCGGGGCAGCGCACCGGGCTCCCCGCGCCCCAGCGCGGGGGCCAGCCGCAGCTTGTTGAGCGCGGCGAAAGCCATGAGTGCCGCAAACAGCAGCAGCTTGGCGCTGAGCAGCAGGCCATAGGGCGCCAGCAGCGCGGCGAAATCCGGCAGCAGCACCGCTGCAATACCCGCGCCCGCGAGCGGGATCAGCGGCACGAGCCCCAGCGCGCCGGATGAAAACACCTCGATCACGCGTGCCGCCTGCTCGCGCGGTTCCAGGGCGCACAGCTGCCGCAGCGGCCACAGTGAACCGAACCAGAACGCGACCAGGATGAGATGAACGAGCAGCAGCGGCGCGAGCCACAGACGGTGCGCATCGAGCGCGGTGTGTCCCGTCAACGCGAACGAGCCCACCGCGGCGAGGCAGCCGGCAACACCCGTGATCTTCGCGGCCAAACCCTCGCGCCGCAACGCGATCGCCACGCCCGCAAGACCGGCGGCCCGCACCGCGAGCGCAGCGCCGGTGGAAGAG
>WNFQ01006579.1_pt1 | contig 10339 bp, 9 predicted proteins | sample 5400171 | NCBI WGS metagenome assembly WNFQ01 (sample SAMN13153356, study PRJNA577476) | soil metagenome | isolation source: 20 cm soil under Madrone tree | place: USA:California | collected 2016-06-14 | reverse complement strand
GCGTTCATCGATGAGCCGAAGCTGAACGGCCGCGAGGTGATCGCCAAAGCCGACATCCACTACCGCGAATACAGCCAGGAGGAGCTGCGCCACATGCTCGAGGGTGCCGGCCTTCGTATCGAAGAGGCACGGTACCTGGGGCTCGGTACGGCGCGCTCGGAGGGACGGCTGCGCACTGTGGTCAAGGGATTGCCGCTGTTCGGGCGCCTGTCGTCGACGCGGCTGCTCGGCTCGAACCACTACGTGATCGGGCGGCGTCCGTCGCCCGCCGATCAGCCCGGCTTTCTCAGGCGCGCGCCCATCTGAAACATCAACCGCCGATGCAGGGCGGGCGGCAGTCGCCGCGTCCCCTGCTCGACGGCCCGCACCAGCGATGCTGGAAGCAGGCCGAGCAACCGCTCGGTCCTCACGTGCCCGATCGTCAGAGGGTTGGTGAACAGCAGCAGCCGCTCCAGCTCCAGTCCCGCTCGCACGCCCAGGTCACGAAGCTCGTCCGGATACAGCAGAAAGATGTGCCCGTCGGCGTTCGGCTTGAACTGCCCCGCCTCGAAGATGCCGGGATCTGGACAATCGGAGAACTTCGGCAGCCGGTTGCGAAAGTACGCACCGTTCGGCGTGGTCAGCACGATGTGGCCGTGGGGCCGGACGAGCGCCGCGACATTGGCGAGGAACCGGTCCGGATGCGCGACATGCTCGATGATCTCGGTGGCCAGCACCGCGTCGAAGGCTCGCTCGAAGGGCAACTCGAACGCGTTGCCCGGAGCGAACGCGAGGTCGCCTCGCTCGTGCTTCAGCCTGACGTAGTCGGCGAGCTCGGCGCGCAGGTCGTTCCACGTGACCCGATACCCCATTTCGGCAAGGGCGATCGAAAAGTTTCCCTGCGCGGCCGCGATGTCGAGAATCCGCGAGCCCGGCGGCAGCACCTCGGCGATCAGGTTCAGCGTGTGCCGACGGCGCTCGCGATAGGCGGCCGCGTATCCGCGGTGCGTGATCTCCCCGTAGACCTCCTCGAGATCGTAGGCGTACGACAGCTTCCACGACTCGGGCCACGTGGCCTCCGCGCGGACCCGTCGCATCAGGGCGACGGGTGGAGGCTCAGGGCACGGCCTCCGTGACGAGATACAGGATGAGCGCGCCCTGGGTCAGTGCGCTCGTGGGCGCGGAGCGGGTCGTGAGCCGGCACTGCACCGCCGTGGCGCCGGACCAGGAGGGCAGGTCGCCGCCCTGGACCGCGCCGGCGCGATTGAGCGACGGGCCGAGATCGCTGTCCGCAAGGCCTCGGGTGATCGTCCCCGTGAAGACGTCGAACGCCGTGAGGTACTCGTGTCCGCCAGCAGACTTGCCGCAGGTCAGGCTGGCCGCGGTCGCCCCGCCGCCGGTGAACCTCGTCGTCACGTCGACGTAGATCCGCTGCAGCTGGGTCCTGGGCGGCAGCGTGGCGAGCGTCTTGTCGGCCGTGCTCGCCGCGGCCGCGAAGGCCGTGTGCAGGGCGGTGACCTTGTAGACGGTACGCGCGACCTGACCCGTCTCGTTGACGGTGACGCCGGCGCCCGTGCCGCCCGTGATGGCCGGCCGGACGGTGGAGAGGGTCTTGTTGGTCAGCGTCTGCGGGAGCGAGAGATCGGCCAGCGACCGTGTCGTCGAGCCGTCGTGATACTTGAGCGTGTTCGAGGCGGTCATCGATCGCCAGAGCTGCCCCGCGGCCGGAGAGCGGGGGTCGGCCTGGGCGGAGAGGGTCACGAGGCCGGACTCGAGCATCAAGAGCGCGTCCGCGGTGTCGGCCCATGGCGGGATCGTCGTCGCGCTGGCGCGGCTCACCCCCACGCCGGTCACCGGGTGCGAGGCCGAGGCGTAGATGCTGAAGACGCTCGGGGCCGGCGCCGCGCTCTGATCCACGAAAACCGCTCTCCACGTTGATGGTCGGAGCCACCAGCGTCAGCGCGTCGCCGTACGCGAGGAGGGCGGTGTACGTGTTGACTTCGGTCTGGAACCACGGCCGGATCAGCGTGGCGTCGGCGCCGCCCTGGACGAAGAGGACAGCGCCCCCGGCCAGGAACGGGAAGTCGAGCTCGAAGACCCCGCCCTGGGAGACGTTCGCGATGGCGAAGCGGCCGGCGCCGCCGACCTGGACGTGTGCCCGAATCCAGCGACTCTCGAAGCAGTTGTTCCAGCAGAAGATGCCGTAGACGTTGGAGAGGACGCGGACGTACTCGAGCCGGGACTTGACGGCGTAGGTCAGAAACGCGCCCGGATGGTTGCCCCCCACGAGCTGCAGGTCCCGGATCACGAGGTCGGCGTTGGGCCCGATGTTGGCGGGGTTGCCGTCGCGGAGGAAGAGATGGGCGTCGCCGTCCTTCGTGTTGCCGACCGTGAAGGCGTCGTACTGGTTGTCGAAGTTGAGCAGCATCAGCGTGTGCCGGTCGTTCGAGAATTTCGCGGACGGCGCCGCGAAGCTCGACGTGTAGCGGGGAGTGTCGGAAATCCGCACGCTGTCGACGATGATCGTGGCCGTGATCGGACCGTAGGTGGCCTCGGGCCAGCGCGCGATCCGTGGTCCGAGGACGACGTCCTCCCACGGCCGCTGGAGCAGCGCGCCGCGGAGCGCCTGGGCTCCCTCCTGGATGCCGTCGACAAAGAGGCGGGCCGTCGTGCCGTCCCAGCTGAGCGCGACGTGATAGAGCCGGCCGTTGGCCGGGGTCGTCGTGCCCTTGATCTGCGCGGTCCCCGCGTCCGAGCGGACGCGCGCCTGGAAGAGCCCGCCGGCCGTCTCGACCCAGAAGGCCGTTCCATTCAGTCCCCCGACGCCGGCGTCGTCCGCGCGATAGCGGCTCCCAGAGCTGGCGATGATGGAGTCGTTGCCGGTCTGCGACGAGGCTTTGAAGAAGAACTCGACGGTAAAGGCGTGGAGGCCGTTGAGATTCATGGTGGGCACGTCGCGCAGGCTCAGGAAATGCGCCGAGGACAGCTCATAGGAGCCGCCGGGGCCGGAGACCAGCGGGGCGTGCGTCGTAACCCTCGCGTGCGTCGACGCCGGATACGCCACGAGCAGGGGGCCATAGATGAACTTCCGATGGGCCGTGATGGTCGTGCAGAGGTCGCCGCTGCCGATGAGCTGCGTCTTGCCCTTCTTGATCCGCAAGGGCCGGCCGATCCGGTACGTGCCACACGGCAGCAGGATCCGTGGCTGCGTGGTCGTGATCCCATCGTCGGCCATCGCCAGCTGGGCGTCGAGGATGGCTTGCAGGGCAGGTTCGTCGTCGGCGATTCCGTCGCCCTTGACGTTGTAGGGTGGGCACGTGGCGACGAGGACGCGCGTGGCCGTCGCCTCGTGGCACCCCCGTGCCGCGGGGTCGTCGGCCGCAAGAGCCGCCGCCGGCGATCTGGCTGTGAAGACGCCCACGCCCGGTGCGCGGGCGAGCGCGATGGTCCCGAGCCCGGCGATCGCAACCCCTAGCGCCACCCAGCGCATCCGCGTCATCGGTCGCCCCCTCGAACGGATCGGTGTGGAGATGCACCGATGAGCTGCTCGTAGAGCTGGCCTAGGCGCGGCGCCACGTGCTCGGAGGCGAATTCCGACCGCAGGCGTCGGGCTGCGGCGCAGCCGAGCGACACCCGCAGTTCGGGATTCACGACCAGGCTGTGCAGGGCTCTCGCCACCGTCAGGGGATCACGATTCGGCAGCCTGATCCCGTGAACGCCGTCGTCGACCACGTCGTCGCCCCAGGGGGACACGATCACGCCCGGAAGCCCGCACGCCAGCGCCTCCAGCATCGCGACCGACAGCCCTTCCCGCTTCGAGAGCATGACGTAGATGTCCAACCCCTGGTAGAAGGCCCGCATCTGGTCCGGGGTCGTCAGGCCGCTCAGCAGCGTCACGTCGTGCTCGGCCGCGAAGACCCTCAACGCCTCGTGCATCTCGCGCTTGTACGACGCGTCGCCGTCCCCGGCGAGCATCAGCTTCACGCTCGGATCGCGCCGCGATTCCTGCTGGAGAATTCGCTTGAGCATGCCGAACGCCTGGCAGAGCTCGACGACCCCCTTCCGCTCGTCGAAGATGCCGGCGAAGCCGATGCGAATGGTGTCGCGCTCGGCGCGCCCCGCCGTGGATGGGTAGAACGACCGCTCGTCGTACGAGTTGGGGACGAGCCCGGTGGTCCGCGCTTTCACACCGTGCGCTCGGGCGGCCGCAAGGATCGACGTCGAGGTCCCGGCATAGCCCGAGAGCCTGCAGGCATTCAAGAACGCTGTGTTCACCCGATCGAAGCGCTCGGGATTCTCGATGAGCCAGAACAGCGGCACGCGTGCGCGGCGGGCGGCGAGACCGCAGAACAGGACGTCGTAGAGATAGGCGGTGTGGACGACGTCGGGGGAGAGCCCCCGCATCAGCGTCGCCAGCGTGCGGGTGGCCCGCGAGAACCGGTACGCGAAGCGGACGACGGCATGAGGCGCGAAGGTCTGGCGCAGCCGCGTCAACGGGGCCCGATGGATCGCGATGCCGAGCGCCTCGATTTCGGCGACGAGACGGGGTCGAGCATCGTCGGAAAGGACCGCGGTGATCCGGTGGCTCTTCGCGAGGTGCCTGAAGACGTTCAGCTGCGCACGCTCGGCGCCACCGACGTCGGGCCAGCCGTTGATCCACAGGACGGTTCTCACTTCGTGGCCAGGATGAAGATGTGATCGGAGAAGCTCTTGCTGCCGATCGGATTGCCGGGCGGGCGTATCAGCTGCTGCCAGTGCTTCGCCGTCTTGATGATCCGGCCCCAGTTCGAGAACCGATGGGTGAAGGCCGCGAATCCCGCCTCGGCGAAGATCCGTCGCAGGTCGATCGGCAGCAGGGGCGTGATGTGCGCGGGATAGTCTGCCTCACCGAAATAGTTGAAGTGACCGCGGGCGAGGAAGCTCGCCTTGCTGAGCAGGCTTTCCGTGTTCGGAGTGGAGAGGATCACCAGCCCGCCGGGCTTGCAGACGCGATGGAGCTCGCGAACGTGGGCCCGGGGGTTCTCGAGATGCTCGATCACTTCGATGCTCGTGACGACGTCGAACCGATCGTGCTGGAAAGGCAGGGGCGTGTTGAGCTCGGCCCGGACATAGCCGGTGGGCGCCGTGAGCGAACGCGGGGTCGTGAGGGCGTCGCAGCCGCAGAGGTTGCGATACCCGGCCGCCTGGAGGCGGCTCAGTAGCTGTCCCTGGCCGCAGCCGACATCGAGCAGCGGGGCGTCGGCGCCGACGTTGCGGGCTCGCAGCTCGCCCAGCACGATCCCGTGCAGGTGCGCCGGCGCGGATCCCGCGGCCATGTCGAGGGCTTTTGATGTCATGACGCGGCCTCGGGTCTTATAAAATGCGGTATGCGGCGATTTGTCGAGCGGCTGGCGAACCGGTGTGTCCGGTCGGTGAAGCGGATGTTCCGATTCCTCGGTTACGAGATCGTCAAGATCAGACCGGTGACCTCGCCGGATGCCTTCCCGGCCGACTTCACGCGCGACGAGATCGACGACATCATCGCGGTCCGGCCGTATACCCTGACCTCGTGTGAGCGCATGGTGTCCCTGACCCGCGCGGTCGCGTACCTCGTGGATCATAACATTCCCGGCGACCTCGTGGAGTGCGGCGTGTGGAAGGGCGGCAGCGTGATGCTCATGGCGCGGGCCCTGCTTCGCCACAACGACGGCCGCCGCGACATCCACCTGTTCGACACGTTCGAGGGCATGACGGAGCCGACGTCGCACGACGTCTCGTACGACGGCGAAGTGGCGTCCGCGACGTACGTCCGGGTGAACGAGCGGCTCATCGCCGTCGGTCTGGAGGACGTGAAGAGGAACGTGCTGGGCGTCGGCTACGACCCCGCGCGGATTCATTTCGTCAAGGGGCGGGTGGAAGAGACGATTCCCCGCTACGCGCCGCCGCGGATCGCGCTGCTGCGACTCGACACCGACTGGTACGAGTCGACGAAGCACGAGCTCGTCCATCTGTTTCCCCGTGTGTCCCCGGGCGGAGTCGTGATCATCGACGATTACGGCCACTGGTCGGGCGCACAGCGCGCGGTCGATGAGTACATCCGCGACCACCGCATTCCGATCCTCCTGACGAGGATCGATTACACCGGACGGATCGGGGTCAAGACCTCCTGAGACCGAGGAACAATTAGGACGCGCCCGATCGGCCGCTTTATACTCTCGCCGTGATCGATGTGGCGATCGTCGGGGGTGGGCCCGCGGGGTTGCTCTCGGCCTCGCTCGTCGCGGAGGCGGGACTCGAAGCCGTCGTCCTCGAGGACCACGACGACATCGGCGCTCCCACCCACTGCACGGGCCTCGTCTCGCTCGAGGTCGCCGAGTTCGTCAAGATCCCCGACGAGATGATTCTGGGAGGCGTGACGCGCGCGCGCCTCGTCGGGCCGGGAGGAGCGCACGCCGAGACGCGGTGGGCCTCGCCGGGCAAGGAGCGCCTCTTCGTGCTGGATCGCGCCGCGTTCGACCGCGGCCTCGCGGAGCGCGCGAGGCGGTCGGGGGCGACGGTGGCGACGGGCTCGCGCGTGGACGACATCGAGGTCGGTCGCGAGGGAGTGACCCTGTACGCGCGGGGACGGCGCCTCGCGGCGCGGGCGTGCGTGCTCGCGTGCGGCGTCTCGTACGCCTTCCAGCGCCGGCTCGGCCTGGGGCTGCCCGGCAAGCTCATCCATACCGCGCAGGTCGAGGTCGACGCGCAGCCCGCCGAGGGCGTGGAACTCTACCTCGGGCGCTGCGTCGCCCCCGACGGCTTCGTCTGGGCGGTCCCGGTCATGCGCGAGGGCCGGTCCCGCCTCAAGGTGGGCGTGATGGCGCGAGGGAACGCGGCGGAGTGTCTACGAGCGTTCCTGCATCGCCCGGACGTACGCGGCCGGCTCTCCGAAGAGCCCGGAGACCCGATCCGCCGCTTGTTGCCGCTCAAGCCTCTGCCGAAGACGTACGCGGACCGCGTGCTCGCCGTCGGCGACGCCGGCGGGTTCACCAAGCCGACGACCGGAGGAGGTATCTTCTACAGCCTGCTGACGGCGTCGCTTGCCGCCGAGACGCTGGTTGAAGCGTTCCAGGCGGGTCGCTTCGACGAGACCATCATGGCGTGCTACGAGCGCGCCTGGAACGATCGCCTCGGACAGGAGATGCGCGTGGCGGACTGGCTGCGCGGTCGACTCGCGCAACTCACGGACGCCGAGATCGATCGGATGATCGAGGTGGCGGCTTCGAGCGACGTCCAGGCGCTCGTCCAGCGCACCGCGCGCTTCAACTGGCACCGCGACGTGATCGTGGCCTTGTTGCGCCAGCCGGCGATCGGCGCGCTGCTCGCGCGCTCGCTCTTGCGCTGACGTGGGCCATCCCGGATCCCGCGACGGTCGTTGAGATTCCTGATGGGCTCCGCGGATGGGCGCCGGCGGCGGCTCAGCGTGGTGCTCTTCGCGGGGTGTGCCGTCGCAGCGCTGAGCATCCGTCTCGCCATCGCCGCCAACACCTACGGGACGAACGACATGCGTACGTGGGCCGGATTTGCGCGGCTCTTTCACGAACGGGGCGCCGCCGCCCTGTACGCGCTGGCCCCGGCCGACGTTCCCGAGATCCCGTACTACCACTACAATCATCCGCCGGTGTCTCTCGTTCTCCTGTCAGTCGTGAACGTGCTCAGCGGATGGGGCCTCGCGTTTCCCCTGGCGTTTCGTCTCCTGCCCTCCCTCGCGGATCTCGTGACGGCGACACTGATTTTTCGTCGGCTGGGCGCTCCGAGCGAATGGACAGGCCTCGCCGGCGCGGCGCTGTTCTTGTTCTCGCCGCTGGCGATCCTGATCTCGTCATATCACGGCAATACCGACTCGATCGTCGTCTGTCTCGCCCTGGCGGCGGTGCTCGCCGCGGATCGTGACCGCCCACTCCTTGCCGGCTCCTTGATCGCCCTGGCCTGCGGGCTCAAGCTCGGCGCCATCCTCACGGTCCCCGCCGTCGTCCTGACGACCCGTCCGGAACAGCGTCGATCGAGCTTGGTCGCCATGGGTGCCGTGAGCGCCGCGGTCTGGATCCCCGGCGTGATCCTGTCCCCGGCGACATTCCTCCAGCGGCCGATCGGTTATGCGCCGAACGGCGGCCACTTCGGCTTCAACGTCCTCCTGAACGGCCTCGTCGATGCACTCCCCCATGATCAGGCGCCGTGGTGGATCGCTCGCGCGCTGCGCTTTGCGTTCATGCGCTCCAGTCGCGTGCTGATCGCGGTGATCTTCGTGCTGACGTTCGTGGCGTATGCGCGGCAGCATCTGCGTGGTCCCGCCCTCGCCGCGTTCGGTAACGTGGTCTTCCTCGCGTTCACATCGGGTTTCGGTACCCAGTACCTGATCTGGCCGGCCGCGAACGGCCTGTTTCTCGGTTTCGGATGGGCCGCGGCCTATCACGCAGCGGCCGGCCTGTTTCTATGTCTCCTGTACAACAATCTGTCGCAGGGGAGCTGGTGGTATGTCTCGTTCTTCGAAAATCCTCCGTGGTCTGTGCAGGCCTCCGCTGCCGGAATCGTGACGTGGATGATTCTGCTTGCCTGGGCGAGCCTGCTCATCGACAAGCTGTTGCGCTCGCGATGGCGGAACAGAGGAGCGGCCTCGAGCGGAAGGCAGTCAGGTGGCGACGGGCGACGATCCGAAAGCACGATGAAACGGACAACTGGCACCGTGATGTGATCACCTACCGCGGCGCGAGGATTCCGTCAGCAGCCAGTCGATGACGGCGCCGGGATCATGCTCCGCATCAGAGCGTGATGCCGGCGTCCGCGCGGCCGCGGCGTCTGCGGAAGGCTGTGCCACGGGCTCGCGAGGCACCTTCCCGACCGCGCGTGACGGACTCGACGGTATCGACGGCGGTGTCGCCGGCGTCGCGCTGCCAGGTGCAGCCGACGGCGGTGTCTCGAGGGGCGCAGGCGATACGGCCGGTGGCGTCGTCGGCGCCGGCTCGGAAGCGGTCGGCAGGACCCGGTAGACGGCCTGCGGCGCCTGAGCGGAGCGGAGCGCGACGATGCCCCACACCACTGGCACGGCGACCAGCGCCGCCAGGCCGGCGGCGCTCGTGATCGCCGTGACCCGTCGTGTCGCCTGCGCCGGTGGCTTCACCACGAGGGCGTTGAGGAGTTCCGGCATGAAGGGCCGGCGCTCCGGCTGCTCGCTCAGGGCATCCATGATGATGCGCTGGACCGAGACCGGGACCACGCGCCGGCGTTCTCGCACCCACGGCGGCGGCGCCGCCGACTGCTCGGCAAGGATCGCCTCGCGCGTCGTGCCACGGAAGGGTGGGACACCGCAGAGCATTTCGAAGACGATGATCGCGAATGCATAGATGTCCGTCTTCTCGGATACCGGCCCCTGGCGGATCTGTTCCGGGGCGAGAGACTCCGGCGGCGGCAGGCTGCCGGTGGCGCCCGTCGCCGGCCCGTCCCGAAAGGCCGCCAGCTCCAGGTCCATCAACTTGACCCGCCCGTCCTCGAGCAGCATCACGTTTCTCGAGCGTAGCGCGCCGTGCACGATGCCCATGTTGTGGAATGTCTCAACGGCTCCACCGAGGTCGAGGGCCACGTCGAGCGTCCTCGTGACGTGAAGGGACGTGCCGGTCGCGAGGACGTCGCTCAGACGACGGCCTTCCACGAATTCCGTCACGATGAACGTGGTGCCGTTCTCGGCTCGGCCGAAGTCGAGAACACGGACCAGTGCCGGATGCGCCTTCGAGGCGGGGACGATCGCGCGGGCCATACGCTCGATCACCGCGGGGGCACGTGCGCGACCTGTCGTCGCGTCCGGCAACAGTCGAATGGCCACGCGGGAGCCGGTCACCTCGTCTTCGGCGAGGGACACGGTCCCCAAGCGGCCGGTTCCAAGCTCCCCGACGATGCGATAGCGGCCGTTGACGCGCGGTCGGGCCGGCAGATCGGCGGCGGCGGGCGACGCCATCACGCCCTTCGGCGTCGGCCGGGTATCGTCACTCACGCAGCATCTCGCGGATCGCATCCATGACGGGATTGACCTCTGACGACTTCTTCGGAGGGACGACTCTCGCCGTTGCCTTGAGATACTTGCGCACGCAATCGTACTGTTCCCAGCCCTTCAGCGGAAAGTCGAGATCGACCGCCTTCCACTTCTGGTGACCGTTCTTCTTGAGCCAGTCGAGGTTCGCCGACACGAGCTCGGCAAACCGGCCGATGGTCTCGCAATCGTTGCGGCGATAGTCGAACGAGACGAGGACGGCCTTGACCGCGACGGTCTCGACGGCCTCGGGCTGCCACGCGTACGTCGTGGGGGGAATCGCGACGCGGGGATAGAACTCGGCGATGTCCTTGTTCGTGA
>WNFQ01015962.1_pt1 | contig 10341 bp, 6 predicted proteins | sample 5400171 | NCBI WGS metagenome assembly WNFQ01 (sample SAMN13153356, study PRJNA577476) | soil metagenome | isolation source: 20 cm soil under Madrone tree | place: USA:California | collected 2016-06-14 | reverse complement strand
TATGCGCAGACCACCAGCGGCCAAATCTCCGGCCAAGTGGTGGACCCATCGGGTGCCGCAGTGGTTGACGCCACGGTGCTGCTGAGAAATCAGCTGACCGGGGATATAAGGGCAGTAAGAACACTTGGCTCCGGGGAATTTGTTTTCGTTGGAGTACAACCCGGGGAATTTGCTGTTTTGATACAGGCTCCGGGCTTTAAACGTTTCGAAAAACACGATTTGAACCTGAGCGCGTCCGAGCGTTTGTCAGCCGGGACGTTGAGGCTTGAACTCGGCGCGGTGACGGAATCGGTAAACGTGACCACGGAGCCCACCCCCTTGCAAACGGAGAGCGCAGAACGCTCGGCCCTGCTGGACACCAATGAACTCCAGCACCTGAGTACTCCAGGGCGCGACGTCTTGGCCTTAGTCCGCCTCCTACCAGGTGTCGTAAAGGATGGCGAAGGAGCCTCTCAACTTGGTACCGAAAGCGCGGGGGCAGTTTCGGGTACTCGCGAAGTCAGTAACTCCATTAGCGTGGATGGAGTCAATGGCAATCCGAGGGGAGGGGGCAACCGATTTGATACCCCCCTCAACATGGAGGCAGTCTCCGAAGTCAAAGTGCTGCTCAACAGCTACCAGGCGGAATACGGACAGAGCGCCGGTGCCATCGTCAACGTTATAACGAAGTCGGGCACTCGGAATTTTCACGGCGAAGCTTACTATTTCAACCGCAACGAGGCCTTCAATGCCAACGACACGTTTAACAACAGCGCCGTTAGCGTGGCGAACCCGAACGGGCTCCCTCGGCCCCAGTACCGGTTTAATACGATTGGCTACAACATCGGCGGCCCGGTCTACTTGCCGGGAAAGTTCAACCGCGACAGGAATAAACTGTTCTTCTTCTTCTCTCAGGAGATCTGGCCGAGCAAGACGCCCGGGACGCCCCGATATTTCATGATGCCCACGGCGCTCGAAAAGCAGGGTGATTTCTCACAGAGCGTCGATAAGCAGGGAGACAAAGTCACACTCACCGATCCGAATAATTGCGGTCTTGGCGGAAGCCAAGCCTGTCTCCTGGATCCCACTCACGTGAACCCTGCCTTCATCAACCCAAACACGCAGGCGCTTCTCAACGTATTGCCTGCCGGCAATGCAACGCCTCTCGGCACTGCCCCGGGCGGAGGACTGTACAATTATGTCGTCCAGACCACGGTCGACAGGCCTGTGGACCAGCAAGTATTGAGGGTCGATTACAACATCACGAACAAGTTGCGCATGTTCTTCCGCGGAATGAATATGAGCAATAACACCAAAGGTCCTACAGATTCGCCCGGGTTAAACGCTCAGATGCAGTGGGGCATTCCATTTTTTTATGATACTCCGGCCAGAAACGCCGCCATTGGCCTAACGTTCGCAGCAAGCTCAAGATTGGTCAACGAATTCACAGCAGGATATGCGGACTGGAGAGAGCGCTCGGGCTTTGTGAATCCTTCCAATCTCTCCAAAGTGCAGAGGGGCAGTTCTACTGGTGTGAACCTCGGACAATTTAATCCCGCGTTCAATGCGCTCGATCTAATACCAAACGTTACCTTTGGAGGCGGAGGGACCACGGCTAGCGCCGGATTTGGTATATCCAACGATCCTGCGGTCAATTTCTATACCCGCTTTCCGTTCAACAACAATACCGGCACATGGGAATATACCGACGGTTTGACGAAAATCTGGAACAACCACACCACAAAGTTCGGTGTTTATTGGCAAAACGGCAGGTACGTGCAGCATCCCATCGGGAATCAATTCAACGGCACATTTTCCTTCAATGTGGCCCCGGCCAACGCAACGGATGCCGGCTACGCCTACGGTAACGCGTTGCTGGGCAACTATAACAGCTATACCGAGGGAAGCCGGACGGTCTATGCGCCGAAGTGGCAGATTCTCGAGTGGTACGCGCAGGACAAATGGAAGATTACGCGCAGATTGACGCTCGACTACGGAATACGCTTCAGCTATGACTTTCCCTACACCTTGGACCCGGGTGCGGGCGTCACATTTGTGCCGGACCGATATGACGCTACACAGGTTCCTGCACTATATCAGCCCGTCAAGTTCTCGACTTTGGCTGCCTCCCAACAGGCTCTTTGTTCCGCTGGTTCAAAGAACAAGCCTTCGAGCTGCGCTCAGAATCCCAACAACCCATCGGACGTAAAGCCTCCCGGCGCGATTGGGCAGTTCGTGGGCCCATTCAACTTCACCGGCAGCGTGCTCAATACTGACCCGACGTATCCGCACAGTCTTCGCAATAGCAACGGGGTGCTGTATGCTCCGCGTGCTGGCATCGCTTTTGATCCTTGGGGCGATGGAAAAACTGCGATCCGTGCCGGTGGGGGTATTTTTTACAACCTCCGCGAGGACGCCGGTGTGGTCGGTGATTTTGCGACTCAGGCGCCCGTCATCGGCAATACCAGCGTAAGTTTGGGGAACATCGCCAGCTTCAGTCCCGACTGCAATACTCTCCCAGCCGGTTGCGCAAATGTCTCAAATAATCTGGCCCCGCAAAATACCATGATCATGCCCATCAACCACAAGATAGCCTCGGCAATCAGCGCCAACTTCGGAATTCAGCGCGAAATAGGGTTTCACACTGTTCTTGACGTCTCCTACGTCGGTACCTTTGGGCGACACCTTGAAGTAACACCCAACATTAACACCGTTCCTTATCTTTCCCAGTTCTTGCCGCAGAACATCGATCCCACGAAATCGAAGACAACGTCGCTGAACGGAACCGTCGTACAACAGGGGGCCAAGAACGACAATTTCTTCCGGCCGATTCCCGGATACGCCACGATTAACCTACGGGAGTACGTTGGCACCTCGAACTACAATGCGCTACAAGTTACGGTGAATCACCGGCTCAGCAAAAATCTGGAGTTTGGGGTCGCGTATGCCTGGTCCAAGACGATGTCTTATGCCGATACTACTTCCACAGGCACGGCTGGGTCGATCGCCGTTTACCAAGACCCTCGCTTTTGGAACTACGCCGAAGCTAATATCGACCGGACCCATAACCTGGTCGCTCATTGGGTGTACAACCTGCCAAAAGCCAGCAGGCTCTGGAACAATCGGGTGCTAAAAGCCGTAGCCGACAATTGGGAGTGGTCTGGCATTGCCGAGTTCGTGAGTGGCGCTCCCCAATCGGTGACCATAAGTGCCAGCGGACTAAACTTTACCGGTGGAGGTGACGGTACTCGAATTCTGCTCTTCGGCAATCCGTACGCTCCGCGCAACTCGTCCTATCAGTTCCTCAACACCAGCGCGTTCGCATTGCCGCCCGTTGGGAGCACGGCTGTCGGCGTGATTGATCCCAGCGCCATCCCCAGCCCAAGCATGCCAGGCATCACGGGCAGAGACACTTATCGCGGGCCAGGCACCAACAACTGGGACATGACGCTGGCGAAGAACATTCCCATTCGGGAGCGTGTCCAATTCCAACTGCGCTGCGAGGCTTACAACATCTTCAATCATGTTAGCTACAGCGCCGTTCAGAACACCGCAACTTTTGACGCCACAAAAGGACAGTTGACCAGTAATGGCAAATTTGGGGCTCTTACGGATGATCGCGGTGCTCGCATCCTGCAGCTTGTCGGAAAAATTAGCTTCTAACGTTCTGGCCGGAGCCACGTTCCTCCGCATGCTCGGAAAAGGAAGACTCAACCGATGTTAGAGAAGAAGACTTCACGCCGCGATTGGATGATCGGAAGCGGCTCCGCGCTAGCGGCCGCGATGCTTCCACTCAGATCTGTGCTTGGTTTCGGGCAAGCATCCACTCCGGCGCAGGCTGCGACGGCCCCGTCCGCCAGTGACGCTGACCGTCAGCGCCGGATGAAGTGGTGGCATGAGGCACGCTTTGGCATGTTCATCCACTGGGGACTGTATAGCGTCATCGGCCGCCATGAGTGGGTCATGGAAAACGAAGGCATTCCGGTTTCCGAATACGCTCCACTCGCCAAGCAATTCAAGCCCAAACCATTTCCAGCCCGCGAATGGGCCAAGATCGCGCGCGAAACCGGCATGCACTACATGGTGATGACCACCAAGCACCACGAGGGTTTTTGCCACTTCGATACCAAAAGCACGGACTACTGCTCGCCAAAACAAGGACCAGGGCGCGACTTAGTTCGTGAATACGTCGATGCCGCTCGCGCTGAAGGTATGCGCGTGGGCTTTTATTATTCATTGATGGATTGGCATCATCCCGACGGTGCTCGCTGCGCTACGGACGAGGCCGCGCGTAAACGTTTCGTCGAATACATTCACACGCATATTCGCGAACTGCTCACCAATTACGGAAAAATTGATGTTCTCTGGTACGACGTTTCGTGGCCCCTCGACGCGGCCGGTTGGGAGTCGGAGCGCATGAACAAGATGGTCTTCGAGCTTCAGCCGGACATCATCGTGAACAATCGCAACAAGCTTCCGGGCGATTTTTCCACTCCCGAGCAACAGATCACTGCGGACAAGGAAGGCAGAGCCTGGGAATCCTGCATGACACTCAACGACAGTTGGGGATACCAGCGGGCCGATGACGATTGGAAGAGTCCGCGCCGCGTCATTCAGAATCTGATTTCCTGCTCGCGCGACACCGGCAACTACCTTCTGAACATCGGGCCCCGCGCGGATGGCAGCGTGCCCGAGGAATCCGTCCGCGTATTGACGGAAGTCGGCCAATGGATGCGCCGTAATGGTGACAGTATTTACGCATCGGATCCCTGCCAGCCGCGCCGCTCGAATTACGCGAGCTTCACGCGAAAGGGCACCACACTCTACATGCACATGCACTTCTGGCCTGGAGACTATGCCGTCGTGGCGGGGTTGCAGGCGCAGGTAAAGTCAGCGCGATTTCTCGCTTCGGGAGAAAAAATCAGCTTTCAACAGGACAAGTACCGCGTGCGCTTCACAGGCCTGCCAGCAGAAGCGCCGGATCATCCGGTTACGACCATCGCCCTCGAATGCGACGCCGAGCCCGCCCAGGACAATATTTTTGTCCGCAAGGAAAAACCACGCGAGGGAGTCTGAAGCGGCGCCTGCGACGGGGACAATATCCAGGAATTCAAATTTAGAGGTGAGACTGTGCAGAAAAGAGCGGTTCTTGTTTGTTTGGTTCTTGGAGCCGCGGCGGCATTCAGTCTTCCGCAAGCGAGCTTCGCACAAGTGCAGCCTCCAAAGTCTCGGCGCTCGCAGCGCGTGCATATGCAAGAGGTCCAGGTCGCAAGCCCCGATGGCAAGATCAAGTTCACGATCCTGCCCAACGCGGAGCGCCTGACCTTCACCGTGACCATGGAGAGCACAGTCGTGATCGAGCCTTCTCCAATCGTGATGAAGCTTGATGGTTATGACCTTTCATCGGGAATTGTTTGTGATCGAGCCTTCTCCAATCGTGATGAAGCTTGATGGTTATGACCTTTCATCGGGAATTGTTTTCGACAACCTCGAGCGCTACTCCATCGACGAATCCTATCCCTGGTACGGCGCTCACGCCACGGCCGTCAATCAATGCAACGGCGCCAAACTTTCTCTCACGCATGACCTGAGCTTCACTTCGTACATTCTTGAGATCCGCGTATTTAATGATGGCGTTGCCTATCGCCACGTCATTCCGGGCGAAGAAAACGCTTCGCGCGCACCGGACGAATATTCCGCTTTCGTTATTCCAAATGACTCGACGCTTTGGTATGGCGGACTGGCCGACGGCCACTATGAAACCGAGTTTGTGAAGAAGAATATTTCCGAAGTTCACGCCGGAGAATGGGCCGGACCACCGCTGACGTTCAAGTTGCCGCTCGATGCCGGGTACGCTTCCATTACAGAGGCCAACCTTGTGAACTACGGCGGAATGGGACTGGAGGCGGATGGCCGACGCGGCTGGATTACTGGTCTGGGACACCGGCAGCCGCTGAACTGGCCGTTCGAATTGCGATACGGAAGGGATGAAGCCAAGCGCCTCGGCAAACTGGCATCCATCGCGGGAATCATCACGACTCCATGGCGTGTCGTGATGGTTGGGCCGGACTTAAACGCACTGGTGAACAGTACGATCCTGCCCAATCTCTGCCCGCCCCCTGACCCAAAATTTTTCGCGCAAGGAATTCGTACACCGTGGATCAAACCCGGCCGTGCCGTTTGGCGCTATCTAGATGCTGGTCCCGACGGCGCGGATGGCATGAAAGAATTCTCCCGCATGGCGGGACAGCTCGGTTTCGAATACAACGTCATCGAGGGTTTCTGGGGCAAATGGACGCCAGAGCAGAGAAAAGAGGTTGTCGACTATTCCAGACAGCAGGGTGTCGGCGTGTGGTTCTGGAAGCACAGCAAGGAACTGCGCACTCCGGAATCGCGAGAGGAATTCTTCAAAATGTTGCACGACGTCGGCGTAACCGGAGCCAAGATCGACTTTTTTGATCACGAAGCCAAAGAAGTGATCGACCTTTATGAGGCGCTTTTGCAAAAGGCAGCCGAATACCAGATTCTTGTGGTGTTCCATGGTGCAAATAAGCCCACGGGTCGCCAGCGCACCTGGCCCAACGAGTTGGTTCGCGAGGCCATCCGGGGGATGGAGTCCAGCGCGCTGAAGGAACGTGCCCGGCACGAAACCATTTTGCCCTTCACCCGCCTTTTGGCGGGGCCGGCTGATTACACTGCAATGCTATTCAATGACCGCCGCCGCGATACCACTGTCGCGCACCAGAACGCCAGCATCGCAATCTTCGCGGCCCCTTTGCTTACGATTGCCGCCAATCCGCAAACCATTCGGAGCAACCCTGCCGTGGACATGATCAAAAGCGTCTCTCCTGTCTGGGACGAAACCATTGTCTTGCCGGACTCCGCGATCGGCGAACTCGCCGGCTACGCCCGGCGCAAAGGCAACAAGTGGTTCCTGGCGGTTAGCTGCGGTCCCCAAGCAAAGACAATGCGCGTGCCACTCTCGTTCTTGGGTGAGGGCCAATACAATGCCGTATCCGTTCGTGACAGCCCCACCGACGACGTCAAAGTGGAAATCGAAAACTCAATTCATGATCGCAACGACTCACTCACCATTAAGTTGCGACCGGGTGGAGGCTTCTTGGGACTCTTTTCGAAGTCACATTAGTCTGACGCGCATGGGCGCATCCGCCCCGCCAAAGCTTCAGCTCTTCTAATCCACATAGCCACACGCCGCGTGGCCCAAGCTCCCGATGGAATCCCGACGGCGCAGAGGCCGCCCTAAATGCTTGCCCTTCTTACGCCATAGCTGGCGGCCCTTATGAAATCTCTATGAAGGTATCAGGACTTTTTCAGGCGTCATTCGCTAAGTTGTCCGTGATTCTGCGGGACGACTCCGCTCGTTAATCGGTTGAAGTGAGGCGGAGAGACGTCGAGAAGGAACGGCCATACATCGTTGGTGCAACGCGCCCGAACGGACTGCGTACCAGAGGATCGCGGGACCGTTGAGATTGGGCGAAAGATTGAGAGCCGTTATCCAGCACGACTATCCCGAGCACATGCCCGAGTCTGACCTGGCGATCAACACTGGCCTCCGAAAGGGGAGCCAATACGCATTGACGTGGGACATGGTAGACTGGAAGGGAAGAATGCTGAACATTCCGCGGACGTGGACGAAGAGCAAAAAACCTCAGCACGTTTCCCTGAATGACGCGGCGCTCGCCGCGCGGAAAGCCGTGCGCGGCAGTGACGGCACCCCTGGGCGGGTTTTCCAGTCAGCCAAAACTGGCGCGGCGCTCGAAAATTCGCGGCATGGGTTTGACGACGCGGTCGCCAAGGCGGGGATTAAGGATTTTCACTGGCACGATTTGCGGCACACCTTCGCCAGCCGGTTGCGGATGAAGGGCAAGAGTCTCGGGGATATCTGTGAGCTGATGGGACATGGAAGTTTGACGATGACGATGCGATACGCGCACTTGGGGCCGAACAAACTTCACGAGGTCGTATCGGCGCTGGATTCGATTAACACCCCAGTAGCACCCGAGCGGCAAGAGACAGTTTCTTCAAATTATTTACAGTAAAGAGTTTAGGGGCGTAGCTCAGTGGTAGAGCAGCGGCCTTTTAAGCCGAAGGTCGTGGGTTCGATCCCCACCGCCCCTACCAACACTAAACGACTGAGGAATCAACGACTTCAATTTACAACTCGCTTTTCGTGTGCCTTCCGCGTACCTAGCCTGCTCTTTTTTTCAACCCACCCCGGTTCCGTTTCGCCGTCCGTTTCCACGGTCTCCGGTTCCTTCTGGAAGGTGCGGGCAAGAGCTTCGTCCGCATTCCGCTGCTGTTCGTCGCCCCACGTCCCGTAGTGCTTCTCAACGATTCGCATGGAGTTCCCTAGAAACGCGGCCACCTGTTGGAGCGGCACTCCCTTGTTGAGTGCGTCGGTCGCGAACGTGTGACGGAAACGATGCGGATGCCCGTCCGCGATTCTCGCGTTCCGGAACAAATCGCGCAACCGATCCTGCCACTTCGTCACCGCGGTTCTCAGCTTTCCGTTGCCGCTCCAGAACCATCGCTCCTCACTCATCTTCGGAATGGATTCGAGAGCGGCCACGGCATCGGGATGCAATTTCACGTAAACGTGCGCCCCGGTTTTCGCTGTGTAGAGCCGCAACCGCCCTTTAGAATCCAGGCGGTCGATGGGGCAATTTACCGCGTCTCCGATGCGAAGGCCGCTATATCTTAGGAACAGCACCAGGGCGTACAGCCGTTGGGCGTTCTTTTTCCCGCTGCTGGTCGTTTCGATCCGTTTTTTCTCCGCCGTAGCGAAGATGGTCTGCACCTGATTCGCCGTGAACGGAAGTTTCTGCGCGTCCTTGCGCTTCCCGGATTTGATGTCCGCCGCGGGGTTCGTTCTAATCCATCCGCGCTCGGTCGCCTTTTTGAAAAACTGTTTCACGCGGTCCATTTTGTTGACGCCGGCATTCCGCCCGTCCTTCCAGGTGGTCCGGAACATTTCGAGGTCGTCGGTCGTGAAGGCCGCGAGCTGCACGATCCCCCGCGATATGGCGAAGGTTTTAAACTGCCGGAAGAATACTTCGTATTTATCAACGGTCGACTCTTCCAAATCGCGTTTCACCGTTTCGATGTACTTGGTTATGGCTTCTTCGAGCGTGATGCCTGGGGCGTCGGGAGACGGCAGAGCGTAGCGCGGAACTCGTTCTTGGCGTCGAGTTCGCCCTCCTGAGATTCCCCCTGTTCGGTTTCCCATTTCTGTTCACGATAGTTCCATTCACGGCGAGCTTCGCGGACCATGCGGACATGGCCGCGAAGAACGGGCTTGCCAAACATGTAGTTGGCGCTGACGGTCAGGTCAGCGTTCTGGCCCGGGAGATAGAAGGGCTGGTTTGCGACGACGTTCACCGTGAACGTGGGAAGTTCGTACCGGGAGATGCGGATGAGTTGGTTTCCTTGCAACTCCCTGCTGCTGGAGCCCCCGGAGATATCGGCAGAGACACGGTAGCTGCCTAATTTTTGGGAGGACGGAATGGTCCAATCGGTGGAAGCAATGCCGAAGCGGGAAGTTTCTGCGTCAGTGGAGAAGACGACGGTGTCGTCGGGATCGTGAACGGTGAAGCGCAGAGGATGCTTGGCCCAGGCCCGCCGCTGATCATCGGAGAGTAGCGGCCAGGGAATTCCGGAAATTGCCACGAGTGCCCCGGATTTCAAGATCCACCTGTTGGTCATCGGGTGCGCCCGGCATTTCGGGAAGATGGAACGTTAGCAGCGCTTCGCCACGGGAATTGGTTCGGGCTTGAGCCTTCATACCTTTTGGAGTGTCCTCGTCTTCATCGCCGAACGAGGCGGTGAGAGATACACCGGGGACGGGTTTGTCGGACTCAGGGCGTGTGGCCCAGACGCGAGCAACGTAAGTGCGGCCCATGCCGATCGCATCGAGGCCCAGAAAGCGAAGCTCAAACAGGTCAGGGATCAGCGCATAAGGCGAAAGGATTCCGGAGAGAGCGGGCACGGAGACGCCTTCAAGACGCACTTCGTAGAGGAGACGGCAACTCGCTGCATCTTGGAGGCCGTTCTCGGGGATCCATGTGAGCGGAACCTCAGCCCGCTGCGGAGTAGAACTGAAGTGCAGGGAAACAGAAGCTTCGGCTAGCAGTTTGTCAGCGGGACTCAGAATCTTAGCGACCAGCGTGGATTGAAGGGATTTGGGGACGTTTGCCGAGAGATCGATGGAGAAGACGGAATTCTTTTCTTTCAAAGCGAGACGCGCCCCGGCTTCGTTTGCGACGATGGAAGGAACAGCGTCGAGCCCTTGGCCATTGGCAAAGAATGGAAATGAGAAAGCAGACGAAGAAAGTAAGAGAACCA
>WNFQ01012877.1_pt1 | contig 10341 bp, 10 predicted proteins | sample 5400171 | NCBI WGS metagenome assembly WNFQ01 (sample SAMN13153356, study PRJNA577476) | soil metagenome | isolation source: 20 cm soil under Madrone tree | place: USA:California | collected 2016-06-14 | reverse complement strand
GCTAAGAAACGGCAGTGGCACGCGGCTGAACTGGTAGTTTTGCAATGTAAGCGCCAGCCCAAGGGCAATGGCGACGCAAACGACTGACAAGCCGTAGCGCAGGATCGGTGAGTGGATCCTTTGCAATTCCTGGTTCCAGCGCGCCAGGGCTCGCTTCACTCCGACACGCGGGGGTCGTTCCTCAAGGTCACTCATTGTGACGCTTTTCTTCTGATTGCTCTGCGGGGGAGCGAATGCCACCCGCCTGCCCACGTCACCATGGCCCCTCTCGCCGAGACGATGCTGGCTCCTGCGCATTCCGTTGCGGTGCCGGTACCGCGCGCCGCAAGCCGCCACCGAGCATGCGTACCGAAATCGCGCCGCCGCATGTGTCCCTCGTGAGGACCAATCGCCGTGTGCAATATACCATTTGCCATTGCCGCGAGTGCGAAATAATGCGCGGCTGCCCTCAAACGCCAATCAGGGCCGATGTCCGAGTTGGGGTCAGACTTGCACCTCGCTCTGCGCCGAGCCCAAACTACCTGTCGGATCGGCCAATGACATCCATCAGCTCGGAAATCTTCTGGCGCTGATCGGACTTGTTGCCGCTCGAAATCGCGCCTTCGACGCAATGCGCCACGTGATCTCTCAGCACTTCTTCCTCGACGCGCCGAAGCGCGGCGCGGACGGCCGAGATCTGCGTGACGATATCGATGCAATAGCGGTCCCCATCAACCATTTTTGACAGGCCGCGAACCTGGCCCTCGATCCGGCTCAGGCGTTTTTGACAGGAGGTCTTGATGTCTTTTCGCATGGCTCGTATATACCCCTACAGGGTATGGGTTGCAAGAGGGCCGTGGTGGAGAGTTCGATGATCAAAGCCGAAAACGCGAATGCAGGCGCTACAAAGGGTCCCGGCTGCTGCGGCGGTCACAATCACTCCGGTCATGGTCCCCATGACCATCACGCCAGCAAGCCGGAAGCCGCCGTGCCGGAAGGCACGATCTACACCTGCCCCATGCATCCGCAGATCCGCCAGATCGGTCCTGGAAGCTGCCCGATCTGCGGCATGGCGCTGGAGCCTGAAGTGGCATCGCTGGACGCGCCGCCAAATCCCGAACTCGCGGACATGACGCGGCGCTTCTGGATCGGCCTTGTGCTTTCCCTTCCAGCGGTCGTGCTGGAGATGGGCGGTCACCTTGCCGGCGGTCACGGCTTGATCGACCCGACCCTGTCGAACTGGATTCAGCTGATGTTCGCCACCCCTGTCGTGCTTTGGGCCGGCTGGCCGTTTTTTGTGCGCGGCTGGCAATCGCTGGTGACGCGCAATCTCAACATGTTCACCCTGATCGCGATGGGCACCGGCGTGGCCTATGTCTACAGCCTTGTCGGCACCGTCGCGCCCGATATCTTCCCGCCGAGCTTTCGCGGGCACGACGGCGCGGTTGCGGTCTACTTCGAGGCCGCCGCCGTTATCACCGCCCTCGTCCTGCTTGGCCAGGTTCTCGAACTGCGCGCCCGCGAGGCGACGTCCGGAGCGATCAAGGCGCTGCTCGAGCTGGCGCCGAAAACCGCCCGTCTTGTCGATGAGAACGGCGCCGACCATGAGGTTCCGATCGATAGCCTGAAGGTCAGCGACAAACTGCGCGTCCGGCCGGGAGAAAAAGTGCCGGTGGACGGTGTTATCCTCGAGGGCCGATCGACGCTCGATGAATCCCTGGTGACCGGTGAATCCATGCCTGTCACCAAGGAGACCGGCGCCAAGGTGATCGCCGGCACGCTCAACCAATCCGGCAGTTTTGTGATGCGCGCCGATAAGGTCGGCCGCGATACCCTGCTTTCGCAGATCGTAAAAATGGTCGCGGACGCGCAACGCTCGCGCGCGCCGATCCAGCGGCTCGCCGATCAGGTCGCCGGCTGGTTCGTGCCCGCCGTAATCGTCATCGCGGTCATCGCCTTTGGCGCGTGGTCTCTGTTCGGACCGGAGCCCCGCATGGCGTACGGCCTGGTCGCCGCCGTCAATGTGCTGATCATCGCCTGCCCCTGCGCGCTCGGCCTTGCCACGCCGATGTCGATCATGGTCGGCGTCGGGCGCGGGGCACAGGCTGGCGTACTGATCAAGAATGCCGAAGCCCTGGAGCGCATGGAAAAGGTCGATACCCTCGTGGTCGACAAGACGGGGACGCTGACCGAGGGCAAGCCGAAGGTCGTCGCGATCGTTGCCGCGGCCGGCTTTCGGGAGAGCGAGATTCTGCGGCTCGCAGCCAGCGTCGAGCGCGCCAGCGAGCACCCGCTCGCGGACGCGATCGTGCGGGCGGCGAAAGAGCGCAATCTCGACTTGAGCAAGGTCGAGGAGTTCGATTCGCCGACCGGCAAGGGTGCAACCGGCAAAGTCGATGGCAAGGCCGTTCTACTGGGCAATTCGAACTTCTTGAAGTCTGCCGGTATCGACACCGAGCCGCTCGACGAACAGGCCGAACGTTTGCGCGAAGATGGCGCCACCGTCATCTACATCGCGGTCGACGGCAGATTGGCCGGGCTGTCTGCGATTGCCGACCCGATAAAACCGTCGACGCCGGAGGCGTTAAAGGCGCTGGCGGCGGAAGGCATCAAGGTCATCATGCTGACCGGCGACAACCGGACCACGGCCGACGCCGTCGCGCGCAAGCTCGGGATATCAGATGTCGAGGCGGAAGTTCTTCCGGATCAGAAGATCGCCGTGGTCGTCAAGCTGCAGAAGGCCGGGCGGATCGTCGCCATGGCGGGCGACGGCGTCAACGACGCCCCGGCGCTTGCCGCGGCCGATGTCGGCATAGCCATGGGAACCGGCACCGACGTCGCGATGGAGAGTGCCGGCGTTACGCTGCTGAAAGGCGATCTGGGCGGCATCGTTCGCGCGCGACGGCTCTCGCAGGCAACCATGCGCAACATCCGGCAGAACCTGTTCTTCGCGTTCGTCTACAACGCCGCCGGCATCCCGATTGCCGCAGGTATCCTCTATCCCCATTTCGGCATCCTGCTGTCGCCGATCATTGCCGCCGCGGCCATGGCGCTGTCGTCGGTAAGCGTCGTCGGCAACGCATTGCGATTGCGCATGACGCCGCTGTAGTTCAATCGCATTCGGACGTCAGGCCGCCGCGGCGGAAGTCCTGCCCGGCAATCCAGCGCGGGCGAGCCCGCCATAGAGCGGCTCGCCCGGCATTTCCGATCGCAGGATCGAGCGCACGGCGACGAGCTTCTCAATGTCGATGCCGGTGGCAAAACCCTTGCTCTCGGATAGAAACACCAGATCCTCGAACACCACATTGCCGGTGGCGCCGGGCGCGAACGGGCAGCCGCCGAGGCCGCCGAGCGATCCGTCGAGGATGCGCGCGCCCGCATCGAGCGCGGCGGACGCGTTCGCAATCCCCATGCCCCTGGTATCGTGCAGGTGAATACAGACCGGCCTGGCTCCGGACATCTTCACGATCGCCCTGGTCAGCTCTCCCACCTGTTTCGGTCCGGCATAGCCGACGGTATCGGCGATGGCGACGAAATCGACCCCGGCCTCGAGACATTTTTCGGCCAACTTCATCACTTCCCGCGGCTCTACCGGACCCATAATCGAGCAGCCCAGCGCCATCGAGATCGCGGCATTTACGATTGGCTTGTGCGGGCTCGCGTCACGCAACTCACTGAGCCGCTTGATGTTGGCGATGGCCTGTTCGCGCGAGCGGTTCGCATTGGCCCGGCTGTGTTCTTCGGTGGCCGAGACCACCGAGGCAATTTCAGCAACGCCCGACGCCAGCGCCTCATTGACGCCGCGCTCGTTCAGCGCCAGCGCGATGCCGTGCGCGCCGGGAAGCGCCGCCACCGTGCGCACGACATCGAGCACATCGGCGAACTGCGGAAATCTCGACGCGGGCAGGAACGAGCCGACCTCGAAATGCCGCACGCCGGCGCCGTATTCGTCGCGGAGCCAGCGCTGCTTCGCAGCCGTCGACGGAAACGTTTTTACAAGCTGCAGACCGTCTCTCAGACCGACCTCGCGCAAGGAGACGCGATCGTCGGGATAGATATCTTGAAGGCGGGTCATGCGAGCCTCACAGCGGTTTTGCCGGGTGGGGAAAATTCTTGCCCCAACTCGGATCGCAGGGCCGAAGTATCAGCGCCGAGAACAGGCACTTTGAGCCCCTCGCCGATGCTCGCGCCGTTCCACTCGATCGGAAGCGCGGGGACGCGGAACGCCTCGCCATTGGCATTGGTGTTGTTGACGAGGCCGCCGGGACGCAGCACATGCGGATCGTCGAACAGATCTTCGGGACGATTGATCGGCGAGAAGCAGATGTTGAGCCGGTCGAGCGTCGCGGAAAGGTCCGCCGCGTTCCCGCGTTTTATGATTTCCGCGACGCGCGGAATGATTCTTGTCCGCGCCAGAATCCGGTCGGTCGTGGTGCGCAGCGCTGGATCGTCCAGAAATTCCTGCAAGCCGAACTCGCGGCAAAAGCTCTGCCAGTGGCCTTCGGTGACGACACCGATGAAAATCCGCTCTCCGCCCGCGGTCTCGAAAATATCGTAGATCGGCCAGGCATGTTCGCGCTCCGGCATTGAGCGCGGTTTGACGCCGGTCATCTCATATTCGACCATGTGCTGCGCCACCAGGAACAGGCAGTTTTCAAACAGTCCAATGCGGATGTCGGCGCCTTCGGCGCCGCCGCGCTTCTGGTAGAGCGCGGCGAGAATCGCGATTGCGCCGAACATGCCGCCCATGATGTCGTTGGCCGACGAGCCGACGCGCTGCGGTTTGTCCATAGTGCCGGTCATGGCGGCGAGCCCCGACATCATCTGCACGACCTCATCGAGCGCCGGGCGATGTTCGTAGGGACCAGACAGAAAACCCTTGTGCCCGGCGACGATCAGATGCGGATATCTTCGACGCAGTTCGTCCGCACCCAACCCTTGCTTTTCGAGCTGCCCGTCGCGGAAATTTTCCAAAAACACGTCGGCGCTCGCCAGCAGCCGGTGCATCGTCTCGCGGTCTTCGGACTTGGTGAAATCGAGCACGACGCTGCGCTTGCCGCGGTTGAACAGCGGGAAGAACGAAGTTCCCATGCCGCCAAGGCTGCGCGTCTTGTCGCCTGCGGGCGGCTCGACCTTGATGACCTCGGCGCCGAGCTGCGCCAGTATCATGCCGCAGGTCGGCCCCATCACCATGTGGGTCATCTCAATGACCCGGACCCCGGATAACGGCAGGTCCTGCGTGCTCATCGGCGTCTCCCGGGGTTCCCTCGATATCGGTTGTAGAGCAAATTAGGCTTTCGAGCGCTATCTGCAAACATAATAGCGCGATGACCGGGAGCGCGTCAGACAACGCAGCAATGCATCCGGCGCTCGAAAAGAAACCCGGAGGCCGTCATACATTGGCGCTACGCCTTGCCCTTGCCGAAGCCTGCGAGCATGTCTAGCTCTCGCGAAGGTATCGGAGAGGACAAAGCCATCATGTTAGATGCCGCCGTCAAGGCGCTTTCCCAAATCCTGTCGCCGCCGATGCGTTCCATCCTGTGGCGCTCGATCGGGCTGGCGCTGGTGCTGATCGTGGTGCTGGCGGTCGGCCTGCAGCGGCTCTTGAGCTGGTTTGCGGTGTACGGCGAAGACTGGGCCGAAGCCATGCTTGGGTCGGGCTTTCATACACCGCTCAATATCCTCGCCTGGATCGTGTCGATCGCCGCCGGGCTCGGCGTCGTGTTGGGCGCGGTGTTTCTGATGCCCGCGATCACCTCGCTGGTGGCAAGCGTGTTCGTCGACGAGGTCGCCGACCATGTCGAGCGCGAACACTATCCGGCGGAGCGTCCCGGCACGGCGCTGCCGTTCGGGCTTGCCATGACCGTTTGTCGCCACCGCATGGCTGTTGGGCCGGGAATATTTCGAGCTGGCGGCGATGCGGTTTCGCAGCCCCGCGGAAGCCAAGGCGATGCGCAAGCAGAACGCGGCAATCGTGTTCACCGCCGGGCTTGTGATCGCGGCGTCCGTATCGATCCCGATCGTCAACCTGGCGACGCCGCTGTTCGGCATGGCGTTCATGGTTCACATGCACAAGCGGCTCTCCGGCCCGCGGCCGGAATTGATCGAGCGGGAGCGGAAGACGAGCGTGCCGGTGGTGTGAGCGAGCGCCGATTCACTTCCGTCATGGCCGGGCTCGTCCCGGCCATCCACGTCTTTATCACCGAGATGCTGTTAAGACGTGGATGCCCGACACAAGGCCGGGCATGACGAATGCAATGATGGTCGGTTCACACCGTCTTTTCCGGCCAGCGGCAGAGATCGTTGATCAGGCAGACCTCGCAGCGCGGCTTGCGCGCCAGGCAGGTGTAACGGCCGTGCAGGATCAGCCAGTGATGGGCATGCAACTTGAATTCGGCGGGAACCACGCGCTCGAGACCAAGCTCCACCTCGAGCGGCGTATTGCCCGGGGCAAGACCGGTTCGATTGGCGACGCGGAACACGTGCGTGTCGACCGCCATGGTGTGTTCGCCATAGGCCATGTTGAGCACGACGTTGGCGGTTTTGCGGCCGGCGCCGGGCAGCGATTCAATTTCAGCGCGGGTGCGCGGCACCTCGCCGCCGAACTCGGCGATCAGCTTTTCCGATAGGGCGATGACATTCTTCGCCTTGTTGCGGTAGAGCCCAATGGTCTTGATGTAGTCGCGCAACCTTTCCTCGCCGAGCGTCAACATCTTTTGCGGCGTGTCGGCAATCCTGAACAGCTCTCGCGTCGCCTTGTTGACCCCGGCGTCGGTCGCTTGCGCCGACAGAACGACGGCGACCAAGAGCGTATAGGGGTTGAGATGCTCCAGTTCGCCCTTCGGCTCCGGATTGGCTTTGCGAAAGCGGCTGAACGCCTCATAGACCTCGGCGGGCGTCCAGGGCTTGATCGCCTTGATCGATTTCTTTGTCGCGCGCGCCTGTGCTGATTTGGTTGCGGGTTTTTTCGCGGATTTTTCTCGCCCCTGACCGGCCGCAGGTCGACTGCGCGATTTTTTGACGCGTTGTGGCGGCGCGGGTTTCGATTTCGTGAGAGGTCTGCGGGTGATTTTCGCCATGATCGGGTATACTGATACGCAATGACAGCAGGCAACGACTTTGATCCGGGACCAGCGCAGCCAGAATTGTTTTCCGCGCTGCTCACCCCACACCGTTCGCTGAACCGCACCGGTTTTCTGGTGCTGATGGTGTTTCTCAGCGTGGTCAGTTTCGCCGCAGGCCTTGCATTCCTGCTGATGGGCGCGTGGCCGGTGCTCGGTTTTTTCGGCCTCGATGTGCTTGCGATCTACTGGGCGTTCCGGGTCAATTTCCTTCGCGCCAGGGCCAGCGAAGAGATCTCCATGACGCCGTCCGAGCTGCGGGTGCGCCGGGTGAGCCACCGCGGCCATGTGGTCGAATGGGTGCTCAACCCGCTGTGGGTGCAGCTCGATCAGAAAATCCACGCCGAATTCGGCATCGAAAAGCTTTATCTGGTCTCCAAAGGCCGCCGCGTCTCCGTCGCGAGCTTCCTCGGACCGGATGAAAAGGCGAGCTTTGCCAAGACTTTACTGGCGGCCCTCCAGGCTGCCCGGCGTGGCCCGACCTATAATCCGCTCTCGTGAAGGGCTCATCGGGAATCGGGTGGTTTGGACACGGCGTCCGTCCTACATCAGAGCCATGATGAACCTCGCCATGAATGAGCACCGCCTCACAAAACCGGGCCCCCAGAACGCCGCACTCCGCGACTATGATTCGGTGCGGCGCGCCATCGCCTTCATCTCGGAGCATTGGCGGACGCAGCCGACCATCGAAGCGATGGCGGACGCGGCGGCCGTGACGCCCGATGAGCTGCACCATTTGTTTCGCCGCTGGGCCGGGCTGACGCCAAAGGCCTTCATGCAGGCGCTGACGCTCGATCATGCCAAGGGCTTATTGCGCGATTCCGCCAGCGTGCTCGACGCCGCGCTCGATTCCGGGCTTTCAGGCCCGGGGCGGCTGCATGACCTGTTCGTCACCCATGAGGCGATGTCGCCGGGCGAATGGAAAAACGGTGGCGCCGGCATGACGCTGCGCTACGGATTTCACGCCTCCCCGTTCGGCACCGCGATCGTGATCGCCAGCGGCCGTGGGCTGGCTGGCCTTGCGTTCGCCGATCCGGGCGACGAGCAGGCCTCGCTCGCCGACATGCAGCGGCGCTGGCCTCGCGCCAGCTATGTCGAGGATCGCGACGGCACCGCGGCGCTGGCGCAGCGTATCTTCGACACCAGGCTATGGCGCGCGGACCAGCCGTTGCGCGTGGTCCTGATCGGCACCGACTTCGAGGTGCGGGTATGGGAGACGCTGTTGAAAATCCCGATGGGCCGCGCGGTGTGCTATTCGGATATCGCGGCCAAGCTCAATAGCCCCAAGGCCTCGCGCGCGGTCGGCGCCGCAGTCGGAAAAAACCCGATCTCGTTCGTGGTGCCCTGCCATCGCGCGCTCGGCAAAGGCGGCGCGCTGACCGGCTATCACTGGGGCATCACCCGCAAGCAGGCGATGCTCGGCTGGGAAGCGGGACAGGTAGGGATGCATTAGCGTTGGTCATTCCGGGATGGTGCGTTAGCACCAGACCCGGAATGACGGTCAGGACCTTCGTCGATCACCTGTCGAGCCGCTTCCACATGATGGCTGTGTCGCAAAGGCGGCCGTCCGGAAACAGTGCGTAGTCCGGCACGAGTCCGGTTTGCGTCCAACCTTCGCGCAAATAGAGGCGATGACCGTTTTCGCCCGGCACGGTATCGAGCACCAGAAGCCAGCGCCCGCGCCGCCGCGCTTCCTCCTCCACCTGCGCCATCAGGGCGGCGCCGACACCGTGGCCACGCGCCGAGCGATGCACCAACAGCTTCTTGATATCGGCGCGATGCGGCTGATTGGGCGGCGTATCCAGTCCGAGCTGCACTGTGCCGACAATCCTGTCGCCGAGCCGCGCCGCCAGCAGCACGGCGTCGCCGGTGACAATCGAGCCTGCGACTTTGCGAAAGAATGCCAGCGCTTGTTGATGCGAGAACGGCGACATGAAGCTGACGCTGGCGCCGCCCTCGACGCAATCGACCAGCACCTCAGCCAGTTGATCCAGTGCGCCATCGGTGACCGGCACATCGAGAGAAATGATCTGGACTGCCGCGCTCACGCCAGATCGAGCTTCGACGCAACGGTCGCGTCGGTGTTCAACCGATAGATCACCGGCGCGCCGGTTGCGAGTTCGCGCGCGAGAATTTCCTTCGGCGAAAGTTTTTCCAGAACCATGATCAGCGCGCGCAGCGAATTGCCGTGCGCCACCACCAGCGTACGCTCGCCGCGCAGCACGCACGGCAATATCTCCTGGACGTAATAGGGCAGCGTGCGCGCCAGCGTATCCTTCAGGCTTTCGCCGCCGGGCGGCGCTACGTCGTAGGAGCGTCGCCAGACATGCACCTGCTCCTCACCCCATTTCTTGCGGGCATCGTCCTTGTTGAGGCCCGACAGATCGCCGTAGTCGCGCTCGTTGAGTGCCATGTGCTCCTTGACGGGAAGATCGGTCTGGCCGATCTCGGCCAGTATCAGGTCGAGCGTATGCTGCGCGCGCCTGAGCACCGAGGTAAACACGATGTCGAATGTCAGCCCCTGCGCCTTCAGCCTGCGGGCGGCCTCCCTGGCCTCGGCAATCCCCTGCTCGGTGAGGTCGGGATCCTTCCAGCCGGTGAAGAGATTCTTCAAATTCCATTCGCTCTGGCCATGACGCACGAGCACGAGAAGACGTTCGCTCATTTCCTTGATTTCCGTTCAGATCTCTAGAAGTGGCTGAGCCCGAGCACATCGGCCATCGAATAGAACCCGGGCTTCTTGCCGTGCGCCCACATCGCCGCCTTCAGCGCGCCATGCGCGAAGATCATGCGATCCTCGGCGCGGTGCGACAGCTCGATGCGCTCATAGGGACCGGCAAAGATGACGCTGTGATCGCCGGTGACGGTGCCGCCGCGCAGCGACGCAAAACCGATGTCGCCGGTCTGGCGCGCACCGGTATAGCCGTCGCGGCCCCGCGCCGAGTGTTCCCCGAGCATTACTCCGCGGCCCTCGGCGGCGGCTTGGCCGAGCAGGAGTGCTGTGCCCGAGGGCGCATCGACCTTGGCCTTGTGATGCATCTCCAGGATTTCGATGTCGAAGCCGTCGTCCAGCGATTGCGCGACGCGCTTCACGAGCGCCGCCAGCAGGTTGACGCCGAGGCTCATGTTGCCCGACTTCACGACGATGGCGCGCGAGGTGACGCTCTTGATCACGGCATCGTCCGAGGTCGACAGACCGGTGGTGCCGATGACGTGAACCAGGCCCCGCTGGGCCGCGATC
>WNFQ01004326.1_pt1 | contig 10341 bp, 9 predicted proteins | sample 5400171 | NCBI WGS metagenome assembly WNFQ01 (sample SAMN13153356, study PRJNA577476) | soil metagenome | isolation source: 20 cm soil under Madrone tree | place: USA:California | collected 2016-06-14 | reverse complement strand
AAGCTTTCGCGTGCGATGTGGGGCGTGCGCACACGCTGATAACCGGCGGCGAACTCAGTTTCTTTGGCGAGCTTTTCCAGCTCGTCGGCGATCACTGCGCCGCGCGGCAGAAACATTGGAAGTCCTGGACCGACGTCATCGTCAAAAACCAAGAGCTCCAGTTCGCGGCCGAGTTTGCGATGATCCCGCTTCTTCGCTTCCTCGAGCATGGCGAAGTAATCGTCGAGCTCCTTTTTGGTTTTGAATGCGGTGCCGTAAATACGCTGAAGCTGCGGATTTTTTTCGTCGCCTTTGTAGTAAGCGCTCGCGACGTTGGTGAGCTTGAATGCGCCGATGTTTCCCGTGCGCATGACGTGGGGGCCGGCGCAAAGATCGATAAAGTCGCCGCTGCGGTAGAGCGAAATTTTCTCGTCAGGCGGAATGTTTTCAATGATGTCGATCTTGTATTTGCTCGGCTCATCGCGATCGCTTAGCGCGGCGAGTCGTCCCTTCTTTCCGAGTTCGAGCGCTTCGTCGCGCGAAACTTCCATCCGCTCGAATGGATGGTTGGCCTTGATCTCCTTTTTCATTTCGGCCTCGATGCGCTCGAAATCTTCAGGCGAAATGCGGTGCGGAAGATCAACATCGTAATAGAAGCCGTTCTCTACGGGCGGCCCGGCGGCGAACTGCGCTTCCGGCCAAAGTTTCAAAATCGCTGTCGCGAGCACATGCGACGCGGAGTGACGAAGACGCTCGATGTCGGTCATCGTTGCGCGTTGCTCTGGCGTTTTGCGTTCCTCAACCATTAGTAAAAACCGGTGAAATTAACCACGAAGGGCACGAAGGACACGAAGAAATTTGCTGTAGCCGCTCGCCACGGCGAGCGCCGCACCACTCAAGATATGCAGCTTGATTTGCGTGAGACGTTTTACTTTTATCGCAACGTGCCTGCTGTTAATGACGGGGCGTCGGGGAGTGCGATCGCTCAAAGCACTCAAGATGGGGCCGTTGCATTTATTACAACGAATTGGAGCGTGGTATTGGCAGCGCAAGGCGAATCGACAGAGGCAAACGCGGCGCTGGAAAAGCTCTGACAAATCGCCTCTCAGCAGAATACGATCTATACACCACCGGAACCTCGCGACCATCGGCGGCGTTCTTGAGTACTAACTGCGGACAGACTTGGCTCGACCTGACCACCAAGCACCCTGGGGAACTCCCAGTAGAGGCGGACTTCAATAAGCTGATCCGCAATCCGCTGAACCAGAGGCAGTTTTTTCTGGCGACAAGCCAGGGCGTCTACGTCAGAGATCCAGTAACACTTCAATGGAGGGCATTCTCTGAAGGCTTACGCCTCAACGAGGATGTGCAGGACATCGTCATCAACACGCACAACCTTGCGGTTCCGAAGCTGTATATCGCAACGAGGGGCAGAGGATTCTGGCAGAGGGCGATCCAATGATGGAACCGACCGGGTTTGCGCAGCAGTAAGAAATCGTCAGATCCGGATTCACAATCAGCCGCCACGTCATAAGCTCGCCTCCGCTTCGAGCAGATTCAAGTTGGTGTGGTCGTCTTCGAGACTTCGCAACGGTTAAACGTCCACGCGAACGGCTCATTCAAGCTCAAGTATAGGTCGTGCCAGCCTCGTTCCCTAACCTCTACGGAGACGACAATGGGGTTCACCCTTGCGGTGGGATCGCCGATCGGAAAATCCTGTTCTGCGCCTGACGACGAACGTACGACGAACGTAAACGGGCCATCCCCCTCGTGCACCTGCGCGAACAACCGGCAGAGATAAACACGATTTAGCACCGCGGGGAGGAACAATACACCGACAGCCGCATCGTCGTGCGGTGCTTTAACAGTCCTATAATAACCGGGTTGGTTGTCGGCGCTGAGATCAACCCACTCGTATGACCCGAACTCTACGAGGCCAAAGTACTGGTCCGCGAGCGGGTCTACCCATGACCGGTGGCGCGCCAGCGGGTCTACCCGCGACGAGTTGTAAAGTTTGAGGAGACCGATGCCGCTTTCAGCTTGCACGTACGTCTCACGCGCTGTGAGATTGATGGGAGGCATCGGCGCGTCCGGGTCCGGTAAAGTCACCTGACTCATATCAATCCAACGGCTGCGAAGTTCACTAAGGGGGACGTTTTGAGCTACAGCGGCATCGGGTATTAGCGCGCGCAGCGTTCGGAGTGTGTCGTCGGTCGGCATCGTAGGCGTTCCGATAGTAGGTTATCTTCTGCTGGGACGGTTGGCGAGCGCAATATCGCGGGCGCTTACACCGACAATCCATTGCCGATTGTTTCTTATGCCGTTTGCCACGAGAGGGAACGTCTTCATCTGTCTTGTCACGCAATTGTAACTTGCCCGATTGCGCGCACCCCCTCTAGCCTGAATCGTTTGTTGAATTCGCATTCATGAATCCCGCGGAGCTTTTTCGTCAGGACGCCGGCGCACTCGGTATCGGGCCAGGCGATTTTTTATTTCGCGAGGGAGAGAGCGGCGACAAGATGTATGTGTTGTTGGAAGGGAATGCCGAAATCATGGTGGGAGACCTCGTCGTGGAAGCTGCAGGCCCGGGTGCGCTCCTGGGCGAGATGGCGTTGATCGATAACAGCCCGCGCACGGCGAGCGTGGTCGCAAAAACGCCGTGCCGGCTGGTGCAAGTCGACCGGCGCAGGTTCCATTTTCTTGTGCAGCAGACGCCACATTTCGCGACCCACGTGATGAAAACGTTGGCCGATCGTCTGCGCCACATGAACGCGATTGCGGCCGCCAGGTAGAGAATCAAAGGCAAGTTTCGCAGTAGCTCGCCTGGTCTTATGGTTTTGTCGTGCGACGAGTTTCGCAATGGCTGATTTTCGCTGTGCTTGCAGCGATCGGTTGCGGTCAGAAGCCTGCACCGGCTGTCGATCTTGCGAGCGAGCGGCAGCGGATGGTGCAGGAACAATTGATGTCGCGTGGCGTTCACGACGGGCGCGTGCTGGCTGCGATCTCGAAAGTCCCGCGCGAAGAGTTTGTGCCCCGAGATTCGCGCGCCGCCAGCTATACCGATCAGCCTCTTCCGATCGGTTACGGTCAAACCATTTCCCAACCGTACATCGTCGCCTTCATGACAGAGCAATTGCACCCGTCGAGCGGTGATCGCGTTCTTGAGATCGGCACGGGCTCTGGATATCAAGCGGCGATCTTGGGTGAACTGGTGGCGGAAGTTTACTCGATTGAAATCATCGAACCGCTCGCCAAAACCGCAGAGGCAACTCTTCAACGTCTCGGCTACAAAAATGTGCGGGTGAAAGTTGGCGACGGCTACAAAGGCTGGCCGGAACATGCGCCCTTTGACGTGATCACCGTCACGTGCGCGCCCGATCACGTTCCACAACCGCTGATCGATCAATTGAAAGAAGGCGGTCGGATGGTTATTCCGGTCGGCGGTTTCGGAGATCAGGAATTATATCTTCTGGAAAAGAAGAATGGCCAGCTGCAGCGGCGCGCTGTTTTACCGGTTCGCTTTGTGCCGATGGTAGGCGAAGCGCAGAAGCAAAAGTAGGTGGATCGAGCAGTCCGTTGCTCGATGTTAAAAAGTCCGCCTTCGGCGCGAAAGTCAGCATCGCCCGACGGAGTGGGCCGATCCACCTACTTAATCTCAGCCAGCTTTTTTAGGTCGACGCGTTTGACCCATTCCTGCAATTCCTTTGGATCCTGATTCTGCAATTCGATCTGAAGGAAATAGCGATTGGCGACCATGACCCAAAGCGTGGCATGTTTACTTTCGTTTTCGAACGCTTCGAAACCGGGATTGCCGTCGATTGTGACAGACTTACTGTAGCCTTCGCTAGTTTCGCTATTGTTGTTCCAAGCGGCCGTGGTAGCGCTGACGTAATCCGGATTCGCTATTGAATCGAGAATGCTGATCGCTGCATTCGGGACCTTGTCGCCTTCGCCTTTGTGATAATCGCGATGCACGTTGGTAATTCTGAATCCGCCAACATCTTCCGTGGACCCCTCCGGTTTATCGGCGGTCCAGCCTGTCGGCGCGTCTGGCAAAATGGAAAGCAATTTCGCATAATCGACCACATCCGGCACAAGAATCGGCTCGTTTTGGGCATACATCGCGCCGGCTGCACAGCTGATCAGCAGTGCCAGCGCAAAGAGTCGCTGTGGATGAACAAGAGGCGTTGGTTTCATGCGAGCACGTTTTCCGCTTCCGATTACCGTACTCGATTGACTTTGGCGAGGCTGTTTGTCAAGACGCGGTTGCATGACGCCAACGGCTAAGCTCGCGATAACCTTGTTGGTATTTGCGGTGACGGCGCGGCTTATCCTAATTGATCAGCCGTACATCGACCGCTGGAGCTGGCGACAAAGCGACGTTGCAGCCATCGCGCGAAATTTTGAGGAGAACGGTTTCCACTTTACGTGTCCGCAGATTGATTGGGCAGGCGCCGCGCCAGGTTACGTAGGGACCGAATTCCCAATTCTACCGTTTCTCGCAGCGATCTGTTACAAATTTGCCGGTGTTCATGAATGGATTGGACGTTTGCAGGCTGTAATTTTCTTCGCTGCGTCGTTGCCATTTTTCTTTTTACTGGTGCGGGAGATCTCCGGCGACACAGCAGCTATTTGGGCGACGTTCTTCTACAGCTTCGCGCCGCTCAATGTCTTCGCTGGGCGCTCGTTCATGCCGGATATTCCTTCGCTCAGCTTGGCACTGATCGGTTTATATTTTTTCCTGCGCTGGATCGATAGCGAAAAATCGACGTCGCTTTTCGCAGCCGCAATAGTGATCTCGCTTTCACTGCTGATCAAACTTCCGAGCGCCGTCATTGCTGCGCCGTTTCTGTTCCTCGTCTGGCAAAAATGGCGCTGGAATTTTCTGAGACGACCGTCGCTCTGGCTTTTTGCCGCGATTACAATCTTGCCTTCAACGGCCTGGTACTGGCACGCGCACCAAATTGCCGAGAAATTTTATCCGCATCATTTCTTCGGCGCCGGCGGAATTCAGATCGAAAATCTTTCATGGTATTGGAGGATCGTGCGACTGACTGGGATTTCGAGCCTTACGCCGGTGCTCTCGATTTTGGCGACTCTCGGTTTATTTGTGGCGCCAGGCGGAGAATATAGGCGCGTCTTTCACTGGTGGCTGGCTGCGATGATTCTCTTCATCATTGTCGTGGGTTACGGGAATCGTCATCAGTGGTATCAACTTCCACTCGTGCCGATTGCCGCTGCGTTTGCTGGCGCAGCCTGCGCATTTGTCGGATCGAAAATCTCTTCGCGCATCGCAGTCGTTACATTTTCGATCTTGCTTGCGAGTTCTTTCTCGGTTCTTGCCTGTCTCTATGTGCAACCCCTCTATCGCTCGTCGTCCGCGGAGCTTCGCAATGCTGGGTTGGAATTAAGAAAGCTCACGGCCCCAGATGCATTGATCATCGCTGCCGACAACGGAGATCCGACCATCTTCTATTATGCAGAACGGCGGGGCTGGCACTTTCTCGAGAAAGATGGAATTTACCAGGGTGATCCGAGCGACAACCGGCAACTGATTGTCGATTTTGAAGAACTGCGCGGTCGTGGCGCCACCCATCTTGTTTTCACAACCAACACGTTTTGGTGGCTGGAGTGCTATTCTGAATTCGCACGGCATCTAGTTGAAAACGCGACGTTATTGCGAGCGACGCCTCAATTCAAAATCTATTGCCTGACTGCTACAACAAGATAAAAGTTAATGTTGGACGCACCGAAGCCTCGCCGTCAGCTGGGATTATTCGACGCCATCATGATTGTGATGGGCGGTATCGTAGGCGCGGGAATCTTCGCGAATCCGTCTGAGGTGGCGCACCGTGTTCACACTCCGTTTTTGATCCTCGGAGTCTGGGTATTGGGCGGGTTTTTCGCGATGTGCGGGGCGTTTATCTGGGCCGAGCTCGCTACTCGTCTGCCGGGAACAGGTGGTCAGTATCTGTACCTGCGCGAGGCTTACCATCCTTCGGTTGCATTTGTATATGGATGGGGACTGCTACTCATCACGCAGACCGGCGGCATGGCCGCGGTGGCAGTTATTTTCTCATCCTACTTTCGCGCGCTCACGGGGGTGGCTTGGAACGACGCCGCGATCGCAGCCTTAGTGCTACTTCTATTAACTGGGATTAATTGTCTGGGAGCGCGCGCCGGCAGCAACGTGCAAAGCGCTTTTATGTTGCTAAAGATCGCGGCGATTGCGGCACTCGTGGTAATTGGATTCGTGTTGGGAGGTGGATCTCTCAAATCAGCGCCGTTGCTTGCGCAGCCGGTTTCGTTCGGGCTCTTGAAAAACATTGGATCCGCCATGGTTCCCATCGCTTTTGCCTACGGCGGATGGCAGACCGCCACTTTTGTTGCGGGTGAAATGCGCGATGCGCGCCGCGATTTATCACGCGGGCTGCTGCTGGGTGTGGCCGCTGTTGTCGGACTTTACCTTGCAGTGAACCTCGCATGTCTGCGTGTGCTCGGTCCAGCGGGCCTCAATGCAACAACGACTCCGGCTTCTGATGTGATGCGGATCGCACTGGGAGAACGCGGAGCACAGTGGATCGCCATCGGGATCGCAATCTCGACACTCGGATTCCTCAGCCAAAGCATGCTGACGGCTCCGCGTGTGTACTACGCGATGGCCCGCGACGGGCTTTTCTTCGAAAGCGTCGGTAAACTGTCGCCACGATCGAGAGCGCCGGTAGTCGCGATCGTCCTTCAGGGTGTAGCGGCAATCGTCATCGCCTGCTCTGGGACATATGGCGAGATTTTAAACTTTGAAGTGACCGTCGATTTCATTTTTTTCGGAATGACAGCGGCATCGCTCTTTATTTTGCGCCGGTGTCAGGTCGGATCAGATAGCGCCATATACCGCGTGCCGGGACACCCTTTCACAACGATCCTGTTCGTGTTGTCCTGCGCCGGAATTGTTGGAAGCGCCATCGTTGCTTCGCCTGTCAATAGCGCGATCGCGCTATGCATCATGCTGGCCGCGCTCCCGGTTTACTATTATTGGAGCAGATTCAGACGCGTCCACTCATGAGACACAGGTACTCCGACTACATGCATTGGTCCAAGACGCAGGGCCGCGCGCGGTTCAATCTCGCTACAAGTGGTGTCGCCGCATTTCCTCTCCAAGAACTGCCAGTGGACTTGGAAGAACTCGAAATCAACGGCGAGAACAGCTACGGCTACGAGCCTTTACAGGCAGCGATTGCGAAACACCACAGCGTTGATCCCGAATGCGTGGTCGAAGCCGCCGGAACTTCCATGGCAAATCATTTGGCGATGGCAGCAGTAATTGAGTCGGGCGATGAAGTATTGATCGAGCATCCTGCTTACGGCCCAATTCTCGATGTTGCCCAATATCTTCAAGCGAACGTGAAACGTTTTCCGCGCACAGAAGAAAATGGCTGGGCGGTCGATCCGGAGGCGATTCGCCGTTGCGTCACGCCGAAGACGCGGCTCATCGTGATCACGAATCTGCACAATCCAACGAGTGTGCTCACGCGGGATTCGGTTCTACGCGAAATTGGGGACATCGCGCGCAGCGTTGGAGCGCTCGTGCTGGTGGATGAGGTTTATCTCGATGCGGTGTATGAGGAGACGCCGCGAACATCGTTTCACATTGGACCTGAATTCGTGGTGACCAGCAGTCTTACAAAAGTTTACGGGGTTAGTGGCCTGCGATGCGGCTGGATCCTGGCGCGTCCTGATCTCGCCTGGAAGATGCGGCGCCTAAATGATCTCTACAGCGCAACGCCGGTTTATCCCGGCGAGCTTCTCAGTGTCGTTGCATTCAAGCACCTAAGTCTCCTTCGTGATAGAGCGCGCCGGATCGTGGAAGTAGATCGCAAATTGTTGCGCGATTTTCTGGGGCAGCAATCCGCCCTTTCCGCCGTATGGACCGATTGGGGCACAACCTCCTTTGTGCGACTGTCCCGCCGCCGTGACAGCAACGCCGACGTTTTTCTTGAGCGGTTGCGAGCCCAGTTCGAAACGTCCGCAGTTCCGGGCCGCTTTTTCGAAATGCCGGACCACTTTCGCATTGGCATGGGCGTAAACACGGAAATGTTCGCTGAAGGGCTGAGCCGCATCGGCCACACACTAGAGGCGTGAGACAACTAAGCCGTAATTGTGCGGCTAGTTGCTTGCGTTTACGTGTGATCGACAGTCAGCAGGGATATGAACAGTCAAAATAATTTCGAGATTCGTCCGGCGCGGGTCGAAGATGTCCCGCTCATTCTGGAGTTGATTCGTGATTTGGCGACGTACGAGCGCGCACCAAAGGAGGTCACTGCGACCGAAAAACAGCTTGTTGCTGTCCTATTTGGCGAAAAACCTGTTGCGGAAGTTCTGCTCGCGTTTGAAGGAAAATCGCCGGTCGGGTTTGCAGTTTTCTTTTACAATTTCTCCACGTGGCTTGGGCGACCCGGACTTTATCTCGAAGATCTGTTCGTGAAACCCGAGAAGCGCGGCAAAGGTTATGGCCGCGCGTTGCTTGTCGATCTTGCCAAGGTTGCCCGGGATCGCGGTTGCGGGCGAATGGAATGGGCGGTACTCAATTGGAATGAACCGGCGATTAAGTTTTATCGCGCGCTCGGCGCGAAACCACTGGATGAATGGACTGTATTCCGATTGACACGTCATGGGATCGCAGAACTTGCGCAAGCCGAATCCCTTAAGAAGTAGCCATGGCGACGGGCGGAACAAAGATCGAGGACTACGCTTTTCTCAGCGACACGCAAACCGGTGCGCTCGTGAGTCGCGACGGCTGCGTTGATTGGCTTTGCTTTCCGCGGTTCGATTCGCCGGCGTGCTTTGCTTCGCTCCTCGGCGAGAAAAAAAACGGCCACTGGCGATTTTTCCCCGAGGAAGAGATCGAGAAGACGCGTCGCCGGTATCGAGATGAGACGCTCATTCTGGAAACAGAAATTGAAACGAAAAACGGCGCCGTGCGCCTGATCGACTTCATGCCTCCACGCGGAGAGAATCCCGACATCATTCGAATCGTCGAAGGACTGCGCGGCAAAATGTCCATGCAGATGGAGCTGATCATCCGCTTTGATTACGGGCAGATCGTTCCATGGGTGCGACGCCGCCACGGCGGACTCGAAGCGATCGCGGGACCTGACGGTCTGATCTTGCGAAGCCCGATTGAAACGTGCGGCAAAGATTTAACCACAGTCGCCGAGTTTACCGTGGCAAAAGGGGATCGCGTGCCGTTTGTGCTCACGTGGTTCGCCTCTCATGCAGAACCGCCGAGGAAAGTAAATGCCGAGCACGCATTGCGGGACACCGAGAAATATTGGGGAGACTGGTCGAGCCAGTTTCAAAGCAAAGGCGAGTGGCGCGATGCGGTTATGCGCTCACTTATCACGCTTAAAGGATTAACCTATGCGCCGACCGGCGGCTTGGTGGCGGCGCTTACGACCTCGTTACCGGAGGAAATAGGAGGCGTCCGCAACTGGGATTATCGCTTCTGCTGGCTACGGGATGCAGCTCTAATTTTGCTCGCGTTACTGCGATCAGGGTATCGCGAAGAAGCCAAGTCCTGGCGCCAATGGCTTCTGCGTGCCATCGCCGGTAGCCCGGCGCAAATGCAGGCAATCTATGGCGTGCGGGGCGAACGCCGCCTCGAAGAGTTTGAAATTCCCTGGTTGTCAGGCTACGAAAATTCCAAACCGGTCCGCATCGGCAACGCGGCTTCTAATCAATTTCAGCTCGACGTTTATGGGGAGATCTTGGCCGCTATTTGGCAGGCCGATCGTGCTGGACTCAAACTGGAAGAGCCGGATTGGGCCCTGATGGTCCAGTTGATGAAATTTCTGGAATCAAATTGGCAGAAACCGGACGAAGGAATGTGGGAGGTGCGTGGCGGCCGCAAACAATTTACGCATTCGAAAATGATGGCCTGGGTTGCGTTCGATCGCGCGATCAAACTTGTTGAGGAATGTAGCTGCGCGGCAGACGAACATTTCCAGCGCTGGCAAAAAATTCGCGCTCAAATCCACGCGCAAGTCTGCGAGCGCGGTTACAACTCTAGCAAGAAAGCGTTCACGCAGTTTTATGGGTCGGACGCGCTCGACGCGAGTTTGCTCCTGATGCCGATGGCTGGCTTTTTGCCGGCCACTGATGAGCGTGTGCGCGGCACTATCGAAGCGATCGAACGCGAGCTGATGCAGGATGGCTTGGTGCTGCGTTATCGGCCGCAGGAAGAAAAGGTAGATGGATTGCCCGGTCGCGAAGGCGTTTTTCTTCCGTGCTCCTTTTGGTTCGCCGATTGTTTGCATCTTCTCGGGCGCAAGAAAGAAGCGCGTGAATTGTTCGAGCGCCTGCTCA
>WNFQ01004325.1_pt1 | contig 10342 bp, 13 predicted proteins | sample 5400171 | NCBI WGS metagenome assembly WNFQ01 (sample SAMN13153356, study PRJNA577476) | soil metagenome | isolation source: 20 cm soil under Madrone tree | place: USA:California | collected 2016-06-14 | reverse complement strand
GGCCGACGAGGTCTGGTGGCTTCAGTAGTGTAGTCAGATGAGTGACGGCGAGTCCAGGACCTGGATGCGCTTTGATGGTACGGAGGAGTTGATGCGAGGGTACGTCGTAGACATGCACGTTCCCCAGGGCAGTCCCAGCAAGTAACATCGCTCCGGTTAGAGAGAGACAGAGAGCCGTAATAGGTTCTCTGAATAGAAGGTTAGATAAGGTTGGATTGGATCTGTGCGGTAGCCGGGTGATAAGGAAGTGAAGGGGTTACGCACCCAATGGATACGAGGCGCCGGTTACTTACATCCAGTTCATCTTCTGCAACCGACAATATATCGCTTACTCCCGCGCCTCCGACTGCATCTGTCATGCAGCCATGAGTCTTATCGATCCGTGTGCGGTAGAGATTCACTTGGTGAATGGACCCGTCCCCTGACGCGGCGAAGAAAAGGCGCTCAGCGGTGTCCCAGGCAATGCAGGTGACAGCGTGAGGAAACTGGAAAGTAGTTAGGAGTGACTTTGATTCGAGGTCCCATAACTTTTGGGGCAATCAGTTGCGGAGCATGTGACGGTTTAAAAGAAAAATGGAGTCATACTTTCACAGAGTGGTCGGCCGAAGCCGTCAACACGCGGCAGGATGGGAATGGGCCCAAACCACAGACGATGTCGGTGATTGGCAGCGTATGGTCAGATAAGTCCGCAAATGCTCCGGGAATCTCGTCCCGGACGCTGTCATCTAGTAATCTGCGGAAGAATATGACATTTGTTTTGCATGTGGAGTACGAGATAATAACGACACGGGCAAACCTAAAAACAGACCAAACTGTGATGCCAGAATCGTCACTGCCTGATAGCAAAGCTTCTCCGTCTGGGGTAAAGCGCAGGACCGTGACCTGTCGATAATGGGCTTCCCAAGAGTTGTACATTAATCCAGACGCAATCTATGATATAGATATAATATCTGAGCATGTGCGCACATATTCCAAGATATGAACGTGGACGGACCTCCCAGAGGTATATCCTACCGTGAGCAGTGCCGGCTGCGCAAAACTGACCTCTCCTATCTACGGCAATACAAGATAGTCGTTCTGGGAGGACAACCTTGAGGGAGACTTGATCCTTAAGACCGGAAAGGTAAGATAGGTCATGGGTGTAGGGCCCTGGATATGAAGAAGCACTTTTTGGAAACTGTAGACATGGAGAAGAGACTTGTCGGGTTGTACGGCGAGCATGAGGCCACCCTGGGCGCCAGTTGAGTTTATGACCGCCGTGCAATTTTTTAATGGACTAGTTTGCTTGAAAGAGGCGAGAGAAGAGCCGGTGAGGATGTCATGAAACGAGATTGAGCCTGATTGTGGAGTGGAAATGGGGCCAGAAGCACTCAGGATGACCTCCCGCATAGCTGTGGTCCTCTGCAACTGTGCCGCTGCCTAATCGGGTTGTGGAGGCGCGCGGATATAAAGCCGGCCACTCCAACCCATCACCTCGTGCCATCCTCCTCCCTCTTGCTGCGCTCCGTCCACTACTGGCATGTCCACTAACCTATACGAAACCCTCGGCGTACAGAGGGATGCCACAGAAGATCAAAGTACGTCCAATCCTCGTCTCTGGTCTTGTCTCCCCCTCAATGCTCTCAGTCCGAAAAGCCTATAGGAAGCGGGCCCTACAAACTCACCCAGATCGCAATCCACCGGAGCAGAAAGAAATAGCAGGGGATGAGTTCCGAAAGGTCCCTCTTATCCATGATCCACTCAGCTACATCACTCATTCGTAACCTATTCTAGGTCAATAATGCGTACGAAGTGCTTAACGATCCTACTAAACGTCAGGTATGTCGTGGCTTACCTTGGGGTTCCTCGGTTAGAACTTCTCTTCATTTCTGACATTTTTCGTCATTTAAAAGGCATATGATGCCGCTGGTGTCTGGCCACCTCCACCTCCAGGGTCGGGAGGGTCTCGACATCGTCGTCGCCCCCGCTATCCCAGCCGGGAGCGCCACGTACCCTTCCCCGAAGACCCCTTCGAATTTAGCTGGGCCCACCAACCCGCCTTTACTGATCCTTTCCGAATCTTCGAGTCCGTCTTCGGGGGGTTGCAAAATGCGTTTGACCAAGCGTTCGACCCAATCTTCCCCGACCCGTGGCGTCGAGATCGCCACCGTGATGCATATCACCAACGTGGGCGCGGCTTCTTTGATGACAATATCCTTAGCGCAGGCTTCCCGTTTGACCGTGGGTTCGATGACATGATGAATCCTCGCCGTGGTCGCACGCGGGTGTACAGCCAGGTGTCCCACAGCACAGTCACACCTGATGGTCGCTTTCTGTCCGAGAGCAGGATGACTCGCACGGTTAATGGTGTCAGCGAATCGGTTTGGAAACGCAAGGATGCCTCCGTATGTCAAAAATTTTACGTCTAAATCGCTTACGCTGATGCACATTACATTACGCAGGGCAATGAGTATGCTACATACACCTATCCAGACGGCCGAGAACGCCACACGGTCAACGGGCGTGAGCAATTACCTTCAAAGCATGTCCCACCACAACGAATTCAACCTTCTCCTCCGCCCTCACCCCCACCGCCGATTCAAACTTCACTTCCACCACCCCCGCCATACTCGAACATAAGCCGCAAGAGGGAAAGCCCAACGTCAGCTTCCAGTCGAAAGCGAGACAGCCCACTTCGCGATCATCACAGCCCTATTGAAATTCCATCACCGTCACATTCAGGACCGCCTGGACCGCCTCCTATCAGCCATCATTACCGGTCCCCCCCATCGACGGGTATGTCTTCCCCTGTTGGTTATAGGTTCACCCTAGATAGGGGTGCTAATCCGACAAATCGATAGTTCATGACTACGCCTACGCACAGACCCCTCATTACAAGTCGCGATGGTGGAAGAAATAGTCGGGTGGTCACATTCTTCAGGCTTCAGGTTTCCGATCGCGTTTGGTCCTCATTTTTGTATTTTTACTCATATGGATTACTGTATGTATCCTATTACTTCGATCGTCCGATTGACAATCCTCTCTTTGGTACATCCTATGGAAGCGTTCACGGCCACGATCGTCTCGATTGCGTTCCTCCGAGGCAGGCGATAACGCTAACCCTTGGTCTGGGTGTGATGGGTCGTCGCGAAATCTCTAAAGGGATGGAGAAACCCAGTGGCAGGATGATCGAGGGCCGCGAGAGCCCCATCGGAGCACCATTAAGGCAGAGGGTTTACGGATATGCGAAGCCAAAGGCAGATCTCGGAACGATTTCGGATGCATCGTGCATTACGCATGGGTGAATTTCACCGGGCGGAATGTATAAGTGAGTCCTAGGACGTACGGAACATACATGGGCAAGACGATCGACACTTTCTGGCCCTGGCCCTACAGCTGTTCAGAGACCGACCAAAACAGAAACAAATCAAGTCTGCCATCTTATGAAGCAACGGCACCCGTTTTCAGGCGCTCTGCCAGGTCGAAGCCAGCCGCGAGGTGCAGCAGCCTCGCATCAACGATATGATCCTACAGTACTTCCAAGAAAAAAATGCGTTAATACGCAGGGGATATTGTTTGTTTTCAGACCCAGACCTTCTTTTCATAATATTCTTGCGTCCGTGTGGGAAAGATTTTACGATGAAATCGAAACTTGCGAGGGTGCGGCACCGCCAACGAGTACAACATACCTTTGAGTACCCTGTACAGGTTCTTCACCTCAACTATGCGTCTCACGATCGACTCGCCATCCTCGAGGTTCTGGTCTGGCGACTCCATCTCGCCGTCCAGCTGCACGTCCAGAGTGATGAGTTTCATGTTGGCAGTGGTCATACCTAAATTTATTATGGATGTGTGTGCATAGATTCCGAAAGACCAAACAGACGTCACAGGGAAACACAAAACAAAGGGGGATAACGGACCTGGGTCGTTCGCTAGGACCGAGCTGGAATCGAGGGCGCCTTCGGCCTCATATCCGGTTTCTTCCCGAAGCTCACGAATCGCAGCCGCTTCTGGCGTCTCACCGTCATCGATCAGCCCTGCGGGAAGTTCTGCAAAGTGGGGAAACCCCATTTCGGTAAGATGAGAAGCTTGAGCGGTAAAAAAAGAGAGAGAGAGAGCTTTATGTGGTTGGTTGGCTTGATTGACTGTGACTGACCGACAACGAACTTCCCGAGCGGAGGACGATATTGCTCTACTATCACGGTAGAGAGGGGAAATGCACGCGTCTTGGAACGGATTAGAGCTAGGATTCCGACCGCTGCGAAGGGAGAGAAATTCACAAAAGCGGGATGTATGTGAGCAGCAAAGACCAGTACCATCTATGCCAGAGCTTCCACGTGTGCGCCTTTCTGCAACCTCCCAGACTCTCTATATCGACAAGCCATCATGAGGCGCAGAGAACAATATGATAGATGAACAAGGGCTGTCTTACAGCCCTGCCACTTTGGTCCTGCCAGTTGATCTTCTTCAGGCGAACCCACCTTTTCGGAAGTTTCAAGGAGATGAGAGCCCGGACTGGCTTTGCGAGGGAAGTTACGTGACGTACTTTGCGTCTGCGGTATTGAGGTCTTCGGTAGAAAGAATCTGAGGAGGTTGGGAGGACATAATTCGTATAAGGGGACGTCGTGGGTGATAACGATATGATAGCCGTTGTAACGTCATCGTCATCATCACGTTTACAGACAGACTCTCAGGTCCACAGGCGATAGTGATTGAAGACTCGTTTACTTGTAACTTTTCACTTCCACCAGACCGGTCTGGCTCTCAGGACTTTGCTGACCATTCAAGTTAGGTCATTGATCCGACGGGGATATCCGTCCGGAGCAGTTCTTGTCTACACGTTCCGAGTCACCACCTTTCTGTTTCAAGCCCCACGCCCTTGCCTTCTACTATTCTGCTATCTTTATTTCCTCAATGTCAACTGTTCTTGGATCGGTTCTTGACGCAGTTGGAAATACGCCCCTTATCCGTCTCGATAGGATTGCAAAGCATGAAGGTCTCAAGTGCAATCTCCGTAAGTTTTGCTTAGCGTTGCACGCCAGGTCGTCCCACAGTCTAACGATTCTCCAGTTGGGAAGCTAGAATATGTCTCGCCTGGAGGCTCCGTGAAAGATAGAATTGCGAAGCGGATGGTTGAGGTTGCAGAACAGGAGGGAAAGCTCATTCCGGGACGGAGCGTCGTCATAGAGCCTACATCAGGGAATACAGGTGTGTATTCTTTTGTCAAGCTTATGGCCATCTCCTTGCTAAAGTGTTTGTACCAAATCTCAGGAATTGGTCTGGCAATGGCGTGCGCCGTAAAGGTAGGGAATACATGCCGACCAACGAGAACAGGTGCTGAATACTACAGATAAGGGATATTCAGTTGTCATCACTATGCCAAGGAAAATGTCGCTCGTATGGCCGCTTTTGACTGACATCGCCAGCCACTCATATCGTGCCACAGGAAAAGGAGGCCGCGTTACGCGCCCTTGGCGCGGAAGTTATCCGGACACCAAACGAAGCGGCCTGGGATGCCCCGGAAAGTCATATTGGTAGGGCACTCGTGTATTGATTAAGGGTCCTTGTAGCTGAAATAGTATACCCTAGGGGTGGCCCTCCGCCTGCAAAGAGAGATACCCGGTGGCATTATTCTCGATCAATATACCAACGTATGTTGAGCTTATTTAAAAGATGAATAAGCTACCCTTCACACTTTGTTTTAGATAAATAATCCACTCGCTCATGAGCTCACTACTGCGCCCGAGATCATCGACGCCGTGACGTCAACACAGGCAAGCCTAGTTCACCCGTCATCCGGGAAAGTGGATGTCTTTGTCGGTGGCGCGGGAACTGGCGGCACGGTGTCTGGCATTGCGAGAGGAATCAAGAAGGCTCACAACCCTGATTGTGTCGTCGTCGGCGTGGACCCCGTTCGTGTCGATTTCGTTACTCCGGTTGATTTCTGCTTATACACGCCCCCTCAGGTTGGTTCCCTTCTTGCCTTGCCTACCTCTCTGAATGAGGCAGGTAAAGGTTGTTCATACGTCGTCGAGGGTATCGGCTATGACTTTACTCCGGACGTACTCACGCGAGAGCCTAATATGATCGACACGTGGGTAAAGACGAACGATACAGATACTTTCGCGGCCGTACAATCGCTCATGCGCCACGAGGCCATGTTGGTTGGCGGGAGTAGCGGCAGTGCTCTCACGGGGGCACTAACATGGTTACGTTCTGAGAGTGGAAGGGAGATTTCCCAGACGCCGGGAAAGAATGTTGTTATCATGCTGCCCGACGGGTGCGTTCGATAATAGCCCTTCCTTCATTTCTCTCTTCCAGGGTTGTGACATGGCACACCCACAGCCTTAGAAATTACATTACCAAGGACTGGTTCCGCGACATCGCCTTTCGTCAGGAGCCTTCGCCACTTGCAAAGCGCATTGCGGAGGTGCTTGGTGTGTCAGCTGGTGAGAATGAAGGAAACACGGGGAATTAGGACGAGCAGGAAACTCTGTCAGGTGAATAGAAGATAAATCGCGGGTTTGACATCGGTTTACTGTAATATTGAGATTGTAGAGTATTGAAATTAATGAAATTGAATCACGTGTCGAGTGGGAGCACACGTGCCCATGGATACTCGCGCCTCCAGCTCAGGCTTGCATTGCAACAACCAACACTGACGACTTGGTCGCACAAACACCCTTCTCATTTCTTCTAAACTTGTTATTGTATCTCTTTAGCAGATTGTTTTCTAATTGATATCTGTGCCATATGGCCTCTTCCGTCTTTTACAAGTTCAAGTCTCAGAGGGAAGAGTCAAAGGTGTCCTTCGATGGCACCGGTATCTCTGTGTTTGATCTTAAAAAAGAAATCATTCTTTCCAATAACCTTGGCAAATCCAGCGACTTTGACCTTGTCGTATTCGACGGCTCATCTGGAGAAGGTCTGTCCCATACCCGACATAACTGTTTGTCGCGCTCATACCTCCTCGCAACCATTATTTTGTAGAGCTTAAGGACGACTCGCATGTGATTCCAAGATCCTCTTCTGTTGTTGTGAAACGAATGCCTCCCGCTCGTCCTGGAAAGGGAAAAGCGGCTATGTATATTGCAGCTCCAGGGACGTCAGCAACTCCCGAGTCAAAGCCTAACAGCCAGCCAGCCAGCGCGTCTTGGCCGGCCAGAGGTTCCATGTCTAGGCGGTTTGACAAGGAGGCCCCATCGAGACCCGCTACAGTGCGTGCCGTCCAACCTTGTTTTCTTTCTCTAAATTGTGCTTCTTACGCACTCGACATTTGACGTCATGCAGACTCCCATCCAAAGTCTGAGGGGCAAGAACGACGAGGTGGCCGCGATGGCCGCTATGTTCCAGGCTCAGTCCGCGAACTGGGAGGAGACTCAGGAAAAAATGTCACAGTTGGTGTCGCCTTTGGCTGTTCTTCCCGTGTCCTGTAGTAATTTCTCTAATACACATTTCCTTTGTCCGTTCTATCGCCGGCCGTTTCGCCTTTTCTCCTCCCCCTCCCCTTTCTCCTTCTCAGTCAGACCCGGATTCACACCAATTCACGTGGAACGGGTTTCAGCGGCGGTCGTGGAGGCAAGCCGTTTACGCCGCACCATCAACAAGCGGACAGGCCGCTCCCGCCTAGTTATGTGTGCTACCGTTGCGGGCAGAAAGGTGTGTCCTGTACTTTGCGCCTCCGCTACCGAGGGCGTTTCTGACTTGCCTTGTGTGTGTGAGGCCATTGGATTCAAGATTGTCCAACAAATAGTGATCGTGAGTTCGACAATAAACCACGCATAAAACGGACAACAGGTATTCCGAGAAGCTTCCTAAAAGCTGTCGACAATCCGGGTGGCGCTCGGATAGGCCAAGGAGTCATGGTCACGCCTGAAGGTGGCTACGTAGTCGCGCAACCGGACTCGTGAGTATACGTTCGCCCCACCTCTCTTTCCGGCCAACTCACACGATTCTCGCAGGGTATCATGGCAGAAGCAATCCGTCAAGTCAAAGGGCCTCTCAGAGGCAGAAATTCGCGAGCGTCCTTCAAAGGACCCGAGTATCGTCTGCCCTATTGACAATCGGATCCTCCGGGACGCCGTCAAGACCCCATGTTGCGGGACTGCGTATTGCGAGGATTGTATTCAGACCCATCTGCTTGAAAAGGACTTCATTTGTCCACATTGTGCATCCAAGGTACCCTCGTTGGACAAGCTAGCGGTCGACAGACAAATGCGCCGAAAGGTCACCGATCATATCGCGAAGGAGATCGAAGCGAGCCAGAGGGAAGAATATGGGATCATGAACGAATCCACTTCGACTGGCTCCGTCTCTCAGGTCATGATCCTACCTACCTCACGATTTCTCTTATTTTACTAAAGACTGACATGTGGCTGCACAGACTCCCGGCTTCGAAGACCTCCAGTCCGGCCTGTACGCGCAGGAAGATGTGCCCGCAGACCTGGCCATGTCCCAGATGATTGTAGATAACATCCCACAGCTACAAGCGCAGATCCAGCAGATCTCGCTCACATTACAGAACAATGGTGTGCTGCCTGTACACGTGCGCCAACAAGCCGAGATGCAGCATCAGCAGCTGCAAATGCAGCTCGCGCATGCACAGACGATAGCTGCTGCCCTCGCGGCGGCCCAGTCAGGCATGGGCACAGAGTTGATGATGCCTATGGGGATGATGCCTATGATGAATCAAGGCTTTGCAGGTCCACAGATGCAGCAGCAACAACAACAGCAGTCCCTATTACCGCAACAGCAACAATTGTCCGGAAACGCAGACTCGGCGTATCAGCGTCAGCCTGTCAATAATCGTCGGAGGAACATCAAGCGCGAGCGGCCGTCGGACTTTCTTGAAGTTGGTGGGCCGGACGCGGAGAGAGACGGTAAGGTTGCACGGTATTGGGAGTAATAGTCGGGTAGTAGGTCTCGGACAATGGCTGTACGAGCGGAGTCAACGGAGGTTGGGATTGTTGGATCCAATAGTATAGACAACCCGGTGGAGACGCGCACTGGCCGGGGATAGGGACCCTTTACAAGGGATTCAAACAAGACGATGATCTCAGTAATGCACAGAATGCACGGCAATACTAAGACATGATCACATTTTAAAATTTAACTTTGTTGACTCGTTGATGAGAATGTGCAATTACTCTAATGCATTCCCGTACGACAAAACTGTTGAAAAGACTTAATATGGAAAGTGGTACAGGAACGGACGTGACAGCTTGGTCAGTGCTTGGTCAGTTCTCCATCCAACCCAACGATTGCGGTTGTTTTTTTTTTACCCAACTCGATGTACGGAACTGAATATTGTATACCGTTCAATACTAGTATGCTGACTAGTGCTACACTGGCACCTGCCTGTATTACTAGCCATATTCCTCTTGTACTGGTACAGCTACCTTCAATTCTCTCTGTCCCTCGTCCTATCTCTCATGAATGGTGCGTTCGCCCCTTTCGTTTCCGAAAAACCGAAGGCTAATTCGGTCCATGCATCCAGCCTCTACTAACTTACCAGCACAAGCCTGAACGACTTCCAGCGTGCCCGCTCACAATACACGCCCTCCTCCACATTCCTGATCAGATCAGATGGATGGGACCATGTTGGGACAACATGGGCTTTTCCCCATCGAGAGGCAATGCAGGTAGTTTCAATGCAGCATCCAGAGTTGACGAAACCCATACGTGAACATGGACTAACACCTTATATAGATCTGTCGCAGCTCCGGCAAATACAACCTTACCGGTGAGCAGCTCGGAAAGCCTCCCGAGTACCTCCTCTCTTCACAAACGAAAAAGGCTCGAAGTTTGCAAGTCGCAACCTGGTACTACCTAAACCTAAATCTAAAGACAATTCATTGCAGATCCACAATACGAACTTGTGGCTCCGAAGCGAGTGGGTCGCCTTGATGACACCATTTGCAAAGTCCCTAGCATTGCGCGAACTCATTCGCTCTGAGAGTCACTCGGTGTTGGCTGCAGTGGTGCACCGTGCACTGTGCATTGTTTGGTATCACTGTGTCGCCGTCACGCTCATCTAGCTGCCGCTGCCTTAACGAGAACTGAATGCGTCCTGGTATATGATGCCATATGCCCGGGCGCGTTCAGTTCTCGTTGAAGCCGGTGCAGAGATACATGAGCGAGCGTGTGTGTTTGCAACCGACTGTGCGGTTAGGTGTGTCTCATTTTATTCCCGTTCTACAGTTGCTGATGTTCTCTAGTGCGAACGCGAGGCTTTGAATTTTTACATACGAGTCTTGTATTGCTCTAAGCTGCGCCGTGCGCATCGTCCTGCCTTGGGGGGAGGTCATCCTCCTTCGTTTCGCAGTTCATTTGTTGGGGAGAACTTTAAGTCCCTTTTTTTTTT
>WNFQ01008853.1_pt1 | contig 10345 bp, 9 predicted proteins | sample 5400171 | NCBI WGS metagenome assembly WNFQ01 (sample SAMN13153356, study PRJNA577476) | soil metagenome | isolation source: 20 cm soil under Madrone tree | place: USA:California | collected 2016-06-14 | reverse complement strand
ATAGGCAATCAGCACGGGGGTCTTGCTGACAGCCCTGGTGACCAGTTCCACTTTCAGAGGCGTCAATGTCCGTTGAGCATGCGCTAGCGCGACAAGCAAAAACAGGATCGCCAGCAAATATGTTTGTTTTCGCATGGCCTGAGATTCCTCCCGGGTTTTTTGGTCCTAGCCACGGCGCGGCGTCAGAGTGTAGCCCCGGGCGCAAGCCCGGGGTAATAGTTGCTCGGGATCCCAGCCCTGGAAGGGCGAAAGATTTGAATGGACTCGATGAATCTTGCGCCCCTTCCGGGGCTGGGATTTCATCGTTATTCTCTCCACGGGCTGGCGCCCGTGGCTACACTCTGACGCCGCTCCGCGGCTGGGATTTAATCCTTATTCCTCTAGAGAATCAGCCGCAGACGCGCGCCATCCGAGCAATCCGTGAAATCCGCGGCTGATCAGTTTCCCCTCATTGGTAATCGACGATAAACGGCACCGCTTCAGATACGCCGCCGCCGGGTTTGGGTGATTCCACCGTGACGAGCACTGTTCTCGCTTCTGACGTCTGCTGCGGTGTCAGCGAGACCGCCAGTTCTGTGGCGCTCACCCACCTGGTTTCCGCCTGTGACCGGCCGAAGAAAACCACGGTGTTGGGCACAAACCCCCGCCCCATGACGCGCAACGTTGCCGCTTTCCCCTGCGTCACTACCGCCGGCGTGATTTCCCGCAAGCGAGGCGGCGGATTATACAAATGCTTGGATTCAGGCCCATACAACGGAAATGGAAACGTGTAATCGCTGTGATACGTGATGTCCACGATCTCGCCGTCGCGGATTACCTGGTCGACTGCCTTCGTGTTGCGTATGTCGTCGAGCGGGTTGGCGCGGAGGATCACCAGATCGGCCAGCTTATTCGGCTCCACTGTGCCCAGTTGCTTGTCGAGATGCAGAATCTCCGCTCCCCACTTTGTGGAGGTCATCAGCGCTTCCATCGGCGAGAGTCCGGCGTCCACGTATAACTGCATTTCGTGGTGGAGCGCCAGACCAGGAGTGTTCGCGGCGGCGCTGTCTGTGCCCGAATAAATTTTGCCGCCCGCTTTCACAAACCGCCGCAAGAAATCCTGAACATTTCGATAACCTTTCAGAAACTGTTCGCGGTCCGCCGATGATCTCTTGTCCGCCCAGTGATACTGGCCGAGCGTGACGAGCCGTTCGTCGAGCGGCATGTACTGGAGCATGGGATTGTACAGCAGGCGCGCGTCTTCCAGTTCGAACTCGGACGTGCGGTCGATGATGCCTTTCCACTCAAAGTCGAGCGTGGGATTCAGGTACACGTTCCGCTTGACGAAATATTGAATCATTTCGTCAAACACGGCGGGCTCCATCCATTGATATAAGAGGCTGTTCTTGTGTCCGGCCTCGATCGTCATTCCTTGCAGGGCCTTTCGGCCGTCGGCCATGCGGATGGCGGAAATGCCCACGCCGGTCATGTGCTCGACGCCGTCAATGCCCCATGTGGCCGAATCGATGGCGTTCAGGGAGTGCGAGATGACCGTCATACCGGCGGCGTGCGCTTCGCGCGCAATCGCGGTGAAGAAATCCCCTTTCGTATCCTCGTTCAGCTTCACACAATCGGTCTTGCCCTTCAGCGCTGCGATTGCCTGTTTCGAGTCCGCCGCGGTCTTCATGCCGGCGAGGTTACGGCCCGCGAGCGCGCCGCCCGAGGCATCTCCGTCCGCCTCGTTTCCGATCGTGATTCCTGAGCAGAAGTAAAAGCGCGGCCCGCGAATCTTTCCCGAGTTCAGGCCTTTCTTTACGGCGGTCTGCCACGCCAGCGGGTTGCCGAGATCGAAGACGGCCGTCACGCCATGCGCCAGAAACATCTCGCCCATGTAGGGACGATAGTGGACATGCGAATCGATCAGGCCGGGGATGACGAACTTGCCCCGTGCGTCCACAATCTGCGTACCCGGCGGCAGGCTCGGCGCGGCTTCGGTCCCGCGCCATATTCTGCGGACGACGTTGCCTTCGATGAGAATGCGGGCGTCGGCGATCGGTGGTCTGCCCGTTCCATCGATCAGCGTTGCGCCCTGAATGAGAAGATTTTCGGCATTCGCGTCAGGCAGGGCCAGCAGCAGCCACACAAATAAGATTCGCGTTTTCATCTGGTCTTTCGGGAGCGGGAAATGGATTTTAGCCGCGGATTACGCGAATTACGCGGATGGCGCTTCAAAGGTCATTTATGCGCCATCCGCGTAATTCGCGTAATCCGCGGCTAAAATCCATTTCCCGCTGCGTCTCAAAACAGTTCGGGCACGCGGAACGTAAGCACCGAATTGAGCCGCTTATCACTGGCAATGATGCTCTTGTTTTTCACGTCCAGCGTTACGCCGCGCGGCATCTGTAAAATCCCGTTGGGTCCGCCGATGGTCCATAAAGGCGGGCCATCGCTGCTTTTTTCGTAGCTCCATACTCCAAGATAGGAATCGTCGCCGGCCAATGCCTCGCCAAGAGGGCGATTCGTGGCAAAAATGAGCTTCTTCGGAGGATAGATCGCGAACGGTCCGCCCATGGAACGAGGACCTCGCAGCATCATCTTCGGTTTGACATTGCCATTGGCAGTGCGATCAAAAACCAGGAAACGGGTTCCGCTTCCTTCTCGATCACCCCCGCCACCGCCGGCGGCCACAATGAGAAGATTATTTAGAGGGTCGATAGCCAGTGCGTCCATGCCGCGGCCCGCGTCAGGCCCCTCGATCGCGCGTTTGGGCGCCACGTTTCCGTTGCCCATGCGGTCATAAACAAGGATCTTGTCGCCCTCCGGGACATAAATCTCGTTGTTCACCGCGTCCACCGCGACGCGGTCCGGAGCCTCGAGGCGAGTTTTCGAACCCTGGATCACGCGCAACGGAGCTGTTTCTCCTTCGGCGCCCCCGCCGAACGTGAGGATGGCCTGCGCGAACTGCTGCGGGACAGTAAACTCGTCGTGGATTTCATCGTAAGTAATGCCATGCATCGTGCGGCCAAGAAGAGTGGATTGGCCTTCGATCTTTCGAACCGGCTTCGCATTTTTATCCGCCAACCTGGCGAATACCGCAATCTGCGGATGGGCCACTCAGTTGGGCACCAGGATTTGTTCCCGCTTGGAGTCATACGCCACCGGATGGGGATTGCCAATGCCGAGCGATGGTTCCTTCAGCGGCCCGCTCCGAATCATTCGCAGCGGCGCCACGTCGCCGGACGCGCTGAGCGGATACACCGTCGCAGAGTGATTCATGAAGTTGGCGGCCCAGAGCTCATTGTTCTTCAGATCCACCCAGACGCCGGTCGGGTTTGCCAGGTTGGTTTTGGGGCCCTTGATGATTCTCTTCGGCGCGACGTCGCCGCTGTCAGTAACGTTGAACACCAGGATCTCGTTGCCAATGTCATTTGCGACGTAGAGCTCTCCCCGCTGCTGATCCACCGCCAGACCTGTAGGCCAGTTGAAGCGGGTCTTAGGTCCCTGAAGCACACGAAGCGGAGGAACGTTTCCCTGTGCCTTCATGCTGTGAACGATAATCGACGGAGGAAGGCTCCTTCCGGAACCTGGAACTGTCTGCGCGCGCTCCAGCGGCCAGTTCTGCTTTTGCCCGGCCCGACGCGAGGCTCGGGCTTCCGGCCGCGGGCTCCTGGAGCTCACAGAGCCGTGGTTAGCGATGAACACCCATCCGTTCCTGGAATCGAGCGCGATACCGTGAGGGTCGGCGAGACCGGTCGCGTCGCCCTGTAGCAGTCGCAGTGGAGATTCGTCTTTTTCGGCGTACTTCCGGAACACCACCATAGCGCTGTCATGCTGCAGAGTGAGGAACATCTCCTGCGCAGCTTCATCAACGGCAATGCCGAATGTTCCGTGCGGCGTGTACAGTTCCCGCGTGGGAGGGGTGTTGAATTTGGCGTTGCGATCGAAGATCACCAGCGTATCCACGGTGTCGTTGTTGACCGCGTAAATGTTGCCATTCGTGGGATCGATATAAAGGCCGCACTGAAATTCGATCTTGGTATTCAGGCCTGCAATGATTCGCTTCGGCTCGGTCAACCTTGCGGAGGGAGGAGTATTCGCGGTCCGGTCGTAGACCAGGATCTGGAAAAGGTTCTCGTCCGTGAGCACAACTTCATTGTTGATGGGGTCAACCGCGACGGAACTGTATGCGGCATATGGGTCGTGAATCCATCGGATTGGTTTCAGCTTCGAAGCGTCCCGCGTGGCCGTACTGTTCTGGGGGGCGGCGGTCCTGGCGGATTTAGCAGCGTCGCGCGCATCCTGCCGCTGCTGCATCGCTGCCAGCAGCATCTCTTCTCTGCTGGCCGGGACCGGTTCGCAAAACTCGGCCAACTCCGGCAGCGGCTCTACCGAAACGAGCCGGTCGCTCCCGATGATTTTCGTCTGCCGAGTCCCTTCCTGAACCAAACCGCTTTCCCGCGACAGGACGAGTTGTGTGGCAGTCCCAAGTAAAGCAAGCAGGACAATCAACCGAATCATCCGCGAGCTACGCCATGCTCGAACCACATGGGCCATCGTCCTTCTCCTTTTCTTCCTTATTGTTGATGAAATTTCGCTATGGGGCGCAAGTTATCATTTTACTGATAACCGATACAAGTTGGCGTCGTGGCCAATTTGAATGAACGCGGGCTAAAGCCCGCGACTACATTCAGGCGGCACGTGGGTTCCGGCCCCGTGTGCTGGCGGCTACACGTTGGTGTCCGTTGGTGGCGGTCGCACGTTGATCCCAAATGTAGTCGCGGGCTTTAGCCCGCGTTACTCTGTACAACGCGAAGCGACCGCTTCCAGCCAGGTGACACTCAGGCCGAGACCTTGGTCATTCCTCAGCAAATAACCCTGGGCATGCAGCTTTTGGCCAACGTGGCGTTCGGCGAGGAAATCGGGGCGCAAAGAATCGATGTATACCAACCGGAACGTGTCGGTTCCCAGCGGCCGGGCCGCAGAGGCTTGCACTTCCGGAGCCGCCGGTTTTTCCTGTCGGGCCCGCATCGGGGCCGCAACGTTCTTCAACGTCCATGTATCGTCGGGCCCCTGAGCCAGACAGCCGGCTAGCGCGATTAGCGAGAAATTGGGTATCGGAGCAGGGCCGTCCTTTCCAACGATCTGGATGCTGCCGAGAGCATCGGTGCTCAGTTCCTTCGAGCCGGCGGGAAACTCGTTTACCGCGAGTATGTGGGTCACGATATCGACATAGGTTTCCCCGCTGAGGCTGGCGGGAGCGCGACGCGGCATTGAGGTCTGGATAAAAGTGAACAAACTCTTGACGCTGTCCTCTCGCCAGTTGTCCACGAATTGCTGTCCTTTGAGCGCCGGCCCATTCAGACCCCGAAGGTCCTCGAAGTGGCACGAACTGCAATGGACCGCGTAAGCGTCTCTGCCGCGCTCGGCTTGAGCCGAGGTGAACACGCCATCCCAGACGGTCTTGCGGCTGCCGCTTTCCTGCGCAAAGCCGCTGCCCAGCGCTATGGCGGGAATGAGTAATAGCCTAAAGATCCTTTTCACGAGGAACCTCCCCTGGCAGGCTGCGGAAAAACCCGAGTCGAGCAGCTGCAGCGGCCCGCTATGAGCGCCGGTAATACCGGCGGTCATAGACCGCCGCTATAGTGCAGTCTGGCTTCTCTCAGAAGATTTCCGGTACCGAAAACGTCAACACCCCGTTCAGCCGCATATCGGAGATGATAATCTCCTTATTCTTTGGGTTCAATACTACTCCGAAGGGTTTCTTGAGCGTTGTCCTGGGGCCAATGGGAATCTTCCACTTCGGAGGAGTATCCCCGTTATCGTCGTACGTCCAGATTCCCAGAAAGGCCTGCGGGGGCTCCATAAGATCCGCAAGTCCCGGCATCGTTGCGACGATCAATCTCTTCGGAGGATAAACGGCCATTTGGTTGATGCGAATGATCCCCGATTTGGGCCCACGGATCACATTTCTGGGTTTCACGTTGCCGTTATCGGTGCGATTGAAAATCAAAATCGCTCCATCCGGATCGTTCTCTTGTTTGTTGAATCCTACGACCAGCAAATTGTTGATCGGATCAACGGAAACGGACTGGGCTCTCGTCAGCTGCGTGTTCGGACCCTCAATGATGCGGATGGGAGCGACGTCACCGTTTGCCTCGCGCGGATAGACCCGGATCCTGTTGTTGTCCGGCACGAAGATCTCATTGTGAACCGGGTCCACATCCAACCGGTTGCCTCCAATTTGTACATGGGGCCCCTGAATGATTCGAACGGGGCTCTCCTGCCCCGAGGTTGCTCCACGGAACGTCAGGATCGCTTCTGCAAACGGGTTCACTACCAGGAATTCATCGTGTACCTCATCATAGCGAATATCGTGCATTGTTCGGGATAATTTGCTGACCTGACCAAACACGGTTCGGGCCGGGGGTTGTCCGCCGTTCGCCAACCTGGCGAACGCCGCAATCTGCGGGTGGGCCACTCAGTTCGGGACCAGGATCTGGTCCCGCTTCGTGTCATATCCAACCGCTCCGGGATTACCTATATTGAGGGCGACTTGATTGGCAGGTCCGCCCCGAATTATACGCGACGGCTTGACGTCTCCGTTGGCCGTAACGGGGAAAAACAGCACCGCGTGTGTCCCCATGCTGGCCACAGAGATCTCACCATTCTTGACATCCAGCGTAATGCCGGGAGGATTCTTGATCCCGGTATTCGGACCCTTGATCATCCGGATCGGGGCGACATTTGCCTTGTCGCTCGCGCGAAACACGAGGATCGAATCGTCGGCATCATTCGCCACAAACAATTCCTGGCGTTCTTCGTGCAGAGCGATGTGCGAAGGCCAATTGAGCATTGTCTCGGAGCCTTCAATGATCCACAGGGGCTTCGTATTCCCGGAAGCCTCCAGCGGATAAACCGTAATCGACGGCAGGTCAAATCTGCCGTAGCTTCCAGCCGCCCGCCTCCCTCCGCCTGATCCAGGAGGTTTCACCTGGGCATTGCCGAAGTTGCTCACGAACATGAGTTTGTTTTTCATGTCCAGAGCGATACCGTGCGGATCCTCCAGTTGGGTGTCGCTCCCGATTTCTTCGTTGACCGCAATCCCGAAAGTTCCGTGCGGAGCCGCAAGGTATCTCGAGGGCGTGGCATTTCCGCGGGCATCTCGAGAAAACACAGGCAGCCAGTTCTGCGTGTCGTTGTTGAGGACGTATACTTCCTTGGTCACGGGATCGATGTACACTCCGCATATCATTTCGGCATGCGTGTTGGTTCCCGAAATGACGCGTTTCGGTTCCGTAAAACGGGCTTGAGGAGGAGTGTTGTCCCGGCGGTCGTATTCCAGAATCTGGAACAAATTTTCGTCGGCAACCACGAGCATGTTTTCTTCGGCATTGATCGCCACCGCACTGAAAGAGGGATATTGATCTTTGATCACCCGCCTCGGCGCCCGGTCGATCGTAATGGGCCTTGCCTCGGTCCGGCCCGGGGCCGCTTGCCCGCCCGCATAGACCAGCCCCGAAATCCTCTCACTACCGTAAGCGACCCACACCACCAGAGCGGCGCAAAGCGCCGATAGCAGCAAAATCTTCCAGTCGCGACGAGCCTCAGTCATTACCGACCTCCTTCAATTGGAGAACGATGGCCGCACTGCAGAACCACTTGTCCCTGAATTATTTCGTTTTTGATTATTAAGAGACTAATAAGGGAAGTCAAGGCAAGGTGGAGGTCTGAAGTTGTCCCTAACGCGAATGGGGCGCATCAAGAATTGTTCTTGATGCGCCCCATTCGCGTAATCGGCGTAATTCGCGGCTAATTCTTTTTACCCGTCTGTCCCCGAGCTGCTTTCTCTGGCCAGGTTCGACCCGCGCTAGTTTCGCTTGTAGACGATGCTTTTGCTGCCGGCCTCGCAGGTTCCGACAACCTTCTCATCTTTCACGCTATCCGAGGCGACGATTTCAAGCGAGTAGTTCTTCACCCCTTTTGTGTCGAGCCTGGCGGCGATCTCACTCTTCAATTCCTCGCAGGCCTTCTTTTGCGGCGCTGCCAGGGACAATCCGGCCAGAGTGATGGTCAATGCCACGGCAAAAAAGATCTGTCTCATTTCTTTCCTCCTTGCAGGCAGTGATTATAATGAGTGCCACATTATGAAGCCATATCGGATCAAGCTCCTGGCGTTCGGTTTCGCCTTTGCGTTCGCGATCGGGGCCGCAATCCTGGTGACGTCACAAGCCAGGGAAGCTGAGCCTCTAGCAATCGCGCGGCAAGGCTACTTCTTCATCGGAGGGAAATACTCGACCGTCAACGACCGGCAGGTGCTGAGCGGTCATCTCTACGTCGAGTTCCAGATTCCCGCCAAACAGACAAAGTCCTGGCCTGTCGTCATGGTCCATGGCGGCGGCCAGTCCGGAACCAACTTCACAGGAACGCCCGATGGTCGCGAAGGCTGGACCCATTTCTTTCTCCGGCAAGGTTACGCGGTTTATGTAGTGGACCAGCCGGGGCGGGGCAGGGCGGCATACGAGGCGAACCTTTATGGCCCGGCAACGGGACCGGATATCGAGAACGTGCAACGGCGATTTGTCGCTCCCGAGCGATACAACCTTTGGCCGCAGGCACGTCTCCATACGCAGTGGCCGGGAAAAGGCGCGCCGGGCGATGCGGTTCTTGATCAGTTCTATGCGTCGCAACTGCCTTCAATCCAGGATTTCACGTTGCAGGTGGCACTAAACCGCGATGCGATCGTGGCGCTGGTCGATAAGATCGGCCCAGCCATCCTCCTGACGCACTCTCAATCCGGCGCTTTCGGTTGGCCGGTAGCGGATGCAAGGCCGGACCTGGTAAAGGCCATCCTCGCAGTTGAACCCAATGGACCGCCATTCTTCAATTCGGACAATGTTCCTGCGCCCGAATGGTTTCGCGATGCCGCGACACCGGCTCGCCCATGGGGCGTCACGAGCGTTCCTCTCTCGTATTCGCCGCCGGCCAGGGAACCGTCGGATCTCGCCATCGTGCGACAGGAAAAGCCCGATGCGCCCGATCTCGTCCGATGCTGGATACAAAAATCGCCGGCTCGGCAGCTTCCGAATCTCCAGAAGACACCGATTCTGATCCTGACAACGGAGGCTTCGTACCACGCGCCCTACGACCATTGCACTGTGAAATTCCTGGAGCAGGCGGGGGTTCATCCGGCCTTTATAAAGCTGGGAGATATTGGTATTCACGGCAACGGCCACATGGCAATGCTCGAGAAGAACAACATGGAGATTGCCGAGGTCATGTCCCGCTGGCTCACCAAGTCGCTGCCGGATTCGCTGAAAAAACAAAGTAAATAGCTAAGGAGGAGTTTATGCGAGGGATCATCATCGCCGTCGCGGCAGCATTTGTCCTGGCGAACGCGGCTGTTCAGGCTCAATCGTGGCAGCCACCGGCTGATAGCCAGCGTTGTCCTTCGAAATGGGGAGCAGGTGATCAGCGCGGCGCGGCCAACCTCATGAATGCGGAGACCGTGCTGAGAGCTGCGCGTCTCATTCGGGCCGGCGAGGTGATCGAGTTGGGACACGTCCTGACCAGCACAATGCCTCTATCCGCAGGGCGGCGTTTCGAAGTCGAGACGAAGCGCACAACGTTTACTCCCCAGTCGAATCGCCGCGGCTCCAACGAGGAGCTTGTCATTGCGGAGATCGGTCAGGTCGGAACCCAATTCGACGGCTTTGCTCATCAGACAATCGGGAACAGCCTGTACAACTGTTTCAAGGTGGATGAAGTGTCAACGCGTAATGGATTCACTAAGCTCGGCATCCAGAATGTCGGCGCGCTGGTGACGCGCGGTGTGCTGATCGACGTGGCCGCGCTGAAGGGTGTGGATATACTGGCGGAAACCTATGAGATTACGGTGCAGGATCTGCAGCAGGCTCTGGCAAAGCAGAACCTCGCGCTGCAGGCCGGGGATGCCGTGATCATTCACACGGGTTGGGGCAAGCTTTGGGAAAAAGATAATGCACGTTACTCGAGGGGCAATCCCGGCATCGGCGTTGCCGCCGCGGAATGGCTTGCGCGTCAGAGTCCGATGCTTGTCGGGGCGGATACGCCTCCCGTCGAGGTCTCACCGAATCCGGATCCGCAAATCTCTTTGCCGATCCATCAGATCATGCTGGCCGTCAACGGGATTCACCTGCTGGAAAATCTCAAACTCGACGAGCTCGCGGCGAAACGCGTCTACGAGTTTGCATTGATCATCGAGCCGTTGAAAATCCAGGGGGCTACCGGCTCCACTGTGGCGCCTATCGCGATTCGGTGAAAATGGTTTAAACACAAAGACACAAAGGGCACAAAGACACAAAGAAGGCCGTCTCAAAAAAATTCTTGA
>WNFQ01019580.1_pt1 | contig 10347 bp, 10 predicted proteins | sample 5400171 | NCBI WGS metagenome assembly WNFQ01 (sample SAMN13153356, study PRJNA577476) | soil metagenome | isolation source: 20 cm soil under Madrone tree | place: USA:California | collected 2016-06-14 | reverse complement strand
TCCGGTTGAGGATCGTGATCGAACCAGTGCACGAGCGTTATTTCGCGTCTTCCTACGCTTTCGCCGCAGGGGCAATTCCGATCAACACCGTCACGAACAACCTAACATGCACGCGACCTGTATCGGCGTGAGCTTGGAACCTCTGCTCAACGTCGCTACAGGTCGCAATGGAACCGTCGCAATCAGCGTCAGGCTATTTAGCTATGCGGATTCCTCAATTAAGTGTTAGGCGCGCATCTCCGGATTGCGAGTCGTCGATGACGTGGTGCTCGCCGGGAATGCGGATTTCACATCGTCGTAGGTCACCTGGTCGATCGCGTGCTGACTCACCCATTGAAGCGCAAAGTCGGCGACTTCCTCCCAGCCGTCCTGACCAACGGTGTGGTGGGTGCGATTTGGAAATTCTCTGTAGTCGGTGACCGCGGTCGAGTTGTTGATGTACTTCCGGACATTGGCCCTGTTGACTGAGGCCGGCACCGTATGATCTTTGCCGCCGGCGATGAACAGGAGCGGCGCCCTCGTGCTGTTGGAATAGTCCACCTTGGACGCAGCGCTCGGGCTAAATGGGGAGAGCGCCGCTTCCCACAGGATGTGCGCGGCACCCGGAATTGCATATCGGTCGTAGACTTTCTTCGATGCGACCGGATCCAGCTCGTTCGTGAAGGCGTAGTTGAACTGGTCGGCCGTGAGCGCGACGGCCTGATTGAGCGAGAACGGATTGCCAAGAATCGGGAACGAAGAGCGGATTTGTGACAACGGAAGCGTCAGAACTCCCGCGGTCGCCGCCGCGTCGATGCCGACTCCAGCGGCGCCAAGTCCGCGGTCGAGCAGAACCTGCACGATGAGTCCGCCGAAAGAATGACCCATCAGGATTGGCGGATTCGGGAGCTTGGTGATGATCCGCACGTAATGGTCGATTACGGTCGAGAGCTTCAAGCCTTTGAGGGGCGTCGGATCACGCCGCAATGCCTCCACCTCTCCTTCGAGCCCCGGCCACGATGGCGCCATGACGGTGTAGCCCGCCTTCTGGTAACGATCGATCCAGTGTTCCCAGCTTCGCGGAGTGAGCCAAAGCCCGTGAATCAGAATTATGGTCGGCTTGTTGGAGCCACGTCCGTTAGTGCTCATGATGTTCTCCGTTGGAGGGATGCCGCGAATTCTTTTTCCACCGCGATCACGTTGTAGCCGTCCTTCTCGAGGATGGGAATAACGTACTGCCAGCCCAGGGCATCCGCGAACGCGCCGGTACCACATTGTCGGTACGTCGAGTTAGCGATTCCTGAAGCGCGAGCATCCGGAGCCCCGAGAGACAGCATTACGGTCACAACGCCGACAGGATTGGAAACACCAAGGCGTGCTGAACCCGTCAGTCATGTAATAAACTTCGGGGATGAGATTGGAAGAGCTGGTCCGGGCTTCAGCGATGGTTGCGGCAACTCCTGGCCGTCTGGAAAAGATTTCGAAGCTGGCGGATCTATTCAGGCGTGTTCCGCCAGACGACTTGCCGATAGCGATTGGCTTCCTGACAGGCTCGCCGCGTCAGGGCAGACTTGGCGTTGGCTGGGCGACAGTCGCCTCCGCGGAGGATCGCCAGGCGGCGACAGCGCATCATCGGCGAGGTACGCCAGGGCGCGCTCGAGGGTGTGATGCTCGAGGCAGTTGCGAAGGCCGCCGCATTGCCCGCAACCGCTGTACGCCGAGCAGTGATGATGGCCGGAGATCTCGGAGTCGTTGCGCGCGCGGTCCTCGGCGATGGCGAGGCAGGGCTAGCGCAGTATCAGCTGCAGCTTTTCCGTCCCGTGCAGCCGATGCTCGCGGATGCTGCATCGACACTTCGGGATGCTCTGAGTGGAGACGTCCCGGCAGCCATTGAATGGAAGCTCGACGGAGCGCGGATCCAGGTGCATCGCAGCGATGATCGCGTGGCCGTGTACACTCGCAACCTCAACGATGTCACGGCAGCGGTGCCAGAGGTCGTCGAGGCCGTCGCCGCGCTGCCTTCGCGCGAAATGATTCTCGACGGCGAGGTCATCGCGCTCGCTTCAGACGGGAGGCCCCACTCCTTTCAGACCACGATGCGCCGGTTTGGGCGGCGCCTGGATGTCGTGCAGCTTCGCGCCGAACTGCCGCTCACGGCGTTTTTCTTCGATGTTCTGTTTCACGAAGGCGACAGCCTGGTCGACAACCCGCTCTCCGAGCGACTGGAGCGACTTGGTAGTGTGGCTCCCTCACTGGGTGTGCCGCGGATCATCACCGCGAATCTCGAAGAAGCGTCGCGATTTCGGGATGATGCTCTGGCGCGCGGGCACGAGGGCGTCATGGTCAAGTCGCTGTCCGCGCCCTACACGGCTGGCCGGCGCGGCTCGGCGTGGCTCAAGGTGAAGGAGGCGCGCACGTTGGATCTCGTCGTCCTGGCGGTGGAGTGGGGCTCAGGCAGGCGGAGAGGTTGGCTCAGCAATCTTCACCTGGGCGCACGTGACCCAGCGACCGGCGGTTTCGTGATGCTGGGCAAGACGTTCAAAGGAATGACCGACGAAATGCTGGCGTGGCAGACGACGGAGCTACTCGCTCGCGAAGTTCGCCGGGACGGTCACATTGTATACGTACGCCCTGAGCTCGTAGTCGAAATCGCGTTCAACGATGTCCAACGCAGTCCGCAGTATCCCGGCGGCGTGGCGCTGCGTTTCGCCCGCGTCAAGGGATATCGCCCCGATAAACGCGCAGTCGACGCGGACACGATCGACACAGTACGAGCTTTCTTGCCGCGACACGCATGACCTGTAGACGATCGTTGCCGCGGGAAGCCTCTGCGACAAAATTGTTACAAAGGCTTCCTCAGGTTCAGCGGTATGCGTTTTCTTCTTCGCCGCGATGCCGCCAAATCAGATTCAGGCGCGTGCCGCGTTGGGGACGGCTCGCTTGACATCCTGCTGGACCGAGATCATCCTGCTGGCGGCGATCAGGAGAAGCACTCCGCTGAAGATTGCGAATCCCGCAAGCACACCCAGGAGCGTGGCGAGAGTTGCCGCCGGGTTCATAAATGCGAACACCCCTCCGGCAATCGCTACGAGAGCGAACGCCATTGTCCATCCCCAGGAGAGTCCGATGCTACGCTCCTGCCACGCTACGTACGCGGCGATGATTCCTGAGAGGGTGAGCCAGTACGCCGTCCATATAACCGCGAATGTCAGCGAGAGACCGGGGAAGTAATACAGGGCCGCAACGCCGAAGGCGACGCCGACAATTCCCGCGAGCAACATCACCCACCAGTGCTGCACTATGCCGCGGACACCGAATGAGCGGACGATGTTGACGATTCCGTCGAACAATGACCACAGCGCAATCACAAGTGCGAGCGCAACCACAGACGTCATCGGCCGCCAGATTATAGCGATGCCAACGACAAGGGATAGCAGGCCTCGCAGCAGGAGCGCCCACTTGGTTGTGTTATAGGCGCTCTGGATGTCGGACGCGATCATGACAGCTCCTTTCTGGTGGCCGCCGGGCGGCGTTAACCTATCGACAACTTACCAATACGCTGCCCCGACAAAAAATGAAAGAGGCTGTTGATCCGGCACTGCCTGGCTCCTGTAAACAGCCGATTCATTTCGCAATGCTTTGTGCGGTTGTAGTAGTTCGTGCGGTTGTGATGAGTGCCACTGCACAAATCACAATGGCCGCCGCAACCCCGGTACGAAGCGACAGTTTTTCACCTGCAATCGCCCATCCGAGCAGGACAGCCACGATTGGATTTATGTAGGCGTACGTACCGAGCCGTGCCGGCGAGACTTTGTCCAGCAGCCAGATGTATGACGTGAAGCCGAGCAGCGACCCGAAGGTGATGAGATAGAGCAGGCCGATCGCAGATGCGTTTGAGATCCCATGGATGTCGAAATGGGAAAACTCGCCAGTGAGTGCGCCGACTATCAGCAGCAGCGCGCCGCCCCCGAGCATCTCCATGCCCGTTGTGACCAACCCCGACTCGGGTAGCTCCGCGTCACGCGACCAGAAGGAGCCGATCGCCCACGACAAGGAGCCGAGTATGAGCACCAACGCGCCAAGAGGACTCACGATTCCATGGCCGCCGATATCGGATGGTCCTACGAGCACGATGATTCCAATGAAGCCGAGGACCAGTCCGACCAGGACAGCACCGCTCGGACGCCGACGCGGCGGCCTGACCCATTCGATGATCACAAGCCAGAATGGAAGAATCGACACGAGGAGCGCGGTAAGCCCCGACGGGACGAACTGTTCCGCCCACACCACCGCTCCATTCCCACCCAGGAGAAGAAAGCCGCCGGCGATGACTGCGTTGCGCCAGTGTAGGCGCGTCGGCCTGGGCGCTCCGCGAGTTCGCGCCCACAGGTACAGCATTCCCCCCGAAACCAGGAATCGAATTCCGCCCATGAGGAATGGCGGAATCGTCTCGACCGCATAACGGATCGCCAGGTATGTCGATCCCCAGATCAGGTAGATCGAGGCAAACGCCGCGACTATCTGCGCGCGCGAAGCGTGGCCGCGTTTATGGTTCAATGCAGTCGATTCAGTCGAGCGAGGTGGTGCGGCGATCGCGCTTCTTGGTCGAGTGTCGCTTCTTCGATTCGAGTCGGGCCTCCTTTGCGGCCCTGGTTGGCTTGGTCGCCCTTCGCTTCTTTGGAATGATCAGTGCTCGTCTAACCAGGTCAGCGAGTCGCTCTTCCGCCAGATCGCGGTTCCTGCTCTGGCTCCGCATGTCGCTCGCGACGACGCGGATACTTCCCTCAGTCGTGAGCCTGGAGGCGAGCTTCTGCCTGAGACGAGAGCGTTGTTCCCCGGTCAGCGCACGGGACCCGACGACGTTCCAGAAAATCTCTACGCGTGACGATGTCTTGTTGACGTGCTGCCCGCCGGCGCCGGAAGCGCGCGACACCCGCACGTCGAGCTCGTTGCGAGGAATCGAAAGGGCATCGTTGACCTGAAGAAGATTCTCGGCGGCGACCGGAGCGAAATTGCTCATCAGCGCCAGCGGAACAGCTTGAGCGCGGCGAAGAACGAGACTACTCCCCACACGAGTATAACGAGCATTTGGGGACTGAGCGCGGCGAACGATGCTCCCTCGAGCATGTTGGCGCGCAGAGCATCGTTCACCGCCGTGAGCGGCAGCAGCTTGATGAAAGGCTGCACCATGCGCGGAAAGTTCGCGGACGAGAAGAATACGCCCGAGAAGATCCACATCGGCAGCATGATGAAGTTCATGATGCCCGATACCGCTTCCGTCGTGCGCGCACGTGATGCGGTTAGAAGTCCCAAACCGCCAAAGGAGACCGCCGCCAGCACACAGATCAGAAACAGCAGCGCGAGTGAGCCGCGAAGCGGAACGCCGAACGCCCAGTGTCCGAATCCGACGAGAGTCACGACTTCAAGAATCAGAAAAACGAGCCGCGAGCATAGATACGACAGGAGATACTGGGCGCGCGACATTGGCGTCGCCATGAACCGTTTGAGCAGCTTCTTGCTGCGCGCGGTGACAATGGAAAAGCCCAGTCCCCAGATGCTGCTCCCCATGAGGTTCATGCCGAGCAGGCCGGGAATGAGGAAGTCGATATAGCGCGAGCCGGCCTCGGTTACGTAAGTATCGGTCGCGCGGACCGCATCCACTCTGCCCGCTCCGGTCTGGACTGCACGGTCAACCATCAGCCGCGCATTTACTGCTTCGCTTCGCCCACGATCGTAGACATAGTGGACGCTGTCCTTTGCAGATCCGGGAACGACGAGCAGAGCAACCTTTCCGGTGCGAAGCGCGAGCGCCGCGGCACTGTCGTCGTACGTCGAGACGACGAGGATCGAATCCCTGGTGAGAGATTGTATTACGGCGGCGCTTGCAGGGGTGCCCGCAACGACACCGACCTGTACCTTGTCCGGACCGCGCTGCCTGAACGCGATTCCCAATCCCGCCGCGAGAAGAATCGGGAAGACAAAAGTCCAGAAGACTGCCTCGGGCTCACGTATGAACTCGCGGAACCGAACGAGGGTGAGCTGCACCATCGAGCGTTTCATGAAGGGCCGGCGGCGGAAGGGCTTCAGCTCCGCGCGCGCCATCTCGTCAGTGATCGGAAACGGGATTCGCTCACTCATCGCGCAGAGTCCTTCCCGTAAGCGACACGAATACATCCTCGAGTGTCGCCGATGTCGTCCGAGGCTCTGGCGGAGGAAGACGCGAGACATCGACGGAATCGATGAGGTCGCGCGGCGTTAGGCTCGTCGAGAAACAGGAGCTGCGGATTTCCGACCAGCGCACACGCGATGGCCAGCCGCTGCTTCTGTCCGCCCGACAACGCACCGACTCGCGAATTGCGCTTCTCTTCGAGCTCGACCTGGTTGATTACCTCTCCGACATCGCGCGCCTCTCGATAGAAGCTCTGAAAGAGAGTCAACGTCTCATCCACCGTAAGCTTCTCGGAGAGCTGGGTGTCCTGGAGCTGGATTCCGAGCAGCTCGCGGAGATCACGCGCGTCCGACTCCCAGTGTCGGCCAAGCACTTCGACGCTCCCCGAGTCGGCCGCGAGAAGGCCTTCGCAGATCTCGATCGTAGTCGTCTTGCCAGCGCCATTGGGGCCGAGGAGGCCGAAGCACTCCCCGGTCTGGACCTGGAGGTCGAGACCATCAACTGCGACGACGTCATCGTAGGCCTTCCGGAGTCCCTGGACTCGAAGGGCGGGCGCGGAATTATCGAAGGGTGTCACCATTGGACGACAAGAAGTGTCACGGCCAGAGGGCAATAGCCTGTTTGATGGGACTTGAAACTCGGTCTAACCTGTTACCGTAACATGGTATAGCGTTGGCTATAGACCTGGGCACCGTCCCTGCCAACTCTGGGTTCCAAACCCGAAGGAGAAACTATGCAGTCCAAAGCCGTGTTGGTACTGAGCACTGCTTTCGTTTTCGCGTCGGCCTCAATGGTCGATGCACAGATATCCAACGTCACGATGCTGCCTTCGCGATTCTCGTTCGGGGGCGATTTCGCAATCTCGCAGCCAAAGGGCGAGTTCGCGAGCAACGTTCCGAACGGCTACGGGTTCGACCTGACCGGAATGTTCAAGCTAGACCCGAAAGGCTACTTCAACATCCGCGCGGATGTGGGTGGTGTTCAGTACGGACGTGAAACACTGCGAGTCAATTTTCCGAATACCGGGCGCGTTTCACTGGATGTGGAAACTGATAACCGTATCGGCTTCGGCGCCATCGGTGCGCAGCTCCAGATTCCCGATGGCTGGTTCCGTCCCTACGCCAACGCCGCGATTGCGGCAACGTATTTCTGGACCGAGTCGTCGCTCTCGGGAACAGACAACACTGGAACGGCCTTCACCACTACCAACTTGGACGACTGGTCTCATGCGTGGGTGTTCGGCGGCGGGGTGATGATTCCGTTCGGGAAATCGATTGGCGCCCTCAATCTTGGAGCGCGATACCACTATGGTGGCACCGCTACATATCTGAGAGAGGGCGATATCACCGACAATCCCGACGGTTCGATCAACATAAACCCGCGCAGCAGCAAGACCGATCTCGTCCTCTGGCAGCTCGGCGTGTCCTTCACCATTCCTCGTCCGACGAGACAATAAGAGAATGCTGACGCTCCTCGCCGCCGTCGTTTTCGCGCAGTCCCACGTTGCCGTTCAGGTCGGCAAGGAGAAGCAGGATAGCGTCGCACGCGCGAAGAGCGATTCAATAGCGGTCCGGAGAGACCAGGTGCGCGATTCGCTCCGTGCGCGGGCGCGAGTCAAGGACTCGGTCAGAAAAGAAATCCGCCTCGCCAAGCAATTACCCGTCACGCCGACAGTTCTCGCAAGCGCGTTCAAGGATCCCCGTGCCAGGGAGCTTCTGCTTCACGCGCGCGAAGCACGACTCGCCCAGGACTCGAGCCTAACTAGCTACGATGCGAATGCCTATGAGCGCATGTCGGTGGGAATCGGATTCAAGCGTATCGGACGCGACCGGCTGCTGATGCGGAGCGAGAGAGCGTCGCATGTGATGTGGCAGCGCGGCAACGGCGCGGTCATCGATGTCAAAGGCCAGCGGAGTGCCTTCCCGATGCTCGAGGGGGTAGGGACCGAAGACGTCGATCTTGGCTCAGACACCGACATACCATACGCTCCGGGGCGTGAAACGCTCTGGATCGCCGGAGATCTCGCCAAGGCGAACGTCAACGAAAACGAGATAATTCATCCGCTTGCTAAGGGTGCTGAGGCGTACTACACCTACCAGTCGGGAGATTCCGTCAGCTTCCAGCTTCCCGGCGGGCAACGCATCGAGCTGCGCGAGCTCCGAATTCGCCCGCGTCAGCCCAAGTGGAACGTCGCGGTCGGCTCGCTCTGGTTCGATGCAGCGACGGGCCACCTTGTGCGCGCGGTTTATCGGATGGCGCAGGAAATGGACATCATGGCCGTTGCCAAGGAAGCGAACGAGGAGGAACACGATCCCGATGACGACATTCCCCGTTGGGTGAAGCCGATGATTACTCCGATGAAGGCGAATCTAAGCGCCGTTACGGTCGAGTACGGCCTTCACGAGGGACGCTTCTGGCTTCCGAGATCGCAAACCATCGAGGGGAATGCGCAGGTGAGCTTCATGCGTGTTCCATTCAAGCTCGAGCAGCGCTACACCTACTCGAGTGTGAATGGACCTGAGCCGGTGCCCGACGTGGCAATCGCGGTGATGGACACGGCGACCGATTCCCTGTCGCGCGCCGGCCGGAGAGAACGCCGTCGCGACGCGTGCAAGGCAGGAACTGAGCGAGTCAGGAGACAGGTCAGATCAGACGAAAATCTGCGGATTCTGATCAGGACGCCTTGCGACACGGTCGCGCTGGCGCATTCGAGCGAGCTCCCTGTCCGAGGCGCTTACGCTCGGGGCACAACCGGAGTTTGCTCCGCAGCGGCCTTCGGTTTCATGGGGACTGCCTTTCACGCGATTCAATCGCATCGAAGGACTCTCCAGCGCGTTCGCGGTCGAACAGGTGCTCGGCGGCGGGTACTCGACGCACGCGCTTCTGAGGCTTGGAGTCGCCGACTTGTCGCCCAATGGAGAGCTATCGGCTGATCGCACCGACGGCCGCCGAAAGATCGGAGTTGGCGCCTATCGCCGACTGGTCGCGTCCAACGACTGGGGCGATCCGCTCGGCTTCAGCAGCTCACTGTCGGCGCTCTTTTTCGGACGTGACGACGGATTCTACTACCGCGCGTGGGGTGCGGAGCTCAAGGGCGAGAAGGATTACGGGCTGATCAATACATGGCGCCTGTTCGCAGAACAGCACTTCGACGCGACGGTGCACACGGAATTCTCGATCGCGCATCCCGGCGGAGTGAGGGGAGATCTCACGAACATCAATGCCGTGAATGGAAGGGTTGTCGGACTCGCGGTGGGCCATCACTCGTCCTACGGACTCGATCCGCACGGATTCCGCGCTCTGACGGACATCAAGGTCGAAGGTGCGACGGGCACCTTCGACTATTCGCGCGGCTCTCTGCAGACCACCCTCTCGCACGGCCTCGGCAGCGCGCTCGATGGCGCGCTTACACTCGGGGGCGGTACGTCAGGCGGTCAGCTCCCGATACAAAAGCAATTCTTCCTCGGCGGAGTTCAGACGGTGCGCGGTCAAAAAGCCGGCGCAGCGATTGGGGATTCTTTCTGGATGAGCAGCCTGGAGCTCGGCACGCGCTCGACGGGATTCCGCAAGATCGTGTTCGGGGATCTCGGCTGGGCTGGGGATCGCACGAATTTCTCGCATCCTGGCCGTCCGCTTAGCGGTGCCGGTGTCGGCGCTTCGTTTATGGATGGACTGATCCGCGTCGATCTCGCTAAGGGGATTTACCCGGAGAAATCCGTGCGCGCCAATCTCTACGTCGAGGCCCGCTTTTAGTCGTCGCGTTGCCTTTGGATCTCGGTTTGGGTCGAGGCGCGGTATCCTCTCTGCGGCTACGCTCGCTTGGTCGGAGCCCCTAACTGCGCTCCTTCGCTCCGCTCAGTCGCGGGTCTCCTCCTCGCGCTCGCTTTGCAAAGCGCCTACGAGGACCCCCTCCCTCCTTCCCTGTCCAAGTTCACGCCAAACTCGAATCGCGCCAGGCACTGAGTGCGTGACACCAACCGATATCGATGCTGGGCGAGAAGAGCACCCTGTTACGCGCAATTTGATTCGGCACTTCGACTGGGACTTAATGCACTGACGGACCGCTGCAACAAGTTCGAGCGAAGGAGCAGCGATCTCGCTGGCGGACTCCGGAGAACATGCGCGCCAATCGGGCGCCGCGCACACTTCTAGGTGCGCGCAGTTACAGATCTAGACGGGAGAGGCGCGGTGTCCTCGTA
>WNFQ01004318.1_pt1 | contig 10348 bp, 13 predicted proteins | sample 5400171 | NCBI WGS metagenome assembly WNFQ01 (sample SAMN13153356, study PRJNA577476) | soil metagenome | isolation source: 20 cm soil under Madrone tree | place: USA:California | collected 2016-06-14 | reverse complement strand
CAACGGCGTCGCCGTTGGCGAGTTTTGTCTTTTTGGGAGGGGCGGCCACTTCTACATCTGCTTTGCGCTTGCCTGGTTGTACATATAAGATTATCAGAAGGGAAAGACATGATTAAATGTAGTCAAACCATTTGTTGACACCGGAGGGGCTGTGGCGTCGGCCATCTCAGCGTCCTCGTCCTCTTCACTGTCTCCGGACTCGGATTGAGACGAAGACTCATCACTTGCAGATGAACTCTCTTGTTTATCCTTTGTCACGCCAGGCTCGGGGTCCGAGGACTCATCCTCATCAGAATCTGATTCACTTGCGGAACCAGTGGCCTTGGGCACATGTTTCGAAGCAAGTTCAGATGGAGCCGCATCAGAGTCTTCGTCGGAAGACTCTTCACTGGAACCCTCGTTAGGCCTGATGACAGTCTTCGCTGGCGAAGTTTTCTCGGTTGACGCCTTTGCAAGTATATGGCTGTTTGCAACCTTTTCTGTGGAGGTGGAGACCTGAGTGGAAACCTTTTTGGTAGGGGCATCTTCGGAAGCAGAGGACTCCTCTTCCGAAGACTCCTCGCTCGACTCATCGCTAGAGCTTGACGCTGCCGCAGCCGTTACTTTTGTTGGGAGGGCTTTTACAGGTTGCGCCTTTGCAGGGACAGGCTTCAATTGGGTCGGTGTCGCGGTAGCTCCCTTCGCTGCAGCTTTGGGAGGTGGTACTCTGGGGGCAGCCTTCGCCGGAGCAGCCTTGGCAGCAGGTTTTGGTGGTTCATCAGAATCCTCGCTATCAGAGTCCTCGTCGCTGTCGCTATCCCTCGCGGATTTTTTGGGAGCCTTGACAGGCGGCAGTTTCGAAAAGTCCTTCTTGCGAAGTGACTTGGAGGCCCCAGTCTTGGCCGTAGTTGCGGGCTCATCTTCAGACTCGCTATCGCTTGACTCAGACGAAGAGCTAGCTTTACGAGGTTGTGCCTTGGACTGTCATGGAAGAATGAATTTTATATCAGGCGACCAAAATGCCGTGAAACACACATTGCCTTTTGTCACCGATGGCTTGCGTGCCGGCTGGTCATCCTCTGAAGACGATTCCGATGACTCTCCACTGGATTCATCCTTCTTCCCCTTTTTGCCAGTTTCTTGTTGTGCCTATCCAATATATATGTGAGAAGGGAATAAGATGGGTATCACTATTACCAGAGACGATTACAGACCCGAGCGAGGATCTCCTTCGAGGAGATTGGTGCGCCGTGTTTTGCACTCGGCACAGTTGCAACAGGCTTTTTGAAGTCGGCAGCTTTTTTGCTGACCTTCTCCTTGACTTCCGTCTTGGTCGGTTTGATTGATGTCTTTTTTGATTTCTTTCCTGCCTTCTTGTCTGGTTTGGCCATGTCGATGAAGATCGAAGTCAAAGTTGAAGGGGAGAGTTGCGCATAAAATTTGGAGATGGTAAGGCATTACGTCAGCGAGGACCATTTACCCCGCGTGTTCATCCCATCCAGCAATGTCGGACTTGGAAGGAAACTTTGACGTGATAATACTCGGTACAGGCCTGGTAGAATCTATTGCAGCTGCGTGAGTAATACACTCATGTCAGATGTAACGCTAAATCATCACAGCGCTCTGTCCAAAGCAGGCGTCAAGGTCGCTCACCTTGACAATAACTCATACTATGGCGGCGACGAAGCCAGTCTTACTCTTGATGAACTAGCGCGATGGACTGATAGCCGCACGACACCCTCAGAAGACTCAGAAAAGCCTTCGAGCTACCTTATTGCTCAGCGTGTCAAATTCACTCCCGTATCGCGGTCTCCCGTTGTGCCTGATCATTCTCGTCATTATTCTATCTCCCTTGCACCCTCCCTGATCCCTTCAGTTGGCCCCCTCATCTCATCTCTCATTGCATCCGGTGTTTCACGCTATGGTGGCTACCGTCTTCTCGAGCGCGTAGGCATCTATTCCAGTAACGATGGTCTCAGGAATGTTCCCGGAAGCAAAGAGGACGTTTTCAAATCCTCTCTGAGCCTTATTGAAAAGCGCAGACTCATGCGTTTTCTTGTATTTGCTTCGGGAGACTTTGAAAGTTCCAAAGATTTCCAAGGTCAAGAGCAGACACCCTTTCCTGAGTTCCTTCGATCCAAGTTCTCCCTTAATCAAGAGATGGTGGACGCAATCGTTTATGCCCTCGCGTTCTGCTCCTCAAACGCAGGTTCGCCTTCTACTTGTCCTTGTGGTGCATATGATAACAATCGGGACCGTTGCAGATGTGACCCTGCACGCACTTACCCGCTTGCGCAGCTACCTCCGCTCAGCAGGCCGGTACGGGGCATCCCCTTTCCTTGTCGGGCACTATGGCGGACTTGGCGAGATTGCGCAGGGTTTTTGTCGCATCTCTGCGGTCAACGGTGGGGTGTATATTCTGGATAGGAAGATCGAGGATATCACCAACCCGAAATCGGCCTCAGGAGATAAATTTATGGTCAATTTGGATGATGTGCCCGGACCCCTCACCGCGGATGTTTTGGTTGCTGCCTGCGATCAACTCCCTTTGTCGCTACACCCGTCGCCGGCGCAGGATACTCAGATGTCTCCCACTGCGAGATGCATTGCCGTGATTGACAAACCAATCCTTTTCCCCCAATTATTGTCTTCAGAGGAAGGACAAAGTGAGGATGAAGTCGAGTCTGCACCAAATACGTCAGGAGGCGAAGATGTGGGTGGACAGAGTGCAGAGTATACGACACAGCCAGAACCATCCGAGGAACCACTCGTCGATACGTCCATCGTTGTCTTCCCACCATGCTCAGTGAATGGTGGATCGTCGACTAATGTAGCTCAAGCCTTTACCACCGGCGCCGGCACCCTTTCAGCGCCTCAGGGCAAATGTAAGGAAGCCTTGTGCTGTGCTGGTTACAGCCGCCTGATCCCTCGTATACAGATGTTGTCTATCTCTCGATACCAATTGCGGATGGCGAAGAACCCGAGCAGTTAATCGAACCTTACCTCAAGACCGTATTCACACTAGCAAGAGTTTCTGAACCACTGTTCAAGCTTATTTACGTCCAGCATGTCCTAGGTCCACATTCAACGACTTCAAATATCGATCAACCACCTATTTTTGTGTCACCAGCTCTACCACCGCACCTAGTAGAGATATCCGACTCTGCGAGCTCTGCAGCAGAATCACTCTTCTTCCGTGTCGTTGACCATCTGAGAGCAAAGAGTCCACAGGCATGGACTACTGAGGATTCGGCTGAGGCGAGCGGTGGAGGAGATGTATTTGCAGAGCTCAAGGTCCCAATGTGGCCGCATCTGGAGGGACCAGAAGGTGATTGGTGATTGGGCGCTTATGTAATGGTATGTGTATCTCACGTGACATGACGCGTATGCAAGTTGCTTTGTTTGGCCCGGTTTGCATTGACGTGTCCCACCTCTGAATCTCCGGACGGTTCAAACCAAAATAAAACGTACGCCCCGCTGGCCACGGACATCCTTATTCTCTTTTACTACATCTACGCCTCTCTTCCACCTATCTCTTTTTCTTATTCGTCTGCAGCTCCAGTCTGCCCCCTTAATTCTTCTTCTGTACCTGCCTTCCCAGATCTCGTGATTTGTTGATATCCCTGTTTGCTATTTGTATCACTCTTTACTCTTCCCGCCTTGTGACACTACAACCTTCCTTCTTTCTTTTCCTCACCATCCCCCCACCCGCCCTCGAAGGGCACAACCTTTGCTTGATCAACTCCACACGCTCCCTTTCCCCATGTCTCGTAGGAACCCTCTTTCCCTCATTCCAATAGCCCTCCACAACCCGCAACTTATCCGCCTCATCCAGAAGCCGGTCAGTGATCACATGGTCTTCTACCTTGCCCGTCGGACGAGTAGCATCATTCCTGTCGCTGAGGACCCATCGCCGGCGTCGTCCTCCGCAGGTCTTGCACCTCCAACCCCACCTCATACCCCACACAGGACCAACGTTGACCAATCCCCGGCCACCCCTGGTCTCATCCCGCTCGAGGATTTTATTGCCCACCTTGTTCGTACATCTAACGTACAGGTTCCCACCCTTCTCACAACGCTTATCTATCTACAACGCTTGCGGACAAAGCTTCCGAAGATGGCGAAAGGTGACTGGGCTTTTGCATATGGATGTGTTCACCCAGCTCTTACATAACCCTTGCTATAGGGATTCCCTGCACGCGGCATCGAGTATTTCTTGCGACGCTCATTGTTGCCGCAAAGTACCTGAACGACTCTTCACCGAAGAATAAGCACTGGGAAGGATTTGCGGGAATGTTTGATCTTGCAGAGATTAATCTGATGGAGAAACAATTATTGATCCTGCTTGACTACGACTTGCGCTTCGATGAGCACGAGGCTTGCCGTCTTTTCGAGCCATTTATGGCATCAACTTCCACAAGGAACCAAGAAACCCGCAAAAAGGTGCTCATTGTTGTAGCCCAAGCGAGTAGAGCGCGCGAGCAGGCCCAGACGCGGTTCCCTCCAACACCCCCTCATGACTCATTTGCGAGCTCACCCGCCGTGAGGACGCCTATGAGCAAGCTACCGTCACCTACAGGACCTGTTTCTTTTCCGGCACCACCCCTTTCCATCGTCATTCCGAACACGGCGCAAAACTTGACTGACGCCGTGCAGAAGGTCGCCAGGCGTCTGGGGTCAACTTACCTCAGCAATCCCCCTGGTCCTGCACCGTGTACGCATCCTCCTCGAGGACTGTCTACTCCTCCGAGCGCAATTAGCAGCCTGAGCGGGGACTCTGAACCGGGCTCCGCAACAGAGAGCTCCAGCTGCTCGTCTGACGACTGCCTCTCAGATGACGATGTACCAGAATTCACGGAGGACCCACGTTTTCTCACTGAACCTGACCACTCCATACCACCGCGCCCCGTCCCAGCCGCGGTGCTGCACCGACGTGGTCGAACGGCCTCGGTTGCATCGGATGCAACCATTGAAGGTGGCATACAGTGTTTCGAAGATGCGCTTCCCGCACCACGTCTTGGGCGCAGTGTTAAGATCACACCGAGTCGCACCGCTCCGGTTGGCTTCCTGAGCCGAATGTGGGGGGCTGCGACAAAGGCCGCAGCGCACCACGCTCATACGGAACCCGAGGCACATTCGAATGAAAGCTCGAGCGCGGTGGCATCTGGTGCAGGGGCCTTCCACCTGCGTAAACTCGCACATTCACGTTCGACAATGTTCCGTGGGACGACACGCGGGAACGCTATAGACGCGTGATGCATTTTGCGGCCTTCGTTGCTGGAGGGTACATCCCTTTTATTCGACATTCGTTGCTTGGACATTTGAACCACACGATATTTTCTTGCTTATCACTTTCCCGTGCTTCTCCTTTTTGTATTTCTTCATATTGTCACGCACATCCTAGCACACTATCGTTTTGCCACCACAGCACTGTACTATCTTTCATCCGCTCCACACCCCACAATGTACCTAATACTATCCTGTATGAGACGGACACGGAATGTGCCACGAAATATATGCCACATTGACTTGGATTCGGAATCGAGAGGTGATATAAGTCTGAGAATGTGCTGCTACAACTACAGAAGCTTGACATATAAGGCGGGAAAGAGCCCACTTCGACCATTGACTTCTCCTGTCCACCTGTATCATGACCATAAGCATTCTAAGAACTGGGGCCGATAACTTGAGTAGTGCGCACCAATCTGACGATGTCCTCTCCGTCACAAGTATCCTCTCCCCTGCTCGTAGATGCAGATCGCTGGCCTCCTACAAAGATCGCACAAAGCAAAGACCGAAGAGTCAGCACTGCCGTCATCCACTAAGAGAGGTAATAATGGGGAGCATCGGCGTACCCCGCTCGTATAATCATACAATGCCTCTGCCCATTCCCCTGCCTCTTCCTCTTCCATCGACTCCGGCTGGGCATAGTCCTCTTCCGGCTCGGGCACATGCGCGGCCGAAGCGGAAACTCGACGTTTGGGGGGCGGTGGAAGACCGCTAGAAGCCTTCCCTGGGAACGCAGGTGGGGTATACACCGTTGGGGGCGGTGCGTTCTTCGCTGCGGTTGACCCACGCAAGGAACGGAACATCGCTCCGGCGGATGATACGTCCACGTCACCGAATTTCTATTCACATCCCAGTACAGCACCGCCACACATTTAGCATGACGAACAAGGAAAAAGGGAGGGAAGGCAGGGGATGAACATCGATGGATGGCCAACGAAGGCGACTGAGCACACCTTGTTTGGGACGAGTTTGTTCGCCACAGGAGGACTAGTAGATTTAGGTGGTGGTGATGCAGCGGGAGAGAACGCCTGCGCGACACGACCGACGTTAAATCCCGTCGCATGGTTATTATTACTGGCAGCGGCGGTAGAATTCCCAGACCCAGTAGGGCCGCTGCTTAATCCCGCCGTGAGTAGGCGCGATGCGGCGGCAGGGTTCTTCATTATTGCGTGTTGTGCGGCGGCAGCGGCGGTAGCATTCCCAGAAGACCCGGCAGGGCTGCTATTGGCGTGCTTTAATCCCGCCACGAGTAGGCGCGATGCATCGGCGGGGTTCTTCATTATTGCGCGTTGTGCGACGGCAGTCATGGCTCCTCCTGGTGTGGAAGCTCCTGGTGTGGAAGCTGGTAGGGGGGGCCCTGGCGGTGTTGGCCGCGTCATGCTACGCTCGGACACCCCTGCGCCGCCGACGCGCGAGAGAAGGTCTGGCCTGGAGGTAAAGTACCTGCAAGGAAGAGTAAGCGAGGATCGGCGGTGCGCCCCATAGGCAGTAGTGTGTGGATTGGGAAGGTGGTCATTGGGAATGTTGTAAGTAGAGCGACTCACTCATCGAGGAGGGAAAAAAAAGCGTCTTTCTCGTGTGGGGGGAGATTCGCGAATGGCATCTGCTGGGAGTGATTGCTTGCCAGATATCGGCTCGGCGCGCTCGCTTATAATAACCAATTAGCGCCGCTGCGGAAAATCCATGACTCGGAATCCGCATATATACTGGTATGATGCTGAGTTCTTTCCTTCCTCCGTTTGTTCTAACGGTCTTCCTCTCTCCGGGTATTACTCAGGCTCAGGTCAACTCGCACAATACATGTCTACTGGGACCTACTGTTGCTGTTGGTGCATCGTTGCACATATGCGATGACCCTGACGCGATACTTCAGGATTCTGTATCTGCGACTGTGCTATCTATCCCACCTGAGTATCTATTTGAAATCTCGGATGGCTCTGAATCTCCGTCGTCTGTCCTTCCGGCCACGCAGATGACTTTGCGATACGCAGCTGCCACCTACAGACACTTCTCATCGCCCATCTTACCGTCCCACTCCTTCTGCTCCTGACCCTTTCATGATTCAACCAGGCGAGATGTTGAGAATATTAGGTTTCGAAACACGATCCATCTCGGTAATCTCCAAACGACGGCAAATTCATGGGGGGGGCTCCAACAAGCTACTTCAGACGATCCTACTCTTTGGATGCCCAGTGAGGCTTTTAAATATCACTGTATCCCTCTTTTTGGACAGCCTGCCCTCTCTATTGAAAACGACTCGCCGCTTGCGATCGACTTGTATCGTATCAACACTTCTGATTCACCTTATAAGACCATCCGCGCAGCCATATTGCGTTATTTTCCGGATGTGAAACTGCCCACCCACGATAAGACACAGCGTCTAATTGCCAATCTAACTGGATTACTAACACCGTACGTTCGTCAATTTGTGCATTGTATACAGCGTTTTACCGGCTAGTGAGAGCATCACCACCCAGTGATACAGTTCTTTTTACGACAATCGCTATAACGACCTCTGAACAGTCTTTCTCATGTCAAGATATGCGAAGACCATCAAGCTGAAGTGCGGGGAACAATGACGGCAGGTGGACCATGGGAAATACGCAGAGGGACTCGGCAAGGTGGAAAGTTGAGGATGGCTGGACAAAGCCGAAATTGGATGGGATTGAGAAGTCTTCCACACCCAAGGGGAATGGCAAATGTTGCGGCAGACGATGATGGTCTCATTCCAGCAGGGTTTAACATTTTGGTGTCTCACTGGCCAGTAAAACACTGTTCACAGACGAACAATCAGTTCATGAATCGTGACATTGGGCCCAAATCAAATTTGTCGGACCACCGATTTTGAAAAATATCCGTAGAAATCATCAAAGATCATCAGTTAGACTACACAAAGCAGACTCTGCACTGGGTACACAAAAGGGGTGGGGGGAGTGGGGGAGGAAAACGTATTCAACATCGGAATAAGGAAGTGGAAGGAAGACGTACGAGAGAGTAGAGAAAAGTATCAAATAATAACAGGCACGCATTGCAAAGTGAGAAGGTGAAAAAAACCAAAGAAAGGCGGAAAAGATTATCCAGGTATATTGAAGATGTCATTAAACTCAATCCCAGGCGGGTCCGCCATCGAGTCGATGACCAAACCGTCCGTCCCAAACGCCTGAGTGTCTCCACCATATGCGAACGCGCTAGGATCAAGACCCATACCACCCATACCTGCAGCCGCTCCCGCGGCGCCTTGCCACCCGCCATTGGTATTCATGGCCGTGTTACCCGTTTGCCAATTGCCACTGGTCGTCGCGCTCGGAGAGGGTGCAGCTGCCGTGCCAGGGAAAGATGTGCGGCTATGGGCGCTTCCCGATGGGCTCACGCTATAGCTACCATTGGCATTAGCCAGTGCGCCAGTGCTACCAGAACTGCCCATCCCAGCACCAAATGTCCCTGCTAGTGGCTGGGCGTTCACAAACCCGGAGCCGGGGGCGGGTGAACCAACTTGTCCCCGCGCCGCATCCATCATCATCGCACGCTGGTAGTCCATGCCCTGCGACGGTTGCTGCTGCGATTGCGATTGCTGCTGCTGCTGCTGCAGTTGCTGAAGCTGCAGTTGCGCGCCGCGTGGTGTAAGTGGTGAGTGTGTTGAGTCAGATGGAGAACGTGTATTGCGCGCAATACCAGGGATACCAGTATTGATGCCAACTGGACCAGTTGCTGAGAACGCAGTAGCTTCACCGAGCTGTGCTTGTTGAGCTTGTTGCTGCAACCGGGCCTGCTGTTGCCGCTGATGAAGGAGAGCCGCGGCGGTAGGCAAATTCCCAGTAATGGTTCCCCCTCCCCCAAACTGCTGAGTGATAAGCCCGCTAGGCCCAAGATTACTATTGATCCCACTATTACGCGCAGGGTGCTGCTGCCGCTGCTGCTGCTGCTGTTGTTGTTGTTGTTGCGGCTGGGGATGGGGCTGTTGGGGCTGCTGCTGCTGCTGCTGCCGCTGCTGTTGCTGTTGCAAAAGGAATAATTGGCGTTGATGTGGTGGCAATACACTAAGCTGTTGTTGAATTTGCATTGGCGTCAGCGACGGTCCGCCTGTGCGTGGATCGATTCCGCCTGCTACCAAGCTATTTTGTGACTGGGCGGTCATTTGCAGCTGTGATGGTGTGTGACTTGCCAGCCCGCCCAGGCTAGGATTGCCCACGTTTGGCCGCTGCGGTTGCTGCGGGTTAAGCTGCTGCTGTTGAGATTGTTGAGGTGTTTGTGATGGTGGCCGCGGCGGCGGCGGTAGTTGCTGCTGCTGTTGTTGTTGCTGTTGTTGTTGTTGTTGTTGTTGTTGTTGTTGTTGCTGCTGCTGTAGTTGTTGTTGTTGCTGTTGTTGTTGCTGCTGCTGTTGTTGTTGTTGTTGTTGAAATTGCTGCTGCTGCTGCATTTGATGCTGTGCAAGTCGTCTCTGCTGAATCATGCGCTATATGCAACATTCTCGTGAGCAAGGATGGGAATATATAGATATGAGCGGTAAACATACCTGTGCTTGCTGCATACTCTCGAGCTGCTGTTGCAACGGCAGTGTCATAAAGCCTGGTATTTGCTCGACCATATATTTCACAAATGCACTATTTGGATCCTGTAGTTGCTGCACGAAGGCCAGCCCTTGCTGCCCGAAATTGTTCACAATTTGTTGCATGGCAGCTATTTGGCCGTGGCCTTGAGATTGAGGTTGACCGACACCGACACCGACACCAATGCCAACACCAGCATTCGTGCTCTGGGGAGGTGACATCTGCCGTACTCCTGTCGATACATGGGGTTGCTGCGCCGACGGTGCTTGCGCCTGGAGTTGGGCCTGCTGCTGGCGCATCTGGGCCATTCGTGTGCGGTCAGGCATCGATCCCTGTGGAACGCTACCCGGGAATGATTGGGCGGAGATCGGTACAGATTTCGGAGCGAGGGAGGGGGTGGCCGGTGGCGGCATGCCCGTGCTTGCCTTGCTTTCACCCGTATCGCGCCGTTTTATAGCGAGTTCAGGTCCTTCCGTCAGGCGCTCACGTTTAAGCGTTGGCATTGACTGCGGTGGGATCAACTGGCCTCTGGC